>Ga0075012_10000569_pt1 | contig 38819 bp, 19 predicted proteins | sample All_14_2_FD_71474 | JGI IMG/M metagenome (GOLD analysis project Ga0075012, IMG submission 71474) | Freshwater microbial communities in response to fracking from Pennsylvania, USA - Allegheny Zone_MetaG_DW_15 | ecosystem: Environmental > Aquatic > Deep subsurface > Groundwater > Drilled...
CTGGAGGACCTCGGCAAGGACGAGGACGCGTTCGGCGTCTACTCCTACGTGCACGGCACGATTGATCCGGAGAACATCTCCGCGCTCTTCAACCAGTTCGAGATGGCGCGCCGCGGCGCGGCCTCGGCGAGCGCGTCCAAAGAGTCGATCGAGCGCGAGCTCAAGGACTTCGTGGGCAGCCTGAAGCAGAAGTATCCGCTCTGGTCGCTCTCCCGCTACTACGGCTACGTGCGCTCGCCCGAGCTGTTCGCCAAGCTGGGCTGGGGCTGGGCGCTGTCGGGCCAGACCGGCGCGGCGCTGGCCGGCGTGCGCCGGGCCTACGACCTGCTGCCGACCGACCAGCGGGTGGACGCGATGCAGGCGATGGCCGCGGTGTACGCCCTGTCGGACGACCGCAGCAAAACCGAGGCGGTCTACCAGGACATCATCAAGGCCGACCCGAACAACCGCGCGGCGATGCTGGGCATGGCGCGCCTGGCCGTGCAGGACGGCGCGATGGAGAAGGCCAAGCTGTGGCTGGAGAAGGCGGCGAAGTCCGACGACAAGCGCGGCGTCCTGGGCGTCGAGTGGGCGGTCATCCACCTGATGAACAACGACGTCGCCCGCGCGCGCCTGGCGCTGCAGGAGGCGACCGACCTGCAGCCGAAGAACCTTCAGGCGTGGGCCATGCTGGCGATGGTGCAGCTGCAGCAGGACGAGCTCTCCGAGATCGAGAAGGTGATCCTGCCGAAGATGGAGAGCATCGCGGGCACGGTCGACAACTATTTCATCCAGATCACGCGCGCGCAGGTCGCCATGAAGAAGAAGGGCGAGAACGCGCAGAAGATCGCGCGCGAGGCCTTCGTGCGCGCGTCGATGCTGCGGCCCGACGTGCCCGGCGTGAAAGACATGATCCTGCAGCTCGACATCGCCATGAACGACCAGGCGAACGCCGAGCTGCATGCCCGGCAGGTGCTGCGCACCACCCGAAAGCACGCGCTCGCGAACTACGTGATGGGCTCGCTGCGCCTGCAGGCGGGCGAATACGGCGAGGCCGAGGACTTCCTGCGCCGCAGCGTGGAGACGAACCCGAGCGCGGCCGCGCTGAACGACCTGGCCGAGACGCTGCGCCGCATCCGCAAGTTCGACGAGGCCGAGCAGCACGCGCGCGCGGCGATCAAGCTGAGCCCGGACCTGTACGTGGCGTGGGAGACGCTGGCCGTCATCCTGCTCGAGTCGAACCGGAACTTGGACGAGGCCGAGCAGGCGATCCGCAAATCCATCGAGCTCTACGGCGAGGACCCGCGGGTGCAGATCACGCTGGCGCGCATCCTTCTCAAAAAGGGCGAGGTCGAGCGCTGCCGCGAGCTGGTCCGCAAGCTGAAGAGCCAGCAGGGCAAGCTGACCGAGTTCGACCAGGCCGAGCTTTCGAAGCTGGCGGAGCAGGCGTCTGCCGGGCGCGCGGCGAAGTGACAAACAAAAACCGCAGCGCCCCTCATCGGGGTGCTGCGGTTTAAGAAGATGGTGGTAGGGCTTGGATTCGAACCAAGGAAGGCGTACGCCAGCAGATTTACAGTCTGCCCCGGTTGGCCACTTCGGTACCCTACCGCGTCAAAAGACGTTGCGCAATATCGCAAAAAGAGAGGCGTCTGTCAACGGCCGAATGGAAGAAATTTGCCGGGCGCGAGGCAAGGGGGAGGTTTCACATGTGGATCGGATCGTTCTGCGCGCATCGGGTGTCGCTGATCGCGGCCAGCCTGGGGGCCGCGCTGCTGGCTGAGGGCGCCGTGCTGCAGGTGGGGACCGGCGGGATGACCTCGCCGGCCAGCTGGTCTTCAGGCGCCACCGTCACCGACGGCTTCACCGCGCTGACGGCTTCGCCCGCCGCCTTCGGCGCGCTGTTCGACAGCGCCAGCGGCCTTGTGGGCGGCGGCGCCGTGACCGGCGACCTCTATTACGCCTTCACCGCGCGGTCGCTGGACCGCTCGAGCGGCAACCCGTATATCCCCACCAACAGTCTGCCGACGACACCCTACGCCCCGGGCACCTCGTTCGGCGGCGGACAGCTGATCGGCGCGTCGCCTTCGCTGAGCATTGGCGAGGCGCTCGGCTTCTGGGCCTACAGCTACAGCATCGGGACCAACGGCGAGGGCACGCGCGGCGATCTGAGCCCGCGCTCCGATGTGTCTCCCGCGCGCGTAGAACTGTTCGAGGTCCATCTGCATTACAACGCCGCTGCGGAAGACAACGCCACGGTGGTCATCCGCATCTACGACAACTTGCCCGGCCAGCGGCAGCCGAACGCCTCGGACGTGCCGGTCGGCACCTACACCAACACCCTGCCGAACGGCAACTATGCGTTCAGCTCGTTCCGCTTCGCCTCGGGGCACGCCGACACCACGCCCTACACGCGCTGGCGCTTCTCGAACGTCGCGTTCGCGCAGAACCCCGGCGAGGCGGCCGACTACGTGCTGACACACGGCCACACCCCGGTGCTCAAAGCGCTGATTCAGCTCGGCACGGGCGGCGTCACCAACGAGGTCGCCGCGTGTGCGCCGGCGACCAACTTCGTCGCCGTCACGGCGCTGACGGTGAATCCGGCCGCGTTCGGCGCGCTGGTCGACGCCGCCAGCGGACGGGTGGGCGGCGGCGCGGTGTCCGGCGAGGTCTTCTACGCCTTCACCGCGCGGTCGCTGGACCGCACGGGCGACACCTGCCTGCCCTCAGGCAGCACCGCCTATGTGCCGAACAGCCCCGGGCGCTCCTGCGGGGGCGGTCAGCTCGCCGGCGCCAATCCCTCGCTGGGCCTCGGCCAGAAGTACGGCAACTGGGGCATGGGGTTCTTCACGGCGACCAACGGCGCGGGCGGCGGTGACTTCGGGCCGCGCATCGACACGGCGACCGCGCGCGTGTCGCTCTTCGAGGTCCGCCTGACGTTCAACCCGTCGGCCAACGACACGGCCACGGTGATCCACTACGCGTTCGACAACTTGCCCGGCCAGCGCCAGCCGACGGCCGCCGACATCCCGGCCCACGTGCGGACGCTCACCGTCAGTGGCGACTATTCCTTCGACCGCTTCCTGTTCGTCACCGGCCACACGGAGTCGAAAACGACGCGCTGGGTGTTCTCCAACGTCGTGTTCACCCGCGAGCCCGCCACGGCGGCCCTCTACCTGTTGGACCCGCCCCGGGGCCTGCTGATCGCAGTGCGCTAACCGCCCGCCGGGCTTGGCGGATTGCGCAAATGTGACAGAATTTTTACGCAAAAGAATATAGTCGGCGCCCGGTCTTGGCCTTATACTCGCCTGAGATCGAGCGTGTTTCGGCTAACAACGGACGGGGAGGTATGCGATGCGGATCGGGACGGCGTTGTGGGGATGTTTTCTGGTCGCGGGATCGCTGCTGGGGCTGGAGGTCCAGCCGCTTTTTTCGCTGCGCTCCGGCGTGTCGCTGCCCTATAAGAGCAAGACCGTCACGATGGGGCAGGAGTTTGTGGCGAAGCAGCCGCTCTATGTGACGGCGCTCGGCTACCTCGACGAGGGCGGCGACGGTTTGGCTCAGGAGCGCGGCGTGCGGCTCTACCGCGTCGCCGACGAGGCGCTGCTCGCCACGGCCACGGTGGCCCGCGCGGGCGGCGAGGTGCGGGCGGGCTTCCGCTTCGCGGAGCTGTCGCCGGCGGTGCGCCTGCCGGCGGGCCGCTATGTGGTTGTCGCGGACTTTGAGGAGGGCTCCGACCGCTATCTCTCGATGTGCGATGTGGCTGACTTCAACACCGAGGGGGGCGCGCTCGAGAACCCCAAGACCGGACGGTGGAGCAAGGCGGGCCGCGGCTACCCCGAGAGCGAGCTGGCGAACCAAGACGGCATGGCCGTGCACATGACCGGGGCCAACCTGCTGTTCGCTCAGGCCGCTCCGCCGAAGTGGGCCGAGGCCGTGCCGCTTCAGCCCGACGTGCCGCTGGTCGACGAGCTCGAGGCCGCGCGCCTCGCGCCGTTCGCGGAGGCCGTGGACCGCCAGGCGCTGCCGGCGGCGCGCGCCCTGCTGGCGGCGCTGCGCGAGCTGCCCGCCAAGAAGGAGGGCAAGCTGCTGAGCGGCCAGTTCATGGGCTGGTATCCGGTGGTCTCCCTGGCCACGGCGAACGAGATTCACCAGCAGACCAGCAACTGGGTGGCGGTCGCGGGCTTCGACTACTACGAGACCTTCGTCAACACGCCGAAGACCCGGCCCGAGCTCTTCAAGCCGCCGCGCTGGCGCCTGGTCAACGAGCTGGCCAAGGCGCACGCGGCCATGGGCGGCCTCGTCACGCTCTCGTGCCACATGACCAACCCGTGGGACGGCGGGCTCGCGTGGAGCAAGGCGGGGCGCTTCGAGGATCTGCTGGACAAGCGCACCCCGGCCTACGCGCGCTATCTGGAGCAGGTCGACGAGGTGGCGCGCGGCCTGGCCGAGCTGCAGGACGCGGGCGTGCCGGTCCTGTTCCGGCCCTTCCACGAGATGACCGGCGCGTTCTGGTGGGGCGGCCGCAACCCCGTCGCCTTCCGCAAGGTCTGGCGCGAGCTGTTCGACTACTACACGAACGTGAAGGGCCTGCACAACCTGGTCTGGGTGTGGTCGCCCCTGGTTTCCGCCAAAGCCATGGACTACTATCCCGGCAACGCCTTCGTCGACATGACCGGCCTCGACATCTACGCCCCGGGAGTGGCTTCAGCCAAGGAGGTTTACGCCGCGCTGATGCAAACCGGCAAGCCGTTCGCGGTGACCGAGTTCGGGCCGCCGGGGAATTCGCTCGACAACGCCAGCCCGCGCAACTACGACTACGGCCCGTTCGCCCGGCAGTGCGCCGAGTTCCTGCCGGACACCTGCTACTTCCTGGCGTGGCGCGACGCGTGGGGCCTGCACCGCAACCTGAACGCGCGCCAGCTGCTGGACGACCCGCTGGTGCTCAACCGCGGCGAGCTGGACTTCGCCGCGCGGACGCAGGGCTTTGAGCGCTTCATCACGCGCGACGGCAACCGCCTCATGGACGGCGCGGCCGAATTCCGCTTCATGGGCGCGAACATGCCGGGGCTGGTGGTGCCGTACGATTTCACCCTGCGCCTGCCCGAGCGCATGACCCTGCCCACGCCGTGGGAGATCGAAGACGCCATGAAGACGCTGTCGCGCATGGGCATGCGCGTGGTGCGCACGTGGAATCTGCCGATGCGCGGCCCGGACGAGGCGCCTCAGCCGTGGCACTATGTGCTCGCGCCCGGGCAGTTCAACGAGGCCGCGTTCCGCACGATCGACCACACGCTCGCGCTGGCCCACAAGCACGGGGTGCGCGTGATGCTCTGCCTGTCGGCGGGCTCGGGCGACTATCTGGGCGGGATCGGCACCTACGCGGCGTGGCGCGGCCGGCCGCGCGAGGCGTTCTGGACCGACCCGCAGCTGCGCGAGGACTACAAGACCACCGTGCGCTATGTGCTGAACCGCGTCAACACCGTGACCGGCGTGCCCTACAGGGAGGACAAGGCGATCCTCGCGTGGCAGTTCGGCAACGAGATGTGGAGCGCGCAGACCCCCTGGCTCTCCGAGATGGCGGCCACCATGAAGAGCCTCGATCCGAACCACCTGGTCGCCGAGACGCGCCACAGCCCCGCCTTCGCGGAGCAGCTGATCGACCCGAACATCGACCTGCTGACCCGCCACTACTACACCGACTACAAGGGCTCGGGCACCAACTGGGTCGCCGCGGTCAAGCGCGAGGTCGAGCAGATCCAGGGCCAGCGGCCCTTCTTCGTGGGCGAGTTCGGTCCCTACATCGACGGCACGGTGCTGACGCGCGAGAACGTGGAGGGGCAGCTGAAGGCGTTCTTGGACGCCTGCGTCGACACGCCGGGCGTCTCCGGCGCGCTGCTGTGGAGCATGTACTTCCATCACCGCGACGGCGGCTACTATTGGCACCAGATCTTCACCTATCCGAGCGTGTGGTCGTATCACTTCCCCGGGTTCGCGAGCGCGGATGCGCAGGCGGAGATCGGGATCATGCGCGAGATGCGCGCGGCGGCCTTCCGCATCCGCGGCGAGGCGGTCCCGCCGGTGGCCGCGCCGGACGCGCCCGAGCTGCTGCCGTTCAAGGACGTGCCGATGTTCTCGTGGCGCGGCTCGGCCGGCGCGGAGGGCTACGACATCGAGCGCGCGGCGTCCGCCGCGGGGCCGTGGACGGTCATCGGCGCGAACCTGTCCGATGCCGAAGTGGCGTACCGCCCGCTCTTCAGCGACGAGTCGGCCAAGGCCGGGGAGACGTGGTGTTACCGCGTGACGGCGCGCAACGCGGGCGGGGCCTCCGAACCCTCGAACGTGGTCGGCCCCGTAGCGGTCAAAGAGGTCTGCTGGGTGGACGAGTTCCACGACCTGGCGCGCGCGTCGGGACGGTCGGAGGGGGTGACGCTCGACAACACCTACAACGCGCGCTATGCCGAATATCTGTTCCGCGTGCGGGGGTCGACGAACGACTGGCTCAGCTACGCGGCGGCCGGCGTGGTCCGCGAGGCGCGCGTGACCGCGTTCTTCGCGCCGGCGCAGGGGCCTGTGGCGGAGCCGCGCTTCCTCGCGTCGCGGGACGGGCAGGCGTTTGAGGCGGTGGTCCCGTCGAGGCGCGCGGAGCGCGCGCACATCGCGCCGCCGCACCGCGGCAACCAGCACCGTCAGACGCAGGTCGACTATACGCTCGCCCCGCCGCCGGGCACCCGCCACATCAAGATCGTCTGGTCCGGGGCCATGGCGCTCGACCGCGTCGAGCTCAGCCATCCGGGACGCTAGCGGTGGGTGACCAGGTGCTCCAGCAGGCCGGAATCCGGTTTTTGGCTGACCCAGCCCACGACCGTGAAGCCCACGAGCATCAGAAAGATCAGCAACACGTAAGCCAGCGAGATCTGGTGCGAGAGGTGCGTGCCGTAGGAGAGGACCGCGGACTCCGGGCGTTCGGGGTCGTAGCGGACGTCGACGGCGGCGGCCTGCTGCAGCTGCCGCACAATGGCGTTCTGGGTCTCGCGGTGGCCGCTGCCCTCATAGCCGATCGCCAGCCTGTCGCCGGTGTAGCGACGGTCTTGGACCGCGTACGCGTAGCGCACCTTGACGGTGTAGAAGGTCACGCCGTCGCCGTCGGAGGTCTCCTCCAGCTTGCACGACTCGATCACGCCGCGCGCGCTCGGCCAGGTCGCGGCGCGGTTGGACAGCCAGACCGAGCGCATGCAGACGAGGAACACGACGAACAGCAGCGCGTAGACCCCGAGGACGAAACAGAACACAGCGTTCATCGGTTTTCTCATGGGTGTGAGGAGAGGTTGGGTGTGCCGGGCCGCGGCTAGACCGCGCAGAGCGCGACGGCCTGCTGAAGGCTCTTGAGCGCGTCGGGCTGCTTCGGAATGAACTCCTGTCCGACATAGCCGGTGTAGCCGGTCTCGGCGATGGCCCGCATCAGCTGGGCGTAGTCGAGCGTCTGCGTCGCGTCGATCTCGTTGCGCCCCGGCATGCCGCCGGTGTGGTAGTGCCCCCAGCAGTCGGCGTGCTTGCGGATGTCGGCGAGCACGTCCTCCTTCATCATGGCCGCGTGGTAGATGTCGTAGAGGACTTTGACGCGCGGCGAATTCACGCGGCGGACGAGCTCGACGCACCAGCGGGTGGAGTCGGCCATGTAGTCCTTGTGGTTGATCGAGTTGAGGAACTCCAGGCAGACCGTGACCTTCTTCTCTTCGGCGTAAGGGGCGATCTGCTTGAGCGCCGCGACGCAGTTTTCGAGGCCCTGCTGGTCGTCCAGGCCTTCGCGGTTGCCGGAGAGGGTGATGACGTTGGGGAAGCCGGCGGCGGAGGTGGCGTCGATGCTCTTGCGGATCGTGGCCAGGCAGCCGTCGTGGTTCTCGACGCGGTTCAAGCCTTTCGGGATGCCGTGGCTGGGCGTCATGGCGCAGATCAGGCCGTGCTTCTGCAGGACGGGCCACTTGTCCGGGCCGACCAGCTCGATCGATTTCAGCCCCATGGCCGCGCAGGCCGCCGCAAAGGCGTCGAGGTCCATCTTTTCGCGCTTGAGGAAGCCGTCGTAACACCAGAGGCAGGCCGATTGCCGGATGCGGCCGGCGCTCTCGGCGCCTCGGGCGAGACCTGCGAACGGCCCTGCCGCGCCGAGGGCGGCCGCGCCGGCCAGGCCTTTGAGCAGGCTGCGGCGCGAGGGGTTCACGAGCGGGCGAGAGGGCAGGGTCGTCATGGGGCTATCCTTTCACGGTGCGGGTCCGCGCCCGTTTCAGGCGGGGCCGCCTCAGGTTCATTGTTGCGGAAGGGGCTGCGTTTTGTCAATGGCCCGGCTCGGGGTCTGCCGCGAGCACGGCCTCCAGCTGGGCTTGGCAGGTGACCAGCGTGTCCACCACGTCCGGGTCGAACTGGGTGCCGCGGCCCCGCAGGATCTCCTGGAGGGCTTTCTCAGGCGAGCGCGCCGGCGCATAGGGTCGGCCGGCGCGGATGGCTTCGTAGGCGTCCGCCACGGCAAAGATGCGCGCGCAGAGTCCGATTTCGGCACCTTTGAGGCCGCGCGGATAGCCGGAGCCGTCGAAGCGCTCCTGATGGGAGAGGACGATTTCGGCGAGGCCTTTGAATTCGGGGTTGGTCAAGAGGATGTCGTGGCCGGTCTGCGGGTGTTTCTTGACGATCGCCATCTCGGCGGCGGTGAGGCGTCCGGGCTTCAGCAGGATCGTGTCGGGGATGGCGATCTTGCCGATGTCGTGCAGGAGCGCGCCCTGGGTGGCGAGCGCGACCTGGGCGCTCGGCAGGTTCATGGCGCGCGCCAGCGCGTTGACCAGTTGCGCGACTCTGCGGCTGTGGTCGCCGGTGGCCTTCTCGCGGGCGTCGAGCATGGCGACCAGCATGCGGAAAACGTAGCGGAACGGCTGGCTGTGCGCGCCCGAACTTGCGGCGGAGAAGTCGTCTTCCTCGGCGTTCGGAGGGTTGCCCGAAGGCCACAGGGCCATGCCGTTGCGGCCGCTGCGCTTGACCTGGTAGAGGGCGCGGTCGGCCATTTTCATGATGTTCTCGAGAGCCGTCCCTTCGATCGGAAGGCCGCACGCCGCTCCGATGGAGACCGTGACGGGAACGGCGGTGTCGCCTTTCTTCAAGAAGGCGTGCGCGCGCACGGCCGTCAGGATGCGCAGGGCCGTCGCGCGGGTGGTCTCGTCGTCGGCTGCAGGCAGGGCGATCAGGAGCTCGTCGCCGCCGTAGCGGCAGATCAGGTCCGAGGCGCGCAGGTGGCTCCGCAGCAGCGCGGCGCACTCTTTCAGCACGCGGTCGCCGGCTGCATGGCCGTAGCGGTCGTTGATCTCCTTGAAGAAGTCGATGTCGATGATCAGGAAGCCGATGCCGTGCCCTTGCCGTTCGGCCAGCGCTTTGGCGCGCCGCAGCTCGGTCTCGAAGCCCCGCCGGTTCAGCAGGCCGGTCAAGGCATCCTCCTGCGAGAGGCGCTGCAGTTTGGTCTTGTTCTTCTTGAGCGCCTTGGCGCTCGCCTCCAGCTGCCGGCAGGCGGACTGCAGGTAGGCCTCGTGCATTTGCAGCGTCTCGACCGAGGCGCGCAGCTCGGTCTCCAGCCGCTTGCGCTCGGTGATGTCCTCGGCGATTTTCAGGTAGTGGCGCACGCGGCCTTGGTCGTCGCGGATGGGCGAGATGGAGGCCTGCTCCCAGTAGTGTTCTCCGTCCTTCTTGACGCCCTGAAGCTCGCCCGCCCACGCCTCGCCTTTTTTCAGCTTGGCCCACAGGGCCTTGTAGATGTGCTCCGGCAGGAGCCCCGACGTCAGCATCTGCGCTTTCTGCCCGAAGACTTCTGAGAGGTTGTGGCCGGTCTGTTCGCAATAGGTCCGGTTGGCGTATTCGATGGTCCCGTCGGGGTCGATGATGATCACGGTTGCCGGCCCGTTCATCACGGCGCAGATCAGAATGTCCGTGAGCTCGCGCCTCGCCGTCTGGGGCGCCTCGGCCGCCCGCGGCACTGTCTGTTTCCTTGCCATGGCGGAAAGTATACCTGACGGAGCGCGCGGCGTAAACGGTCCGTTGCGGCCGATCGCGCGCTAAGCGCCATTATCTGCTTGTCGCCGGAGAAGACTTAGCGTAAACTAACATTGCCGAAAAAGAGAGGGTGCGTACACGTGCGGCGGCCTTCGCGCAGGTGCGTGATGGGCCGCAGGAGGAATTGGCAGTTCAGACGGTCCGAGAGGCCCGGTGTCGGAGCAGAAAGGGGGCGGCCATGAAAACGAGAAGCAGATCTCAGCGGACCCGGCTGGCGCCGTGGGCCGCCGCGCTCCTGCTGGTCGCCTGCTGCACGGATCGGGCCGCGGCCTCCAACGGCGGGCAGCCGGCCGTGCGCGGGTTGCACCGCGGTTCAGACGGGCGCATGGTGCTCCAGATCGCGCCGGCCGGCGAGTCTGGCGAATTCATCGACGTCTTTTCGGCCGAAAGCCTGCAGGCGCCCGCGTGGCGCCTGAGCGACGCTTATCTGCGTCCGTCCGGCGCGGCGGAGTTCCTGTGGTCGGAGGCCGAAGACCCGCTGTTGCCCGGCAGCCCGCGCAGCCGCTTCTTCCGTCTCGGGCGCGCGGACGTCGACCGCAACGAGAACGGCATCGCCGATGCCCGAGAGGCCCTGACAGCGGTCTACGACCTGCCTGAGAACGCCCGGGCGCGCTGGGCTCAGGCGGGCCTGCGCGGGCCGGTGACCAATTTCACGAACGTGCTGAACGTCAAGAACTACGGGGCCAAGGGCAACGGCACCACCGACGACACGTCGGCCATCAGCAGCGCGATCTCCAAAGCCCCTTCCGGCAGCGTCATCTATCTGCCGGCCGGAACCTACCGGCTCACCAAGCGGATCTATCTGAAGTCGAACATGATCCTGCGCGGGGACGGCTCGGCGCTCACCAGCTTGATCTTCGAGGGGTCGAACACCTACGACCGCTGCATCGGCCTCGCCTGCTGGGACAGCGACCAGCCCACGACGTATGTCACCCCCACGGCGGGCATGGAGAAAGGGTCGGCGGTGGTGACCGTCTCCAGCGTGGCCGGGTTCCAGGCGGGAGACATCATCGAGATCGAGGAGGACAACGATCCGGCCTGGGGCTTCACCGAGTCGTGGCAGTCGCGTCTGGCGGGTCAGCTCAACCGCGTCGTGGCGGTTGACGCGGCCAACAGCCGCCTGACCCTGAGCCACCACCTGCGGCATACCTTCACCGCCGCGCGCCGGCCCCGGCTGCGGCGGTTGGTCACGATTTCCAACGCCGGCGTCGAGAACCTGTATGTGCGGCGCAAAGACGCCGTGACCGGGTATACCATCGAAATGAAGTTCGCGGTCCGCTGCTGGGTGCGCAATGTGGAGAGCTACATGACCTACTCGGCCCACGTGTGGATGGACCGCTCGTTCGAGTGCGAGGTGCGGGAAAACTACTTCCACGACGCCTTTGTCTTCGGCGGCGGCGGCCAGGGCTACGGCGTGTGCAGCGGCAAGCACACGTCGGACTGCCTGATCGAGAACAACGTGTTCTACCACTTGAGGCACTCGATGATCGTGGGCAGCGGGGCCAACGGCAACGTCTACGGCTACAACTACTCGTCCGCCCGCGCGCTCGACCCCGAGCACGGGACGCCGCAGCCCGACATCTCCGTGCACGGCAACTACGTGTTCATGAACCTCTTCGAAGGCAACGTCCTGGAGGATGCCGACGTGCCCGACTGGTATGCGCCTGCGGGGCCCGGGAACACGCTGTTCCGCAACCGCATCACCAACAGCGGCACCGCGATCGACGTCGGCTCGAACCACCAGAACTTCATGGGCAACGTCCTGACCCAGGGGACCCTCACGCAGGACGGGGCGCTGCAGGGGATCGTCGATTTCGCCAACGTGAAGCGCGGCGACGTGGAGAATGTGGCCTGGCCCGACGGCGTGTGCGGAAGCCTGCCGGACTCGCTGTACCGCAGCGTGCCGCCGGCCTTCATCCTCAATGCGGGCGTGTATTGGCCGCCGATCGGCCCGGATGAGCCCTTGGATACGGTGACGCCTGCGCAGCAGCGCTCGCTCAGCGGAGCTTACGTGCCGTAGCGGGCGGCCAGAAAAATTGAGGGAGGCGAGCTTTCAACAGGTCGATGAGAGAGAAACTGAGGGCCCGGGGGGAGAAAATCGCGCTGGCGATGCTGGCCTGCGGCGTTCTGGCGGCGTTAGGCGCGGCCGCGGACGAGGTGGCCCCGTCGACGCAGCCGCCCGGCGGCCTTGAGGTCGCGGAGACCCCCCAGATCGTGCTGCTGACCTTCGACGATTCGGTGACGAGTTCCTCGTATGTGCGCGTGATGCAGGCGCTGACGAACGCCTTCAACCCCAACGGCCATCCGATCAAGGCCACGTTCTTTGTCTCGATGGACAGCAGCTACGACCCGAGCGCCATCCGCCGCCTGTACGATGCGGGGCATGAGATCGCGGTCCACACCCTGTCGCACGGCACCGGCACGAACAGCTCGCTGACCCGCTGGCGACAGGAGATCGCGGGCTGCCGGCGCACGCTGAACCGCCTGAGCGGCATTCCGGAGGAGGAGATCGTCGGGTTCCGCGCCCCCTTCCTGCTGCCCAACGACGCCACGTTCCGCGTGCTGGCCGAGCGCCAGTTCCTCTACGACGCGTCGTTCCAAGAGGAACTCGGCTGGCACAGCACCGCGTCCACCAACCTGCTGTGGCCCTATACGCTCGATCAGGGCGTGGCTCAGAACGTGCCGCCGGGACGCGCGCCCGCGACGAACTATCCGGGGCTGTTCGAGATCCCGCTCTGGGTGCAGTTCACAAACGAGGTTCACTGTTCGACCATGGATCCGCCGGAGTGGATGTCGTCGAACCAGGTGGTGGAGCTGTGGCGGACGAACTTTTTGGCCCGGTACAACGGCAACCGCGCCCCGTACGGCATTTTCCTGCACGCCACCTCGACGAACCAGTGGCTCGGAGACTCGCCGCTCTTGGCGGCGCGCACCGGCGCGCTCCGCGACTTCATCGCCTGGGCGCTGTCGCACCCCGACACCTGGTTCATCACCTGCCGCGATCTGGCCGAGTTCATGCTCGACCCGGTCGCGGCCTCCGAAGCCCATGACCACCCCTCGTTCCAGACACCGGAGCGGACGCCCTTCCCCGACGCGAACGTGGTGCGGTGCTCCTATCCCGGGACGCACACCTTGAGCGTCTGCGGGGAGTGCCCGCCGGCTGCCCCCGCCTACACCAACGCGTATCTGGGGCTGGTGCCTGCCCCCGGCGGCACGGCGAGCTTCAACATCGTCTCGCAGAACGCGAGCTATGCCTGGTGCACGATGACCGTCTCCAACAACGTGGCTAGCCGCCGCTACGACTGGGCCGTCGCGTTCTCGGTGTCCGGCGGCCTCGTCGGCGGCCTGCACGATGCCGTCTGGAGCCAAGACGGCGAGCACGTCGTGGCCCAGGCCAAGCAGTACAACGAGCAGATCGCCGCCGGCGCGGCTCGGACCCTGACCTTCCGGATCACGCGCACCGGCGGCGCGGTCAAGTTCCACGATGAGGAGGTCGCGCTGTACGCCTTGGGCCAGCTGCCGGTCTATCTGAAAATCGAGCGGGAGAGCGATCCGGCAGGCTGGGAGCTTTCGTGGAACGATGACGCGCACGTGTACGACGTGGAGTCCTCCACCAATCTCCTGATGCCGGCGGCCTGGTCGACGGTGACCAACGGGCTCTGCCAGCCGCGCCTCGTGCAGCCGCCCGCTTCCGACGGGGCCCCGCGTTTCTTCCGCGTCAAGGCCACCGTCTACTGAGCCCGGAACCTTCTGCCCTTTGACAACCCCCGCGATTTTTGAAAGACTGGGCACATCATCAAACCAAAGGGGGATTTTCTCATGCATCACGCACTGCGCGCGCTCTTCGTGTCCGGACTGCTTGCGGGGGTTGTTCAGGCCCAGCAGCCGGTCTCGCTCTTCGACGGCAAGACCCTGCAGGGGTGGAAGGTGGTCACCTGCGAAGCGGAAGTGGTCGACGGGGCCATCCTGCTCAAGGCCGGCAACGGATTCTTGCAGGCCGAAAAAGACTACGGCGATTTCGTGTTCGAGTGCGACTGGAAGGCGCTCCACACCAACATGTGGGACTCCGGCGTGTACTTCCGCGCCGGCGATCCCGAAGGCAAATTCCCGTGGCCCAAGCAGCATCAGGTGAACATGCGGCGCGGCCAGGAGGGGACGATCCCCGGCGCCGACAAGGCGAAGGCGGCCAGCCTGTACAAGCCGGGCGAATGGAACCACTTCAAGCTCACGGTCAAAGGGCAGACGGCCGAGCTGGAGTTCAACGGCGAGAAGGCCTGGACGCGCGACGGCATCACGCCTGCCAAGGGCCACCTCTGCCTGCAGGCCGAAGTGCCCGGAGGCGGACAGTTCCTCTTCAAAAACCTCACCCTCGTCGAGCTGGACGCGCCCGCGAAGTAGGCGCGTCAAGGACGTATGGCGCGCAGCTCGGCTTCGAAGCGGAACGCTTCGAAGGGTAGCGGGACGGCGTTGGTGTAGACGATCGGCGCGCCGGCGGCCAGGCCGGCGTAGCCCGGCACGGGCGCCCATGCTGCGCTCGTGAGGGACGTTGTGTTCAGCAGCGTGTAGAACCGGCCGCTGTAATAGGCGTACCCCGCGCCCGCGGCGGGAATCGTCGGGAAGCCCACGTAGGCGGCGCCGCCCGACAGGCTGATCTGCAGGGCCGCCTGCCAGGTGTCGGGCACCGTCGGGTCTGTGCCGAGCACGAACTCGTCGCCGTTGACGAGGCCGTCGCCGTCAAAATCGTCGCTGGCCAAGATCTGGCTGACCTGCGTGTAGAGCCCGCCCGAGGCGGCGATGATCCGCTGTTCCCAGGTGTCGGAGAGGGGGTCGAGATCGGCGTTGTCGCTGGCCGTGTTCAAGATGCCGGGGGTTCCCACCACCGTGCTCGTCCGCCACGCCGCGTAGGTCGCGTCCGGGGAGGCGGGGTCGATCCGCTCGAGCGCCGCGCCCGCGCTGTTCGGCCAAGGCGCAAAGCCGCTGAAGGTCACCGTGTCGATCCGGTTGCTGAACAGGTCGCGGAGCTCGAGCGTGGCGCCGTAGGGCGAGACCGAGAGCGTCGGCAGCTCGACGACGCGGCTCGCGTACTCGGTTGCCGTGTTGAAGGCGATCGGCCAGTCCCAGATGCGGGTCGTCGGGTAGCGCTCGACCATGTTGGCCGGCAGCCCCAGCTCCACGTAGGTGTTCGTCAGCGCCTGCTGCGAGGAGGCGAGCACGAGGTAGGAGGTCGGGCCGATCATCGTGCCGAAGGGCAGCGTGCCGGCATAGCCGCTCGCGCTCAGCGACCACCGGCTGAGGTCCACGGGCTCGCTTCCCCGGTTGTACAGTTCAACGTATACGCCGCCGGCCGGAGGCGAGTGCATGATCTCCGAGATCACGACGTTGGTCGGCTGATAGACGCGGGCGGGGGCCCAGATCTCGGGCATCTTGTCCGACCACGCGCCGTTCATCAGGAAGTCCCGCCGCTTGAAGATGAACGTTTTGACGGCGTTCGCCTGATTGCTCAGCGCGTTCAGCGAGGTGCTGCTCGAATAATACGAGCCGATCTGCCGGTAGGCCGGCGTGAGCGTGGTGAGCAGCTGGTCGATCTTGGGGTAGAGGACGTTGGTGGTGTACAGCGTGTGGCAGTAGCGCCAGAGGGTCATCTGGTGCCGGTAGCGGTAGGGCAAGGTCGAGGCGTCTATTCCTTCGGGATAGAAGAGCGACAGGCCGAGCGGTGCTGAAGACCCCGCATTCCAGATGCTGGGGTACAGCGGCGTCTTGTAGTAGGGGTGCAGCTCCGACAGCGTGGTCCAGGCGTTCGTGTAGGAGAGGTCGAAGCTCATGTCGGCGTCCCACGGGTATTGCCGCCAGCGGCCATCGGTTGCGGAGCGGTGCTGCATCATGTTCCAGTCCAGATCCTGGTCGCCGTTGCCGGTGAGCGAGAGCAGGGCCAGGCAGTGCTGGTTGACCTCGTGGCACAGGTTGGTCCGGACGTATTCGTTGCGGTTGGCGCCGGTCAGCGTGGTCAGCCCGCTCTGCATGCTGACGAAATTATCGATGTTGGTGGTTCCGCCCACGGTCTCCCGGCCGGAGCCGTAACTCTGCCGTGAGACGTAGTCGGCCGTGCTGATGCCGTTGCCCGTCAGAAAGGCCGTTTCGGGTGATTCCAGTTCGGTGGTGATGGTGGGGAAGCCGTTGATCCAGGCGCAGATATGGCGCAGGCGAGGGGTCGGCAGGCCGATCAGGCGCTGGAGGTCATAGGCCAGCGGCTCGGCCACGACCCGCCGGTAGTAGTACTTGACGTTGTTCAGCCGGTGGCGGATGTTGATGCCGCTCTGGTTCAAGGCGAACCAGGCGTTGTATTTCTTGCTCCGGTGGAAGTGCAGGCCGATGCCCGTATGGGTGAGGTCCTCGCTCTCCGCATTGCCGCGGTGCTTGGCCATGATGTCCGTGAAGATCTGGCCGTCGGGGCTGACCGCGCAGAGGTGCCGGCTGTACGGGTACTGCAGGGGGACGCCGTCCATCAGCAGCTGCCAGTTGGGCAGGTTCGTCTGCGGCGAGGTGCTCTGAACCCAGTACGCATGGTCGGTGCTCGGATCGTCGAGGTGCGGGCTCCTCGCGCTGAAGCCGTTGGTCGCGGTCGCGATCACGTGGTAGCGCACAAGCGTCAGGTTTGACAGGATCGGCGGCAGGTTCACGGCATAGGTGCCGTCACCGGCCGCGGTGTCGGGCGCGACGCCGTCGTCGCGCATCGCGAGTTGACTGTAGGAGCGGTTCGTGAACCGGTACTGGTTCGTGGCGACGGCCTGATAGGAGAGCACGACCGAGGCCACTTCGGCCGGCGCCGAGACTTTTGCGCGCACGACATTGGTTGCCGCCACCGGACAGAGGGTGAGCGTCTGCGCGACGTTGGTGATGCCGATGGGCAGAAAGGCCGTGTGGACGGAGTTGGAGCGTCCGGGCGACCCCCAGTGGGTGAAGGAGATCGCGTTCGTGACGCCGCCGATCACCCCATACAGCGTGCCGCCGAGGCCGACGCGGCGCGCCCGCCAGGAGACCGCGTAGGGTTGTCCGGGGATCACGGCGATGGGCGCGGAGACGACCCGGTTGCTGAGGGCGTCGCCGAAGAAGGTCCGGGAGAAGAGCGGCGCATCGAGGTACCAGCGCGATTCGTTGCACTGGATCGCCAGCGCCGCGCCGCCGTCCGACCCCAAGCCCGCCTCGACGCGCGACTGCGCGTGGCTGTTGGTGGCGGTCCAGCCGCTCAGCCCGCTCTCGAACGAGCCGTTCGCCACGGTTTCAACGCCCGACCCGACGGCCTTGATCGACACGTCGTCGAGCAGGCACAGTCCGTCGTAATCCAGAAAGAAGGCCGCCGTGATGCTGGCCGAGGCGAACTGGCCGGTCCAGGCGACCTGGATCCAGTTCGTCGGCGCGCCGGAGGCGGCCCAGTTCACGCTGCTCTCGCCCGTGGCGGTCAGGCAGATGCGCTCGAGCGAAGGGCCGAATCCGTCGGCGGCCACAGGCCAGGCGTTCGAGGTGCCGTAGGTGAAGTTGGCCGTGGCGGCGCCGACCCTCAGGGTCACCCGCTCGCCGTCGTTGTCGAACCGCCCGGTGTAGACGCCTTCCGCCAGGTTGGTGACGCCCGGATAGCGGCTTTGGAACGCGGCGCGGTCGCGCACGAGCACCAGAAAGTCGCCGGGGTTCATGACCGCGGGATTCGTGTTGGAGAAGGTGTAGGTGATGCCCCGCGAGAAAAAAGCGTTCGTCAGCGTGACGGCTTCGGCCCCGTTGTTGTGGAGCTCGATGAACTCGAGCTGGTCCTCGTCAATGCCGTCCGGAGCGTCGCCCGGGTGATACATGATCTCGCTGAAGACCACGTCGGCCGCGGCCCGAAAGCCCAGAAGCGCCGACACGAGCATCGCGGCAGTCCATGCGTAGGTTTTGCTCATGATGACGTTCCTTTCTGTTTCCGGTTGCGGGTCGCTCTCTTTTGCGGGTCCTCCCGGGCCTTGCCCCGTCGTGCCTCAGAACCGGCCGGTCAGGCTGAGGCGCCCGAACAGGCGGTCGTAGTCCGGGGTCTCGAACCAGCCGGCCTCGCCGTTCACGCTGAACCGTTCGGTCAGGAAGTAGTTGACCTCACCGCGCGCGCCCCAGACAAAGCGCCAGTCCGTGTCGCGCTCTTCGGCGTAGCCCGCTTCGGCGCTCGCGGTGTAGCTCAGTCGGTCGCTCCACGCGCCGCGAATGTTGATGTGCAGCTGGTGCTGCTGGAGCTCTTCGGGCGCCCAGTATTCGGGCGGGTCGCGGTCGCTGTCCGCGATCCGGAAGCGCCAGCCGACGCCGACGTAAGGCCACTCTTGCAGGCGGTAGAGGAGCTTGCCGTCGAGCATGGTGGTGTCGTTGCCGTCCGAGCGGTCGATCTGCGAGAGGTTCGCGAACAGGTCGTACACGTCGAGCAGGCGCGAGTAGGTGCGCAGGGCGTAGGTGTTCGCGTCGATGTTCGCGCGCAGCGCCTCCACAGTCTCGATCTCTTCGCGGGAGGCGTAGAGATAGACGTGTCCGCTCAGCAGCGGGTTGGGCAGCCGCAGCGCGGCTTGGCCGCCCCAGTGGTCGTCCTGGTCGTCCATGTCCAGGGCCCACAGCCGGCCGTCGAACCAGATCTCGGGCCACAGGTAGGCCATGCTGCGCAGCCCCAGGCGCGTGCCGTACTCGTCGCCGATGCCGTCGGTGTTCCAGCGGTTGCGGTCGGCTGCCGCCCCGAGGCTCAGGCGCTCGTTCACGTAGGTGTCGGCGTAGGCGCCGTACCGGTAGTGGTCGCGGTCGTTCTCGTCCTCGTTGTCGGTCCACCCGTAGAAGAATGCCGTGGCTTGAGGGCGGCGGCGCTTCTCAAGGCGTGCCAGCGCGTGGCTGATGCGCTCGGAGCCGGGGTCCAAGATCTGGGCGGCGAGCAGGCTGCGCTTGGCGGTGAAAATGTCGCCGTCGCGGTCTGCGTTCATGCCCCAGTTGAACAGGATGTCTTCGCGGTCCGCGCCGGCGCGCTCGGCTTCGGCAAAGGCCGCGTTGGCTTGGGCGTGTTGGCCGTGCCAGAACAGTACGCGTCCCAGTTCGAGCCGGGCGCGCACCAGCGGATGGCCTGTGCCCTGGAGGTGGGAGCAGACGGCTTGCTCATCCCACTCAGGAGGCACCACGCGCGCGGGAATGCGCAGCGGGTCGCCGGCCGGCTGAGTCAGATAGAAGCCGCTGTCGTCGAAGTAGAGCGCATGCGTGAAGTGGTTCGCCACCACGTGGTGCAAGGTCCAGGCGTTGGTGACGGTCGTGTCCAGCGAGCGCTGTCCGAAATCGCCGGACGGGTAGACCAGCAGGCGCTCACCGCGCGACTTCAGGGCGCGGGCGCTCTCGCCGATGACCTGCTCCAGGCGGTTGGAGAACGCCGTCTGCGATTCGCGGACGCCGTCTTTGACCAGCGGGTGGGTGAGGGGGTTGCCGAGCACCCCGGTCTCGGTCACCGGCAGGCGTTCGAAATCGACAGGACCGCCCGAGGCCAGCTGCCAGCGGCCGCTCGACAGGACGGGGGCCAGGCGTGCGGGCAGCGGCGTCCCGGCGAGGGTCAGCGTCGGAACGGCGGCGTTGCCGGCGTAGACCACGCGCGCGCCGTGCCGCTGCAGCACGGGGTCGAGGGCTTCGATCACCTCGGCGTCCGGGTCGATCAACACGATCATCACGTGGCGGGCCTCCGGCTTTTCGCCGATCTGGCTGAACGCGTTGATGAAGCGGTAGCCTTCGTCGGAGAGGCGCCGGATGTGCCGGCTGATCTGGTCAACGGAGTTGCGTCCCGGGTAGGGGTGCCGCATGATCGACGGGTAGGTCAGGATGGGCACGGCTTTCTCGACCGGCGTGCGCGCCAGCGGGCGCAGGATCTTCAGCGCTTTGACGAAGTGGTCCTGCTGGGCCAGCGAGTTGGCGTAGCTCCGCAGCACCTCCGAATTGTTGGTCAGGATCAGGGTGTGCAGGCGGGCGTATTCGGTCGCCTCGTCGATCCGGCCGTCGAGCGTGGTGATCTCCCGCAGCCCCGTGAGCGACGGGGTGAATATCGGGTTGCGCGCGAGCTGCTGGCGGCAATACACCTCGAGTTCGTTGGTTTTGCCCACGCTCGCGAGCATCCGGCCCGCCAGCACGGTGAGCGGAACGTAGCCCGGGTCGTCCTTCAGGAAGCGCTGGGCAGAGGCCAGCGCCTCGGCCGCGTGGTTGGTGCCCAGCTTTTCAAGCCCCTCGGCGTGGTAGCGCAGGAGTCCGGGAGCCGGGGCGATCTCCAGCCCGCGGCGGGCCCACTCCACGGACTGCGCGGTGTTGGTGCGGGCGGTCTCGATCTCCGACATCAGCTCGAAGACCCGGCTGTTCGGCTTGGTTCCGGCCAAGGTCCTCAAAAGGTCCATGGCCTCGTCGGCCCGGCCCAGCCGGAAGAGCGCCGTGGCGTTCTCGACGCCGTAGTAGAGCGAGTCCGGGTTGGCCTTGCGGAGCGTCTCCCAGTGCGGCAGGGCCGCAGCGGTTTCGCCGAGGCGCGTCAGCATCTCGGCCAGGTTGGGCCGCGCCGTCGCGTCTCCGGCCTCCACGCGCTTGGCGAACCACTCCGCTTCGGCGCGGGCCTCGTCGGCGTTGCCCACGCGCAGCAGGCTGTCGAACAGCAGCTGCCGCAGCAGCGGCTGCTCCTGGTCCAGCGCGATGCTCTTGCGCAGCTCGGGCACGGCCGCTTCCGGCTGCCCCAGGCGCGCCGCTCTCAGGCCTCGTATGCCGGCCAGACGGGCGGGATCGGAGACGCGCTTCTCGTAGCTGTCGAGCCAGACGAAGGGGGTCTTGCCCTCGACGCGCTCGGCCAGCAGGACGGCCCACGACCAGGAGCCCCGCGCAGGATCGCGTTCCAGCACGCGGCGGTACATCTGCAGGGCCAGCTCGGTTTGGCCGCGAATGCGGCTGGCTTCGGCGCAGGTCTCCAGAATGTCGGTCACGCGCTTGCTGGCGGTTTCGGCCGGGCCCAGCCTCGCCTCAAGCCGGGCCATCAGCGCGGGCGTCTCCGGACGGGTGTTGCCCTGGCGGAGCGTTTCCAGCACCAGGTCGGCCTGCTCTTGCGGGAGCGTGCCCGGCGCGCTCAGCAGCGGGTCGAGGTGCTTGTCGATGCCGTCGAAGCGTCCGTTCAGGGCCCGCGCATAAGCCAGGTAGAGGCCGACTTCAGCCGTCTGCTCGCCGTTCTGCCAGGCGTTCAGCAGGATCGGCTCGGCCGCCCTCACGCGGCCGCCCCGGGCCAGTGCCAGGCCGATGGTGGAGGTCGGGCTGTTGGGGCTGACCTTGCGCAGGAAGGCCAGGGCCGCCTCGCCCGCGTCCTCCTCGGCCAGACGGGCGACGACCTGGAAGATCACGCGGTCGCGGGACTCGATGCCGGCCTCGACGGCTTCCGTCAGCCGCGCGACGGCGTCGTCGCGGCGGCCCAGCGACCAGAGCGCCCAGCCCAAGTCGCGGCGGATGACCGGGTCGCCGGGGCGCAGCGCGAGCGCCTTCTCGTAGTCCTTCGCGGCTTCGGCCAGTTTGCCGGTGCGCTGGTGCAGCACGGCCAAGGCTTGCCACGCCGAGGCCTCCTCGGGCTGGAGCTTGAGCGCCTGCTCCAGCGAGGCGATGGCCTGCTCGATTTGCTCGATGCGCGTTTGTCCCGTGGCCATGTCGCGCCAGGCCGAGGCGTCGTCCGGCGCGGCCTTGACCACGTTCGCAAGTGCCGCTACGGCCTGCTCGTGACGCTCGAGGCGGGCGAGCTCGGTGGCGAGGTCGCGCCACGCCGAGACGTCATCGGGTTTGAGCTTCACCACGCGCTCCAGCGCGGCGACCGCCTGCTCGTTGCGCTTCAGCCGGATCAGCGCGGTGGCCATGTCGCGCCACGCCGAGACGTCGTCCGGCGACGCTTTGACCACCTGTTCCAAGGCGGCGACGGCGGGCTCGTAGCGCTCCAGCCGGGTGAGGGCCGTGGCCAGGCCGCGCCACGCCGAGGCCTCCTCCGGGTGCAGTTTCACCGCGTGTTCGAAGGCGGCGACCGCCTGTTCGTAGCGTTCCAGTTTCGTGAGCCAGGCTCCCAGCTCGCGCCAGGCCGACGCGTCTTCAGGCTTCAGCTCGGTCACCCGCTCGAGGGCGGCGACCGCCTGTTCACCCCGTTCCAGCTGGGTGAGCCAGGTGGCGAGGTCGCGCCAGACGCCGGCGTCTTCGGGCTTCACGCGCAGGTAGGCGCTGAGGGCCCGGACCGCCTCGTTCTGCTGCTGGGTCTGCCAGCAGGCCATGGCCAGCCCGCGCCAGGCCGTCGCGTCCTTCTCATCCATCGAGACCGCCCGCTGCAGCGCGGTGGCGGCCTCCTGTGCCTTGCCCCCTTTGAGCAAGGCCAGCCCGTACTGCCGCCAGGCCGGGGGATGGGCGGGGTCGAGGTCGACGGCGCTCCGCGAGAGGCGCACCGCCTCGTCGGATTTATCGGCCGCCAGCGCGGTCTGCGAGTCGCGGATCAGCTGGCTGACGTTGGCCGGCTCCTGCGGCCGCGCTGGCTGCGCGGCCAAGCCGAACGGTCCAATCAGGAAGATTGAGAGAAAATAGAAAGTCAGTTTTTTCATGGTGAACTCTCCTTTCAGCGTTCGGTCTTGGAGTCGTACCGGCGCAGCGTGGAAACGGCCGGCGCGAGGGGTGTGGCTTCAGGTTCCTTGAGGGCCAGGCGGCTTGTCGGGATGACGCGCTTCAGCCAGGTGAGCGCGCGCTCGGCCTCTTCGCCGAGGCCGTTGACAGCGATCGCCTCGTCTCGCGTCTCCTGGGCGATCGAGCGGCCCCATTCCAAGGTCTGGGCGGGGGTCAGCAGGTGTGTCACGCGGTAGTTGCGGTTGCGCAGCTCGTCGGCCAGCGCGCGGGCCGGCCCTTCGACGGCCAAGGTCGGGACCAGCATCTTCACGTCGGCGCGGATCAGCTCGTCGTCGATCGCGGCAGCCCAGGCGCGGGCCGCGCTCTCGTCCAGCTCAGCCCCGCCGGTCAGCAGCGGCACGGTGCGTATGCCGGTGACCGCCGACTGCAGCAGGTCTTGCTGCGCGGTCTGGGCCAGCGCCGGCTTTTCGCCCGCGCGGAACCAGTTCGGCAGGATCGCCTGCAGCGGCTCGCGCGCCTCGTCCGGAATCAGCCGGATGCTGTTGGCGAGCGCCCAGCGGGACGGCAGCGGCCGCGCGCTGAAAGCCTTCACGCTCGCCAGACCCTTGTCGCTGCCCAGGCCGACGCGGCCGCGGGCGGTCTGCGGCGAGAGCGGCAGGTTGGCCGCGACGGGCTCGTTGTTCAGCCAGACCCAGGCGCGGTTGTTGCGCAGGCGGAGCCGGATGTTGCGCGGCGTCGAGCCGGCCGCAGGGGCGGGGTGGCGGTGGAGGGTGAAGAGCCGCGAGCCGATGCGCTCCTGCACGCGCAGGCCTTCGGCGTCCACGGTCACGCGGAGCCAGGAACGCAGGCCGGTGTAGCGGGCGTAGAGGGCCGCGGAGCCGGCCTCTGCGGCGGCCAGCTCGACGCTCACCTCGGTGTCGGTCCAGGCGTCCGTGCCGCGCAGCCAGGCGGCCGCGCCCTCGCCGATGCGGAGGCTTCCGTCGCGCAGGCCGCTGTCGCGCTCGAAGACCCACTCTTGGGCGTCGCCGACGGCCTCGCAGGGGCGGTTGCGGGGCTGGCTGGAGGCGAGCTCGGCCAGCAGCTGTTCCGGACTCCAGTTGCCGGGCACGCGCAGGCGGGTCAGCGTCCAAGGGTCGCTTCCCGGGCCGTTGAAGGCGTTGAACCCGCCGATGAAGGCCAGGCTGAAATAGCGCGTGACGGCGTCGCGGTTGAGGGCCTCGGCCTGCGGGTCTGAGCCCGGGCTTTGGCCGGCCTCGGCGTACGGGTAGAGGTAGAGGAGCGGAGGGCTGCCGGCCGTCTCGCCCAGCGCCTGCGCGGAGCGCGCATAGTCGGCGACGATGCGGTCGCGGAAGGCGTCGCCGCTCTCCGTCTTGCCGCGCTTGGCGAGGAAGTGGCCCTCCTCGACGGTGCTGAAGCCCGGCGCGGGCTCAACCGCCTGGTGCCCCATGCTGCCCACCTGCCACTGGGGCAGCTTGACGATCTTGCGGATGTCCTTGGGCTTGAGATAGAAGCCGCCCCATTGGTTCATGACCGTGGTCGGCACGATCAGCACCGCGGTGAACCCGGTGCGCTGCAGCACGGGCGTCGCCCGGATGAAGGCCTCTTTGCGGCCGCCCTCGAAGATCAGCAGCAGGGCTTTTTCGGGCAGCGGCGCCTGCTCGTCGAGGTAGGCGCGCACGTCTTCGGGCAACACCGTTCGGTAGCCGGCGTCCCGCAGGGCGGTCAGGTGCTCCTCCAGCCGCTTCACCGACGGATAATCGGGAGTCGCTTCGCGGGCGATGCCCGCGTAGGAGAGCACCGTCACGCCGGTCCAGTCCTGCCACGTCAGGGGCGCGTGGTCCGGCTGCGGCGTCGGGCGCACGATGACGTAGCCCACAAATCCGAGGATGGCGAGGACGAAGAGCCATTGAAGGGTGATAGAGAGTTTTTTCATAGGTCACCTCAGCTTCTTGTGATCCACTCGTTGCGCCAGCAGGTCAGCACGGCCCACGGCGTCTGCCAGACCAGGACAAACATGTAGTAGAAACAGAACACGGTCCCGTAAAACCAGATGCGCGAACGCTTGTACAGCAGGTAGGTGCTGCTCATCAGCGCGCTCATCAGGGTGATGCCGAAGATGTACATCAGCGGCGAGGTCTGCTGCACGAGCGGCACGTAGATCAGTGCCCGGAGCACGATCGCCGGTCCCAGCAGCGGCAGGATGAAGCCGAGGTAGAACGAGAGGACCATCAGCGGCTCGCGGCGCCACATGAAGGAGGACGCGATCAGCATCTCGCGGCACCAGGAGCGTTTCCAGCGCAGCTGCTGGCGCAGGAATTCGCTCTGGTGCTCGGGAACGAGCGTGGTGACCCGCGCTTTGGCCTCATAGACGACTTTGTAGCCGCGGCGCAGCAGGCTGTTGGTCAGGCTGCGGTCGTCGCCGAAAGTGGCGGGGCGCCCCATGAACATCTGGTTGAGCCACTCCGGCATAATCGTCTGCAGGATCTCCCGGCGGTAGGCCGCGATCGGCCCCGACAGGCAGGTGACCGAGTCGAACACGCTCTCCGCCGCCTTCATCACGCGGAAGGCGATGAAGTAGCGCACCGTCTGCATGCGCGTCAGCACGTTGGTCCAGATGTTCTCCACGTCGCAGTGCCCGGTGACGGCCGCCACCTTGGGGTCGGAGAAGCGGTTCACCAGGTTGCGCAGGGCGTCGGGCTCCACGAAGCTGTCGGAGTCGATGAACACGATGATCTGACCCGTGGCCAAGCCGAACCCCGTGGCCAGCGCGTGACGCTTGCCGGCGCGCTGCTCCAGCCCCAAGATCACCAGATCGGGATAGCTCTTCTGCGATGTCTTCATGACCTCCAGCGAGCGGTCGGTGCTGCAGTCGTCGACCGCGATGACCTGCAGCTTCTCTCGCGGGTAGTCGCACTCCATCAGCTGCCGCAACGTGCGGGCGATGTTCTCCTCCTCGTTGCGCACCGGCACCACCACGGACATCGTCGGAAGCTCGGCCAGCGGCTTGGAGTCGCCGTAGAAGGAGGCGAAGATGAAGCGGCTGATCAGGTAGCCGCCGACCAGCAGGCTGTAGAGGAACACCGGCACGTCGAACCAGAAATAGTAGAGGTTCTCGTACTTGATCACCATGATCAGGCTCGCCGCGATGAACAGCACCGCCGCCGCCAGCCAGCGCAGGTAGCTCCAGGCCGTACGCTCGTAGCGGGCCCCGAGGTCCTCCTCGAAGGCCAACCCGAGCATCGGCTCGCCCTCTTTGCGGCGCTTGACCTCGACATCCGTCGAGATGACCCCCTGGACGAACTCTTCGGGCATCACCCCTTCGGGAATGCGGAATTTGACGCGCACCCGCTTCTCCTCCGGCGGGATGTCGGGCGCTTCGATCAGCAGGCCGCCGCTGGAGATGTCGCGGACGGTTGCGTCGTACTCCTTGGCCGTGTCTCCCTGACCCACAAAGATCTTGATCGGGAAGTTGGCCAGATAGCGCGTCGATGTCCGCCGGTCCGAGTAGTTGGGGCGGGATCGTGCGCGAAGCCGGCGTTCGGGTTCTGGAGTCGGGAATTTCTGCGTTCCGCTTTTCATGGCTTCACCTCCGGTTGGAGTTCCGGACCCCGCACCCGCGGGCCTGTCCGTTCTGAATGGCGTTATTGTCTAGCGATATGGTGGGTTTGTCAACGATAAACTTAGTCTTGGGTAACATTTTTTAAGGCCGGGCCCCGTGCGGCACCTCCGCGTTTGACTCCCGGCACCAGAAAAGTGTACCGTAAAAAGAGAAGAATGTGAAAGGATTTTAAGCATGAAAAGATGGATGCGCGCCGCGGTCGGAGGGGGGGCGATGGCGGCCGCGCTGGCCGCAGCGGCGGAGGCGCCACCCCCGTATGACCGGATCTATCTGGGCTCCCGGCCCTCGGTGGCTCCCGACGGCACGCGCTTCGTCTTCGAGTGGTGCGACAGCCTGTGGCTCGCGTCCGCGCAGGGCGGCACCGCCACCGCGCTGCAGACCGGGGCCTCGAAAGACGGCTGGCCCGTCTTCGCGCCGGACGGGCAGCGCGTGGCGTTCCAGAGCGACCGCGACGGCGGCTGGAAGGCCTTCGAACTGAGCCTGGCAGACGGCAAGACGCGTCAGCTCACCTTCCATTCCGAGGGGACGCGCCCCTACGGCTGGAGCGCCGACGGGACTGAGTTGCTCGCCGCGGTGGTGCGCGATCTGGACGGCGGCCGCTCGGCCGAGCGCATCGCGCGCGTGCCCGCCGCCGCGCGCGGCCCCGAACGCGTCCTCTTCGACAGCGAGGGCAGCGAGCCCAGCCTCTCGCCCGACGGCGCGCGCGTCCTCTTCACCGTCGAGGGCGGCGACCTCTACCGCAAGCGGCTGGCCGGCAGCAACGCCTCCCAGGTGTGGCTCTACGACCTGCGCGACCAGCGCTTCACCTGCGTCGTCAAACGGAACACCGAGAGCCGCTCGCCGCTCTGGACCCCGGACGGCCAGGGCTTCTACTACGTCTCAGGCGAGGGCGGCTGCATGAACGTCCGCCACCGCGCGCTCGCGGACGGTCAGGAGCGCGCCGTCACCTTCTTCGCCGACGACGGCGTCGTTCACCCCTCGCTCTCCAAGGACGGCCACACCATGGTCTTCCGCCGGCTCTTCGATTTCTACCGCATGGACCCGACCCGGCCCGAGGTCCCGCCCCAGGAAATCGAGCTGCGTCCGGCCGCGGCCACGCCGCGCCCCGCCTCGCGCCGGCGCTACTACAACGCCTGCTGGAACAACGACCAGCCCGGCGACGTCGCGTTCTGCGACAACGGCATGCAGATCGCCTTCACCACGGGCGGCGACCTCTGGGTGATGGACACCGTGCTGCGCGATCCGCGCTGCGTGCATGGCGACACGCTCACCCACGAGCGCGAGTGCGTCTTTGCGCCCGACGGCGGCGCGCTCTACTACCTTTCGGACCACGGCGACGGCTCGGCCCTCTTCCGGGCCGAGCGCGGCGACGCGGCGCGGTACTGGTGGGAAAACGCCACCTTCCGCAAGACCGTGCTGCTGAACGACGAGGTGTGCCGCCGCAGCCTGAGCATCAGCCCCGACGGCGCGCGCCTGGCGTGGGTCGAGCCCTGCGGCACCATCGTGCTCGCCGACACCAACGGCGTGGTCCAGACGCGCTGCCGCAAGGCCTCCGGCGTCGACGCCTTCGACTGGTCCCCCGACAGCCGCTGGCTCGTGGCTTCGCTGGCCGACGACTACAGCAACTACGACATCTGGATACTGCCCGCGGACGGCCAGGCCGCGCCCTATAACCTGTCGCGCCATTTCAGCTGGGACGGCCAGCCCTGCTGGTCGCCCGACGGCAAGCTGGTCGCCTTTGCCGGCCAGCGCCCCAACAACGAGACCGACCTCTTTTACGTCTGGCTGAGCCGCGAGGACGAGGAGCGCAACACCTTCGACAAGGACGTCGAGGCCGCGCAGTCGGCCATGCGCAAGGAGACGGGGCCGGCCAAAAAAGAGGGCGAGGCCAAGGGCCCCCAGAGAAACAACGTCCGCATCGACTTCGACGACATGAACCTGCGGGTCCGTCGCGTCGGCCTGCGGGGTCTGGTGCCGTCGCGGCCCTTCTTCTCCCACGACAGCCGCACCCTCGCCTTCGAGGCCGCCGTCAAAGGTGTGGCCGGAACCTACAAGATCGTGCTGCCCGACAAGCTGGCGCCCGAGCTGCTGACCCAGCGCCGCGGCCGCGCCGTCAAATGGCTGGCGAAAGACAGCCGCCTGCTGTGGGTGAGCGACAACCTGCCCGCGCACTTCGAAAAGACCTTCGGCTTCTCCGTTTACCAGGAGACCGCGCTGCAGGACTATCAGGAGCTGGCCTTCCTGACCGCCTGGGGCAAGCTGCGCGACGCCTACTATGATCCCGGCTTCCACGGCGCGGACTGGAAGGCGGTCCGGGAGAAGTACCGCCTCGCCGCCCGGTATGCGCCGAGCCACTCCGTCTTCACCCGCGTGATGGCCCTGATGCAGGGCGAGCTCAACTCTTCACACCTGGGTTTCTCTGCGTCCGACGCCAGCAAGCGGGAGTGGGACAAGGCCGAGAGCTTCCAGTCGTGGAGCGTGGTCACTGCCCACCTCGGCCTGCGCTTCGACGCGTCCCACACCGGCGAGGGGTGGCGCGTGCGCGACGTCGTGCCCGACAGCCCCGCGGACCAGGTCGCGCTCAAGCTGCTTCCCGGCGACGTGGTGCTGGAGGTCGACGGCGTGCCCGTCTCCGCCGCGACCGATCCCGCCGCCGTGCTGAACGGCCCGGAGAACCGCAAGGTGGCGCTGAAGGTCCGCACGGGCGCCGCCGCCCCGCGCACGGTGACGCTGCCCTCGACCACCTTCGCCGCGATCCGCGAGAAGCTCAAGGCCGCCGCCTTCGAGGCCACGCGCAAGCAGGTGCAGCGGGCCAGTGGCGGCAAGCTCGGATACCTCAACATCCAGCGCATGCAGTGGGACGACTACTACCGCTTCGAGCAGGACATCTTCGCCGAAGGCTTCGACAAAGAGGGCATGATCATCGACGTGCGCGACAACACGGGCGGCTTCGTGGCCGACCGCATCCTGGGGGTGCTGTGCGGCAGCGTCCACTCGATCTCGGTGGCGCGCGACGCCGCGCCCGCCTATCTCTCGGGCTATTGGGGCCGGCCGGTCTGGGACAAGCCGGTCGTGGTCCTGTGCAATCAGAACACGGTCAGCAACGGCGAGATCTTCACGCATGCGATCAAGACGCTCAAGCGCGGCAAGATCGTCGGCGTGCCGACCAGCGGCGGCGTCATCGCCACCTCCGATATCGCGCTGCTCGACCTCGGCACGCTGCGGCTGCCGCACCGCGGCTGGTTCCTGCCCGACGGTCTCGACATGGAGCTGTACGGCACGCAGCCCGACGTGCTGGTGTGGAACGAGCCGTCCGACGTCGTGGCCGGCGTGGACCGCCAGCTCGATGTCGCCATCAACGTGCTCAAAGAAGAGGTCGCGGCGGAAAAGAAGCGCACGCCGCCCGTCCAGCTGAAGTATGCGCGCTAAAGGAGGATGGAACATGCGTGAAGGAATCGGTGCGGCCGCGGCTGCGCTGCTGGGCGTCTGCGCGCTGGCCGCGGCGGATGAGCCGCGGGTGAACGTGGTGAACAAGGGCTTCTCCGGACGGAACAGCCGCGACGCGCTGGCGCTGCTGGAGAAAGAGGTGCTGCCGCTGAAAGCGGCCCACGCCGTGGTCTATTTCGGCATGAACGACGCCATGAACTCCGCCAACCTGTTGCCGCTCGCGGACTACGAGGCGAACCTGCGCGCGATCGTCAAGCGGCTCGCCGACGGCGGCGCGCGGACCGTCGTGCTGGTCACGCTCAACCCGGTCATCGAGTCCTACGTGCGGGCGCGCCACCCGAAACACCCGCAGAAGGAGAACCTCCAGGCCCATCTGGCCTCCTACGACGGTGTGGTCCGCAAACTCGCCGCGGAGCAAGGGCTGCCGCTCGTCGATCTGCGCGCGCTCATCGAGGAGAACGGCGGCACCGGGATCGCGCCGACATGCCTCATCCGCTGCGAGCGGAACGGCGGCGGCCGCGACGGCGTGCACCTGACGCCGGCGGCCTACGCGCTGCTCGGACAGAGGACCTTCGAGGCCATCGGCCCCCGCGTCAAGCCCGGCGAGACCGTGGTCTGCTTCGGCGACAGCCTGACCTTCGGGGCCAACGTTCAAGGCGCGGGCACGGCGACGGGCGAGACCTATCCCGCCGCGCTGCAGCGCGCGTTCGACGCGCGGCGCTGAGCCCTGCCGCCGCGTGCGCGTTGTGTACACATTTCGGGGTCCGTTTTACAAGACGCAGAGCGCGCCTGCGTGTACGATTCAGCAGAGTCTTAAAAGGGGAGGTTTGACATGGGCACGCGTTTGTCCGGAGTGCGGCAGGTGGGGGGAGACGGCGCTTTCAGCCGCCGGCGGTTTCTGAAAGGTGCGGCGCTGGCAGGGGCCGCGGTGGCGGTGCCGAACATCGTCCCGGCGTCAGCCTTGGGACGCGACGGGGCGGTCGCCCCGAGCGAGCGGATCATCATGGGCGGCATCGGCATCGGCAACCGCGGCATGTCCGATCTGCGCTACTGGGTCCTGAACGAGAAGGATGCCCAGTTCGTCGCGATCTGCGACGTGCGCAAGGAGCGCCGCGAAGAGGTCAAGCGGGTCGTGGACGAGAAGTACGGCAACGCGGATTGCGCCATGTACCGCGACATCCGCGAGTTTCTCGCCACGCGCACGGACATCGATGCGGTGCTGATCGCGACCGGCGACCGCTGGCACGCCTCGGCCTCGGTGCTGGCCATGCGCGCGGGCAAGGACGTCTACACCGAGAAGCCTGCGGCTCTGACCATCGCCGAAGGCCAGGCCGTGGTCAAGGCCGCCCGGCAGTATGGCCGCGTCTACCAGGCCGGCATGCAGCGCCTGAGCGAGGCGAATTTCACCGTGGCGAACGAGCTGCTGCGGCTCGGCCGGCTGGGCGAGGTCAAAAAGGTCTACGCGCACCTTGCCCCCTGGGGTAATGTCAACATGAGCAAGGACTGGCTGCCGGCCGAACCCGAGCCCGCGAAGGACGCGGTGGATTGGGACGCCTGGCTGGGCCCGTGCCCGTGGCGCCCCTACAACAAGAGCTACGTGACGGGCGGCTGGCGCCACCACCACGATTTCTACACCAGCGTCATCGGCGAGTGGGGCTCGCACACCTTCGCGCAGTGCCAGGTGGCGCTGGGCCTCGGCGAGACCACGGCGGTCCATTGCCCCTACGTGGACCATCCCTCCGCAGAGGGCCTGACGATGCGCTTCGCCAACGGCGTCACCATGACCCAGAGCCAGAAGGGCTGGCATGGCTCGTGCGGCGTGCGCTACGAGGGCTCCGAAGGCTGGGTCGCCTGCGCCGACGGCTACGCGCGCCCCGAAGCCTCCAGCCCCGCGCTGCTGGCGGACTACGCGAAGATCCTGCAGGACTACATCGCGCGCACCGGCCGGCCCATGAGCCACATGCGCGACTTCCTCGACTGCGTCAAGACCCGCCGCCAGACGATCGCCAATCCGGTGGTCATGCACCGCACCATGTCGACCGTGCACGTCGCCAACATCGCCCAGTGGCTGAAGCGCGACATGACGTTCGACCCCGTCAAGGAGGCGTTCGTCAACGATCCCGAGGCGGACCGCCTGCGTTCGCGCGCCCAGCGCGAAGGCTGGCAGATCTGTTAACGCGCTCACGCCGCTGCGGCGGCATACGGAGACCGATATCGAGGAGAGGCCCCCGCGCGGGGCGAAAGGGAAGGCTGGACATGAAGGCGTATTTCAAAGGATGGCTGGTTGCCGCGCTCGCCGCGGCGTTCACCGTGTCGGCGCAGACCTCCGAGGGGCCGCTGCTCGCGGCGCTGAAGTCGGATGCGTCGCGCAACGAGAAGATCAAGGCGTGCCACGAGCTGGGCCGCGTCGGCACCGCGGCCGCGGTCGCGCCGCTGGCCGCGCTGCTGGACAACCCCGAGCTGGCGCACGCCGCCCGCTACGGGCTGGAGATGATTCCCGACCCGGCCGTGGACGCCGCCCTGCGCGCCGCCGCCGGCCGGCTCAACGGCCTGCTGCTGGCCGGCGTGCTGCAGTCCGTCGGCAACCGCCGCGACGCCGCCGCCGTGCCGCTGCTCGCGCCGCGCCTGACGGACGCCGACCCCGCGGTCGCCGCCGCCGCCGCGATCGCCTTGGGCAAGATCGCCACGCCCGAGGCCACCGCGGCCCTCAAGCCGCTGCTCGGCAAATACCCGCTCGCGGCCGAGGCCTATCTGAACGGCGCCGATGCCGCCCCGACGCCGCAGGCGGCCGTCGCGCTCTACGGCGACCTGATCGACGCCCGGCCCCCGGTCCAAACGAGCGTCCGGATGGCCGCCCTCCGCGGCCGGATGCTCGCTTCCGGGGCCGATGGCCTCGGTCAGTGGTCCGCGCTCATCGCGAGTGCGGATCACGACGAAGTGGACATCGCGCTCCGCGTCGCGCTGGAGTTCCCCCGTTCGGCGCAGGTGACCCAGAGCCTCGCCGCGGCCCTGCCGCGGCTGCCGGCCCGGCAGGTGCGTCTCTGCGAGGTCCTGGGCGAGCGCGGCGACCCCGCCGCGGTGCCTGCCCTGGCCGCGCTGGCCCAGGCGGCCGGCACCGGGACCGAGAGCCGTCTGGCGGCCGTCAAAACGCTCACCCGGCTGGGTGCGCCCGAGGCTGTCCCCGTTCTGACGACGCTCGCGCTGTCGGACGACGCGGAGGCGGCGGCCGCCGCCCGCGACTTGCTGGTCGGCTTTCCGGGCGCCGCCCGCGACGCCGCGGTTCTGGCGCTGCTCGACAAGCCGGATGCGCCGTCGCGCCTGGCCGGGGTCGAGCTGGCGACGCGCTGCCGCCTGGCTGCGGCGGTTCCCGCCCTGTTGCGCTTGGCCGGGGAGGCCGATCCCCAGCTGGCCGCGGCGAGCTTCAAGGGACTCGGCGTGCTGGCGGAGGTGAAGGATCTGCCGGCGCTGCTCGTCCTGCTTCAGAAAGCCTCCTCGGCCGAAGCCGCGGAGCGCACGGTCACCTCGCTCTGCGCGCGTCAGCTGGTGATGGCTCCCGACTCGGTGAAGATCCTCAGGGCGGTGTACGGCGTGCTGCCGGGCGGCCCCTCGAAAGACGTCTCGGCGAAAGTCATGGAGCTGGCCAAGGCGGGCATCGCCACCTTCGATGTTTCGAACGAGACCTTCGGCGACGCCGCGCCGGGCAAGGTCAAGGCGTTTGAGCTCGACTATGCCGTCAACGGCGTCGCCCAGCGCGCGGCCGCGGGCGAGGGCGGCTCCGTGAGCCTCACCCTCGGCGCCGCCTCCGTGCCGCCGGCGGTCATCGAGCCGCTGCTGGCCGCCTATGCGCAGGCCCAGGGCGAGCCCAAGGTCGCCGTGCTCCGCATCCTCTGTTCAGTGCGCGGCCCGCAGGTGCTGGCGGTCGTGCGGCAGGCGACCGGCTCCGCGGACGCGACGCTCAAGGAGGCCGCCCAGCGCGCGCTGTGTGACTGGCCGTCCGCCGAGGTTCTCCCGGATCTCGAGGCTATCCTCCAGTCCGACGCGGGGCTCAAGCTGAAGGTCCTTGCGCTGCGCGGCGTGGTCAAGCTCGTGCCGGCGCAGAAGGTGCCGCTCGCGCAGAAAGTGGAGGCGCTGAAGCGGGCCGCCGGCTGGGCCGCTCGCGACGAGGAGCGCCGGCTCGTTCAGGCGACGCTCGACGAGCTGGACGACGGCGCCTCCGACGAGACCGGTTTCGTGCCGATGTGTAACGGCAAGGATTTGACGGGCTGGCAGGCGCAGGGCAGCTGGTGGAAGGTGGTCGAGGGCGTGCTGACCGCCGAGAGCACCGCCGAGACGCCGCTCGCCTCCAACAACCACCTGGTCTGGACAGGCGGCACGCCCGGCGATTTCGAGCTGCGCACCGAGTTCCGCCTCAGCAAGAGCGCCAACTCCGGCATCCAGCTGCGCGCCGAGCCCGTGGCGGACCGCGACACCGGCTACCAGGCCGACATGAACGGCGGCGGCAACTTCGTCGGGTTCCTCTACCATCCCAAGATGCACCTGGTCGGCGGCCGCGGCGAGACGGTCACGATCGCGGCCGACGGCAAAAAGAGCGCCGAGCGCTTCGCCGACTCCGCCGCGCTGCAGAAGCTCTACAAGGTCGAGGATTGGAACACCTACCGCATCGTCTGCAAAGGCCCGGAAATCACGCTCTACGTCAACGGCGAAGTGACGAGCCGCTTTGCGGACCACCGGCCGGACACGCCGCGCCAGGGCGCGATCACCCTGCAGCTGCACAAGGGCCCGCCCATGAAGATCGAGTACCGCAACCTGCGCATCAAGACGCTCAAAGCCGAGTGAGTGGGGGGAACCAGCCACGATGAAGGCTGGTTTTTGTTCACCATGGAGAGCCTGAAGGGGTGAAGCGGGAGAAGGGTTGTAAGGGTGCGGGAATACCCGCACGTCCCGTTCGACCGTTTGTCAGTATGCCTTTTGCGGGTTGCGCTTGCTGTTCTATTGTACGGATGTCAAGAGCTTAACTCGTTCTGCCGTTTGTGGCCTTGCTGAATGTTGATGTCCTTCGCAACACAGTTAGGATAGTTGGCTATAGGGACATTCGAGTGTAAATTGACCTCTTTGAGTTAAAAGCGCTACAATATCTAAAAACCTTGTATGACTTGGTGAAATCTGGGGAGATCAATGGCTTACAAAGTTATTCACGAAGGCTCGCTGGTAGAACAATTGAAGGTGTTATACTGTACTGATCGGCCTGCGGCTGAACTCAGAGTTAGATGCTTGTGTGAAATCTATGGTGAAAAGCGCGTGAGAAAATTCTTAAAGGGGGTTCTAAGATGCTATGAGGGTTGCCATAGTGAAATTATTGATGGGTGCACAAGATTTAATGAGTATGGTGAGTTGGTTGACGAAAACGGTATATTACTGGATCCTCATGAGATGGATGTAATGTGTTCGATGCCTTGCGCAACACACGTTTCGCATAGTCTAGCAAAATTGCGGGATCCAGTTGGCTTAGCACTGCTTGTGAGGCGGGTGTGTTCTGACATATATATACGCAATAAGCTTGATGACAAGTGTTTAGCGGAAATCATCGATATGGACAAGAGTCAGTCTGTGATAGTTGAATCGCTAGTGATAAACTTGGGCAAAGCAGATGTTTGTGGCGAAAGCATAGCGGAGTCTTATCTGTGTAAATTTGACAAGGCCACGGTTATTGATACGGTAATAAGAATGATGCCATTTGTGAATAAAGAGATATTTAATTACGTAATTGATTGGTTGGTGCGTATGGATAATATCAAGTGGGCGGCATTGAAAGAATGCGGGAATGGCGATTTCAAAAGAATCGCAGAGATTGCGGGGGAGAAAGCTGTTAAGTTACTTCTAAATGCTTTTTGGGTTGAAAAGGATAGTCAATTAGTTGCAGAGTTGCTGGCTTCTTTTGGCGAACCCAAATGGTTGTCAATTGTTGACGAAGATGAAGAAAGGTTTGTGCGTAAGTTGGCACGCTGTGGCGACAAGCGAATATTTGAAAGTGCTGTGTGTACTGCAGCTAGTTGTTATGCAAACGTTTCATCGAAGCGACGCTCGATCAAAATAATGGGTTACTCAGGAGATTGCCGAGCTTTGCAGCATCTGCTGGACTTGTTGGAAAATGTAAGTTTCGAGTATGGCAGTCAAGAGTGTCGCCGGTCAGGACATGCACGTGCAATACTAATCTCAGAAATAATTAAAGCTTTGTCGTGCTTGGTGAATGAAGTGGTCTGTTGTGAAATCCGAACTTTTTTGAGCGACAATTCTTTAATGATTTGTCACGAGACCGTTAGTGCGCTAAACGCGCTAGGGAAGGGTGTAAAAGAAACACATTTTTCTAATGCAATTGCGAAACAAGAGAATGCAAGAGTTCAGTTGAGAATGGAAATGAAAAGAGTTGAGACTGCTAGGGAGATGCGTTGTTTAGAAGAGATTAGTGCTGCTGAAAGGCGAATGTGTGAGCAGGAAATACAGGCTACAATTCGAGATGAGTGTTGCGGAGGAGATTGCGAAGTCACGCACGCTTGCGACGACGATCAGTATATTCCTGATTGGAATAGTGGAATGGCAAATACAGCGAGAACGAGTGGTTCTGTCAAAAAAGAGTCCAATGTTTATGAAAAAATGGCAAACAGCATAGATGTTTCGAAATATGCCTTAAAAGAACTCGCAAACTATAAATGTGGCGACGTTGTGCACTTGTTGTTGCAGTCTTTATTTGATGAAGAACCTTTGGTTCGAGTAGCAGCGCGCGATTCATTAGGCATGCTTGGAGAAACGCTTTGGAGATTTGTTGTTTTAGGCGATGCGGATGATTTTGTTAGACTTGGAAAATGTGGTGATTGTCGGACTAGAAGTATATGTCTTGAAAGAATGGTGCAACATAAAATGGATGATATGGGCTTTCGGCTGCTAATAGGCATTGCTAGTACTTGTGACTTACAAGCGTTAAAGAGTCTCATTTTCGCTTTGGGTAATGATAAATGTCAGTTCACCGCTGAAATTGTTTCCGCAATGAAGGAATGTAAGAGCGATATTGTTTGCCAAATTTTAATTGACACTTTTACTACATTTGATGATGCAAAACGTGTAAATTTGCTTTTGGCTGTTAAAGATTACTTTGTTGATCAACCTGATGATGGTGGCAAACATTTTGTAGAGATTTTGAGAGCTGAAGAAATGAGTCCGCAATGCCGCGAGATCTTGGCAGAAATTCAAACATTGATGGATGTTGCGTCATGGCCTTTTTGATCGCTTTGGCCAAGTGGGTGCATGTCCTGATAAGCTGCGTGAACATGGTTATGTAGCCGGAGTCACCTGCAGTCGTTCATAATGGCCTAAGAGTTTGTTCAAATGTCAACTTGTGTAACGATAGATCCAGCGATTTCGTTTGTACCCGGAGCAGACCCCGTGTGGAATCAGTATCAGAAACAGGCGTGCGATCTGTATCAAGCGCACGATTGTGACGGGGCCATTCAGGCTGTTTGGTTAGCGTTGCGAGTCGCGAAATCGAGATTGGGGTCAGAGCATCCTGATACGGCGACCAGTCTGGTCTTGCTGTCCGAATTGGCATTTTTCAAAGAACACTTCTTGTTGGCTAAACGCTTGAATGGTCGTGCCATGCGCATTCGCGAGAATGTGTTTGGACGTAATCATTCGGCGGTTGCCGAATGTCTCCACAACCAAGCTGTTTTTTGTGATATTGATAGCAGACTTGAGGAGTGTGAGTCGTTGAATCTGGAGGCGCTTTCCATACGCCAGTGCACATTAGGCGCAGACCATTACGAAACCGCAAGCAGTTTGCGAAACCTATCCAATCTGTATTTGAAGCAGCGCAGGTACGCCGATGCATTGCCTTTGGCGGAACGCCAGATTTGCATCTATGAAAAGACAAATGGGCCCACGCACAAGCTTTTGGCGTCACCTCTTTTGATAGCCGCACGGTGCCATTTTGTTAGCCATGAGTATGAGCTTGCGGAACACTATTTGTTGCGACGCCTTGCGATTGCGGAATCCAACCTCTTGGTGGATCCGGGACTATTCGTGCGAGCAGTGGAAGATCTAGTCTTCGTCAATAGGGTTGGGAATCGGTTGGCGTTGGCCGAGTGGCATATCAGAAGTAAGCTGCGAGTTGCAGAGAAGTCGCTGGGACCGACGCACTTTGTCGTCACATTTCTGATGTCGGAACTTGCTGATATTTTGCACGCCGACAAATGAGTATGGCCCTACACTTGCGCGGGCTATCACCCCTGTGGTCAGTTTTTTTGCCGGCCGCATCGGATTTTTTGCTGGGGGACGAAAAGGAAAGCCCCCAGGACAGGAGTCCCATACGGCTAGAATCCTGCAAATGCGCATCCACATCTCATGAGTAGTGGGTGAGACAAAATCATGAAAAGCCCCGGCACAGGTCCAAGAGCTGTTGCGCGCTCTTGTAGCTCCGAGAAGTGAAACTGTCAATTCTTGGCGCCTTGGCGGGAGGCAGCGCACACCGTATTTCCATTCCTCCGATTCGCAATGTGCACCCGCCAGCCAGTAGCCCGTGCAGCACGGGCTACTGTGGCTGGCGGGATTTTGATAAAGCCTTCAAACGAGAGAAAATATGTGCCCTCTAATCGCAGGCGGGGTATAATAACGCCCAATCTGGTGCCCTGCCGATCGTCCATTCGACTTCGGTTGAGGAGGCCGGCGGGTGCGGGGGTTCAGTCGTCCAGAAAGGGGGATTTTATGAAACGGAGGGCTTTCGGAGCGGTGATGATCTCGCTGGCTGTGGCACTGGCGATGTGCGCCTGCAGAAGAGCGGAGGTGCAGACCCTGTCCGACGTCGCAATCGCTCAACGACTCGTCTTCCGCGCCCCCATGGACACTCCAACGGCTGTGGACATTCAGGTGATGGGTCGCCTGGACGGTTCTGCTGTTTTGGTTCACCGTGAACTGGACAAGCGCCCTGTGTTGTTAAGAGACTCGGGGCACATCCCCAGCCTCAGATTGCTTTGAATGTAACACTCAGGCCACGGACTGTCGAGCCAGAGCC
>Ga0075012_10000571_pt1 | contig 38752 bp, 35 predicted proteins | sample All_14_2_FD_71474 | JGI IMG/M metagenome (GOLD analysis project Ga0075012, IMG submission 71474) | Freshwater microbial communities in response to fracking from Pennsylvania, USA - Allegheny Zone_MetaG_DW_15 | ecosystem: Environmental > Aquatic > Deep subsurface > Groundwater > Drilled...
TTGCCACGGTCGCGCGCCGTCTCGGCCACATCGAGAACGCCAAGCCGACCGACATGGAAGAAGCCATCGCCGGCCGCATGGCGCAGGACGTCGCCGACATCTCCAAGCGCGACGGCGCCGAGGTCGTGCTGACCTCCGTGTTCCCGGTCGACAAGATGATGGCCAGCAAGCACGAAGTCGAGCAGGCCAAGGCCGAAGACATCACCATCATGGGCGGCTGGATGCCCGTGGGCGTCGTCAAGGGCGCGGACGGCCGCGCCACCGCGCTGCGCGTCTGCCAGTGCGAGGCCAAGATGGCCGGTGGCAAGCTCGAGATCAAGAAGATCGAAGGCACCGAGAAGGACCTGCCCGCCGACCTGATCGTTTCCGCGGTCGGCCAGGCGATCGACTTCACCGGCCTCGAGGAATTCAACAACGGCAAGGGCGGCGTTGCTGCCGACAAGAACTACCAGGTCGCCAACCAGCCGGGCGTCTTCGCCGGCGGCGACGTCATCCGTCCGCACCTGCTGACGACCGCCGTGGGCCATGGCGCCATTGCCGCCGACGGCATCGACCAGCACCTGCACGGCATCCCCCTGGGCCGCCGGCCGAAGATCGACGTCCATACCTTCGACCTGATGCGCAAGTACGTCGAGAAGGGCATCGCCTTCGAGGAAGTCAAGGAGCCGCTGCGCGGCACCGACGCGTCGAAGGGCGCGGTGCACAACTTCGACAACCGCTCGGACCGCTACGTCATCCCGCACGAGGACCTGTTCCTCGGCCACTTCAGCTACACCGCACGCAACAAGCGCAAGATCATCACGCTGTCGAAGCAGACCGCGCTCGGCAACTTCCAGGAACGCCTGGAGCCCCTGACCGAAGCCGAAGCCATCAATGAGGCCAAGCGCTGCATGAGTTGCGGCCTGTGCTTCGAGTGCGACAACTGCGTCGTGTATTGCCCCCAGACTGCCGTATCCAAGGTCAAGAAGACCGAAGCGACCACCGGCCGCTACGTCCAGACCGACTACGACAAGTGCATCGGCTGCCACATCTGCCACGATGTCTGCCCGACCGGCTACATCCAGATGGGCCTGGGCGAATAAGGAGTCTTAGATGGCACGCTTGGGCCTGCTGTTCGGCACGCTGCTGATCGCTGCCGGCTTCGCCTTCGCCGGCGATGCCGGCGTGCCGAAGCCCGTGGTCAAGATCGAGAACCCCGGCCAGTGCGTGGCGCCGGCCGAGGAAATGCGGCGCAACCACATGGAAATGCTCAAGCACCAGCGCGACAAGACCATGCGGTTGGGCGAGCGCGGTGCCAAGGTCAGCCTCAATGGCTGCATCGAATGCCATGCCAGCAAGACCGGCGGCTCCGTGCTCGGCGCCAAGGATGCCTTCTGCGAAAGCTGTCACGCCTACGCCGCCGTCAAGCTCGACTGCTGGGACTGCCATCAACCGAAGGCCGGCTTCAAGGCCGCCGGAGTGAAGCAATGACCACCAATCGCCGCAAGTTCATCGCCATTTCCGTCGCCGGCGCGAGCACGCTCGGGCTCGGCGTCGCCATCGCCCCGGGTCTGCGCCTGATCGAGGTGGCGCAGGCCGAAGGCGCCGCCAAGGGCGCCTCCAGCGCGGTGCGCTGGGGCATGCTGGTCGACAGCACGAAGTGCACGCCCGGTTGCGACGCCTGCGTCAAGGCCTGCAACGAAGAGAACGGCATCGTCGAGCAAGTCGCCGATGCGCGCCAGGGTTCGCAGTGGATCCGCAAGGTCGACCTGAAGAACCCGAAAGGCGGCGCCACGCATTCGCTGCCGATGATGTGCCAGCACTGCGCCAAGCCCCCCTGCGTCGACGTCTGCCCGACCGGTGCCTCGTTCAAGCGCGCCGACGGCATCGTCCTCGTCGACCGCCACATCTGCATCGGCTGCCGCTACTGCATGATGGCCTGCCCCTACAAGGCCCGCTCCTTCGTACACCAGCCGCTGACGACCCAGGCCCCCGAAGTGCCGCGCGGCCTCGGCTGCGTCGAGAGCTGCACGTTCTGCGTCCAGCGCGTGGACAAGGGCCAGAAGCCGGCCTGCGTCGAGACCTGCCCCGAGGGCGCCATGCTGTTCGGCGACCTCAATGATCCGAACAGCGAGATCAGCCGGCGCATCGCGCAGGAGAAGTCGACCCAGGTGCGCGCCGACCTCAGGCTCGACACCGGCGTCCGCTACCAGGGAATTTGAGATCATGAGCCAACCACTCGCCAACGCCTGCGCCGCCGTCGTCCCGGGCCGCTGCACCGAGGAACGCCTGTTCTACATCCTCGCCGGCCTCGGCGCCGCCATCACTGCCGTCGGCCTCGCTGCCGCGCTATACATGGAGCACATGGGCCACGTCGTCACGGGCATGAACAACCAGATCGTCTGGGGCATTCCGCACGTGTTCGCGATCTTCCTGATCGTCGCCGCCTCGGGCGTCCTCAACGTCGCCTCGATCGGCTCGGTGTTCGGCAAGACGATCTACAAGTCGCGCGCGCCGCTGTCTGCCCTGCTCTGCATCGCCATGCTGGCCGGCGGGTTGGCCGTCATCATGCTCGACCTCGGCCGCGCCGACCGCCTGATCGTCGCCATGACGCACTTCAACCCGACCTCGGTGTTCGGCTGGAACGTCATCCTCTATCCCGGCATGTTCGGCATCGCCGCCGTCTACATCTGGACGATGATGGAGCGCCGCATGAACCCGTATTCGAAGCCGGCCGGCTTCGCAGCCTTCGTCTGGCGCGTGCTGCTGACGACCGGCACGGGCTCGATCTTCGGCTTCCTCGTCGCGCGCCAGGCCTACCAGTCGGCGATCCTGGCGCCGATGTTCATCATCATGTCCTTTGCCTGGGGCCTCGCCGTCTTCATGGTCGTGCAGAAGACGATGTACGCCTGGAACGAGGCGACGCTGCACCCCGCGATCCGCCGCCGCATGAAGAACCTGCTCGGCCTCTTCGTCGCCGCGGTTTTCTACTTCGTCGCCGTGTATCACCTGACCAACCTCTACTTCGCCAAGCAGGTGGCCTTCGAGCGCTTCATCCTCGTCGACGGCGGCATCTTCCCGCTGCTCTTCTGGGGCGGCTGGTTCCTGCTCGGCACGGTGCTGCCGCTGGCGCTGATCTACGTTCCCGGCCTGGCGTTCCGCGGCTCCGTCCTGACCGCGTCGATGCTCGTGATCGTCGGCGCCCTCTGCCAGCTCTACGTCTTCATCATCGGCGGCCAGGCATTCCCGCTCGAGATCTTCCCCGACATGATCGCCAGCAGCAGCTTCGGCGACGGCAAGATCGAGAGCTACGTGCCGAGCCTGCCCGAGTTCCTGCTCGCGATCGGCGGCATCGGCATCGCCTTCACCATCACTGCGATCGGCGTGCGCGTGCTGCGCTTCATGCCGGAAGACGACCTCGCCAAGCTTGAGGCCGCCGGCAGCATCGTCGACTGAACCCCGTCCGGCGCCCCGGCGCCGGACATTCTCCGCCACGGGAGCGCACATGCATCGGTTCCTGATCTCGGCGGCCCACAAGTCCTCGGGCAAGACCACCGTCAGCATCGGCCTCGCCGCCGCCCTCAAGGCGCGCGGCCTCGTCGTGCAGCCGTTCAAGAAGGGTCCCGACTACATCGATCCGCTGTGGCTGGGCGCCGCCGCCGGCCGCCGCTGCCGCAACCTCGACTTCTTCCTTTCGCCGCACGAGGAACTGCTCGGCCAGTTCGCGCGCTATGGCGCGGAGGCCGACGTCTGCCTGGTCGAGGGCAACAAGGGACTCTACGACGGCCTCGACCTCGAAGGCTCCAACAGCAACGCCGCGCTCGCAAAGCTGCTGAACCTGCCGGTGATCCTGGTGCTCGACGCGCGCGGCATGACGCGCGGCATCGCGCCGCTGATCCTCGGCTATCAGGCCTTCGACCGCGACCTCAAGATCGCCGGCGTGATCCTCAACAAGCTCGGCGGCCGCCGCCACGAGTCGAAGCTGCGCGCCGTCGTCGAGCACTACACCGACGTACCGGTGATCGGCGCCATCCAGGATGACCGCCGCATGCAGTTGGTCGAGCGCCACCTCGGCCTGATGCCGGCCAACGAATCGCGTGCCGCCGACCGCCACATCGCCGAGATCGCCGAGGTGGTCGCCGCCTCCGTCGACCTCGACCGCCTGATGGACATCACGCGCACCGAGGTCGCGCTGCCCCGTCCGGCCCCGCAGCTCGTCAGCAGCGAGGCGCCGGTGCGCATCGCCGTCGCCCAGGACGCCGCCTTCGGCTTCTACTACGCCGACGACTTCGATGCCCTGCGTTTCGCCGGCGCCGAGGTCGTGCCCTTCGACACCCTGCGCGACCCGCACCTGCCGGCCTGCGACGGCCTGTTCATCGGCGGCGGCTTCCCCGAAGCCTTCCTCGACCGCCTCGAGGCCAACGCCGGCCTCCGCGCCGAGATCCTCGGTGCCGTCGAGGACGGCCTGCCGGTCTATGCCGAGTGCGGCGGACTGATGTACCTCTCGCGCTCGATCGCCTGGCGCGGCAAGGAAGCGCGCATGGTCGGCGCCATCGCCGGCGACGTCGTCATGCACGACAAGCCGGTCGGTCGCGGCTACGTGATCCTGGAGCCGACGCGCGAGCACCCGTGGCGTGCGCCGGCCCAGACCGTGCCGACGCTGCGCGCGCATGAATTCCACTACTCGTCGATCGAGAACCTGCCGGCCGCGACGCGCTATGCCTATGCGATGAAGCGCGGCCACGGCATCGATGGCACGCACGACGGCATCGTCTACAAGAACCTGCTGGCCTCGTACACCCACCTGCGTGCAACCTCCGGCTGCGACTGGCCGGCCAAGTTCGTGCGTCATGTCCGCGCGGTAAAGCAACAACGCTCCATGGAGAACCAACGATGTTCAAGCTGACGCCCGCCGCGGCCGGGCAGATCCTCCAGGCCGCCGAAGTCCAGGACGACGAGCCGTCGCTGCGGGTCGCCGCCAAGATCGACGACGACGGTGAACTGGTCTATGGCATGGGCTTCGACGAGGAACGCGAGAACGACGTCGTCGTCGACTGCGAAGGCATCCGCATCCTGATCTCGCCGCGCAGCCAGATGCTGCTCGATGGCACGACGCTCGACTTCGTCGAGCTCAAGCCGGGCGAATTCCAGTTCGTGTTCGTGAATCCTACGGCGCCCGGCTGCGCGCCGACTTCCGGCGGCTGCGGCGGCTGCGGCCGCAACGGCAGCTGCGGCTGAAGGCCCGCAACTTTTTCAGGCTGCGCAAAGGCCGCGCGCTTCGGGCCCGCGTCCTCGCACCCAGGCCTCGAACTCCGCCGCCGGCAACGGACGGCTGAACAGGTAGCCCTGCCCCTGGTCGCAGCCGGCACGGATCAGGAACTCCCGCTGCGCCTCCGTTTCCACGCCCTCGGCGATCACCGTGAAGCCGAGGCTCGCACCCAGGGCGATCACCGCCGCCACGATCGCCGCGTCGTCACGGTCCTGCGGCAGGTCCTTGATGAACCCCCGATCGATCTTCAGGCGGTCGATAGGCAGGTGCTTGAGGTAGGCGAGCGACGAATAGCCGGTGCCGAAGTCGTCGATCGACGTCGTCACGCCGAGCTGGCGCAACTGGTCCACCACGTCGTGCGCGTTCTGCGCGTTGTGCATGATGAAGGTCTCGGTGATCTCCAGCTCGAGCACCTCGGCCGGCAAGGCGTGGGCGCCGAGCGTGCGAAGCACCGTAAAGTGGAAGTCGCCGCGCTCGATCTGCGGACCGGCGACGTTGACGGACACCTTGCCCTGCCAGTTCCATTCGTCGCGCCAGCGCCGCGCATCTGCGCAGGCACGGTCCAGCACGCGCTCGCCGATCGGCACGATGAGGCCCGTCTGCTCGGCGAGGGGAATGAACTCCACCGGCGCGATCAGGCCCTTCTCCGGATGGCGCCAGCGCACCAGCGCTTCCGCGCCCACCAGATGGCCGCTGGCGAGGTCGAGCTGCGGCTGGTACCAGACCTCGAGTTCGTCGCGTTCGAGCGCCGTGCGCAGGCCCTGCTCGACCTCGAGCCGCTTGTGCACCGCACGCGTCATGTCTGCATGATGGAAGTGGAAGGTGTTGCGTCCGGCGAGCTTGCTCTCGTACATCGCCGTGTCGGCGGCCTTCAGGAGGGCTGTGGAGTCGTCGCCGTCGCGCGGAAAGATCGCGATGCCGACGCTGCCCGTCACCAGCGCGCTGTGGCCGCCGAGATCGATGGGATCGGCGAGCGCTTCGAGGATCTTGCGCGCAACCGCGGCGGCATCCTCGCCTTTCTTGATGTCCTCGAGGATCACGGCGAACTCGTCGCCGCCGAGGCGTGCGACCGTATCCTCGGCGCGCAGGGCCTCCCTGAGCCGCGTCGCGACCACTTGCAGCAGCCGATCCCCCGCCGGGTGGCCGAGACTGTCGTTGACGGTCTTGAAGCCGTCGAGGTCGAGCAGCATGACGGCCACCTCGTCGCAGCAGCGGCGGGCGAGCGCCAGGCCGTGGTCGAGGCGCTCCGCCAGCAGCGCCCGGTTCGGCAGCCCGGTGAGCGGATCGAAGTGCGCCATGCGTTCGAGCTGGGATTGCGTGCGCTTGATCAGCGTGATGTCGCGGAAGATGGCCACGTACTTCTGCACCGCGTTGTGCTCGTCATGGATCGCGTTGATGGTCACCAGGCCGGGGAAAACCTCGCCGTTCTTGCGGCGATTCCATATTTCGCCCTGCCAGTATCCCGATGCCGCCAGGTCCGCCCGGATGGCGGCGAAGAAGGCCCGATCGTGCCGTCCCGAACGCAGCAGGTGCGGCGTCTGACCGGCCAGTTCCTCCGGCGGATAGCCTGAGATCGCGGCGAAGGCGTTGTTGGCCGTCAGGATGCGAGCCTGCGCATCCATGATCAGGATGCCTTCGGCGGTGTTGTCGAAGACGCTTGCCGCCTGACGCAGCGCTGCATTCGCATCGCGCAGGCGCCGCGTCGTGTCGAGGTAGCGCACGGCGACCGTCGCGGCGAACACGAGGCCGATCACCAACCCGGTGACCACGACGACGAGCGCCGCCAGCAGCGCCGGTTGCAAGTTGGCGTCCGAAGCGACGGGCGCACCCGTTGGAATGAAATAGGCAGCCGCCATCGCGGTGTAGTGCATGCCTGTCACGGCGCCGCCCATGACGACGGCGCTCAGCAGCGCCTTGCGACGGCCGAGCACGCCGCGGGCATCGCTCAACTGGAAGCGGATTGCCAGTGCCAGCACGGCAAGCAGCACGGCGACGAGGAGCGAGAAGGCGAACAGGCTCGGGTCATAGCGCAGCAGCGCCTCCATGCGCATCGCCGCCATGCCGGAGTAGTGCATGGCGCCGATTCCCCCGCCGAGCAGCAGGCCGCCGCCCACCAACTGCGGCCAACTCACCCGCTGCCGACTGATGACCAGCAGTGCGACGACGCTGGCGAGCAGGCCGGGCACCATCGAGGCGAGCGTGGTGATCGGGTCATAGCGGACGCCGCAGGGCAGGGAGAAGGCAAGCATGCCGACGAAGTGCATGCTCCAGATGCCGCCTCCCATCGCCAGCGCCCCCAGCGCCAGCCAGCCGGCGCGCCCCGCAGGGGTGGCGACGACACGCAAGCGGCCCGACACTTCGAGCGCGACGTAGGAGGCGAACGCCGCGACGACGAACGAGACCGTGACGAGGATGGGGTCGTATCGGCCTTGGTAGAGCAGGTTCGCGTCGGGGGACGTTGCCAGGAAGCTGATCAGAGCCTCGGGCATGGCCCGACTATAACCTGCCCTCGTGCGGACGATGCCACTTGGTTATGACGCGCCGCAGCAGGGCGCGCGGCTCGCCTCAGGCGCGCCGGCCCTGCGCCGACTTGTGCTCGACCGCGAACACCGCCGCCTCGACGCGCGAGGTCAGGTTCAGTTTGGAAAGGATGTGGCGCACATGCAGCTTCACGGTGTCGTGGCTGATGTCGAGCGCGCGCGCGATCGCCTTGTTCGACATGCCCTGCGCCAAGTAGTCGAGTATCTCGCGCTCGCGGGCAGTGAGCTGCTTCAGTGCTTCGGCCTTGCTCGCGGACTGGCTGCCGCCCTGCAGCAGGTTCACCAGCTTCAGCATCATCGACGGCGCCACCACCGTCTCGCCACGCACGGCGCGCTGCACGGCGTCGACGACGTCGTCCGGCTCCATGTCCTTGAGCAGGTAGCCCTGGGCGCCAGCGCGCATGGCGTTGTCGAGATCCTCCTCGGCATCGCTGACGGTGAGGATCAGCACCGGGCCGGTCCAGTTCTCGGCGCGGATCTGGCGCAGCAGTGCGATGCCGCCGTGGGGCGGCATGTTGAGGTCGGTGATGACGACGTCGGGCTGCGTCTGTGCCAGCAGGCTCAGTGCGTCGGCCTCGTTGCCGGCAATGCCGGCGACGCGGATCTCGCCGCGCTGCTCGAGCAGTTCCGCAAGGCCCTTGCGGAACAGCGTATGGTCGTCGACCAGCAGTACCTTGATGACGCTCATCAGATCTTCTTCTCCGGAACTCGTATCGCCATGGCGGGGAAAATCAGGCGCACGCGGAAGCCGCCCTCGGGCAGGTTGGCGACCTCGATGCGGCCGCCGATCTTGCGCGCACGTTCGCGCATGATCGAGAGGCCGAAGTGGTCGCGCAATTGCGGGTGCTCCTCGAAGCCGCCGGTGCGGTTGGCGATGGCGAAGAAGCCCTGCCCACCCTTGCCGTTGTCCTCGACGGTGACGACGTAGTAGTCGCCGTCGCCCTCGAGCGTCAGGCGCGCACGCGTGGCGCCGGAGTGACGCACGACGTTGGCGAGCGCCTCCTGGACGATGTAATAGACCTGCGCTTCCTGGTCGACCGACAGCCGCAGGTCGGCGACGCGGTTGCGGTATTCGAGTGCGATGCCGGTGCGATCGTGGAAGTTGTTGGCGAAGGTCTGCAGGCCATGCAGCAGGCCCATCGGGTCCATGCGGTTGCGGAACTGCGAGAGCAGCTCGCGTAGCTGCAGGTAAGCGTCGTCGAGGGCCTGGCGCACGTCGCCTGCATACTTTGTGGCGCGCTCCTTCTCGTCGTCGACGAGTGCGTCGTCGAGCAGCGTCAGGCGCATCTTCATGTAGGCGAGCGTTTGCGCCAGCGAGTCGTGCACCTCGGCGGCCATCATCTGCCGCTCGTTGGTCAGCGTGATGCGCAGGTTCTCGCGCTTCAGGCGCGCATTCTCCAGCGCCATGCCGAGATGCTCGCCGATGGAGCGGAACAACAGCGCCACTTCCTCGGGAATCTCGAAGCGCTCGGGCAGGAACAGGCTGTAGTTGCCGAGCAGCCGGCCGGCGTGCTGGAGCGGCACGACGACCATCGCCTCACAGCCCTTCTCAAAGTAGTCGTGACCAGTGCGCACCGCGCAGGGACGCAGGTCGATCTCGTAGTGCGTGCGGTTGTTGCGGATGGCGCTGCCGCAGAGGCCGCAGTCGATCGGGACCAGACGCTCCTTGTCCACGAGATCGGGCGGCAGTCCGCGCGCGCCGACCAGGCGCAGGTGCTTGCCGTCCGTGGTGAGCACGCGCACGGCGCCGGCATTGGCGTGAGCCAGCTTGATCATGGTGCCGAGGAAGCGGCCGAGCATCTCCTCGACGTCGTCCTCGTCGGCGAGCGAGGCCGAGACCTCCGAGATGATCGCGAAGGCCTGGTGGTGATAGTTCTCGTCGAACTCCGGCACAATGCCTCCGCCGCGCGTTCCTGCCGTCGCGTCCAAACTGCTCCCCTCTCTCGTTGTTGTAATGGTCCCGCTGGCGGGATGCGCTATTTTATTCCGGAAGCGCCCACGCGCCGCTGAAGATCTTGTCGGCCCACAGCAGGCAGGCAACCGTCTTGCCGTCCGTGATCTCGCCGTCGCGCACCGCCAACAAGGCGTCGGCAATGCTCATCTCGGTGATCTCGAGGATCTCGCCGTGGTCCGGCTCGGCGCCGATGAAGCTGAGCCCGTGGGCGAGGAAGACCTCGATGCGCTCATCGGAATAGCCGATGCAGGTGTGCAGCGTGCCGAGGTGCTTCCAGGTCTTGGCCTTGTAGCCGGTCTCTTCGCGCAGTTCGCGCCGCGCCGTGTCGAGCGGATGCTCGCCGGCGTCGATCTTGCCTGCCGGCAGTTCAAGGAAGACTCGCTTCAATGGATAGCGGAACTGGCGCTCGAAGATCAGCTTGCCGTTGTCGAGCGCCGCAATCACCGCCACCGCACCCGGATGCGCGATCCACTCGCGAACACCCTCGTGACCGTCCGGCATGCGGATGCGGTCGCGATGCACCTTCAGCAGGTGACCATCGAATACCTGCTCGGTGCTCAAGGTTTCTTCGTGAAATTCGTGATCTTCCATGATGCCGAAAGGGGAAATGAGCCGATTGAATTTTTTCGTCGGAGCGCAATCTTACATTAGCGGTCGCTGATATTCCCCTCGCCGCGGGGGAGACAACCAACAGAGAGAGGAAGAGACAAATGTCCGCATTCATCCCCGGCTTCGACGACGGCATCGTCACCGTCAACCGAGTGATCCTCAAGCAAGGTTACACCATCGACGACCTGCAGGAACGCGTTGCCCTGCTCTGCGAGAACGTCAAGACCTACCACTCCGACACCGGCTTCATCGGCGGCCTCGTCGTGCTCAACAGCGGCCAGATATCGAACGAGGGCAGCACCGTCGGCCAGGCCGTCGCGAGCCCGCTCAAGGACCGCGAGGCGCTGATCATCACCTTCTGGCGCTCGTTCGAGGAACACGAGGCCTCGCACCGCAGCCGGACCTTCCAGCCGCTGTTCCAGCAGGTGCTCGAACTGTGCGAGAACGGCAACGAGGAAATCGCCTATACGATGATGTGGTCCGGCAAGGCCTATTCGCACGAGGAGGCGCTGGCGGCGCAGGAAGCGAAGGAACGCTACGCGCAGGCGGCCTGATCAGCCGCGGGATGGAATCGCGGATCGGCGCACGCCGCCGATCCGCACGCGCTCGTGCCGGCAGAGCACGCCGATCGCCTCGGCGATCAGGGCACAGGGCGTCCCGGCGACGCGCACAAACAAAAAAGGCCCGCGCGAGCGGGCCTTTCCACACTTTCCGAAGGCCGACTTACATCGACCGGATCAGCGTCGTCATGCAGAGCTTCAGCACGGTGTCGGGGAAGAGGCCGAGGAAGGCGACGGCGAGGCCGTTGACCGACATCAGGACGCGGGCGTCGATGGGAGCGGCGATCGGGGCGGTGTCGGTCGGGGCGTCGAAGTACATCAGCTTGACGACGCGCAGGTAGTAGTAGGCGCCGACGAGCGACATCATGACGGCGAACACCGCGACGCCGACGTAGCCGGCCTTGACGGCGGCGACGAGGACCGAGAACTTGGCGAAGAAGCCGATGAAGAACGGGATGCCGGCCATCGAGAACATCATGATCAGCATCATCGCGGCGAACCAGGGGCTGCGCTTGTTGAGGCCCTTGAAGTCGTCGAGCTCCTCGGCTTCGTGACCGGCACGCGACAGCAGCAGTACGGTGCCGAAGGAGCCGAGCGTCATCAGCACGTAGGCGATGGCGTAGTAGAGCGCGGAGCTGTAGGCATTGAGCGTGCCGAACGGGTCGGGCCGGCCGGCGACCACGCCGCTCATGAGCGCCAGCAGCAGGAAGCCCATGTGCGAGATGCCCGAGTAGGCGAGCATGCGCTTGATGTTGCTCTGCGCGATGGCGGCAAGGTTGCCGACGGCGATCGACAGCACGGCGATAATCATCAGCATGGCCTGCCACTGCTCGGCGAGCGGGAACATGCCGAACACCAGCAGACGCATCGCCATGGCAAAGGCGGCGAGCTTGGGTGCCGAAGCGATCAGCAACGTGATGGCGGTCGGCGCGCCGTGATAGACGTCGGGCACCCACATGTGGAAGGGTACGACGCCGAGCTTGAAGGCAATGCCGGCAACGACGAAGACGAGGCCGAAGACGAGGATGGTCTTGTTGGCGCTCCCGGTCTGCAGGGACTCGAAGACGCCGCCGATCTCCAGCGTTCCGGTGGCGCCATAGAGCATCGACATGCCGTAGAGCAGCAAGCCGGAGGCGAGCGCGCCGAGGACGAAATACTTCATCGCCGCCTCGGTGGCGCGCGGCGAATCACGGTCGATGGCAACCAGCGCGTAGAGCGACAGCGACATCAACTCGAGCCCGAGGTAGAGCGTGACGAAGTGTGCGGCCGAAATCATCACCATCATGCCGAGCATGGCGAAGAGCACCAGCAGGTAGTACTCGCCCTTGTCGAGGCCGCGTGCGACGAGGTACTCACGGCTGTAGATGAGTACCGCGATCACGGACGCGTAGACGATCAGCTTGAGGAAGTCGCCCAGCAGGTCGTCGACGAACATGTTGCTGAAGGTCATGACGACCTGTCCATCCATCGACTGATAAGTGATGAGTGCGCAGCCCGCGACGGTGACCACCGTCAGCGCGGAGAGCATCCAGCGCTGCACCCGGCCGACGACGAGGTCGGCGAACAGGATCACGCAGGCCATGATCAGCAGGAATATCTCCGGGGCAGCCGGCTGGAGATCGGGTACGACAAACTGGTTGAGCATCGTCTCTGCGCCTACAGCTTGCTCACGGCAACGTGCTTGAGCAGGTTATCCACCGAGGCGTGCATGATCTCGGTGAAGGGGAAGGGATACACGCCCATGCCGAGCACGCAGACCGCGAGCAGGCCCAGGACGAGGAATTCGCGCGACGTGATGTCGGTGAGCTCGGCCACGTGCTTGTTGCCGACGGCACCGAAGACGACGCGCTTGATCATCCACAGCGTGTAGGCGGCGCCGAGCACCAGCGTCGTGGCGGCAGCGAATCCGACCCAGAAATTGAACTTGATCGCGCCCAGCGCCACCATGAACTCGCCGACGAAGCCCGATGTCGCCGGCAGGCCGGCGTTGGCCATGGCGAAGAAGACGAAGAAGGCGCCGAACTTCGGCATCGTGTTGACGACGCCGCCGTAGTCGGCGATTTGGCGGCTGTGCATGCGGTCGTACATGACGCCGACGCAAAGGAACATGGCGGCGGAGACGAAGCCGTGCGAGATCATCTGCACCAACGCGCCTTCCATGCCGATCTGGTTGAAGATGAAGAAGCCAAGGGTGACGAAGCCCATGTGCGAGATCGATGAGTAGGCGATCAGCTTCTTCATGTCGGCCTGCACCAGGGCGACGAAGCCGATGTAGACGACAGCGACCAGCGACAGGCCGATCATCATCGGCGCCAGGGCGTGGCTGGCATCGGGCGCGATGGGCAGCGAGAAGCGCAGGAAGCCGTAGGCGCCGAGCTTCAGCATGATCGCCGCCAGCACCACCGAGCCGCCGGTCGGTGCCTCGACGTGGGCGTCCGGCAGCCAGGTATGCACCGGCCACATCGGCACCTTGACGGCGAAGGCCACCAGGAAGGCGAGGAACAGCAGGATCTGCTCCGTCATGCCGATGCGCATGCCGTACCAGTCGAAGAGGTTGAAGCTGCCGCCGGATTCGAGGAACAGCCAGACCAGGGCGACCAGCATCAGCAGCGAGCCGAGCAGCGTGTAGAGGAAGAACTTGAAGGCCGCGTAGACTCGGTTGGGGCCGCCCCAGACGCCGATGATGATGTACATCGGGATCAGCGAGGCCTCGAAGAAGACGTAGAACAGCACGGCATCGAGCGCGGCGAAGATGCCGTTCATGACGCCCGACATGATCAGGAAGGCGCCCATGTACTGGGCCGTCTTCTCTTCGATGACTTCCCATCCGGCCAGCACGACGAGGATCGTGATGAAGCTGTTGAGGACGATGAACAGCACCGAGATGCCGTCCACGCCGAGGAAGTAGTTGATGTTGAAGCGCGGGATCCACGGCGCCTGCTCGACGAACTGGAAGCCGAGGTAGGCCGGATCGAAGTTCGAGATCAGCGGCAGCGTGACGGCGAAGCCGGCCAGCGCGACGTTGAGTGCGACCCAGCGCGCGACGTTGCGGCGCTCGGAGCCGACGGCGAAGACGATCAGCGCGCCGAAGATCGGCACCCAGATCGCGAGGCTCAGCAGGTAGGAACTCATTTCTTCTGTTATTCCTGTCGGTCGTCGGTCAGAACGGGAACCAGAGCGTCAGCAGCACGAAGACGCCGATGATCATGGTGAAGGCGTACTGGTAGATGTGCCCGGTCTGGAACAGGCGCACGATGCTGGCGACGGCGCCGACGACGCGCGCCGAACCGTTGACGGCGATGCCGTCGATGAGCGTCTGGTCGCCGGCCTTCCAGAGGCCGCGTCCGAGCACCCGGGCGCCGCCGGCGAAGAACCAGTCGTTGAAGCGGTCGAAGCCGTATTTCTGTTCGAGGATGTTCACGAAGAAATGCAGCTTGTGGCGGATCACGCCGGGCAGTTCGGGACGGGCGATGTACAGGAACCAGGCGGTGGCAGCGCCGGCGACGGCGAACCAGAACGGCAGGGTGCCGACGGCGTGCGTCATCATGCCGAAGATGCCGTGGAAGGCCTCCTGCATGTGGGCGAGCGCGCCGTGCTCGGGAGCGATGAAGATGGCGTCGCCGAAGTAGCCGCCGAACAGCATCGGGCCGATCAGCCAGCCGGCGCCGATCGCCGGAATCGACAGCAGGATCAGCGGCACGGTGACGACCTTGGGCGACTCGTGCGGCTCGACCGGGCCATGGTGGCCGTGGTCGTCGTGACCGTGCGCGCCGTGGCCGTGATGGGCATCGTGCGCCGCTTCGCGGAAGCGCTCCTTGCCGTGGAAGGCGAAGAACACCAGGCGGAACGAGTAGAGGCCGCCGACGAAGACCGCCGCCAGCGCGGCGACATAGGCAAAGCCGGCGCCGGGGATGTGCGACAGCGCGACGGCCTCGATGATCGACTCCTTGGAGAAGAAGCCGGCGAACGGCGGCAGGCCGGCGTTGGCGATGGCGCCGATCAGCACGGTGATGTACGTGATCGGCATGTACTTGCGCAGGCCGCCCATCTTGCGCATGTCCTGTTCGTGGTGCATGGCGATGATCACGGAACCGGCACCGAGGAACAGCACCGCCTTGAAGAAGGCGTGGGTCATCAGGTGGAAGATCGCCACCGAGTATGCCGAAGCGCCGAGTGCCATGGTCATGTAGCCGAGCTGCGACAGCGTCGAGTAGGCGACGACGCGCTTGATGTCCGTCTGCACGATCGCGATCAGCGCCATGAACAGCGTGGTGATGGCGCCGATGACGATGACGAAGGACAGCGCAGTCTCGGAAAGCTCGAACAACGGCGACATGCGCGAGACCATGAAGATGCCGGCCGTCACCATGGTGGCGGCGTGGATCAGAGCCGAGATCGGCGTCGGGCCTTCCATCGAGTCGGGCAGCCAGACGTGCAGCGGGAATTGCGCCGACTTGCCCATGGCGCCGACGAAGAGGCCGATGCAGATGGCGGTGATCAGCGGCCAGCCGGTGACGGCTTCGGTCATCGTTGCCAGCTCCTGGCTCTTGCCGAACACCGTGGCGTAGTCGAGCGAGCCGGCGTAGGCGGCGATCAGGCCGATGCCGAGCAGGAAGCCGAAGTCGCCGACGCGGTTGACCAGGAAGGCCTTGAGGTTGGCATAGACCGCCGTCGGCCGGGTGGACCAGAAGCCGATCAGCAGGTACGAGACCAGGCCCACCGCTTCCCAGCCGAAGAACAGCTGGACGAAGTTGTTGCTCATGACGAGCATCAGCATCGAGAAGGTGAACAGCGAGATATAGCTGAAGAAGCGCTGGTAGCTGTTGGTTCGGCAACGGCTGTCTTCCGGCCAGTTGTCTTCGTCGTGCGCCATGTAGCCGATGGTGTAGATGTGCACCATCAGGGAGACGAAAGTGACGACGATCATCATCACCGTCGTCAGGCGGTCGATGAGGAAGCCAATCTCCAGGTTAAGGCCGCCAGTCTGCATCCAGGTGTAGACGGTGCCATTGAAGGTGTTGCCGTCCATGACGTCGCGGAACACGAGCAGCGAGCAGACGAAGGAGACGGCGACGCCGAGGATCGTCACCCAGTGGGCACCGGCGCGGCCGATGGCGCGGCCGAAAAAGCCGGCGACGATGGCGCCGAACAGGGGCGCGAGCGGGATGATCAGGTAAAGCGCCTTCATGCCCTTAGCCCCTGAGGTTGTCGAGTTCGTCGACGTCGATGGTCGACAGGTTGCGGAACAGCACGACGAGGATGGCGAGGCCGATGCCCGCCTCCGCCGCCGCCACCGTGAGGATGAAGAACACGAACAACTGGCCGGAGAGGTCGTTGAGATAATGCGAGAAGGCGACGAAGTTGAGGTTCACTGCCAGCAGCATCAGCTCGATCGCCATCAGCAGCACGATCAGGTTCTTGCGGTTGAGGAAGATGCCGACGACGCCGATCGCGAACAGGATCGCGGCGAGGATCAGGTAGTGGGAAAGCGCGAGCGGTCCGAACATTCCTTATTCCCCCTGCCCTGCGGCTTGTTCTTTTTCGGCCGGCATGCGCACGATGCGCAGGCGGTCGGCCGCCTTGACGGCGATCTGCGCGTTCGGGTCGAGCTTCTTGACGTCCTTGCGATGGCGCAGGGTCAGCATGACGGCGGCGATGATGGCGACCAGCAAGATAACGGAGGCCAGTTCGAACGGATAGACGTAGTCGGTGAACAGCAGCGCGCCGAGCGCCTTGGTGTTGCTGTAATCGGCCGCCACCTGCTGCGCCGGCAGCGCGTCGAGGCCGAAATAGCGGCCCGAGAGGACCATGCCCATTTCAGCGACCATCAGCAGGCCGATCGTCGCGCCGAGCGGCAGGTAGCTCCAGAACTTGGTGCGCATGCGCTCGATGTTGATGTCGAGCATCATGACCACGAACAGGAACAGCACCATCACCGCGCCGACATAGACCATCACCAGCGCGATGGCGAGGAACTCGGCGTTGAGCAGCAGGAACAGGCCGCCGACGTTGAAGAACGTCAGCACCAGGAACAGCACCGCGTGCACCGGGTTGCGCGCGGTGATCACGCGCAGCGCGGCGAAGATCGCCAGCCCGGAGAACACGTAGAAAAGGATCGTCTTGAATTCCATCGTCGTCGCTTACCGGAATTTCGCGTCCTGCTCGCGGGCCTTGGCGATTTCCGCTTCGTAGCGGTCGCCGTTCGCGAGCAGCATCTGCTTGGTGTAGTAGAGGTCGCCGCGTTTCTCGCCGTGGTACTCGAGCACGTGGGTCTCGACGATGGCGTCGACCGGGCAGGCTTCCTCGCAGAAGCCGCAGAAGATGCACTTCGTCAGGTCGATGTCGTAGCGCGTGGTGCGGCGGCTGCCGTCGTCGCGCTCGGCGGATTCGATGGTGATGGCCAGCGCCGGGCAGACGGCTTCGCACAGCTTGCAGGCGATGCAGCGCTCTTCGCCGTTCGGATAGCGGCGCAGTGCGTGCAGGCCGCGAAAGCGCGGCGACAGCGGCGTCTTTTCTTCCGGGTACTGGATGGTGATCTTCGGCGCAAACATGTAGCGCAGGGTCACTGCCAGACCGGCGCGCAATTCGCCGAGGGAGAAACTGTTGATCAGGTCGCGGGCGCCCATGGCATTACTTCCAGATATTGAAGGGCGACATCATCCAGATGCCGATGACCGGAATCCAGACGAGGCATAGCGGAACGAACACCTTCCAGCCCAGACGCATGATCTGGTCGTAGCGATACCGCGGAAAGGTGGCACGAATCCAGAGGAAGAAGAACAGCACGGCGGCCATCTTGCCCAGCAGCCACCAGATGCCGTCCGGCAGGAAGCCGACAGGCGACAGCCAGCCGCCGAAGAAGAACACCGATACCAGCGCCGCGACGAGGATCATGTTGGCGTATTCGGCGAGGAAGAACATCGCGAAAGCCATGCCCGAATACTCGACCATGTGGCCGGCGACGATCTCGGATTCGCCCTCGACGACATCGAACGGGGCGCGGTTGAGTTCCGCCACACCCGAGATCAGGTAGATCAGGAACATCGGGAACAGCGGAATCCAGTTCCACGACAGGAAGCCGAGGCCCATGTCGGCGAAGCGTCCCTGGTTCTGCGCAAGGATGATGTCCGACAGGTTGAGGCTGTTCGAGATCATCAGCACGGTGATCAGCGCCAGGCCCATCGAAACTTCGTACGACACCATCTGCGCCGCCGAACGCATGGCACCGAGGAACGGGTACTTGGAGTTCGAGGCCCAGCCGGCGATGATGATGCCGTAGACGCCGACCGAGGTGATGCCGAGCAGATAGAGGACGCCGGCGTCGACGTTGGCCAGCGCGCCGCCGTCGAAGAAGGGTATGACCGACCAGGCCGCCAGCGCCGGGGCGATGGCGAGAACCGGCGCGATGACAAACAGGTAGCCGTCGGCCTTCGACGGCACCAGCACTTCCTTGAAGAAGAGCTTCATGCCGTCGGCGATCGGCTGGAGCAGGCCCCAGGGACCGACGCGGTTGGGACCGATGCGAACCTGCATCCAGCCGATGATCTTGCGCTCCCAGAACGTCAGGTAGGCGACGCCGAGCATCAGCGGAGTCAGGATGGCGACGATGCGGACCATCGTCCAGACGATCGGCCAGAAATCGCCGAACAGCGGCCCGATGTGGGTATGTATCGGGGCGAGAAGCGCTTCCATCATGCCTTCTCCACGGTGAGGTTGCCGAACATCGCGCCGAGGCCGGTAGTGGCGGCGTGAGCTGTAGCGACGCGGACGCAGCCGTCGGCCACGCCGGCGTCGAGCTGCGCGACGAGTTGGGCTTCGCCGGCACCTTGGCGCACGCGCACGCGGTCGCCGTCATTGACGCCGAACTTCGCCAGCGTGGCGGCGTTCATGCGCGCAGCCGGCGCCTTGGCATAGGCCGTCTTCTGCAGCGGCGCCGAGCGGCGGGCGATCGGGTCGGCGAGGTAGATCGGCACGTCGGCGACGCGCTCGATCCCGCTCGCGGCGGCGGCTTGCGCCGGTGCCGCATTGACGCCGTTGTCGAGGCCGGCGGCGAACTCGGTCGCGGTGCCGAGCATTTCGGCACGCACGTCTTCGCTGCTGTCCTGCTCGAAACCGTCGAGCTTCAGCAGATTTCCGAGCACGCGCAGCACCTTCCACGCCGGGCGGGTGTCGCCCTTGGGCCTGGCGACGGCCTGGAAGCTCTGCACGCGGCCTTCGGTGTTGACGAAGGTGCCGGAGGTCTCGGTGAAGGGAGAAACCGGCAGGATTGCGTCAGCGTACTCGAGCATAGCCGGAGACTTGAACGGCGACATGACGATCACGCTCTCGGCCTGTCTCATCGCGGCCAGTGCCGCAGCGGCGTCAGCGAAGTCCTCGGGCTCGGCGCCGAGCAGCACGTATGCCTTGCGCGGCTCCGCGATCATGCGGGCGGCGTTGAGGCCGTCGGCCTGCGGCAACGCCTTGGCGACGTAGCCGCCGACGCTGTTGGCAGCCTCGCCGAGGAAGCCGAACTTGGCGCCGGTGACGTTGGCGATGATTTGCGCCAACGCCTGAAGACTGCCGGCCTGCGGATGCTGCTGGGCGAAGTTGCCGAGGAGGATCGCGGCGTTGCGGCCGGAGACGAGGCTTTCGGCGATCGCCTTGGCTTCAGCGGAAACGTTGACGCTGGCAATGCTCGCGTCGACGGCGACGCCCTTGAGTTCGGCTGCGGCCTTGGCGACCTGGGCCAGCGCGGCCGGCAGCTGCGAGGGCGCGACGATGGCCTTGGCGGCAAGCTTGACCAGCAGGTCCTCGTCTGCCGAGTGGATGACGGAAATCTTCGCGCTGCGGCGAGCAGCCTGGCGCAGGCGCTGCGCGAGCAGCGGATGATCCATGCGCAGGAACGAGCCGACGACCAGCACACGGTCGAGCTTGGCTATGTCGGCGGCTCTCATGCCGAGCCAAGGGGCGCCGCGGCGCTTGCCGTCGAGCGAGAAATCGCTTTGGCGCAGGCGGAAGTCAATATTGTCGGTGCCGAGGTCGCGCATCAGCTTGCCGGCGAGGGCCATCTCTTCGAGCGTGGCGTGCGGGCTGACGAGCGTGCCGACGGCGGCGGCGCCGTGCGTCCTGGTGACGTCGCGCAGCGCGTGGGAGACATAGTCGAGCGCCTGGTTCCAGTCGACTTCCTTCCATTCGCCGCCCTGCTTGACCATGGGTTTGGTCAGGCGCTCTTCGGATTCCAGGGCCGGGTACGAAAAGCGGTCCTTGTCGGATAGCCAGCACTCGTTGACCTCTTCGTTCTCGAGCGGCAGGACGCGGAACACGCGGTCGAGCTTGGTCTGGACGATGAGGTTGGCGCCGAGGCCGTCATGAGGGCTCACCGACTTGCGGCGTGAGAGCTCCCAGGTACGGGCAGCGAAGCGGAAGGGCTTCGAGGTCAGAGCGCCAACCGGGCAGAGGTCGATGACGTTGCCGGAGATTTCCGAATCCACGGTGCGCTCGACGAAGGACATGATTTCCGCGCGATCGCCGCGGAAGGCCTGGCCGAGTTCCATGAAGCCGGCGATCTCCTGCGTGAAGCGGACGCAGCGCGTGCAGTTGATGCAGCGGGTCATGTCCGTCGACACCAGCGGGCCGAGGTTCTTGTTCAGCACGACGCGCTTCTCTTCCTGGTAGCGCGCATTGCTGCTGCCGTAGCCGACAGCGAGGTCCTGCAATTGGCATTCGCCGCCCTGGTCGCAGATCGGGCAGTCGAGCGGGTGGTTGATCAGCAGGAACTCCATCACGCCCTTCTGCGCCTTGACGGCGAGATCGGAATGCGTGAACACCTTCATGCCGTTGGTCACCGGCGTGGCGCAGGCCGGCAGCGGCTTCGGCGCCTTCTCGACCTGCACCAGGCACATGCGGCAGTTGGCTGCGATCGACAGCTTCTTGTGGTAGCAGAAGTGCGGGATGTAGGTGCCGATCTGGTGGGCGGCCTCGATGACCGTGCTGCCCTCCTCGACCTGCAGCGTCTTGCCGTCGATTTCGATTTCTAGCATGACGCACCTGCCATCATCCGGGTGTGGAAGGTGCTGCCAGCCCTTTGCACGTCTGGCGGCACCAGGCACTTCTTGTGTTCGATGTGATGCTCGAACTCGGCGCGGAAGTGCTTGATGAAGCTCTGCACCGGCATCGAGGCGGCGTCGCCGAGCGCGCAGATGGTGCGGCCCATGATGTTGACCGTGACGTCGCCGAGCAGGTCCATGTCTTCAGGACGGCCCTGGCCGTGTTCGATGCGGTGGATGACCTTGTAGAGCCAGCCGGTACCCTCGCGGCACGGCGTGCATTGGCCGCAGGACTCTTCGTAGTAGAACCAGGACAGGCGTTCGAGCGCCCTGACCATGCAGACCGTCTCGTCCATGACGATGACGGCGCCCGAGCCGAGCATGGAGCCGGCCTTGGCGATCGAGTCGTAATCCATCGTGCAGTCCATCATCACGTCGCCGGGCAGCACCGGCGCCGAGGAGCCGCCCGGGATCACGGCCTTGAGCTTGCGTCCGCCGCGCATGCCGCCGGCCATTTCCAGCAGCTTCGCGAACGGCGTGCCCATCGGGATCTCGTAGTTGCCCGGCTTGTTGACCTGGCCCGAAACCGAGAACAGCTTGGTGCCGCCGTTGTTCGGCTTGCCCATCTCGAGGAACGACGCGCCGCCCATGCGCAGGATGAACGGGATGGCGGCAAAGGTCTCGGTGTTGTTGATCGTGGTCGGCTTGCCGTAGAGGCCGTAGCTGGCCGGGAACGGCGGCTTGAAGCGCGGCTGGCCCTTCTTGCCTTCGATCGACTCGAGCAGCGCGGATTCCTCGCCGCAGATGTAAGCGCCCCAGCCCTGGTGCGCGAACAGTTCGAAGTCGAAACCGGAGCCGAGGATGTTCTTGCCGAGGTAGCCAGCGGCGCGCGCCTCGGCGAGCGCCTCTTCGAAGCGTTCGTAGATCTCGAAGATCTCGCCGTGTATGTAGTTGTATCCACGCGCGGCGCCGACGGTATAGCCGGCGATGATCATGCCCTCGATCACCGAATGCGGGTCGTAGCGCAGGATGTCGCGGTCCTTGAAGGTACCCGGTTCGCCCTCGTCGGTGTTGCAGACGACGTACTTGTCGCCCGGGAAGGCGCGCGGCATGAAGCTCCACTTGAGGCCGGTCGGGAAGCCCGCACCGCCGCGACCGCGCAGCACGGAGGTCTTCACCTCGGCGATGATCTGGTCCTGGGTCAGCTTCTCCGCGAGGATGCGCTTCAGGGCCTGGTAGCCGCCGCGCGCTTCGTATTCCTTGAGGTTCCAGCCGCTATCCTGGTCTTTGCCCTTGGGCCAACCGGCGCTAAGCAGCGGGTTGATCGCGTCGATGAGCGCCATGTTATTTGCACTCCTCGATCAGCTTGTCGATCTCGTCGGGGGTCATGAAGCAGCGCATGTGCACGTTGTTGACCAGCATCACCGGCGCGTCGCCGCAGGCACCCATGCACTCGCCCTCTTTCAGGGTGAACTTGCCGTCGGGCGTGGTCTCGTTGAAGTCGATGCCGAGCTTCTGCTTGACGTAGTCGGCGGCATGGACGCCGCCGGACAACGCGCACGGCAGGTTGGTGCAGACCGTCAGCTTGTATTTTCCGACCGGATGCAGGTCGTACATGTTGTAGAAGCTGGCGACCTCGAAAACGGCCATCGGCGCCATGTCGAGATACTTGGCGACGGCCTCGATGGTCTCGTTGGCGAGCCAGCCCTTCTCTTCCTGCGCGATACGCAGCGCCGCCATCGCCGCCGACTGCTTCTGGTCGGCAGGGTATTTGGCGATCTCGCGATCGATGCGGCTAAGCGATTCTTGACTCAGCATACTTATCTATCCGTGTCGCCCAGCACCAGGTCGATGGTGCCGATGATGGCCGTGACGTCGGCGAGCATGTGGCCCGCCGCCATTTCGTGCGTCGCTGCCAGGTGCGGGAAACCCGGCGAGCGCAGCTTGAGGCGGTAAGGCTTGTTGGCGCCGTCGGACACCGCCCAGACGCCGAACTCGCCCTTCGGGTGCTCGATCGCGGCGTAGACCTCGCCGGCCGGCACGTGCATGCCTTCGGTGAAGAGCTTGAAGTGATGGATCAGCTCTTCCATGTTGGACTTCATGTCGGCGCGCGGCGGCGGTGCGACCTTGTGGTTGTCGCAGATCACCGGGCCCGGATTCGCGCGCAGCCAGGCGATGCATTGGCGCACGATGCGGTTCGACTGACGCATTTCTTCCATGCGCACCAGGTAGCGGTCGTAGCAGTCGCCGTTGGTGCCGACCGGGACGTCGAAGTCCATGCGGTCGTAGACCTCGTAGGGCTGCTTCTTGCGCAGGTCCCACTCGATGCCGCTGCCGCGCAGCATGGCGCCGGTGAAGCCCAGCTGCAGCGCGCGCTCCGGCGAGACGACACCGACGTCGACCGTGCGCTGCTTCCAGATGCGGTTGTCGGTCAGCAGCGTGTGGTATTCGTCGAGGTAGCCGTCGAAGCGATTGCAGAAATCCTCGACAAAATCCAGCAGCGAGCCTTCGCGCGCGGCGTTGAGGCGCTTGACCGTCGCGGCATCCTTGAACTTGTTGACCGTGTACTGCGGCATGCGGTCCGGCAGGTCGCGATAGACGCCGCCCGGACGGTAGTAGGCGGCGTGCATGCGCGCGCCGGAGATCGCTTCGTAGACGTCGAACAGGTCTTCGCGCTCGCGGAACGTGTACAGCACCATGGTCATGGCGCCGATGTCGAGCGCGTGGGTGCCGATGTTCAGCAGGTGGTTCAGGATGCGCGTGACCTCGTCCATGAAGACGCGGACGTACTGGGCGCGGATCGGCACCTCGACGCCGAGCAGGCGCTCGACGGCCATGCAGTAGGCGTGCTCGTTGCACATCATCGACACGTAGTCGAGGCGGTCCATGTAGGGCACGGACTGCAGCCAGGTGCGGGTCTCGATGAGCTTCTCGGTACCGCGATGCAGCAGGCCGATGTGCGGATCGGCGCGGACGACGACTTCGCCGTCGAGCTCGAGCACCAAGCGCAGCACGCCGTGGGCCGCAGGGTGCTGGGGGCCGAAGTTGAGCGAGTAGTTCTTGATTTCAGCCACGGCCGTTCACCTTCCCGCGCATCTGTCCATAGTTCTCTTCACGCACGGTGCGCGGCGTCACCTCGCGCGGCTCGATGGTCACCGGCTGGTAGATGACGCGGCCCTGTTCGGGGTCGTAGCGCATCTCGACGTGGCCGGACACCGGGAAGTCCTTGCGGAACGGATGACCGACGAAACCATAGTCGGTGAGGATGCGGCGCAGGTCCGGATGGCCCTCGAACATGATGCCCAGCATGTCGAAGGCTTCGCGCTCGTACCAGTTGGCGCCGCTCCAGATCGTCGTCACCGTCGGCAGCACCGGCATTTCGTCGTCGGCGGCGTAGGCGCGCAGGCGCAGGCGCCAGTTGTGCGTGATCGACGTGAGGTGGCAGACGGCAGCGAAGCGCCTGCCGCCTTGACGGCCGGCGTACGTCGAGTAGTCGATGCCTGAGAGGTCAACCAACTCCTCGAAGCGCAGGTCAGGATGGTCGCGCAACGTGCGTGCGACATCGAGATAAGTGTCGGCCTGGCACTCGACGGTCACTTCGCCGAGCGCCAGAACGGGCTCGGAAACGCGCTCGCCGAGCACTTCCTTCAGTTTTTGGCACAAACCTTCCAGCTTGACGCTCATGGTCGCTTAAGTCTTCCTGGGGTTCAGCGGGCGATGGTGTAGGTGCGCTTGATCTTGTTCTGCAACTGGATCAGGCCGTAAAGCAGCGCTTCAGCGGTCGGCGGGCAGCCCGGGACGTAGATGTCGACCGGCACGATGCGGTCGCAACCGCGCACGACCGAATACGAGTAGTGGTAGTAACCGCCGCCGTTGGCGCAGGAGCCCATCGACACGACCCAGCGCGGCTCGGCCATCTGGTCGTAAACCTTGCGCAGGGCCGGCGCCATCTTGTTGCACAGCGTGCCGGCGACGATCATCACGTCGGACTGGCGCGGGCTGGCACGGAAAACGATGCCGAAACGGTCGAGGTCGTAGCGCGAACAGCCGGCATGGATCATCTCGACGGCGCAGCAGGCGAGGCCGAAAGTCATCGGCCACATCGAGCCCGTGCGGGTCCAGTTGATCACCTTGTCCAGCGTCGTCGTGACGAACCCTTCTTGCAAGACGCCTTCGATGCTCACGGAGTTTTTTCCTATTCCCAGTCCAGGGCGCCCTTGGCCCAGGCGTAGATGTAGCCGACGACGAGGATGGCGATGAACACCATCATCTCGATGAAGCCGAAGAACTTGACCTCGGGGGTGCCGACGATGTCCTTGAAGATCGTCGCCCACGGGAAGAGGAACGCGATTTCGAGATCGAAGATGATGAAGATGATGGCGATCAGGTAGTACCGCACATCGAACTTCGAGCGCGCATCGTCGAAAGGCGCGAAGCCGCACTCGAAAGGCGACAGCTTTTCGCTGTCGGGCCGGTTGGGGGCAACCAGCCAACCGAGGAGAATCGGGGCGCACCCGAAGGCGAGGCCGACGAGCACGAAAACCAATACCGGAAAGTAGTTTTCCAACATATTCTCTCGCAGCTTGTGGCCGCCTCGTCAGTGCCCGGTTGTCTCCAGGGAGAGCACTGTTTAACCCTTGGTGCCGACGGTGAGACTCGAACTCACACGGCTTTCGCCACTACCCCCTCAAGATAGCGTGTCTACCAATTTCACCACGTCGGCCCTGCCACCTGTTTTGCGGTAGCCGGAGCGGCGCGCAGTTTATCACCATGCGCCGTATAAAACGATTGAATGCTGCGATTTTTTAGCGCGGAATCTCCCTCGCCCTGGAATCCGCCGACCCGGCCGGCGCCGGCACTTCCGGGGTCGCCGGAACAGCGGTCGCAGGTTGCGTCGAAATTGCATTGTCCATCACGCTGGTCGACTCGCTAGGCTTGGAACTGGCCAGGTAGGAAAGCGCGAGACTGGTGGAAAAGAACATGGCCGCCAGAACCGCGGTCGCGCGAGACATGAAGTTGGCGGAGCCCGAGGCGCCGAACAAGCTGCCCGAGGCGCCACTGCCGAAAGCCGCCCCCATGTCGGCCCCCTTGCCGTGCTGGATGAGTACAAGGCCGATGACGGCGAGCCCGATCAGGATGTGCACCGAAAGCAGGAGCGCGAACAAGTCCATGGAGTTTCCTAAGTATCAGCCAGCCGCGCAAATAGCGATGAAATCGGCCGCCACGAGCGCGGCGCCGCCGATGAGTCCACCGTCGATGTCGGGCATGGCGAAAAGTTCCTTGGCGTTGCCCGGCTTGACGCTGCCGCCGTAGAGGATCTGCAGGCCGGCGGCGACTTTGGCGTCCGCCTGCGCGACACGAGCGCGGATCAGCGCGTGCACTTCCTGCGCTTGAGCGGAAGTCGCCGTCTTGCCGGTGCCGATCGCCCAGACCGGCTCGTAGGCGATGACCGTCTTGGCCAGTGCGGCGACGCCGATGCGGGCGACCACGGCGTCGAGCTGGCGCAGCACGACCTGCGATGTAATGTTGGCCTCTCGCTCCGCCAGCGTCTCGCCCACGCAGACGATCGGCGTCAGACTGGCGCCCAGTGCAGCGGACGTCTTGGCAGCAACCACGTCGTCCGTGTCGCCGTAATAAGAGCGGCGCTCCGAATGGCCGACGATGACGTAGCGGCAGCCGAAGTCATTGAGCATCGGCGCGCTGACTTCGCCGGTGTAAGCGCCCTGCGCGTGTTCGGAAACGTCCTGCGCGCCCCAGGCGACATTGCTGCCGCCGAGAACGGACTGTGCCTGCACCAGGTACGGATAGGGCACGCACACGGCGACCTGCGCACCGAGACCCTGCGCGCCAGCGCGAACGGCATGCAGCAGGCCAAGGTTGGTGGCGAGGCTGCCGTGCATTTTCCAGTTGCCGGCTACGAATTTTTGACGGGTGGTCATGTTCGCCTGCGGGGTCGGGTTAGTCGAAGGGCGGCATTATAGCCGCGCGCTCGAAACGCGGTCAAACCAAAACGACTTGTAGGCCCATCAGCCGGCACCGGCGCGCCCGATGGCAAGAGGGCCCGCTACTCGAAACGCTCGCTGACGGCGCGGCGAACGTCCTCAAGGCTGGGTGGCGCCAGGAGGCGGGCGACGCGGCGAACATAGGCCTGCGTCTCGGCGTAGGGCGGGACGCCACGATAGCGATCAACCGCACCCTCGCCTGCGTTGTAGGCAGCCGCGGACAGCACCGTGTCGCCAGCGAAGCGCTTCAGCAACCAGCGTAGGTAAGCGAGGCCGCCGCGCACGTTCTGCTCGGGATCGAAGACGTTCTTGACGCCGAAGCGCTCCGCGGTCGCGGGGATGAGTTGCATGACGCCGCCAGCGTCCTTGGGCGAGCGGGCGCGCGGATTGAAGTTCGACTCCACTGCAGCGATCGCAAGCGCGAAACGCGCATCGACACCGAAGCTCGGGGCCAGCTTGCGGATAAGCGCAGCCACCGTGCGGCGCTCGGCGGGGAGGGCATCGGCATAGCGTTCGATGTCGACGTAGCCCTCGGCGCCGAAGCGCGCCCATGCGGCCTCAGGATTCGTCAGGCACTCGGGAAACCGCTCGGTCCCGACACCCGCCGCCTCGAGCAAGCGCGCCGCGCGCGTGTGGCCGTTGCCCGCGGCAATGCTGAGCAGCGTAGCAGCCGTCGGCACATCGACCGCGACTCCCTTCCCGGTCAGATACATGCGACCGAGACGGAAGTAGGCTTCGGCGCTGCCTTGCGCCGCGGCATCGCAGTAGAGCATCGCCGCGCGAATCAGACTGCGCGACTGGCCGCGCCCGATCTCGGCAGCATGGCCCAGTTCGAGCATGGCCTGCACCCGCGGCGCCTCGATGACGAACACCGAGGGATCGTCCGGGTCCTCCGCGGACGCAGCAAGCGCGCCGCACGACAGCCCCGCGAAAAAAAACGCGGCCGCGATCACGAAACCGGGTCGCTTGAGCAGGCATCGAAAACGCATTACTTCCTTGTCCCGCATGGGTTTTTTCGGCTTGCTCGATGAGGCCTGCATGATATCATCGGCCCCATTAGGGTCTCGGGAGCCGTGAGCTTGCCATGAACTTGCGCGTCGTCGTTCGGGGATTTGCGGCGCTGCTGCTGTCGCTCTGGTTGCACACGGCTTGGGCGGCAGCGACGACCCATGCCGTTGCCGGCAACGTCATCGTCACGCCGGCCGGCGGCAAGCCCGGCAAACTGGCGCTCGGCCAGCGCGTCGATACCGGCGCATCGATAAGGACGGAGCACGGCGCAAACGCGGTACTGCGTTTCGATGACGGCCAGATCGTCTCGGTGGGCAGCGATTCGCAGTTCGTCATCACCGAATACAAGTTCAACGCCCATCAGCCAAAGGAAAGTTCCTTCGTCGGCTCGCTGCTCAAGGGCGCGGTGCGCGCCGTGACCGGCGTCATCGGCGAGACCAACAAGGACAACGTCAAGATCAAGACGCCGGCAGCCACGATCGGCATCCGCGGCACCGACTTCAGCCTGGTCCTCGAAACGCGCCTCTACCTTCAGGTACTGGACGGTGCAATCTCGGCAACCAACGGTGGCGGCGAGGTCACCTTCAGTGCCGCCAACCAGCCCTTGGGCATCGTCGCCTCACCGCAGACGGCGCCACGGCCCGCGACGATCGACGAATTGCCGGTCGCGATCCAAGGCGTACTGCGCCGGTTCGAAGCTCAACCGCTGTCGGACAGGATACGCAAGCCCGACCCCAACGATCCGACCTGCAGCGACCGTCGTTGAGGCGGTCACCACCTAGCCCAAGTCGGTAGCAGGATCCATGGCGCTCCGTGCCCGGACTCGTCCAGTCCTCGCCATGGCAATGCTCGCCTTCGTTTCGCCGGCGCCGGCTGAGACGGTGGCCGATGCCGTCCGCCAGACGCTGCGTACCAACCCCGACATCCAGATCGAAGTCCAGCGCCGGCTTGCCATCGACCAGGCGGAGCGGCAGGCGATCGGCGGCTACATGCCGCGCATCGACGTCTCGCTCGGTGCAGGGCGCGAAGCGCGCACCAACACGACGACGACCAGCGGCCAGACCGTCGGCCAAAAGCGCTACGACCGCACGGCAACGCTGACGCAGATGCTGTTCGACGGCTTCGCAACCTCGTCTGAAGTCGAGCGCAACCGGTCACGCGCCGAATCGGCGGCGCATCGCATCGCCGCGACCTCGGAGCAGATTTCGCTCAAGGCCATCGAGGTCTATCTCGAAGTGCTGCGGCTGCAGGAGGTCCTGAAGCTCTCGCAGGACAACCTGGCCGTACACATGCGCACCTACGATCAGATCAAGCTGCGCGCGTCGAGCGGCGTCGGCCGCAAGTCCGACCAGGACCAGATCGAAGCCCGGCTGGCCCTGGCACGGGCCAACCTGACCGCCTCTGAAGCCAACCTCGACGTCGCGAGCATCAACTACAAGCTGATCATCGGTTCGATGCCGGGCCCGCTCGAGCGCCCCAATCCACCCGATCGCAGCCTGCTGCCGCGCGATGCAGACGAAGCCGTCGCCATCGCTGCGGCCAACAACCGCCTGCTGCTCTCGGCCAAGGCGGACATCGACGCTGCCGGCGCACAGCATCAGGCGGCGCGCGCGGCGCTTTCACCGCGGCTCGACCTCGAGCTCGGCGTCCAGCACAACGACACCGTGTCGCCGACCGACGCACCGCGCGATGACAATCGCTACGCCATGCTGCGATTGCACATGACCCCCTTCCGAGGCGGCGCAGACTTCGCGCGCATCGACGAAACGCGTCACCAGGTCTTCGAGGCGCGCGAAGTGGCGAACCGCGCCGAGCGCCAGCTCGAGCAGAGCGTGCGACTGAGCTGGAGCGCCTACAGGGCGGCGGTCGATCGCCTGCCCAACCTCGAGAAGCACGCCGAGGCCAGCCTGCTGACGCGCGAGGCTTACGGCAAGCAGTTCAGCCTCGGTCAGCGAACGCTGCTCGACCTGCTCGACGCGGAGAACGAATTCTTCACCGCCAGCATCAACCACGTGAACGGCATGTACGTCGAGTTGTACTCGCGCTATCGCGTGCTTGCCGACATGAACATGCTGCTCGATTCCATGGGTGTGCCGCACCGGGACGAGAGCATGCATGAGACGGCGCGCTGGCGGGCCAGCGGCAGGACGACGCGCACCGCCGATGCGGCGGGGAAGCCGGCCGCCACCCGCCCTGCGGAAGACGACAACTCGCTGTCCGCCAATGCGCTCGCGAAGCCGCAGCGCATCGAGACGCCGCCACCCGAACCGCTCGACCCGGCCTTGCCCAGGATGCCGGAGCGGAAGCCCATATCCGGTGTCGACGCCGTCGCCGACAAATACGTCGACGTCGGCTACATGCTCCCGGCCGGCTCCGTCCAGCGGCTGCGCGACCGCCTGCAGAAACTGGGCTACGCCGCACTGGCAGAGTTCCCCGATCCGAGCGCGCCGGAGCGCGGTCGCGTGACCGTAGGACCCTACGCGACCATCGAGGCGGCGAATGCGATCATCGATTCCCTCGGGGATCTCGGCCTGCGTGCCCGCCTGCGCGGCGCAGCAGCTGAGAGGCCATGAACGGCATCCTCGGACCGGTGCGATGCCGAGCCGTGGCGGCGGCGATCGTTGCCATCCTGATCTCGGTTCAGGCCCTCGTCGCCGCCGAGTTCACGCTCCAGCTCAGCGAATCCGTTCTTGCCAGCGCCGAGCGCAAGTTCGGTCCCGAAGCGCGGCAACGCCTCGCCGACTGGGTGAAGCTGGTCGCGTCCAACAAGAAGAAGAGCGACGCCGAGAAGCTCCGCCTCGCCAACGACTTCTTCAACCAGGTTCCGTTCGTCTCCGATGCCGAACACTGGACCAGGCGCGACTACTGGGCGACGCCGACCGAGATGCTGGCGACCAACGGCGGCGACTGCGAGGACTACTCGATCGGCAAGTACTTCACGCTGCTCGCGCTCGGCATGAACATGGACCGCCTGCGCATCACCTATGTCAAGGCGACGACGCTGCCGCCCGCCGACCAGGCGCACATGGTGCTGACCTATTACGCAACGCCGGACGCCGTGCCGCTGGTCCTCGACAATCTTCAGCCGATCATCAAGCCGGCGTCCGAGCGCGGCGACCTGATACCGGTATACAGCTTCAACGGCGACGGCCTCTGGCTCGCCAAGGAGCGCGGCGCCGGCCGTAGCGCCGGCGGCGCAAGCCGCATCAGCCTGTGGACCGAGCTTAACGCCCGCATGGGCAAGGAATTCCTATGAACCCAAGCATTCCCGGAAGAAGGGCACTGCCATGACTCTGCTCCGTCAATTGGTCATCGTCATCGTCACCTTGTTCTCGCTGCTGTTCGCCGGATCGGTGATCATCAACGTCAACAACACGCGCAACTATCTGAACAACCAGTTGCGCAGCATCTCGCAGGACATGGCGACGTCGCTCGGCCTCTCAGTCTCGCCACACGTCGCAAAGAAGGAAATCGCGCTCGTCGAAAGCATGGTCAACGCCGTGTTCGACAGCGGCTACTATCGCGAGGTGGTCATTGCCGACGTCAATGGCAAACCGATGATAGAGCGCAGCCAGGAGGCGACCATCGAAGGCGTGCCGGAGTGGTTCATCGACATGATCCCGCTCGAAACGCCGGTTGGAGAGGCGCTGGTCATGGCGGGCTGGCAGCAGGCCGGCACCGTGCGCATCAGCGCCAACCCCGGCTACGCCTACGCCACGCTCTGGAACAACAGCGTCGACGCTTTCTGGTGGTTCCTCGCCTCTTCGGGTTTCGCTTTCGTGCTCGGCGTCGGCGCACTGCATTTCGTGCTGCGTCCGCTGCGCGACGTCGAAGCGCAGGCCAAAGCGATTTGCGACCGCGAGTATTCCGTCCAGGGACGCATGCCGTGGACACTTGAGCTTCGCAGCGTCGTCTCGGCGATGAACCGCATGACCTCAAAGGTCAAGGAGATGTTCGACGAGCAGGCGGCGGCGATGGATCGCGTGCGCAACGACGCCTACGTCGACGCCACGACCGGCCTCGCGAATCGCCGCTACTTCGACATGCAGTTGCGCCACCTGATCGAATCGCCCGACAGCTTCGGCACTGGAGCCGTGATCTTCCTCGAACTGCACGAATTCAAGCGCTTCAACGAAAGCCGCGGCTACCAGGCCGGCGATGCGCTCCTCAAGGCCACCGGCGAGTTGATCGCACGCATATCCCGTGAAGCCGGCGTCGACGAGCACTTCGAGGCGCGCCTGTCGGGCCCCAACTTCGCCATAGTATTGGTCGATGTCGAACCCGACGATGCGCTCGCCGTCGCCGAGCAGATCGTGCGCGCCTTGCCCAAGCTGCATGCCGCCGGCCTGACCGAGACCGCGGAGATCGCGCACCTCGGCGTTGCTCCCTATCAGGGCCAGCCGGTCGGGCAGCTGCTGGGCGAAGCCGACCTCGCGCTGCGCGCCGCGCAGGTCAAGGGCGGCAATGCCTTGCACATGAACGACAGCCGCACGGCGAGCGATTTCGCCGGCTACACGGCGACACGCTGGAAGGAAGTGCTGAACGACGTCCTCACGCAGCGGCGCATCGAGCTGCACGTACAGCCAGCACTGGCGAGCGACGACGACAGTGTGGTGCTGCACCAGGAGACGCTGATGCGGGTCCAGTCGCCAGATGGCAAGGCCATTCCCGCTGGCATCCTGATCCCGATGGCGCGGCGTCTGCACCTGGTCGAGAGCTTCGATCGCGTGGTTGTCGAGGAGGTGGTGTCGCGCCTGGCGCAGCCGGGAGAGGCGACCGCCGTGGCCGTCAACCTGTTCCCATCATCGATCCAGGATGCTGGCTTCATCGCCTGGCTGGTGGACCTGCTGCGCCGCCATCCCGCCGCGGCCGCGCGCCTGTCGTTCGAAGTCACCGAGCATGGCGTCACGGACAAGCTGGACGCGCTCCGCGGCTGGATCGAACGCATCGCCGAAACCGGCGCCCGCACCGGCCTCGATCAGTTCGGCCGCGGCTTCACCTCTTTCGACTACCTGTCCACGCTGAAGCTGGACTACGTCAAGATCGACGGCGGCTTCGTGCGCGGCATCGACGTCAACAAGGACAATCAGATCTTCGTCGACTCGCTGGTCAAGATCGCGCACGGCCTGGACATCCAGGTGATCGCGGAATCGGTGGAAACGCCGGGCGAGCGCGAGGTCCTGAAGAACCTGCGGGTCGACGGCATCAAGGGCTTCGGCGTGCGCCGTCCTGCACCGTGGGCATAGATGCCGCCTTGGTGACGTAAAGCGCGAGCTGCAGGCGGTCGGGCACGCCGAGCTTTTCGAAAATGCAGGTCAGGTGCGCCTTGACCGTGCGATCGGTGATGTTGAGCGCACGCGCGATCTGCTTGTTGTTGGCGCCCTGCCCCACCATGCGCGCAACCTCGAGCTGGCGCTCCGTCAGCGTGCTCAGGTGTTCAGGCCCTGCCGGCTGTGGAGCCGGCGCAGCTCCCGAGAGCCCTCGCAAGCGTGTGACGAGCAGCGGAATTGCGGCCGGCGATACCCATACGCCGCCCTGCAGTACCGCGCCAATGACGCGCTGGAGCTCGTTGCGGGGAAGCTCGGCGGCGCAGCAGGCCGCAGCCCCTGCCGCCATGGCGGCGAGTTCCTGCAACGGTTCGAGATGCGTGGCGCCGAGGACGATGCGCGCGCCGCGCGCATGGCGGTGGAGTTCCTCGATGCTGGCTGCCGCCGGCGCCGGGAGCACGGAAAACTCGACGACGACCAGCCGGTTCGGGCTCTCGTCGAGCACCACGCAGGCCGCCGCAAGGCTGGCGACATGGCGCACCGTCGGCGAAGCCAGTACGTCCGTCCAAAGGCGCAGGAATTCCGGATTTCGGGTGACGACGAGGAACAACACGACTCCCGCAAGAAGGGTTGCGAAGGGCTGCGCGAAACGCACATCGCCGGCCGATTATGCCAGAATGCCCCCTCCGCAAATGCCGTCAATATCGCCCGACAGCCCTCCCATGCCTTATGTAGAGCGCAATGAATCCGGTGCCGTCATCGCCGTCGCGAGCACGCCGGACGCCGGCGGCGGCGAGAAGGAATTCCTGCCCCTCGAACATGCCGACGTTCTTGCCTTTCTCGCCGCACTGAGCGCCGGAAAGGAGGGCGGCAGCGCCAGCCTGGCGATGATGGCCTCGGACCTGCGGATGATCCGCGTGATCGAGGATGTGGTCGACCTGCTGATCCAGAAGAACGTCATCATCTTCTCCGACCTGCCGCAGGCCGTGCAGTCCAAGCTGCTGCTGAAGCGCGGCCAGCGCGAGCGGCTGTTCGGCAAGGGTGGCGACATCATCGGTTCCAGCGAGGGCATCCTGTGACGCCGGAGGCCGTAGCTGCCGGGGCGAGCGGCGCGATACCGACACGGAACGAAGCGCTGACCCTGCCGAAGGATGCGCTGTTGCCCGACGATCCGCTGACGCGTTGCCTGACGATCCTGACGCGGCTGTTCCATCGGCCGTTTTCCGCCCAGGCACTGACCGCCGGGCTGCCGCTCGAAGACTCGCGCCTGACGCCCGAGCTCTTCCCCCGCGCGGCGAAACGCGCCGGACTCTCGAGCCGCGTCGTCCATCGCCCGCTCGACCAGATCTCGCCATTGACGTTGCCGGCGATCCTGCTGCTCAAGGACGGTCGCGCCTGCGTCGCAACCAAGAAGAGCGCCGACAACCAGTGGTCCATCATCCAGCCCGACTCGGGCGTCGGCGAGACGCGTGTCGACGCGGCGACGCTCGCGAACGAGTACACCGACTTCGCGATCTTCAGCCGACCGGCGTTCAAGTTCGATTCGCGCGCCGAGGAAGACCACATCCCGCGGCCCCACCACTGGTTCTGGGGCGTCATGCAGGGCGCCTGGCCGCTGTACTCCGAGGTGCTGGTCGCGAGCTTCCTGATCAACATCTTCGCACTGGTGACGCCGCTGTTCGCAATGAACGTGTATGACCGCGTGGTGCCGAACCAGGCGTTCGAGACGCTCTGGGTACTGGCGATCGGCGTCATGATCGTTTCGGTGTTCGACTTCGTCATGAAGAGCCTGCGCGGCTACTTCCTCGACGTCGCCGGCAAACAGGTGGATACCATCCTCTCGGCGACGCTGTTCGAAAAGGTTCTCGGTCTGCGCACCGAGGCGCGTCCCTCCTCGGTCGGCGGGCTGGCCAACACGCTGCACGAGTTCGAGCAGTTCCGCGACTTCATCACCTCGGTGACGATGACGACGCTCGTCGACCTGCCGTTCGTGCTGCTGTTCATCGCCATCGTCGCCTGGGTGGGCGGCTGGATCGTTCTCGTACCGCTGCTGGCGATTCCGTTGATCATCGGCACCAGCCTCCTGCTGCAACGGCCGCTCGAGGCGCAGATCCGCCAGTCGATGCGCGTCGGCAGCCAGAAGCAGGCGGTGCTGATCGAGACGCTGACGGGCATCGAAACGATCAAGGCAATGGGCGCGGAAAGCCCCGCCCAGCGGAAGTGGGAAAAACTGCTCGGCGAATCCGGACGTGCCGGCATCACGGCCAAGCTGCTGTCGGCCCTGGTGGTCAACCTGACGGTGCTGATCCAGCAGCTCGCCTACGTTGCCGCCATCGTCGTCGGCGTCTACCTGATCGCCGAGCGCCAGCTGACGGTCGGCGGACTCATCGCCAGCACGATCCTCATCGGCCGCATCATGGCGCCGTTCGCGCAGATTGCCGGCCTGATCACGCGCTACTACCAGACCATGCAGGCGTTGCGCGGCGTCGACGAACTGATGAACAAGCCGGTCGAGCGTCCGCCGCACCAGAACTTCGTCCAGCGCAGCAACTTCCGCGGCGACATCGAGTTCCGCGGCCTGACCTTTGCCTACCCGGGACAGCAGGTGCCGGCGCTCAACAACATCTCCTTCGGCATCAAGGCCGGCGAGCGCGTCGGCATCATCGGGCGCATCGGCTCCGGCAAGACGACGATTGAAAAGCTGCTGCTCGGCCTCTACGCGCCGACGTCGGGGTCGATCTGGGTCGACGGCATCGACCTGCAGCAGATCGATCCGGCCGACCTGCGCCGCAACGTCGGGCACGTGCCGCAGGACGTGACCCTGTTCTTCGGCACCGTCAAGGAGAACATCGTCCTCGGCGCACCCTATGTCGACGACCAGGCGATGCTGCGCGCCGCCGAGATTTCCGGCGTCAGCGAGTTCGTGCATCGCCATCCCAAGGGTTTCGACATGCCGGTGGGCGAGCGCGGCGAGGGGCTCTCCGGCGGCCAGCGCCAGGCGATCTCGATCGCCCGCGCCCTGCTGCTGGAGCCGCCGATCCTGATCATGGACGAGCCGAGCAACGCCTTCGACAACCGCTCCGAGGAAAGCTTCAAGCAGCGTCTCGGCGAGCACCTCGACGGCCGCACGCTGATCCTGGTGACGCACCGGGCTTCAGTCCTGTCGCTCGTCAATCGGCTGATCGTCATGGACAACGGCCGCATCATCGCCGACGGTCCCAAGGAACAAGTGCTCGAAGCGCTCTCGGGAGGACGCGTCGGTGGCGCAAGAACCTAAGCCCGGCACGGCTCTCGTGCCGCAGCGCCCAGGCGGATTGCGCCGGCGCATCATGGACAGCATCCTGCCGCCCGCCGGCAGGAGCGCCGACACGGCGCGCGAAGACGCCGACTTCATGCCGGAGACGCTGGCAGTTCTGTTCCAGCAACCGCCGAAGCCCGCCTTCCTGATCATCCGCTGGACCGTGATCATGCTGGTGGTGCTCGTCGTCTGGGCGGCGTTTGCCGACCTGGACGAAATCACCGTCGGCGAAGGCAAGGTCATCCCGTCGAGCCAGGTGCAGGTGATCCAGAACCTGGAAGGCGGTATCGTCTCGGCAATCCCCGTCCGGGTCGGGGACACGGTCAAGAAGGGCGACATCGTCATGCAGCTCGACGAGACCCGCTTCGCCTCGTCGGTCGGCGAAAGCAAGGCCAAGAACTACGCCCTGATGGCGAAGATCGCGCGCCTGACGGCGGAATCTGCCGGTACGCCCTTCGAAGCGCCGGCGGATCTGGTGCAGGAAAACCCGCTCGTAGCCCAGGAAGAGAAGGCACTCCACGAAAACCGCCAGCGCGAACTCGATGCGGCGCTGAGCGTACTGCGCCAGCAGGTCAGCCAGCGCAGCCAGGAGATCGCGGAAAAGAAGGCGCGCCAGCAGCAACTGCAACAGAGCTACGACCTCTCGGCCAGGGAACTCAAGATGTCGAAGCCGCTGCTCGCGCAAGGCGTGATGTCCGAGGTCGAGATCCTGCGCATCGAGCGGCAAGTGAACGACCTGCGCGGCGAACTGGAAGCAACCAAGCTGGCGATCCCGCGCCTCGAAGCCCAGCTTGCCGAGGCGCGCAGCAAGCTCGACGGCCAGCAGGCCAAGTTCCGCTCGGACGCCGCCGTCGAACTGGCCCAGGCGCGCGCTGACTTCGCCGGAACCAGCGCCTCGAGCATCGCCGTCGAGGACCGCCTCGCGCGCACCGCGATCCGCTCGCCGGTGACGGGCACCATCAAGCAGCTCAAGTTCGCAACCGTCGGTGGCGTCATACAGCCGGGCGTCGAAGTCATGGAGATCGTCCCGCTCGAGGACAACCTGATGATCGAGGCGCGCATTCGCCCCTCGGACGTTGGCTTCCTGAGGCCCGGCCAGCATGCCATGGTGAAGATTTCCGCCTACGACTTCTCCATCTATGGCGGCCTAGACGCGACGGTCGAGAACATCACGGCCGACTCGATCACCAACGAAAAGGGCGAGAGCTTCTACCTTGTGCGCGTGCGCACGGCGAAGAACGCCCTCGGTACCGCAGAGAAGCCGCTGCAAATCATCCCTGGCATGCTGGCCAGCGTGCACATCCGCACCGGCGAGAAGTCCGTCCTTTCGTATCTCCTCAAGCCGGTGACCAAGGCCAAGTACGACGCGCTCCGCGAGCGCTGAGCCGGACACCGGTAGCCGCTAGTACCTCAGTCCAGTTGCCGGCCTACCGGTCGGTCGCTCAGAATTCCCCCATGCTGCGCAGGCAGCCCCTTTTGCATTCATCGACTTAGTGAGGTCTGACCATGGCCATTCCCTCCAGCACCGGAAAACCCCAGGCAGCAGGCACCGTCAAGGCCATCCTGGGTGAGGTCACCGCCATTAGTGCCAGCGGCCAGACGTGCGTGTTGCAGCCCGGTGACAAGGTCTTTCCGAACGACATCATCCAGACCGGCGACGGCGGCGCCATCCAGATCGAGTTCGCCAACGGCCAGGTTGCCGACCTGGGCCGTGATTCCAGCTTCCTCGTCAGCGAGGACCTGTTCAAGCCGAATGAAGCGCAGATGGATGACATCGAGCGCATTCAGGAACTGATCGCGCAAGGTGCCGACCCGACGCAGGTAACCGAAGCATCCGCCGCCGGCGGGGAAGAAGACGGTGCCCACAGCTTCGTCCAGATCGATTACGGCGCCAAGGCCTCGGTCGCCAGCGGCCTCGACACGGGTTTCAGCGACAACCTCAGTACCGAGACGAATAAGGTGGGCGTCACCGGCGAGGACGTGACCTCAGGCGTCACGGTTGGATACGACACTGGGGGAACGAACAACGGCAGCACCTCGGGGACGGATTCCACGTCCGGATCCGAGGAACAAACGGCACAAGCTTCGGGCACTGAGGCTCCGACCTCGGCCCCCGCCCCAACCGTGGCGATCAACACGATCGCCGGCGACGACGTCGTCAATGCCGCCGAGGCCAACGCCGACGTCACCGTCTCCGGCTCCACCTCCGGCGCCCGGGCCGGCGATACCGTCACCCTGACC
>Ga0075012_10000572_pt1 | contig 38714 bp, 32 predicted proteins | sample All_14_2_FD_71474 | JGI IMG/M metagenome (GOLD analysis project Ga0075012, IMG submission 71474) | Freshwater microbial communities in response to fracking from Pennsylvania, USA - Allegheny Zone_MetaG_DW_15 | ecosystem: Environmental > Aquatic > Deep subsurface > Groundwater > Drilled...
CATTTAGACGATTGCTTTAAATGGTCCATTACATAAGCAATACATGATTATGAATCCAACAAGATTACCTTGTTATTTCCTTTGTTGATTTGAAATGAATTTGAAAATTGTAGGAAAGAATGGATGATTTTCTTCCAAATCAAAAGTTGAATGATATTTCCTATCTTTAACTATTGAAAACAAGTTCATATTCACCAAGTAAGTTAAGTGCAGCTGGAGTTTTAATAACTCTTGGAATTATCTATGGTGATATCGGAACATCTCCTTTGTACGTTTTTAATGCCATTATCGGCAACAATATCATTGAAGAATCACTCATTCTGGGAGGAATGTCGTGTGTTTTTTGGACTTTGATTCTAATAACTACTTTTAAGTATGTCTATTTAGCTCTAAAAGCCGACAACAAAGGAGAAGGAGGTATTTTTGCTCTTTATTCACTGGTAAAGACGCATCCTGCCAAGTGGCCAATCGTCGCCGCACTGATTGGTTGTTCAGCGTTGATTGCAGATGGTTTTATTACTCCACCCATATCTATTTCTTCTGCAATTGAAGGGTTGGACATTCTCTTTCCCGGACTCCCAACTTTGCCAATTGTCGTTACGATTATTATTCTTTTATTTTCATTTCAACAATTTGGAACTAGCTTAATCGGTAAAGTTTTTGGGCCTATTATGGTCATTTGGTTTTCTACAATTGCCATTCTCGGAATAAATCAAATTATTTCCAATCCTTCTGTTTTAGCGGCGTTAAATCCATACTACGCAATTCATCTTTTAGCACAACATCCCGGAGGATTTTGGGTCTTGGGTGCTGTATTCCTTTGTACAACTGGTGGCGAAGCATTATACGCAGATCTGGGTCATTGTGGTTTAAAGAATATTCGAGTGAGTTGGATTTTTGTGTTGTGTTGTTTGTTGTTGAGTTATTTTGGACAGGGTGCATGGGCCTTGCAGCATGTTGGAGAAAGACTGGGTAATTCTGGGGTTTTCTATTCGTTGGTGCCTAAACAATTTCTTCCTTACGTAATTGCCATTGCAGCAGCCGCTGCAATTATTGCAAGTCAAGCATTGATTAGTGGTTGTTTTACACTCGTAAATGAAGCATTCAAATTGCGCCTTTGGGTCAATATGAGGGTACAATATCCTTCTCATTCGAAAGGTCAAATTTATATTGCACCAGTTAATTGGTTTTTAATGTTGGGATGTTTGGCTGTGCTTTTCATTTTTCAAGAATCTGCAAAAATGGAAGCAGCATATGGACTTTCAATCACCATTAACATGTTGATGACAACCTTGCTTCTGCTGTTATTTTTTCATCTGAGAGGTGTTAGAACAGAGTTCTTGATTTTGTTAGGAATTCTCTTTTTTGCTCTTGAGTTTAGTTTTCTGTTTTCAAATGCCAAGAAGTTTCTCTTCGGGGGTTGGTTCACATTTATAATTGCAACTGGTATTTTCATTACAATGTTTTTGTTCCATAAAGCCAGAGTATTCAGAAATCGGCATTTTAAGAAAGAAGACTTGCATAATTACAGTGAAATGTTCAATGAAATCATGCAGGATGATTCAATTTTACGTGATGCAACTAATTTAGTATTCATGTCTAAGAGTGGAGGTGAAAAAGGCTTTGTTGACTCGAATTTAATTTATTCAATTTTTCACAATAAACCCAAAAAAGCAGATGTATATTGGTTTGTTAATGTTGAGATTTTAGACAATCCTTATGGCGAGGAGAATTTGTACAGCGTTAAAACGATAATTCCAGGGAAGGTCTTTTATGTTCATTTACAGGTTGGATTTAAAGTGAAATATACCGTTAGAACCTTATTCAAAAAAGTAGTTGAAGAAATGGTATTGAATGGTGAGGTGGATGAAAAGAGTCGATACACTTCATTGAGAAAACACGATTTTGAGGCAGATTTTAAGTTTGTATTTGTGAAATCAATGGTTTCTTCTCAAAATGAATTAAGTAGAATGAACAAAATCGCTATGGCTACCTATTCTAAATTATATAACCTGGGATATCCAGTGTACAAAGAATTTGGTTTGGATACATCAACTATTTTAGAGGAAATCGTCCCTTTAAATTATACACTGAAGGGTGATTTGAATTTAAAACGATTAGATTAGTTATTAAATTTATATGGCATATTATTTGCAAAGTGCTTTTGTCTTTTAATCCATTGGATATGAAAAAAATTATACCTTTCCTATTATTTTCAGCTGTTTCAGCTACATTTGCACAAGCGCAAGATCGTTTTAAGCAAGATTTTGAACCAGTTCGAAAAGAACTTACCACATGGGATCCGATTAGAGGAGAGTGGTTAGCTTCAAGTTTAGAAGCAATTTCTAAAAATCAACCAATTCCAGATAGAACCTTCCCAGAAGATTTCACTCCAGCTGAAATGTTGCGAATTGTCCCTCAAGACAATCGAAATCGAATAAATGAAGCAATAAACTACAATGGAAGAATTGCGCGCGATACTACTAACCAGCGAGAGTGGGGAAGAGTAAACAATGTTCTGGTTCAACAAAATTGTCGTCCGGTAACTGGAAGAACCTATGGTGATCCTCATTTGGTTTCATTTGATGGTGCGAGCTATTCATTTCAAACTGTAGGTGAATTTGTATTGGCAAAGTCAAGTAGTTCAAATTTTGAAATTCAAGCACGTCAGAAAGCGCGTTCAGATGATTTTTCGCTGAATACAGCTGTTGCCATGAATGTAGGAGGCGATCGAGTTGCTATTTATGCTGAAGATTATCCTGATAACTTTAGAAATACACCCGTTCGTTTGAATGGATCCGCGATAATAGTTCCTAGAAATTCAACGTACTATTTACCAAATGGAGGGACAATTCGTTCGAAAGGTGATGATTATCAAGTTAATTGGCCGACAGGTGAAAGTGTAAGTGTCGATATGCGCGCGTCTGGATCGCCATTCATCAATTTAACAGTGAGTGTTTATCCTTGTTTAGGTAATTATACTGGATTGTTAGGCAATGCAAACGGTCGCCAAAACGATGATTTTGATACAGGTTCTGGTCGTGCACCAGCTTACATGGCTTTCTCAACATTTGGAAATAGTCAAATGCAACAAGGATCGGACATTGCCGAAAAAGAATATTTAGCATTTTTAGCTAGAGATTTTGCACGTCAATATCGAATCACACCAATTACTTCTCTTTTTGATTATGGATTTGGTCAAAGCACATTTGCATTTACCGATGAAAGTTTCCCAAGAGTTCACCGTACTTTAAATGACTTGCCAGTTGCACAAAGAGATGCTGCGCGCAAGGAATGTGAAGGAAGAGGCGTGACACAAGATGAAATGGGTGGTTGTATTTACGATCAAGCATATTTGCAAATTCCACCAAATCCTAGACCGGTTGTTAAGGATCCTACAAATGATTATGTACCTCGACAATTAGATCGTCCAGTTCCAAATGTAAATCAACCTTCACCTGTTCAACCAAGTGAAACTTTGGAAAATCGACCTATAAAAGGCAAAGGTACAGTTCATCCAGATGTTTTAAATAAACCAGAAGAAACTTCACCGAAGAAAGGAATTGGAACAAAACCAGTACAAACGAAACCAACACAAACAGAATCGAAAGAAGTTGAAAAACCTGAAACTTCGCCTGTTCAAACTAAACCAAGTGTTGACACTCCAAAACCGGTTGAAGTTAAACCAACTCCAAAGCCAGTAGAAATTAAACCAACACCTAAACCAGTAGAGGTTAAACCAAAGCCAGCGGTCGTTAAACCAGCGCCGGTTCCATCTCCACCAAAGCCGGCTCCAATGCCGAAACCTGGAAAAGGTTAAGATATAAGTCCCATAGAAATATGGGACTTTTTTTATTCCATTCATTTTAGTTAGTGACTAAAACAAAAGGTTTTCTTATTTTTGAGTTAAACCTCAATTATGCGCTTTTTAGGAATTTTATTTTTTACATTTTTTACTTCAATTTGTTATTCTCAAGTTCAATTGCCTGCCAATACCAAGGCTGATGTTCAGTTAATTGTTGAAACTACAAAATTGAATAATGGTATTCCCTCGAAGCAACTAATGGATCGTTTTGCGATTAATTACATCAATTCTGAATATTATGTGTCATTCATTGCCAAAGCAGCATCTAATTTTGATCCTTACGAACTTCAATCACTCGGAATTATTTCTGGTAAGCCAATTAATTCAATTGTAAGTTTAAAAATCCCTGTGTTTAGTTTAAGTGCAATCAATACTTTGTTTGGTATTGAAGTTTTGCAGTTGGCGGGGAAAATTAAACCTGATTTAGATCGCGCAGTGAAGGATGTTCGTGCTGATAGTGTTCATTTAGGACTCAATTTGCCACAATCTTATACTGGAAAAAATGTTTTAATCGGTATTACCGATTGGGGGTTTGATTACACTTCTCCAATGTTTTATGACACGTTGCTTTCCCAAACGCGAATTTTAGCTGCTTGGGATCAATATCGAGCAGGATTTCCACCTGTTGGTTTTGATTACGGATCTGAGTTTTCCAATCCAACTGATTTGTACAATATAGGTTCAGACACCTCAAATATCTATAGCTATGGAACGCACGGAACTCACGTTGCTGGTATTGCTGGTGGAAGTGGAGCAGGAACTAATTATCGTGGATTAGCATTCGAAGCGAACTATTTATTCGCTACTTTTTTAGTGGATGAAGCATCAGTGCTTGACGCATGGGAATGGATGTACCAAAAATCAGTTTCAGAAGGCAAACGTTTGGTTATTAACATGAGCTGGGGATTATATCATCTAGGAACACTGGATGGTAATTCACTTTTGAGTCAGGCAATTGATGCTTATGCGGATCAAGGTGTTGTATTCTCAAATTCAGGCGGGAACAATGGAAACGTGAATTTCCATATCAAGAAACAGTTTAATAATGATGAAATTGTTTCGCGAATCGAGTTTTATGATTATGCTGCTAATCCAAATATGTGGGGACAAAGTATTCACATGTGGGGGGAAAGTGGAAGTCCATTCGAAGCAGCAATAAAAGTTGTCAATGCTGGAGGAAATATAATTGAAAGTCCCTATTTCTCAACAGCGACAACAACAGATTATATCGATACGTTTGTTGTTCTTGGATTAGATACTGTGTGGTATAATTTATCAGCCGATGCAGCACACCCATTGAATGGACGACCACAAATGCGTTTGCGGGTGAAAAACACCAATACAACCCTTCGCGTTTTGCTAAAATCACGAGCTGTTACAGGGAAAGTTCATTATTGGAATGTAACTGAATTATCGAATAATGTCGGTAATTGGGGGATGCCATTTTCAACTTATGGAGCAGGAACCATTGCTGGAGATAATTTATATGGTATTAGTGAACCTTCGTGTTCAAATAGTTTGATAAGTGTTGCAGCCTATGCAGCGCAATATTCAACTGGTGGAACGAGTATGGTTGGAGGAAACATTGCATCTTTCTCTAGCTATGGGCCGCGTTATGATGAAGTGCTTAAACCAGATATTGCCGCACCAGGATCTTCCGTCGCGTCATCAATTTCTTCATTTACTAATGCAGCTTACACTTCAGTTGGTTCAGTGGTATTCGGTTCAGAAACATATCATTTTGCTCGTTTTTCAGGAACTTCCATGTCCTCACCAGTCGTAGCAGGTGTGTGTGCATTGATTTTAGAAGCCAATCCATATTTATCAGCTCAACAAGTGAAGGACATCATTATTGAAACTGCTCGAACAGATAATTTTACGGGTGTCATTCCAGTGAATGGAAGCACACGTTGGGGATGGGGTAAACTAAATGCCTATGATGCTGTTAAATTAGCTTTGATTACTGTAGGAACAGAAGTGATGGAAAATGAAATTCCATGGAGTTTATATCCGAATCCTGTGAATGAATCTATTCATTTTACCTTGGTTGAAGAGCTTCCGAAAATGGTGAAATTGATCGATTCTGCAGGAAAAGTAACAGAAAAACCTATTTTGGATGGAGTCGTTTATGTGAAAGAGTTGCTACCAGGAAAATATTGGTTAAGTATGGTAATTAATGGCCGAGTTACTCAGCAATCGTTTATTAAGTTATAGAATGAACATTGTTGAACTTTCACCTAGCGAAGCGTTTATTGTACAAGATTTAGCCCATCGTATTTGGCCAGATACATTTAAGGACATTCTTTCTCCAGAACAACTTGCTTATATGCTGAATTGGATGTATTCAATTGAAACGCTAAAGCAGCAGATGGCAAAAGGGCACCGTTTTTTCGTCATAAAAGAAGATGAAGTGCCACTTGGATTTATTGGAATTGAAGCAAATTACCCAGTAGAAGGTCAACTAAAAATCCACAAACTTTATGTCCTACCAGATCAACAAGGAAAAGGTTTGGGCAAGCAATTGATTGATTATGTCGCTCAATTGGCAACTGAACAGCAAATCAATATGCTAACGCTAAATGTTAATCGTTTCAATAAAGCAGTTGATTTTTACACCCACATTGGTTTTACAATCGCATTTGAAGAAAACATCGATATCGGAAATGGGTATTTGATGGAGGATTATGTGATGAATTTTGAAATCTAAAGGTTTCAAGTTTTTCAATTCCTAACAAACAACCATTTCACAGCCTTGTATACTCCAATTCCAATATAACCAATCACACCTGGCTTTTTCTTTTCTTTTAAATATACCGTAATTGTTGAATAGGTGGAAAGGTGATCGATACGATTCATTTGACCTTTCATTAATTCGATGGTCTCATTTAAGCGTTCTAGTTCTTTTTCAACAAGTAAAGCAGCTTGCACATTCTCGGCTCGAGCTAAAAGTTCAAGGTAACGCATTCGTGCCTTTTCGGCATTTTCTAAACGAATCGCATAATCTGCATATTGATCGGTAACATCTTCACCATATGAAGTTTTGTTGGTTACTTTTCCCAACAAGGCTATTTCGTCCATCGCGGTTTTTAAATGTTTTGCTTCCACACGAATTACACACATGGTAGTACCTGTTTGTTGGACGTATCCTTTATATTTCGTCGCTATTCCACTAATCTGAACTGCAGCAGTATCAGGTATTTTTACGGTTAAATCAATCGTACTCGAATAAATGATTTTCTTTTCGGTAACCACATCTGCTTGAGAATTTTGGAACGAGCGACCATTACCAGCGTCATAGGCATACGCAGCACTTTTTTGAGAGGCACAAGACGTCATTGCGATTAAAGCAAGACTAAAAAGTATAAGAATTGAATTGATTTTCATAGCTGGTTTTGTTTTAAAAGATGGATAGTGATATTTTTTCCTCAGTGCTTTCAGTTTCTCTGTGGTAAAATCTAGTTAGTTACATCAATCGACTTACCGCAATCAAAATGTCCTTTTGGGCATTCTTTATGGCCATGCAATCCACATGGGCGACAATCCAATTTCAAACTTGTTTCAGTTACGATTGAATCATCGGATAATGGTCCGAAACCAAAGCCAGGAATAGTTGAACAGAAGAATGCAGTTACTGGAGCATTCATTGCTGAAGCTAAGTGAAGTGGACCAGAATCATTGACAAAATTTCTTTTCGCTTTTGACATCAAAGCTGCCGATTCTAATAAATTTAGTTTTCCAGCGAGGTTGAAGGCATTTGAAATTCCAGCGGTTTGAATTATTTCATCACACAAAGCAACATCTTCTTTTCCTCCAAGCAAATAAACTTTTCCTTCCTTCGATTTTTGTTGAATCAGTTCAACCCATTTTTCTTTTGGTAATTGTTTCGTATACCAAACGCTTGCAGGAGCGAAACAAAAGAAATCTCCTCCTAAATATTGCTCAATATTCTTGAAATGTTGATGGGTTGGAAAAAGTTCTGGACGTTTTTTTTCCACAGCACCAAATTCTTTGATGAGTGATAAATTGCGCTCAACCTCGTGTAATCCTCCTTCCATTGAATGATCAAATTTCTTAGAATAAAGAAAAGAAAAGGGATTTTTCTTAAAACCATATTTTAGTTTTGCGCCAGACAAAACGGTCATTAATCCAGAACTTCCAAAACGATGAAGATTAATAGCTAAATCATATTTTCGCGCACGGAATTGACGGATCAAACTTCTAATTGCCATGAATTTGCCTCCACCTTTATCAAAAGTCACCAAATAGTGAATATTCGGATTATTTTTCAATAAAGATTCATTTCCTTTTTTTACCAAAACATCAATTTCAGCAGTTGGATAAAGACGTTTCAATTCGGAAATAACAGGAGTAGCTAAAATGACATCTCCTAAAAAGGCAGTTTGGATTATTAAGATTCTATTCACGGTTCAAAGATAGAATTTTGCTTGACCTTATTTCAATAAAGTCACATGTCCTCGTTTCACAATTTCAATTCCATTGCCATCATGCATGGTAATCATGTAAACATAAGTTGCCGTTTCAGCCATTTTATTTGAAAAAGCAATACTGCCATTCCATCCTTCTTCAGGCGTTGTTGTTTGAAATAGAACTTGTCCCCAACGATCAAAAATAGTGAATCGATAATCTGTTGGGTCAAAATTCGTGATTACTGGAATGAAAACCTTATTGACTCCATCGGGCATGAAAGCATTGGGAACATACAAAATTGGTTCAAAAACTTCACACGCAATATTTGATCTGCTTATGGTTGGATCATTATACAAATTACTTCCTTCTATGGCTTCAATATAATAGCAAACCTTTCCAGTAAACGTAACACTGTTTAAATCATCGGTGAAAGATAATACATCATTACTCAGTGTTGCCAATGGAATAGGCGAAAAAACTCCATCAATCCCGCGATATAAATTGTAACCTATAACCGAACCGTCAAATTGAGTATATGGTGTCCAATTTAAATAAGTCAGCAAGCGAACATCATCTTTCTGAATGTTCAATAAAATCGATTTCCCAATATTAGAAGAAGTTCCTGGTCTACCGCAACTATCCACCACTCTTGCACGATACGTATAACTGAATCGATGCACTTCTACATCGGTATCCAAATATGTCACATTGTCGGAAGTTACAGGGACTTGAACCAGGTTTTGAAATACTCCATCCTTGTCCATTTTCTCAAATTGAATTGCTTGAACACCACTTGCAGATTCAACTAAATGGTTTAATCGTATTGCTTCATTTTCAACTGTTGCAACCTGTAAATAATGATAGGAAGGATCTGTCGGCGCAACAATCGTTAAACAAGTGCGATTCGAAAATGCATAATTTCCACTTGAATTAATTGCCTTTATAAAGAAACAATAATCCTCCAACCCTATTACATCTGCAGTAAAGGTTGTATTTGTTGTCGTTCCAAACAACACCCAGTTTTGACCAACAATTTGTCCCCAAATTTCATAGGTGTCCAGGTTCGACCATCCAACGTAAGGAGTCCAGCTGAGCGCAACTTCATAAGCACAAATGTCTAAGGTTGAAGTCAAAAACATACTGGTATGGACATCTGCTTTTGCCGATGTTTGGTAGGTTGGTGGAATGGAAGGTGTTGAGCACGAATCGAAAGCTGCAACAGAATAGGAGAGTGGTCCTAAAGTGATATCAGTTGCATATGTATATGACGTATTTCCAATTCCCCAAACAGTATCCAATTCATAAATAAAACCGTTTTGATCAAATGCATAAATGACATATCCATAAGTATCAGATTGGTAATTTTCATTCCAAGTAATGATAACTTCATTCGTTAAGGTGTCTATACTAACTGAGCTGATAATTGGAATATCAGGAGTTAGCATGTCTTCAAAGTCATCTCCTGGAGCATTGGAAATAAAATCACACGGTTGATTAGGCAAGACAATTTGATAACTCAAGAATGCATCGCAAATATCGATGGTATCTTTATAAAAAAGTAAGTTATACGGCACGCTATCCAATAAAGTCCAAGTTCCAACAGGATATTCTCTCATAATGTGGTAATATCCATTCATTCCAGCTGTTGGTGGATCAGCGGGTTTATTCCATTGCAGAACAGCCGTTCCGTTAGAAGGATTGTTTAAGGTCAAATAAATATTTGATATCGTATCGCTATATCGAGCTGTGTTTCCGTTGCAACCTGAATTTACAGCAATGAAATAGTCGAATTGTTGTGCTACGCCAAGATGGGTGTAACTAGAACTGCCAAGCGCTGGAAGTGTCGCTAACAAACCGCCTTGTACAGTGTGAATTTCATAAGAGACAAAGGTTCCAAAAGGATCTGTAACGGGTGTCCAATTTATCGTAACATCTCCTGCAGCATTTGCCTGAATGCAATCTATTTGCGTTGCTTGAATTACACCTGGATTCACCACATTGATAGTTACTGTTGCATAACTTACTTTAGGAACTTGGCAGAAATCATCTTGAACTCTGAAAACAAAGTGATAAGGAATAACATCTAAGGCATTACCATCGGCACCAATTAAATGATCACAACTTGTTTGCCAATTAAATGTTGAGTTGACACCTTGAATACCAGAAATAATTGGTGTAGCATTTAAAGTCGCACACGGCGCAACTGCACAACCCAAGGGAGAAGTGAAATTTGTCCCAAACATTGGTCCAGTTGCCGTTAATAGATTGCTTTGTGGAGATCCATCCTGCAACAATTCGATATCGGTTGAATTCAGATTGAAATTCACCAAGGTACCAGCATTAATAGTTGTTTCGAATAATCCTCCACCGAATGGAGCATTAATTATTGGTGGATTGTTCGCGCCAACACAGCCTACAACTACAAGTTGCATTTCTCGCTCAACTTCTGCAATCAAGACTCCGTTGCGGTAACTTTTAATTGAAGCTTTCACAACGTAATTACCAGTTGTAGAACTTTCGAAAGTTAATTGTCCAGAACTCGGATCTATTTGAGCAGCAACATTGGAGGGGTTCATTGCTGGACCAGGAGTTGGATTTGTAAAAGAAAAACCAGGCTCAAAAGGAACGGCAATAGGATTGTTTGGTGGATCATAAATTCCAGTAGGGAAATTATTGTAAGGAACACCAAAAGAGACAAATAGAGAGTCTAAATCTGGATCCACCGCGTTCATATTGTACTGATAAGGTGTTCCAGCGCAGCTTACAAAATATGGTTCTTGTAAAAAGACAGGTGAATTATCAATACAACCAGTTGCTGCACCGGGAACAGCATACATTTTTGCAGCAAGTGTAATTCCGTATGTAGATGGATTTGAAATATTTGTCAGTGAGTTACTGCGAGAGAAATTCTCATACGTAAAAATCCAGCCATTTGCTCCGGGTGTTCCGGGCAGTGCTATTGGCGCGCTTCGGTAGGTAATCTTTTCAATTGCACCAACACCATTTCCACCATTGTTTCCAACTCCACAATCCAATGGAACGGGAGATCCAGCAACGGGATTACAGGTCGGTGAAATATCAATTCGACTTACAAAAGGCAAAGTTAGTGAGGTAATTGTAGGATGATTCCAAACGCGAATGTTTTCTGAAATTGTATTGACTTCAGCACCATTGCAATCTCGGTAAAAAACAAGCGTGAAAACATAGTTTCCTCCTTGACATTGCCAAGTGAGTTCTCCACCCATAACGTGCGACGCTTCCGCCTTGAAAGTCAAGGTGAAAAGAATCACAAGTATGAGTAAAAATTTATGCATGCTAATAATTAACGCGAAAACCCTGAATATAGTATACAGACGCAGGGTTTAAGGCAAAGTTGCTATCCAGCGGAAACGATTGTGAAATCTTCCCAATTCAAATGCTTTTGAGCCAATTCTCTTATTCTTTCAGGAGTAATGCGTTGAATTTTTCGGATGGATTCGTTGTAAAATTCCATATCTAATCCATAAGGTTCTAATCCCATATATAAATCAATCATCGAATAGGGACCATCAGCACTTTTAAGTAATTGTCCTAACAGATAGTTTTTGACTAGATCTAATTCTTCTTGTGGAACCAAATCAGTTTTTAAACGTTCGATTTCGAATTGAATTTCCTTCAAGGTGGCATCCTTGACATCCTTACTAACCTCTGTTGCAATCAGGAAATAACCTGTTTCATGCAATTCAGCCAACATACTACCAATTCCGTATGTATATCCTTTGTCTTCACGGATGTTTGACATCAAACGACTTCCAAAATAGTCACCCAAAATGGTATTCAACACTTGGAAATCAATAAAATCTTCATGGCTTTTGTTAAAAAGAATTTTCCCTATACGAATAGCTGATTGCAATGCACCCAATTTTTCCACATGAGTTTTTTCCTTGCGATTCACCAACTCTTTTTCAAATTCTGATACGCCTTCTGTTGCCCAAGTGCCAGTTAAGTCAATTATTTCATCTATTTCGTCTTGCGCCATATCACCAACGACAACCACTTTCGTAAGGCCGTTCATGTAGTGTTCTTTGTGAAATAATTTCATTTCAGCAATCGATAAATTGTCATAATCTACCGCGTTTAAAACACGACCATAAGGACTTCCATCGAAAAGTTGATTTTGAAAAACTCGTTGTGCTAAGAAGCTCACTTTTTCCATGTTTACACGGAATTTTTGCTTGCGATCATTGATAAGTTCTTCTACCTCTTGCGGATCGAAAATGACATTTTCTATTGCATTTTTGTATAATCGTAGAATAGGAATAAGATTTTCCTTCAGCGCGTAAATGCTAATAATTGCGTTTTCATGTGAAATTGTGGACTCATGAAATGCTCCCAAAGCATCCAGTTCGTTGTGGATGACCATTGATGATTTCTCTTTTGTCCCTGATAATAATAATCCATTGACAAAAGCGGCAATTCCTAGGTTTCCCTTCATCGTACCAGCATCAAAATAGAGGTCAATTCGAGAAGTATCATTAGGCACTTCCTTCATGAAGAAAAGTCGTGCTGCCTTCGAAATGTCGTAAATCTTTGGTTTAACAAAATCAATCGTTTCAATTGATTTAAGTATAGGTGTATTTGTTCTATTCAACATTTGAAGTGGCTTTAACTTTCAATAATGAGCAGTTGCTTGGTTGAAGAATTGTCTTCGCTGCTTCTAAAATATGATGAGGTCGAATCGCATGATAAATTTCATGTTCTTCATTAATTCCGTTAGCATCACCCAATAATTCAAAAATGCATAAGTTCATTGCTCTATTCAATAAACCCTGGTCTTGAAATTCCTTCGCGGTGCGAATTTTTATCATTAAACGAGCAAGTTCATCTTCTTGCATCGCCTTACTTTTGATAATTTCAAGTTCATCCCAAAGCGCTCTATCAAGCATATTGAACGAAACACCTTCGTTTAATTTTCCTGAAATAACCAATAAACCATTATCGATTGAACCTGTGATATATGCACCAATTTCTGAAACTAATTTTTGTTCTTTTTTCAATGAATTGTACAAGCGAGATGATTTGTCACGCCCAAGTGCATCAGAAAGAATATCAGCTAAATAATATTCTGGATTTTTTCGTTCAGCCATCTTGAATGCGTAATAAAATGCATCAGCAGGCACATTGCTTTCAATTATTTTTTCTCTGAATTCAGTTTGTTCGGGTTCACATGGTAGCATGCGAGAATGTAAATTTCCAGCAGGAATATCACCATACCATTTGTTTACCATTTCTTCAATGTATTCCAGTTCAAAGTTTCCGGCGATACATAAAATTGCATTTGAGGGAGTGTAATGTTTTTTGAAAAATGCTTGAACATCTTCCATTACAGCTTCTTCAATGTGCGAAATTTCTTTTCCTATGGTTGCCCATTTATATGGATGAACTCGATACGCTAAAGGACGCAATTCAAGCCAAACATTACCGTAAGGTTGATTTAAATAGCGTTGCTTGAATTCTTCTATAACTACATTTCGTTGTACCTCTAAACTCTTTGGTGTAAAACCAAGAGAAAGCATTCGATCACTTTCTAACCAAAGTGCTGTTTCCAAGTTGTGAGCAGGAAGCACATCGTAATAATTTGTTATATCATTGGATGTGAATGCGTTGCTTTCTCCACCTGCCATTTGCAAAGGAGCATCGAAATCGGGAATGTTCACAGAACCTCCAAACATTAAATGTTCGAATAAGTGAGCAAAACCAGTTTTATCTTCTGACTCATCGCGAGCTCCCACGTTATAAAGAGTGTTTACAACTGCCATCGGCGTTGTTACATCCTTGTGGAACAATACAGTTAAGCCATTTTTTAATTTAAATCGTTCAAAATGAATCATTCAAATGAATATTTTTCGGTTTGTAATTCTTGTCGAGCTAATTGGTATTCTGTCATAATTTCTTTGACTACTTCTGCTGCAGGGATAATTTTATCAATCAAACTAGCAACTTGACCGATTTCTAATTCACCATCCACTAAATCTCCTTCAAACATGCCTTTTTTCGCTCTGCCACGACCTAAAATTTGTGTTAATTCTTCTGCTGTTGCACAATTCTCATACGCTTTTTCCAATTGATGGTAGAACTCATTTTTTACCAATCGAACGGGTGTTAACTCTTTTAACGTTAACTGTGTGTCGCCTTCTTGTGCGTTTACAACAACATTTTTAAAATTTTGGTGAGCACTCGATTCTGGAGTAGCAACGAATCGACTCCCAATTTGAACTGCATCAGCACCCAAGGCCATTGCAGCCAGCATTTGTCGACCAGTTCCAATACCTCCAGCGGCAATTAACGGAATAGATATTTCCTTCGCTACTTTTGGTATTAATACCAATGTGGTTGTTTCATCTCGTCCATTGTGTCCGCCTGCTTCAAAACCTTCAGCAACAACAGCATCAACACCAGCATCTTGAGCCTTTAACGCAAATTTCACACTCGAAACAACATGCACAACGATGATTCCATGAGATTTAAGATGTGCCGTCCATGTTTTTGGATTTCCCGCAGAGGTAAAAACAATCGGAACTTTGTGTTTTATAATGGTTTCAATGTGTTTTTCAATATCTGGATACAACATCGGTAAATTCACCGCAAAAGGTTTGTTTGTCGCCGCTTTGCATTTTAAAACTTGTTCTTCTAAAATTTCCGGGTACATAGATCCAGATCCAATAATTCCTAATCCACCTGCATTAGAAACCGCAGAGGCCAATTCCCATCCTGAACACCAAATCATACCTGCTTGGATTAGGGGATAATTGATACCGAAAAGTGCTGTAATTCTGTTTTTCATTTGATGACAATTGAGAAGTTTGAATGCCGCTTTTTTTGTCGCATTACGAATTTAATGTTTTTAAGGTAAATAAAGGACTTGAGGTGATTTTTCTTTCAACTTATCACATTCTATTAACCTGAATGCAGTTTTTTTCGTCTATAAAATTAAATTTCATTAATTTAGGTCAATCATACTTTTGAAATGCTACTTCGATTAATCACTTTATGGACTCTTTGTTGCTTTGTTGTGGGAAACCTTTTTTCTCAAGAAATAGAGCATAAACACTCTGCGCTTCATTCATTTATCGAAAATAAAGGTCAATGGGTTGAGCCAATTTTGTTCAAATCTAAATTTTCAGGCGGAAACCTATGGATTCAGCAGCATAAATTCGTTTTTCATTTACAAGATTTTTCTGATTTAAAAGAAGTGCATGGAAATCCGCGTGACAACGTCAAAGAACCTCAAATTCGTCAAACGGTAGTTCACCTTAATTTTAATGGATCGAACGAAGTTTCATCTATTGAAAAAATACATCCTACAAAAGCATATTATAATTATTTCATCGGTAATGATAAAGATCGCTGGGCATCTGAGGTTAGGGGCTATGGTGAAGCAGTATTGAAAGAATTTTATGACGGTATCGATTTGAAATTAATTGAGGATCAAGAACAATTAAAATATGAATTTCATGTCCAAGCGAAAGCTGATCCGAGTAAGATTTCTTTCACTTATGCAGGACACAGAAATGTTGCGATTGATAAAAAAGGAAATCTCGTTGTTAAGACAGATCTGGGTGAAATTATAGAGCAAAAACCCTATGCTTATCAGATTGTAAATGGAAACCTACGCGAGGTGAAATGTGATTTTGTATTGGAAGGTGAGACAGTTCATTTTCAATTAGGAAGTTATAATCCGTCAGCGATTTTGGTGATTGATCCAATTTTAGTTTTTGCGACTTATTCTGGTTCTGTTACAGATAATTTTGGGATGACGGCGACGTACGGATATGATGGTACGGCTTATTCTGGTGGTATGGTTTATGGAAATGCATATCCTACTCCAAATCCCACAGCTTACAATGTTAGCACAACTTTTACACTACCGACAAATCCTACTTACGGAATAACAGACGCTTTCATTTCGAAGTATACACCTGATGGGACAACCATGATTTGGACGACCTTCCTTGGTGGAGGCGGACCAACTGAAGGAACTGAAACGGCACAAAGTATGATTTGTGATCAGAACAATAATTTATATTTATACGGGTCAACGTCAAGTACTGATTTTCCAATTGTTGGTGGTTATCAAACCACACATGGTGGAGGTTCACCAAATTCGAATCACTACTTCAATGGCGTTTATTTCACCAATCAAGGAACGGACATTTATGTGGCTAAAATAAGTGCAAATGGTCAAACTTTAATGGCATCTACTTATATGGGTGGTTCATTAAATGATGGCGTAAATTCAAAAGTTTCTTCTGGAATATACAATTCTGTTGCCGCTTATGATTCTTTAACATCCAATTATGGAGATCAGTTTAGAGGAGAAATAATGTTGGATCAAACAGGAAATTGCCTAGTAGCATCTTGTTCACGATCAACTGATTTTCCTGTGTTGAATGCCTTTCAAGCAGCAAATGCGGGAATGCAAGATGGTGTTGTATTTAAACTTTCTTCCAACTTGTCAACTCTTCAATGGTCAAGTTATTATGGGGGAAGTGACAACGATGCATGCTATTCAGTGAAAATCGATTCTAGTCAGAATATTGTTTTTGTTGGAGGAACTAGTTCGAATAACTTACCCTTTACTACAGGTGGTTGGCAAGCTAGTTTTAATGGTGGTAAAGCCGACGGATTTGTAGTGAAATTAGCACCGAGTGGAGCTGTTGTAACAAATGCCAGTTATATAGGAACATCCAATTATGATCAATCCTTTTTTGTTGAAATTGATAGAAATGACAACGTCTTTATTTTGGGTCAATCTTCAGGAGGGACATTCCCTGTCTTCAATGCCGTGTTTGTGAATCCGAACAGTAGTCAATATGTAATCAAGTTAGACCCAAGTTTAACGACGAATTTAAATTCAACTGTATTCGGTAACGGAGGACCAAATTTCAATATTTCACCTGCAGCATTTTTGGTTGATATTTGCGGCAATATGTACATTTCAGGATGGGGAGCAAATATTTTACAAAGTTCTCCACTTTCAGGGATGCCGGTTTCTGCTAATGCTTTCCAGGCGAATGCCCCAAATGGTTTTGATTTTTATTTACTTGTTATCGAACGTGAATTTAATGGTTTACTTTACGGGTCATATTTAGGAGGAAATTTAGCACAAGAACATGTGGACGGTGGAACATCTCGTTTTGACAAAAATGGGGTTGTGTATCAATCTGTTTGTGGCGGTTGCGGTGGACATTCAGATTTTCCAACATCGGCAGGTGCTTGGTCGAATACAAACCTAAGTTCAAATTGTAACAACATCGTTTTTAAATTTGATTTCGAATTAATACCAAGTGCAGAATTTACAGCTGACAACAACCTTGGTTGTTCAACATTTGAAGTAACGTTTGATAATTTTTCAACAGATTCAGATTCTTATTTATGGGATTTTGGTAATGGAGATACAACGTCCATTATTTTTAATCCTACGATGGTATATGATACACCAGGTGTTTATGATGTTTTTTTATATGTTACGGATAGTATTTGTTTGTTAACGGATACTGCCTTTTTGCAGATAACTGTGACAGACTCAATTGAAATTTCAGCAGATGCTGATATGCAATTATGTGTTCCTGTGCCAATCACGTTAACTGCGAATAGCAATGGTACAGCAACATACTTTATTTGGTCTTCAAACATTAATTTTACAGATACCTTAAATACATCTGTTTCCGATTCTACATTAACGATTACTCCTCCTGGTACAACAACGTATTATTGCATGGTTGGAAATGCAGGGTGTTCGGAAATAGACAGTGTCGTCATCAATTTTATAGGCTCCGATTTAACCTTAAGTGCTGATCAAACCATTTGTTTGGGCGAGAACACCTTGATTACTGCTGTAAATGCAAATCCATCGATTGTATTTACGTATACATGGTCACCTGCATCAGAAATCGTAACACCTTCTGTTACTAACACCGTGTTGGTTGATCCAACAACGACTCAGTATATTTATGTAACTGCCTCCGCAACTAACGGCTGTGTAGTGGAGGATTCCATATTAATTTCGGTAAGTACAATTCCTGCTGGTTCTGTCATTGCATCGGCAACGGAATACACCGTTCCGCAGGGAGGTACAACTACATTAATTGGTCAGCCTGCAGGTTATTCATATTCCTGGACGCCTACAGCGGGAGTAACCAATCCAACGATGCAGCAAACAACCGTTCAAGTTGATGAAACAACTTTATATACTTTTTCTGTAACGGATGGCATTTGTACACGGTCGGATACTGTTTTAGTGAAAGCATATGGTTTTATTTGTGATGAACCGTATGTTTTTGTTCCCAATGCATTTTCACCAAATGGTGATAATGAAAACGATGTGCTTTATGTCCGCGGTCCACTTGTAGAAGACATGGTATTTAGAGTATTTGACCGTTGGGGTGAAATGGTTTTTGAATCATTCAATCGCTTGTCAGGGTGGGATGGAACGTTTAGAGGAAAAGCTATGGATCCAGATGTTTACGATTATTACCTAAAGGCAATTTGCGTTGACGGACAAGAATCCATCATCAAAGGAAACGTTACGCTTTTGAAGTAGATTTCGCTTTCCACAATGAGTGGTAAGTAAGTTTCTTTTTCTTGAATTTTATCTTGGACATGGTTAACTAGCTTTGTAGAAAGCTAAAAAACAGTCATGAGTAAAATTATCACGTCAAAATCAGAAAAGTTTCTAGAAAGCTATTTGAATAATCCGAGTCCAACGGGCTTTGAGTCTGAAGGCCAGAAATTATGGTTATCGTATATTAAACCATATATCGATGAGTATTTTACAGATAATTATGGATCTGTTGTAGGAGTGATTAATCCAAAAGCTGAATATAAAGTAGTAATTGAAGCACATGCCGATGAAATTTCTTGGTTTGTACATTACATTACGAAAGAAGGATTTATTTACTTGCGAAGAAATGGTGGATCTGACCATATGATTGCACCTTCAAAGAGAGTAAATATTCACACTGATAAAGGAATCGTAAAAGCGATTTTCGGTTGGCCAGCGATTCACATGCGTCAAACAAAAGACGAAGCTCCTAGTATGAAAAACATTTTTTTAGATTGTGGTTGCAGCACAAAAGAAGAAGTAGAGAAATTAGGTATTCATGTTGGTTGTGTGGTTACTTTTGAAGATGAATTTATGATGCTCAACAAAAACAGGTATGTTGGTCGAGCGTTAGATAATCGAATGGGTGGATTCATGATTGCTGAAGTAGCTCGACTTTTATCAGAAAAGAAAATCAAGCTGCCATTTGGTTTATACATTGTAAATTCTGTTCAAGAAGAAGTAGGACTTCGTGGTGCAGAAATGATTGCCCAGCGCATCAAACCAGATGTGGCAATTGTTACAGATGTTTGTCATGATACACATACGCCAATGGTCGATAAAATTGAAAATGGTGATTTGAAATCGGGGGATGGTCCCGTGTTGACTTATGGTCCAGCTGTACAGAATAACTTACTAAAACAAATCATTTCAACTGCTGAGAAAAATAAAATTCCTTTTCAGCGAGCTGCTGCTTCTCGAGCTACAGGAACAGATACAGATGCATTTGCTTATTCGAATGAGGGTGTAACAAGTGCGTTGATTTCATTGCCACTTCGTTATATGCATACAACCGTTGAAACCGCTCGAAAAGAAGATGTGGAAAATTGCATTCGATTAATCTTTGAAACGCTACAAACGATTGAGAAAGGGCAAGATTTCAGATACTTTAAGTAGTTTGAAAATAGTTTGGATTTCAATAATGAACTAAGTTTGAATTCAAATTTGAACATATTATCCCATTTCTTATCGTACATTTAAATCGTTAAAACTCAAAAAAAACAACTACATGAAAAAACAATTACTTTTCGGATTAGGTTTATTGCTTTCTGCATCGACTTTTTCTCAAACATTTTTCGATAATTTCGATGGCTATACAGCAGGATTAAAGCTAGGACCGCAAAGTGGTGGTGCTTGGACTACTTGGAGTAATGCTCCCGGTGGTGCAGAAGATGTTAACGTTTCGAATGCGGATGCATCGAGTCCAGCAAATTCTTTGTACTTCTCATCAACTACATCAACTGGTGGTCCAGTAGATTTAGTGCGTCATTTTGGTGTATTAAATACAGGTCAATTTGTGATGGAATTCAACATGAAAGTGAATTCAGGCAAAGCCGCGTATTTCAATTTGCAGAAAACTGCAGTTATGGGAAATACATACGCTCTTGATGCTTTCTTTAGAGATAATGGTACGTTGGTGTTTAATCAAGTTGCAGGTTTTTCAGCTGCTTATCCACAAGGATCTTGGTTTAACTTCCGTTTAGAAATTAACTTCAACATTAATAAGTGGGAAGTATTTATTGATAACGTATCTGCTGGATATTTCTCAAATACAGTGAATCAAATTGAAGCAATTGATATTTTCCCAGTAGATGGTGATACACCATTTGACGCTCAGTTTTACATTGATGATTTCGAAACGACAATTACTCCATATGTTTTACCAGTATTGAATGCTGCAACAACTTATGCAGGATTTAACGGTGGAAATATCGCTACGAATTCAGTTGTACCTTCATTTAAAGTAAGAAACTTAGGGGTAAATCCTATTACAAGTTTTGATATTACATGTAATTACAATGGTGTAGATTACAATCAATCTTATACATCACTTTCGATGAATTCGTTAGTTGAGCAATCATTTACAATGACAAACCCAATTACGTTGGTTGCGGGTTCAAATGTATTGACTTACACTGTAAGTAATATTAACGGAAATGGACAAGATGATGATGCAGCAGATGATGCTTCTTCAACAATGGTTACTCCAGTTGTTCCGGCATTAGGCAAAATGGTTGTAGGTGAGGAAGCAACAGGAACATGGTGTCAGTGGTGTCCTCGTGGAGCTGTATTCATGGATTTATATGAAAATGATTACGCTGATTTTTGGGCTGGAATTGCAGTTCACAATGGTGATCCAATGACAGTACCTACATACGATACAGGTATTGGTACGTTAATCGGTGGTTACCCAAGTGCACTTGTTGACCGTGGTCCAGATGTAGACCCTTCAGGAATGGCAACAGATTTCTTCTCTCGTTTGCAAATTGCTCCAACTGCATTTATTGAAAATGGTGCTACATGGGATGCTGGAACAAGAACATTGAATGTTTCTATTACAGCTGATTTCCAAGCAGCAGCAAATAATAACTATAAAATTGCGTGTGTATTAACTGAAGATGGTGTAACTGGTACAACTGGTTATGCACAATCAAATGCTTATGCAGGTGGTGGAAATGGTGTTATGGGTGGATATGAGTTATTGCCTAGTCCAGTACCTGCATCTCAAATGGTTTATGATCACGTGGCTAGAGAAATTGCTCCTTCATTTGGTGGTTTCGCTGGAAGTTTCCCTGCATCGGTTGCGGCTGGAGAATTACACACAGTAAACTTCACATTCGTTCTTCCTGCAGCTTGGAGTGAAAATGACATGCATATCATTGGTATGTTGATTGCTCCAAATGGTAGAATTGACAATGCAGGAAAAGCAACAATTACAGAAGCAGTTGCTAATGGATATGTTAGTGGAGCATCTGCTGGTATTTCTGAATTGAATGCTGACCAAGTAGATGCAATGTTTAAAGTTTACCCTAATCCAGCATCTACTTATACGACTGTTGGAATTAATTTAACTTCTGAATCAAGTGTTGAAATGCGTTTGTTAGATATGGCTGGTAAAGAAATAGCTACTAAAAACTACGGTACATTAAACGGTTCAAGTGAAGTGACAATTGATACTAGAACACTTACATCTGGAGTGTACTTAGTTGAATTGACAGTGAACAATGAAAAAATGACAAAAAGATTGATTATTCAATAATTAATCACCTGAATAAAGAAGAGGGCGGCAGATTGTCGCCCTTTTTTGTTATCTAATTTTGATGAAAATTTAAGTACTTTTGTGCCATGAAATGGATTGGAGAGCGCATCAGCTTTGTTGATGACAAGAACAAAACGACGATTGTAATTTATCCTGAAAACATTACTTGGGTAAAGGGTGCAATGGGCGCTTGGGTTGCCATGTGGTTCACCATAGGTGCGGCCGTAATTTGGTCATATTTCACTTTTGAATTAAAAGATCAAGAGAAAATTATCATCTATATATTCATGTCTTTTTGGGCATATTATGCTGTGCGTGTAACTCGTTCATTTATGTGGATGATGTGGGGAAAGGAGTTGATAAAAATTGATGAGGTTGCATTTTATTACAAGCGTTCCATTCGAAAATATGGAAAATCAGTTCCATATTATTTGGAGAATATCAAGAAAATGAACCTTTTCATCCCAAAACCGCATTCATTTCAGTCAGCTTGGGAAGCATCTCCATGGATTCAAGGAGGAGAACGTGTTGAATTTGAATACTTGGGAAAAGTTATTCGACTTGCGCGTAAGCTAAATGATAAAGATGCTAAGCTGCTTTTTAATGTCATCACAAAGAAAGTAGAAGATCGCAAACGGAAAATCAACTCTTAATGGAGCGAATAATCATTAAAGTAGTTGACAATGCGATTGATGCACATATCTTAAGTTCTCGTTTAGAATCGGAAGGAATCGATTGTTTTATATACGATGAACATATCGTTACCCAAAATCCTCTTTTGAATCAAGCTGTTGGTGGAATAAAGATTAAGGTATACGAAAAGGATGTTGAACGTTCAAGAGAGATTCTGAAAGAAATAAGTGAAACGCCTTATTTAGATGAAGAAGACAAAGTGATTTTATGTCCCAATTGTTCTTCTAAAAATATTACCAGTGGTTTTCGGTCCATGAAGGGTATCATGGGAATCGTTTCTATGTTTATTGCTTTTATTCTAACTGTTTTTCCTATTTACACCAATTATGTTTATAGATGTAATGATTGTGACGAAGAGTTTAAATTAAAGACGAAATAATATTGGTTTTAATCTAAACGTGTCACCAATAGTTTGTCGATTCTTTGACCGTCTTTGTCTATTACCTCTAATTGATAATTCTCAATAAAGAAGGTGTCACCAATATCAGGCAAGGTGTGATTCTTATGAATGACCAATCCAGCAACTGTTGTAAAATCATAGGCATTATCTTCTTCAATGTTTAAATCGAAAAACTTAATGAACTCAACAATTGAGTATTGTCCATCAACGAACCATGTGTTTTCCGTTCGCGGAGTGATTTGATATTCACTTTGATCGTTTTCGGTTACATCACCAACCAATGCGTCAACGACATCATCCATCGTTACAATTCCCATTGTGGTACCATATTCATCTACAACAATTCCATAATGCATACCTTGTTTTTTGAAGATTTCAAGCAGCTTATATGCAAAGGTTGATTCATTGACGAATATTGGAGTTTTTGTAAATTCCGTAATATCAAAATTATCATCCGTCGTTGGAGTGAAAAGGTCTTTTAATAATACCATTCCGACTATTTCATCTAAATTATTGTTTTTACAAACGGGGTAAGCAGAATGTTTTTCTTGATTGATTTTACTTTTAATTTCTTCCCAAGAATCAGTGGTATTGAAAAAAACTAATTCGCTTCTGTGAGTAAAGAGCGTATTCACTTTTCGGTCACCAAGTTCAAAAACTCGCTCAACGATGTTTTGTTCGATATCCTGTATTTCTCCTCCCTCTGCACTTTCCTTGATAATGGATTTGATTTCTTCCTCGGAGACTTTGCTATCTGCAGTCTTTTTGATTCCCATTAATTTCAATAAAAAATTATTGGTAGAAGTCAATAACCAGACAAAAGGGGAAGTAATAATAGAAAGTATTTGCATTGGTTTAGACAATACAATTGCAATAGGCTCAGGAAACGTCATTGCCAAACGCTTAGGGAGTAATTCTCCCAAAACAATTGATAAATAAGTAACGAATACTACAATTAAACCTACAGCAAGACTATGCGCGTATGGAGCAATTGAATCTATTTGCTTTAATGCATTTTCAACATTTGTTGTTAGATTTTCACCAGAATAAACCCCTAATAAAATACCAATTAAGGTGATTCCAATTTGAACAGTTGACAGAAATTTTGTCGGATTTTCAGAAAGATCAAGTGCTGTTTGCGCTCCCTTGCTCCCTTTTTTTCTAGCATTTTCTAATTTAAATTTTCGTGATGAAACGAGTGACATTTCGGACATTGAAAAAACGCCATTCAATAAAACTAGAATGATTATGATAAAAATTTCCATTTTTGGTTAAAAGTTGTGATACTTAATATTCGTTCTGCTTCTTCAAAAGTACACATAGTTAGAGCATCTTTTCCATTAAATAATGCTGAAGTACATCAAACAATTTATAAGAAGGTTCTATTAAAGTATATTCTTGTTTAAGATAAAAGTCAACCGCATAATCACGTGCATGCAAAATCATTTTTTCGCCTTTCAGTTCCTTCGCTTTTTGCTCCGTTGCTTCCATTATTTTTCGTCCATATCCTGAACCTTGCGATGTCGCTTCAACAGCAACAAAACGCACTTGAAAAGTAGTATTGTCGTGTTGATCCAAACGTGCAATTGCTTTCAATACGTCATTTTCATAGAGTGCAAAGTGAAGTCCAGTTAAGTCCCCTTCATTTCGTTCACTTCCTAAAGGTTGATTTAATGGTTCACGAAGTATGCGATAACGCAAGTCGTAATATGCGTTCCATTCGTTTTCGGTTGAAGGAGTGCGAACGATTATTTCCATTTAAATGCGATTGAAGTGACACGTTTGGTGATTTTTCCATCAATTACCTCTTCTCGAATAAGTGTTTTTGCCTTCTCGGATTCAAAAACTTCGTTTAAACTATTGATTTTTCCACAAGGAACATTTTCAGTAGCCATTACTGAAAGTATTTCATGCGATGTGAACTGCAGTATTTTTTCTTGAAGCAGTGCTTGAAGACGTTCACGGTTCTTAACGCGCGAACTGTTGTGTTCAAAATCAGACTGTTCTATTAAATCAGTCAATTTTAAAAACGAACAGAGTTTGCTGAAATGTACATCGCTACCAATGGCAAAAGTGATTAAATCACCGTCTTTGGTTTTGAAAATCTCCCCATAGGGTGCAATATTTGGGTGTAAACTACCTATTCGTTTTGGAATATGATTTTCCATCAAGTAGTTGGAAGCCTGATTAACCAAGCTGCAAATCGCAGCATCGTACAAAGAAACAGTTACTGTTTTTGCAATTCCGGTCGTTTTGAGTTTTAAAATCGCTAATAATAGTGCTTCCTTTAAATGGTGGGCAGCGAGAACATCGATTAGCGCGACAGGCATTTTTACTGGACCGCTTTCTGGTGTTCCGTTCATGGACATAAAACCAGTTTCAGCTTGAAGAATAAGGTCATATGCCACACGGTCACTATCATCACCAAAACCAGTGATTTTGCCGCAGATCAAGTTTGGATTAATTTTTCGAAGTTCACTATCTTGAATCCCAAATTTTTCTTCGTCACCTAATTTAAAATTAGAAATGACGATATCAGCGGTCGCAACTAATTTTAGGAATTCGCTGTGATCGGTGGCATCTTTTAAATTCAGTTGAACATATTCCTTCTTGTAATTGATGGAAGAAAAATAAGTGGATATAGCCGAATCTTGATTTTCACTTGGAAGTTTCCATGAGCGTGTAACATCGGGCACATTGGTATTTTCAATTTTAATCACTTTAGCACCTTGTTCAGCGAAAAATGTTGCAACTGAAGGTCCTGCGAGCACAGTTGAAAGATCTAAAATGACAAATTCTGAAAACATAGTTTTTATAAATGGATTAACCGATTTTTACGGAGGTCATTGTTAAAGAACCTGCCATTGGTTCGTCATTAAAGAAAGAAATGGTATCCTTTTCTTCTCGTAAACCAAGCGTATATAATAAAGGGTAATAATGATCTGGAGTTGGAATGGCTAGTTTTGCAGCTGCATTTAATTTTTCGTAATTGATTAAAGCGGCATAGTCATTAGCTTCGATTTTTTGTTTGAAAATGGTATTCATTTCAATCGCCCAATCGAAACCATACGGTTCATTTATTTTATCCCAAGCAATCATACCAAGGTTATGCACCATATTACCACTTCCCAAAATTAGCACGCCTTTTTTTCGTAATGAGGCAAGGTTTTTTGCCAAATCAAAATGGTATTGTGCTGGTTGATTGTAATCTATACTCAACTGCAGAACTGGAATATCAGCATTGGGATACATGTGACGAACAATAGTCCATGTTCCATGATCTAATCCCCATTCATGATCAAGTTCAACTTTATTAGAAGTAAAAAGGGCTGCTGTTTCTATCGCTAATTTTGCATCACCTGGTGCAGGATATTGAACATCAAACAAGGCTTGTGGAAATCCCCCAAAATCGTGAATGGTTTTCGGTTTATCCATCGCTGTAATGAATGTGCCTTTTGTTAACCAGTGCGCCGAAATACAAAGAACTGCTTTCGGCTTTTCAATTTCACTGGCTAATTTTTTCCAATATTGAGAAAACACATTGTCTTCGATTCCATTCATAGGTGAACCATGTCCAATAAAAAGAACTGGCATTTTAGAATCTGTCTCTGGCAATGATTTGACCAGTGTTTCTAGAGTACTCATTGAACCAATTGCACCAAGAGAAATTGTTCCACCCATAAGTTTAAGAAATCGACTACGCCGCATGGAAGCTTACTTGCCCAATTGCCATTTTACATATGCCATAATTTTGCTCTCTTGAGTAGCATCTAATTTTGCTTGTGAAGCCATATTAGGGACAATTTTTGTCCAACGCTCCAAAGAATAATCACTGATGGTTTTATGTTCATGACATTTACCACAATGAGCATTATAAAGGGTCATTCCTTCAGATTCCTCCACACTTGGTTTGCGAATTACTGCAGCTTCAGTGTTTGTTTCAGTTTTAACCTCTACTACTTCTACTACCTCTGTCGTTTTTGGTGAACATGCAACAATAAGAACAAGAGTAGAAAGGGCAAAAAATACTTTTTTCATTTTAATTTAGTTTTTCGAGTGTGACATTGGCTAAGCCTTCGCGTACAAAATTTAATTTTTTTGCAGCACGTAAAGATAAATCAATTATTCTGGTTGATTGTGGACTCAAGCGATCATTTATTTTAACAATAACAACCGAGTCGTTTTTTAGATTTTTTACTAGAACTATTGTTCCAAATGGTAATTTGTGATGGGCAGCTGTTAAACTGTCTTGTCTGAATATTTCACCAGATGATGTGCGACGCCCTTCAAATTTTGATGCATAGTAACTTGCTTTTCCTTGTTGATAGATGGTGTTAACCACAAAGCTGGAGAAAAGTATCGCACTGAATATCAAGACGTATTTAATCATTCACATATTTTCGTCAAGCAAATTAACGAAAGCAATTGTAAGTCTCCATGGATTTAAGGAAAGATTAACATAATATGTTGAAAGATTTTTTTGCAAAGCGTCCTTCGATTTGCGAGATTTACCCTCTCATAAAATAGAAAAAATGTTGCAACACGAATTCATCCAATCCAATTCTGGACTAGCACCAAAGTCAATTTCAAATACGCTTGCATTACTAAAGGAAGGAGCAACAGTTCCATTCATAGCGCGGTATCGAAAGGAAATGACAAGTGGATTAGATGAAGTTGAAATTGCACAAATTCGTGATTTGGCTAAAAAGCATGATGAATTGATAGCTCGTCAACAAACCATTTTAGGTTCAATAGAGGAACAAGGTAAGCTGACACCCGAATTGAAAGAGAAAATAAGTACGTGTTTTGATTCGACTGTATTGGAAGATTTATACCTTCCTTACAAACAAAAACGTCAAACAAAAGGAGATAAAGCGAAGAAATTGGGATTGGAGCCATTGGCAAGAATGATAATGTCGCAACGAGGTGGTGATCCTTCATACATGGCTGAAAAATTTGTGAAGGGTGAAGTAGAAGATGAAGAAATGGCTATTGCTGGGGCAAAAGACATCATGGCGGAATGGATGAATGAAAATGCCGTTGCAAGAGCGAGAATGCGTCAGCTATTTCAACGGAAATCGATCTTAGTGTCTAAACTACAAAAAGGCAAGGAAGAAGAGGGAGCAAAATACCGTGATTATTTTGATTTTTCTGAAGCTATCTATAAATGTGCATCACATCGTTTACTGGCACTTGTTCGAGCTGAAAGAGAGGGAATTATTTCATTGAAGGCACAACCAGATCAAGATGAAGCAATTGAAAATTTAGAACGGTTTTTTGTTAAAGGAAACGATGAGTGCGCTGAAGTTGTTGCTGAAGCATGCAAAGAATCTTATAAACGATTGATGTGTCCTTCTTTGGAAAATGAAATCTTGAATGAAGCCAAAGAAAAGGCGGACAAAGAAGCAATAAAAATATTTACGACCAATTTGCGCCAATTGTTATTAGCTCCTCCTGTTGGATCGAAGCGTGTTTTGGCAATAGACCCAGGATTCAGAACTGGTTGCAAGGTTGTATGCTTAGATGAATCAGGCGATTTATTGACGAATGCAACAATTTATCCTCATCCACCGCAAAATGAAAGTTCTGCAGCCCAAGCGAAAATTGCTCAATTGGTGCAGGCTTATAAAATTGAAGTCATTGCCATTGGTGATGGGACGGCAGGTAGAGAAACTGAAAGTTTTATCAAGCGAATTCGTTTTGATCGCGATTTGGAAGTGTATGTTGTTCGTGAGGACGGCGCTTCCATTTATTCTGCTAGTTCGATTGCTCGAAAAGAATTTCCAGATTATGATGTGACTGTGCGGGGTTCCGTTTCTATTGGTCGACGCTTAATGGACCCATTGGCAGAATTAGTTAAGATTGATCCTAAATCTGTTGGTGTGGGACAATATCAACACGAGGTAAATCAAACTTTATTAAAAGATGCCTTGGACGATGTGGTTGTTTCTTGTGTAAATGCTGTTGGAGTGGATTTGAATACAGCATCACCCTATTTATTGAGTTACGTTTCTGGTTTAGGTCCAACACTAGCTGAAAATATTGTGGCTTATCGAACCGAGCATGGTGGTATTAGATCACGTGAAGAACTAAAGAAGGTAAAACGACTTGGAGATAAAGCATATGAGCAAGCGGCAGGTTTCTTGAGAGTCCGGAATGCAGAGAATCCATTGGATAATTCATCCGTTCACCCTGAAAGTTACAAAGTTGTTCAGGCAATGGCGAAACAATTAAAGGTCAACATCAACGAATTGGTTGGGAATGATACTGTGTTAAAAGAAATTAAGAAAGCAGATTTCCCACAAATAGATACTTATACATTCGATGACATCATCAAAGAGTTGAAAAAGCCAGGGCGCGATCCTCGTAAAACTGCAAAAGTATTAGAATTCGATTCAACCATTCGCACGATTGATGATTTAAGAATTGGAATGGTTTTACCTGGGATTGTTACGAATGTAACTGCCTTTGGCGCATTTGTAAATATTGGAATTAAGGAAAATGGCCTAATTCATAAGTCACAACTAGCTGATGTTTACGTGGAAGATCCAGCTCAGTTTATCTCATTACATGAACATGTTGAAGTGCGTGTTTTGGAAGTAGATGCAGCTCGAAAGCGGGTAGGTTTGAAAAAAGTTTAAGTAATTGATATACTCAAGAGTATTGTTTTACGTCTAACTTAAAAAACTATATTTGCTTGTCAGGCAACCATTCATTTTTTGAATTGTATTTGACAAAACTAAAATTGATTTTACGATGAAAAAACTATTACTATTTGTTGCATTGATGTTTGCAATAACCTTAACGTCTTCATCTTTTTCGCAGAGCATCATGACTATTTTCAACGCATCAGATCCAATGAGTTGTGATGGAGCGGCTGCGATTGATTCAAATGTCGTTGTTTCAAACACAATTTGGTATGGTGGAGGAGTCGTGTTACAGACAGGTGGAACATGGATTGATAATCTTTGTCCTGGCACATATATTTTGACTTATGATGATTCATTAGGAAATCCAATCTCATATACATTTGTTATAACAGGAAATGGTGATCCATGTGCAGGCTTCTATTCAACAGTTTCAACAACTGACGTTACAGATTCAGTAAATTGCAATGGAACAGCGATGGTTAATGTTTTTGGAGGAACCGCGCCATACACTTACACATGGAACAATGGTGTTACAACTATTTCACAATCAAATTTATGTGAAGGATTGTATGCTTGTTATGTGACAGATGCTAATGGATGTACTTCTACTTATAATGGTTATGTAGGGGGCATCCCAATCATTCCTGACTCAGTTTTAATTGTGGTTAATACGACTTATCCGGATTCATTGGTGATTGATTCCTTAGCGAACTATTGGTTGGCAATGTGTAACTTGGATTATGCAGCTTTTGATTCTGCATATATTTCTTATTATTCTTATCCGAATATAGATACTGTTTGGATTTCATGGACCTTAATTGATACACTTGGTGCAGAAATGGCGGTTGTTGTTGTTCCTTATGTCGTAAATAATCCATCAGGTGGGGTGTATGCAGCAACATTATCTTTGTTCTGCGTACAAAAAGCTTCAGAAATAAATACCATTCAAATTACCGATCAGATTCTTTTGGATCCTGCTCAAATGGGAGTATTGGAAAATAACAGCGTTCATTTGAATGTGCTAAATCCTTTTAATGGTGAATTAGCAATTTCGTTTGAGGAACCTATGAGTGGAAGAGTTGCATTAAACGATATGAATGGAAGATTGTTAATTGAATCAACTTATTTGAATGAAAATAAAATCCAATTAAATACACAACACATTTCAGCTGGAACTTACTTTTTGACGATCGAATCAAACGGTAAAATTATCACGCGTAAGCTTATAAAATAAGCCTAATTCATGTGAGAGAAAAGGGTAGCATATTGAATGCTACCCTTTTTTATTTTTGCTTTGATTATAGTGTGAAATACAGAAATATCGTAGATTCCCAATATTATAACTTACCTTTGTCTTTTAATACAGAATTTCCTTTTGAAAATACAAAGTCATTTTCTGACAACAATTTATACATGCAATTTAGTGAATTAAACATTATCCAACCTATTCTTAAAGCAATAGAAGAAGAAGGTTACACCACCCCAACACCCATTCAAGAACAAGCAATTCCTCTCGTTTTAGCAGGAAATGATTTAATGGGTTGTGCACAAACAGGAACCGGAAAAACAGCGGCTTTTTCTATTCCGATCATTCAACTTTTAAGTGAAAACAAAGACTTTAAAGGCAAACGTAAGATTCGTGCTTTAATAGTTACACCGACACGTGAGTTAGCCATACAAATTGGAGACAGTTTGAAGGCGTATGGTCGTCATGCAGGATTAGCTAGCACCGTCATTTTTGGTGGTGTAAATCAAAATAAACAAACAGGTGTCCTTCAACAAGGAGTTGATATATTGGTGGCTACACCAGGTCGATTGCTGGATTTAATGATGCAAGGTTTCATTTCAATTCGTGATGTAGAAATATTCGTTTTGGATGAAGCAGATAGAATGCTCGACATGGGTTTTATTCACGATGTGAATAAATTGATTAAAGCTTTACCTGATAAACGACAAAATTTATTTTTCTCGGCTACAATGGCTCCGGAAATATTAAAATTAGCGGGAACCATCTTACAAGATCCAGTTCGTGTAGAAGTTACTCCTGTTTCTTCGACAGCTGAAATCATTAAGCAATCATTGTATTTCGTTGATAAAGGAAATAAAAATGCATTGTTGGTAGATGTTTTGAACGAACAACCAGCAACTTCTGTTTTGGTATTTACAAGAACGAAGCATGGTGCTGATAAAGTTGTGAAGCATTTAGCGAAGCACAATATTAAAGCGGATGCGATTCATGGAAACAAAAGTCAAAATAATCGTCAACGTGCCTTAAGTAATTTTAAAGACAAAACAATTCGTGTACTTGTAGCAACAGATATTGCTGCACGTGGTATTGATGTAGAGGAGATGGAATTGGTTATTAATTTTGAATTGCCGAATATTTCTGAAACCTACGTTCACCGTATCGGAAGAACAGGTAGAGCTGGAAATAAAGGAACAGCGATTTCTTTCTGTGATTATGAAGAAAAAGCATATTTGAAGGATATTGAGAAATTAATCCATCAATCAATTCCCGTTATTGAGGAGCATCCTTACCCAATGGAAGTATTTGTCATCGAGAAAAAAGAACAACGAGGTGCTAGACCGCCACGCGAACAGCGAAATGGAGGGGCAAAACCTCGACCAACTATCGAACAAAAACAAGCTGCTGCAAAGAACAAAGGAAAGAAAACTTGGTTCGGTAAAAGAGATCGATACTAAAAATTTGGGATTCGAGATTCGGGATTTGGGATTCGGAATTAAGGATTCAAATTCGATCTTCGAATGAATCCGTTTTCGACGATGAGGTCGCTTTCGATGTTATTGGTATAAAGTGACCCTGTACCCAATCCTTGTGGAAGATTATTTTGATATTCTGCAGTAAGTTGACAAATAGCGGCAAGTCCAATATTCGACTCTAAGGCAGAAGTCATCCACCAAGGAATATTTTTTTGTTCTGCTAGTTCAATCCATTCTTGTGTACCACTTATTCCTCCGTGCAAACTTGGCTTAAGAATGATAAATTGTGGTTGAATAGTATCTAACAATACAATTTTTTGGTGGATATCGATTATTCCAATTAATTCTTCATCTAAAGCGATTGGAGTAGGTGTGGAATGACAAAGTTCAGCCATTTCTTCCCATTGACCAGCTTTGATGGGTTGTTCAATTGAGTGGATTTCCAAAGCAGCCAATTCTTTTAAAAGTTCAGGAGCTTGTTTTGGAGTGAATGCGCCATTGGCATCAACACGCAATGTAATTTCGTTTGCCGAATACTGTTTGCGAATTGAAGTGAGAATTGACAATTCCGTTTGAATATCAATGGCGCCAACTTTCATTTTTATAGTGGTATAGCCATCAGAAAGTTTTTCTGCAATTTGATCCTTCATAAATGATTCGTCACCCATCCATACCAATCCATTGATGGGCAATTTGCGAATTCCTTTCGTAAAGTCGTTGTTGAAGATGATTCCTTTGCCGCCATTTTGAAGGTCGAGCAGGGCCGTTTCTAATCCAAATTTAATTGAGGGAAAATCATTTAATGTTGCTGCAATCTCGAATCCCTGTTCTATATTTCCTTCCCCAGCTAATAAACGGGAGCATACTTCGTTGATTGTTGATTCGAAAGTACCTCTATCTATATAATCAGGGGATAAACCTTCAATAATACTAATCTCGCCTATACCTTCAATGTTGTTTGCAGTTAGTTTGATTATCCAACTGTTTTTAACTTGCATAACACCTCTGCTTGTGCCCGCTGGACGCTTAAAGTGAAGTTCGAGATGAGATACGTTTGTTGTCATTTACTTATTGTTGTTGAATTGAAAGGGATTGAAGTTTGATTGTAAAATTTGAATCCGCCGTGGCGGAAACTTTTTTAACCCACCATTAATCCAATCGAAGTTAACACTGAAATCGCAAATGTTGAAAGTGCTACTTTTTTTAATTCTGGATCAAATTCTTTCGGATCTTTTGTCGCCAACACTTTTCTAACATGTAATAGTAGTAGAATAAATGGTATCAATCCAATAAATGCAGTTGTTTGTGTGCCCTTTGAAAGAAAAATCAACATACAAACTAATGCAATAAGGATTAAAAGGGCGTGATAGATTTTGGCAGCATTTGCACCCATCATAACCACAAGCGTTCGTTTATTAGATTTCGCATCATTTACTCTGTCACGCATATTATTCAAATTCAATACAGCAGCACTTAATAGTCCTATACTTGAAGCGGGAAGGAGTAACAACCAGTTTATTTCTTTTGCATAAAGAGGGTAAACTCCCATTACACTGACAATTCCAAAAAACAAGAAAACCATGATATCTCCTAATCCATTATATCCGTATGCTTTTTTCCCAACTGTATAGGTAATTGCCGCTATAATGCAAAGAATTGCAAGTCCGACATACACCCATAAAATAGCATAGGTGAATCCTTTTGTTCCGAAATAAATTAAAATTGCAGCAGAAATAAAACTTAGAATAGAGGTAAAAACAACAGCATTCCGCATTTCTTTTATTGAAATTAGTCCAGATTGTACAGAACGCATAGGTCCAATTCTTTCATTGTTATCCGTTCCTTTAATACTATCGCCTAAGTCATTTGCTAAATTGGATACAATTTGAAATAAAATAGTAGTACATAAGGCAAACACAAAAACCTTCCAGTCCCAAAAGTCAGCCGATTTGGCAATGAAAGATCCTAGTACAATTCCAGAAAGAGATAAAGGAAGCGTTCGAAGTCGAAGTGCTTTTACCCAAGCTTGCATTTTTGTCATAGAACAAAAGTAATTTAAGTTGTTCAATTTCATAGTTACTTTTTTCAACAAATATTTTGAGTAAAAGTTCTGCATACATAATAAAATCTATAACTTAGTCACATGAATAAAAATGCAAGCAAACCGATATTGTGTGAAATGTTGGGGATTGAATTTCCAATCATCATGGCTCCAATGTTTTTAGTTTCCAACGAAAAAATGATTGTTGAGGCAATAAAATCAGGAATTACTGGAGCAATTCCAGCTTTGAATTATCGTAATACGGACGAATTAAGGACTGCAATTAAATCAATTAAGAATCAAGCTAAAGGTCCTTTTGGGATTAATTTGATTGTGAATAAGTCTAATTTTCTGTACAAAGAGCAGTTAACGGTTTGTTGCGAAGAGAAAGTTGATTTTCTAATTACTTCTTTGGGTTCACCTGAAGAAACAATAATTGAAGCGCACAAGTCAGGTGTTAAGGTTTTTTGCGACGTTACAGATGTGAAATATGCGAAAAAAGTGGAATCACTTGGAGCTGATGCTGTTATTGCAGTGAATAAAGAAGCAGGTGGACATGCTGGAAATATTTCCTACAAAGAACTTATTCCCCAATTAATTGATGCGGTTAAAATTCCAGTGATTTCAGCCGGGGGCGTAGGAACGGGAGGAGGAATTGCTGAGATGTTGAATTTGGGAGCGGCTGGATTATCAATGGGAAGTATTTTCATCGCATCAACGGAGGCAGGAGTTTCCGATGAATATAAGCAAGCCTGTGTTGATTATGGAGCAAAAGACATTGTAATGACGACCAAATTATCTGGTACACCATGTTCTGTTATAAATACACCTTATGTTCAAAAGATTGGGACTAAACAAAATTGGCTAGAACGCTTATTGAATAAAAATAAGACACTGAAGAAATGGGTGAAAGCGCTCGTTTTTGTCAAAGGAATGAAGAGTTTGCAAAAAGCAGCCTTCAGTTCAACCTATAAAACAGTATGGTGCGCAGGACCTTCGATAGAGTATGTGCATTCAGTTCGACCAATTTCAGCAATCGTTTCACAACTTAAATCAGAATTCAATGCAGCCAGTTAAAACTATTTCGTTAAAGAAAATGCGTTGGATGCTTTTCTTGTTAGGTTTTTTTAAAATACCACTAATTGGTTTTGTTCGACCTTCACTTATTTCAATTGATGAAAAGACAGTGAGAGTTGGAATCAAATTGAGAAGAAGGACAAAAAATCACCTTAATTCAATGTATTTTGGGGCATTGGCTGTCGGCGCAGATATCGCTGGAGGAATACATGTATTCTATTTCGCTGAATTATCAGGTGAAAAAGTTTCATTTGCATTTAAAGGAATGAAAGCTGATTTTATAAAAAGAGCAGAAAGTAATGTGATTTTTGAAAGTAATGAAGGTGATTTAGTAAAGAATGCAATTGAGGAAAGCAAGTTAACAGGTGAACGAATCAATAAGACAATTCAAGTAACAGCCCTAGATTCAAAGCAGGAAATTGTAGCAACTTTTGAAATGATTGTATCTGTGAAGGTGAAGTAAGGAGGAAAAATCTCTAATGGCAAGGACTCTTTGTTAATTGTAAAAGTTAACTTTGACCAAAATATAGTACAATGCAATTCATCTCAGCTTTAGAATTACATAATTCAATGAATAATGGAAACCACTTCGAAATCATTGATGTGAGAGAACCTTATGAATATAATGCCTGTAATATTGGTTCTACCCATATTCCAATGGGAGATATTCCAAATCGAGTAGAAGATTTACCGAAGGACACAAATATTGTTATTATGTGTCGTTCAGGAAAACGAGCGGAAGCAGTAGCAAATTTATTGGTGACTGATTTCTCCCTGACAAATATTTATTGTTTAGATGGAGGTATTTTAGCTTGGAAAGAACATATTGATAATACCTTAGACTTAGATTAATGGATTTTTTGAAATCAGTTTTGGATTTTTTCTTACACCTTGATGCGCACTTATTTGCGATGATTCAAGATTACGGTGTGTGGATTTATGGGATTTTGTTCCTTATAATTTTTGTAGAGACAGGTTTAGTGGTAATGCCTTTCTTACCAGGTGATTCATTGCTTTTTGCAGCAGGAACTTTTTGTGCAGGTGTTGTTAATGAAGCTGGACAAACAGCAGAATTAAACTTATGGATTGTTTTGGGTTTATTAATAGTGGCCGCAATTTTAGGGGATGGGCTAAATTATTTTCTAGGTAGAACTATTGGTTTGAAAGTACTATCATGGAAAATTAGAGGTCGACAAATTGTAAAACAAAAATACATTGATCAAACCCATGAGTTCTATGAGAAACATGGACCAAAAACTATTATAATTGCACGTTTTGTCCCAATTGTTAGGACTTTTGCGCCATTTGTAGCAGGTATTGGTCAGATGAGCTACAAGAAATTTGTTCAGTTCAATATAATAGGAGGTATTGCTTGGGTTGTAGGACTTACTCTGTTAGGTTACTTTTTCGGTAATTTGAAATTCGTTCAGGATAATTTTGAAACTGTAATTTTTGGTATTATCGGTTTATCCATTTTACCAATGATCATTGAGATTATCCGTGCTAAAGTAAAAAGTAAGAAAGCACAATGAAAACTTATGGCCTAATAGGTAAAACACTTGGCTATTCATTTTCTAAATCCTTTTTCGAACGGTACTTTAGTGAAAATGAAATTGACGCGCAATTTGTCAATTTTGAATTAGCATCCATTGATGAGATTAAAAAAGTTTTTAATCAGGATATTGCAGGCTTGAGCGTTACCATTCCTTATAAAGAGTCAATCATTCCTTATTTAGATAATTTGTCGATTGAAGCAAAAGCGATTGGTGCGGTGAATTGTATCCAATTTACTGATGGACAGAAAGTCGGCCACAACACTGATGCTTATGGGTTTCAACAATCGATTAAGCCATTTTTGACAAATCAGCATGAACGCGCATTGATATTCGGTACTGGAGGAGCATCAAAAGCAATTGCGTATGTTTTGAAGAATTTGGGAATTGATGTACTATTTATTAGTCGAGACCCAAAAGAAGAAAAGCACTTTTCCTATGCTGAAATCAACGACCACATGTTGAATGCTTGTAAATTGCTTGTAAATTGTACACCTGTAGGCACATTGGATTACAAAGACAGTAAATTTGATTTACCTTTTGAATTTTTGACATCTGAACATCTGGTGGTTGATTTAGTATATAATCCTCCGATGACGGATTTGTTAATTAAATCAAAGCAACAAGGTGCAACTGTATTAAATGGTGAATCCATGTTGAAGCATCAAGCTTTACGGTCTTGGAAGATTTGGAATAATCAACTTTAGGTTTTAGCTTATCATTAAATGAGTATACCCAAAACACAGGAAGTTGATTGTGCGTTCCTAGAAAATGCAGACAATCAATTTGAAGTAGCAAAAATAGTATGTTCACTTGCAAATAGCGAAGGTGGTACTCTTTATATAGGTGTTAAATCAAATGGCAAGATTAAGGGGGTTTATCCAAAGGATGTTTTAAATCAACTAACAGAAATTATTTCGAAATACATAAAGCCTTCTTTTCCTTTTGCAACAGAAATTGTAGAAGAAGATTTAAAACTCGTTGTTTGCTTGAAAGTTCCACATATCCAGGGAGAAAAGTATCAGGCAAAGTTGAATGAGAAAGAATGGGAGTTTTTTGTGCGTGTGAAACAATATTCAATACCTGCAAATAAGATTATCAAAAGGAGCTGGATGAATGAAAAGAACGGCACTGTATCTAATTTAGAATCCATTCCTGAATTAAAGATTTTTTCAAAGCTTATTCATGTTAATCAACCGGTAACTTTAAGTAAACTATATAAGTTAGCGAATATGCCATTAGACAAAGTCGATAATTACCTATCAACCTTAGTCTATTTAAAAGAAGTTGTCTTTTCATTTGATGGAAATTCTTTTATTTTTTCACTGAAATCGTAAAATTATTTTTCATAAAATTTCATAAAAAGCAACAAAATCACAAGATTA
>Ga0075012_10000573_pt1 | contig 38623 bp, 41 predicted proteins | sample All_14_2_FD_71474 | JGI IMG/M metagenome (GOLD analysis project Ga0075012, IMG submission 71474) | Freshwater microbial communities in response to fracking from Pennsylvania, USA - Allegheny Zone_MetaG_DW_15 | ecosystem: Environmental > Aquatic > Deep subsurface > Groundwater > Drilled...
GACTTATCAAAGCTATTACATTAAAAACGAGTAGGCCATTTGATGTACGAGTATTTATACACACATTATTATTCGATGCACTGATCGGCAATCATGATAGACACGGCAGAAATCTTGCATTTATCGTTACATCATCCAGTGTCAGGCTATCTCCTGTTTACGATAATGTATCTTATTTAAGCCTTGAAACAGGCCCAATGTTACAGGCTGACTTTAATCCAACTGGAAGAATTAGCACACAAGATACCTGGGAACCAAGCATGACGGATTATATCAAAGAGCTTCGACGGCTAGGATATCAAGCTGAAATTGAACAATTTTATAAGCGCGTTTCATTAGACAGCATTTATCAGCTGATAGATAAAAGTTTCTGCAGTGATTTGATGAAACAAGCAATTGGCAGACTCATTAAAAAAAGATTTGAGGAGCTTGAGCGTGCAATCTAATCTGGAATTGAGGCAAGACAGGCTTGATATATTTCATGAAGGAAGAAAAAGAAGAATTTTTGTTGGTGAATTACGCTATGACAAAGAAAAAGAAATTTATGAATTAATTTATAATGAGAGCTATGCCTATTCTGATCCAGCTATTCCTGTCGGTCCGGAACTAGACTTGTTTAAGCTACGTCATCAATCTGAAAAAGGAAAACTATTCAAATCATTACTTGATAGAATTCCATCCAAAGATAACCCTGCATACCAGGATTATTGCGTTTCTCAGGGAATTTCTCCCCATGAAAAAAATCCAATTATTCTACTTGGAACCATTGGTAAACGAGGCCCTTCAAGCTTCATATTTGAACCTGTTTACGTCAATAAATTTTCTTCAAAAGACATAAAAAAATTGAGGAATAAAATTGGCCTCACTCAGCATGACCTGGCGGTTGCTTTGGATATCAGTATTGTCACTTTAGCGAGAATAGAAACAGACAAAAGTTATGACTTAAATACATTGAGAAGAATACAAGTTTTTTTTGATTTTCCAGATGTAGCACTTTGGCAACTAAAACAAACGGGTGGCGGGCTACATAGCGAAATACTGGCCAAATTGATTCAATATTTCAACACAATTAAAAGATCTTCTTAACGCTGGAATCCCATCGCAAAATATGTTTTAATTTTAAACATTCAAAAAACGTGGTATTGAGGTTTTGTGTTACCGTTGAACCGCAAGCGACAAACCTTGTTCGGGATTCTGCTCATGCTCTGCGCGGTACCGCTTTTTGCTGTTGCGAAGCCTGAACCAGAGAGTGCGGAACAACGTCTGCAAGAAGCCATCAGCCACCCCGAATACATGCTCAAACACTGGGTTGATCTGCCCACATCCCCCGATGCACAAAACAAAAAAGTTCGCCGCTTGAGCCTGCGCGAAGCCATTCTGCTCGCCCTGCGCTACAACCCCAATATTCAAAGCGTGGAGCTGGATCGCATCGTTCAGCGTTATCAATTGCGCCTCGCCCATAATGAATTCGAACTGCAATACGCGCTGGCCGGTTCCGGCGTGGTTGAGCAATCCCGATTCAGCGGTGTCGGCAACGCCAGCAACAAAACCTTTGTGGCGACGCCGGAATTGAACATGAAAACCAAACTGGGTACGCAACTGGGTTTGAATGTGAACAACAATGTGTCCGCCTACAACAGCTATACCCCCATGCTAACCGCATCCATCACCCAGCCCCTGCTGCGCGGTTTTGGCAAAGCGGCCAATGAAGCCGGCTTGCTCAACGCCGAAGACAGCGAGCGCATGAACAAAGTCATGCTGAAACAAACGGTGATTGATCAAGTGACCCAGGTGATTTCGGCCTATCGATCCCTGATTTTGAGCGGCAATAACCTCGACAATCAGCAGCGGCAATTGGTAGAGGCCAAAAAAACCTACAGCATCAACGAGAAAAAAATCGATGCCGGCCAACTGGAGCCAACGGCCAACATCCAGCAATCCTATCAAATTGAATCGCTGAGCTTGATGGTCGAACAGGCTAACAACGAGTTTCACATCGCCGCACAAAACCTGTTACAAGCCATCGGACTGGATCCAGCCCTGCGCCTCGCGGTTCCCAATGACGTGTCGGTAGACAAAGTCGTGGTGCCCGAATTGCAACAGGCCATCACCATCGCGCTCGCGCATAACAGCCAATATCTGGCGCAGCAAACCGCGATGCGTGCCGACCAGCGAGCCTATGATGTAGCGAGAAACCAGCAACGCTGGCAACTTGATGTGGGTGCCAGCGTGCAGACCGGTCTGGTTAATAATGTGGATGGCAATGCCGGTTTGCCGGGCATTTACAATGGCCGTAACGTGACCGAATCTGCCAGCGTAACCCTCACCATTCCTATTAATGATGTCAGCCGCCGCAGCCAATTAATCAACGCCAAAGTAACGCTGGAACAGGACAAGCTGGCGATGATTGCCCTGCGCCGCGCCATCGTCACCCAGGTGACCAACAGCGTCAACAGCATCCAGAGTCAGGCGCGGCGCTACCGTCTGGCCGAAAAACAGGTTAAGCTGGCGGCGCAGTCTTACGAACTGGAAAAGAAAAAATTACAGGCCGGGATCAGCACCGCGCTCGATTTGAACAACACGCAAAATCAGCTCATTCAGGCGCAAGCGGGTTTAATCGGGGCGAAAATTGCCTGGCTCAACGAACTGTCCGGATTGCAGCAATTTTTGGGCACCACGCTGGATGAATGGCACATCACTCTCAGGTACGGCTCATGACCCTCAAACCCTTGATCATCACCCTGGCAATCATCGCGCTGACCGCTTGCGGCAACGCGCCCAAGCCTGGAAAAACGGCAACGCAAAGCTACGTCAGCGACCTGGCTGCCGTGGATAAAACCCTGTTTTTCACCGGCACCATTCAACCGCTGCGTTCCAGTTCCATCAGCGTGCCCATGGACGCCGTGGTGGACAGCATGAGCGCCCATTACGGTCAGCGGGTGAAAAAAGATGAGGTCATCGCCGTGTTAAGCTCGACCGAATTACAACGCCAATACAACGAAACCCTCACTGATTATTTGAAAGCAAAAGACAGCTTCGCCGTGGCCCGCGCCAAATTCACCGGCACCAAAAATCTGTGGGATGCCGGTTTGCTGTCCAAAAATAATTATTTGAGCGAAAAATCCAGCCTCGATACGGCCCGGGTGACCCTGATGCAATCCACCCGCAAATTAAGTGAAATGCTGGAAAAAATGGATGATCAGGATACGCGGGATTTATCCCAGCTTAACCTCGCCGAATTCGACAAAGTCCGGCAAGCGCTGTCGGGCAAGCATGACAGGATTTATCTGAAAGCCCCGGCCAGCGGCGTTTTGCTCTATCCTCCCAAATCCGGCGATGACAAAGGTGAACGCCTGTCGGTGGGATCCAGCGTGAAAGCCGGTCAGGTGTTTGCCCTGGTGGGCGATTTGACCGGGGTCAGCATCGAAATCGACGTGCCGGAAATTGACATTGGCAACATTCGCCCCGGCATGAAAGCGAGCATCACCGGCGTGGCACTCGGGCAACAGGTTTTGCAGGGCGAGCTGGTGGTGGTCAACGCCCAGGCCTCGGCCAGCAGCGGCTCGGCCTTGCCGTCTTTTAGCGCGTTGGTGGAAGTGAAGCAATTGACCGCAGAACAGCAGGCCTGGGTGAAAGTGGGCATGAGTGCCGCGGTGGCGCTGGCTGTTGCCGACGACAAACATTTGCTGATTCCCGTTGCCGCCATCCGCCAGCAAAGCGGCGACAGCATGGTCACCGTGCGCGAACCCGATGGCAAACTGGTGGATCGCCGTATCTCAACCGGGGCCGCCCAGGCCGACAAGGTGATAGTCGAAGCCGGATTGCATGCCGGCGACGTGGTGGTGTATGACGAATAAGGCCTTGATTCATATTCAAAATCTGGTCAAAACCTATGCGCTGGAAGGCGTCAGTACCCAGGTGTTGAAAGCGGTTTCCCTGTCGGTGATGGCGGGGGAATTGCTGGCCATCGTTGGCGCATCCGGGTCGGGCAAATCGACTTTGATGAATGTGATTGGTTTGCTGGATGTCGGCGACGGGGGCGAATATTGGCTGAAACAACGGGATGTGTCGTCGCTGGGTCAGGATGAGCTGGCGCGGCTGCGCAATCAATATATCGGTTTTGTGTTCCAGCAATTTCATTTGTTGCCGCGTTTTAACGCCAGTCAGAATGTGGCCTTGCCGCTGGTGTATCGCCGTTTGCCGGCCGATGAAATCGAGCATCGGGTGATGCAGGCCTTGTCGCGGGTCGGCATGGCCAAATTTGCCCGCCACCGGCCAACGCAATTGTCTGGCGGTCAACAGCAACGCGTGGCCATTGCCCGCGCGCTGGTGGGCGAGCCGGATGTGATTTTGGCTGATGAACCAACCGGTGCGCTCGATTCCCGTACCGGTGCCGAGGTGCTCGATTTGTTTATGGCCCTGCACGCCGAGGGGCGCACCATCATCATGGTTACGCATGATGAACAGGTCGCCGCCCAATGCAAACGGCGTATTACCCTTGCGGATGGTCAGGTGATAGCCGAGGTGCAGCAATGAATCTGCTGCGTCACGCCGAACAGGCCTGGATTAATCTGGGTGCGGCCCGGGTGCGTTCCTTTCTCGCTTTGCTGGGTATTTTGGTGGGAACGGCGGCGGTGGTCGCGCTGATCAGCTGTGGTCAACTGGCCACGGAAAAGGCGCTGGAACAATTCAAAGCACTGGGTACCAATTTGTTGTCGGTGTCGGCTTTTGGTCGCAGCGAGGAATCGCGTCATAGCAGCATTCCCCTGTCAGCCTGGCGCAAGATTCCAGCACGCATTCCTTACGTGTTGGAAGTCGCGCCCTTTGCCTCGACCTATCAAGCCATGAGTTTCCGCGGGCGGGCATTGACAGGTTCGGTGGTAGGCGCCGACGAATCGCTGGCGCACATCATCCATTTGCAATTGGCGCGCGGTCATTTTGTGTCTTTTGTCGATTCCTTCGAGCATTTTTGCGTGATCGGTGATCGCATTGCCGGGCAGATGCGCCAGGAGAGTCAGGATGATCCAATCGGCAAACAACTGCGTATCGGTCGAACCTTGTATACGATCATCGGCGTGTTGAAACCCTGGGGCGAAAACGGCTTTTTCAATGAAGACATCAATCAGTCGGTGATTGTACCGGTGGCGGGTATGGCGCTGGTGACCAAAGACAGCCAGACCAACAGCGCGGTGATGTTGCTGAAGCCGGACGCGCCGATTGATCAGGTGATCAACGAGGTCAAGCAAGTGGTGAATCAAAGTGCGCCGAAATTGACGGTCTATGTGCGCAGCGCGAAACAGATTATCGCCAGCATGGAAAGCCAGGGGCGTATTTTCACCTTGTTGCTGGCGGTGATCGGCGGGATTTCGTTGTTGGTTGGCGGAATAGGGATTATGAATGTGATGTTGGTATCGGTCAGCGAGCGCAAAAAAGAAATCGGGATTCGCAAGGCGGTGGGCGCCAGCAATCATGATATCCACGCTTTGTTTTTGGTGGAGTCCGTGCTGTTGTCGCTGGTGGGTGGTTTGCTGGGGGTGCTGTTGGGCTTGATGTTCACCTGGGGGGTGGCCTGGTTTAATCAGTGGACTTTTCATGTGTACTGGGTACCGCCGCTGGCCGGTTTCGTGGTCTCGGTGATCACGGGTATCTTTTTCGGCTATTACCCGGCCAAACGAGCAGCCAGGCTGGAGCCGATAGTGTCCTTGCGCAGCGCGTGATTCGTGTGTGGCACGGAACCTACTGCGGCGCCATCCCTGCTCCCTGTGCGGGTTGCTCCGGGTCTTCCCCAGGCGTTGGATCAACTTTCTTGTCTTTGGCAAATTCACCGACTGTACCCAGTGCCAGCAACAAGGCAGCAAAAATCAAATTCAGATACACGGAAGAATCACAGCGAGCATCAGTGCTGTCACTGGGGCAGTTTATATGGCCAAAAAATAACATAGATACGATAACAAGCCTGCCGATGGACGTTAAGCCTAATAAACCGTGAGCAATATTCTCAGCGGCACCTGCTTTACGGTATATAGCCAAATAGCCAGATATCAGGACTTGAGCCCCAATGGTTGGAATGCTGACAGCGGGGGTCAGGCTGGTCGTAGCGGTATTCAGCACCTCTGCCAGTGCACTCATCCTGACACCTTTTCGGGAAGTACTGTTAGAGCGAAATTTTCCAAATAATCCAGGCATAATAATCCTTACAAACAACCGGGGGTAAAAATAGAACAGCAAACCGCATTATGTTACAGTCGCCTGGATTTCACAAATAGAAAAACCCGTGCCCGTCATTGCGAGCGATCAGCGAAGCAATCCACGTTCGGAGCCCTGAACGCTGGATTGCTTCGTGCCTCGCAATGACGGACCATCTTGCAGGCCGTCATTGCGAGTGAAACGAAGCAATCCAGCGTTCCGTGCTCCGAACATGGATTGCTTCGCTCCACGCAATGACGGGCGTTGGCCATGACGAGACGGCACAATTCCTGCATACTATTTACCAACGACATAAAAAATCAAACAGGGGATCGCGAATGAAAATCACAAAATGGAGTCTCTTGGCCTGCCTGCTATGCGCGGCCTCGCTGGCCAGCGCCGCTCAACATCTGAGCTGGGGGCAATGGGTTGCCGGTGTGCGTACCGAGGCGATGGACCAAGGTATTTCGCCCGCGCTGTTTGAGCGCGCTTTCTCCGATATTCACGAGCCCAGCCGTCAAGTCAAAGGCCTGGCGCGTTCACAGCCCGAGCATCGCCTGACCTTTAACAAATACCTGAACTCGCGCGCCGACGGGTATCGTATTGCCATTGGTCGTAAAAAATTCAAACAAAATCAGGCCTTGCTCGAAGAAATCGGCCAGCGTTTCGGCGTTGATCCCTGCTTCATCGTCTCCTTCTGGGGCATGGAAACCAGTTACGGCAGTTACATGGGTAATTTCCCGGTGATCAAATCATTGGCAACCCTGGCCTATGATTCCAACCGCCCGGATTTTTTCCGCAAACAATTGTTCATCGCCCTGCATATTCTCAACGATGGTCACGTATCTTTTGAAAATTTCAAAGGCGAGTGGGCAGGTGCCTCTGGTCAGCCACAATTTCTGCCTTCAAGTTGGGTGGAATATGCGGTCGATTATGACGGTGACGGCCGTAAAGATATCTGGGAAAGCAAGCCGGACGTGTTTGCTTCCATCGCCAATTACATGAAGAAAAACGGTTGGCAAACGGACGAGCCTTGGGCTATTCACGTAAAATTGCCGGCCAATTTTGATCAAAATCTGGAAGGCAAATCCATTGTGAAGCCGGTCAGTGAGTGGACGGCCCTGGGCGTGCGTACCGAAAGCGGCCAGCCATTGCCGTATCCGAACCTGAAAGCCAGTATCGTGCAGCCCAATGGCGGCCCGGTGTTCCTCGCCTATCCCAATTACAAGATGATTTTGCGCTATAATAACTCTATCTATTATGCGGGTGCGATTGGTTATATGGCCGACAAAATCTGCAATCGCATCAAATAAAGCGAGTGTGTTTGTGACGACTTATCTGGACAAAACCGCCAGTCTGACCCCGCTGGCGCGTCGCGTAATTTGCGACAAGGCAACGGAGTATCCGGGCAGCGGGCATTATCAGGCTATCGCGCAGCAGGGTACTTATTTGTGCCGCCGCTGTGGCCTGGCGCTGTTTCGCGGCAGCAGTCAATTTCAATCCGGCTGCGGTTGGCCGAGTTTTGACGAGAACATCGTACAAGCGGTGGTGCAGGAAGTCGATGCCGATGGGCGGCGCACAGAAATTCTCTGTGAGCGTTGCCGTGCGCATCTGGGGCATGTATTTGTCGGTGAACAGCTTACCCATAACAACGTACGGCATTGCGTCAATTCGGTTGCCATTGATTTTGTCGGAGATGATCAGGTGATGGACACGGAAGAGGCCATCGTTGCCGGCGGCTGTTTTTGGGGGGTGGAGCATTTTCTCGGCATGATGCCGGGGGTGCTGAAGGTGGAATCAGGTTATACCGGCGGTCATGTTGCAGAGCCGACTTATGAGCAGATTTGCAGGGGTGATACCGGGCATTACGAAGCCGTTCGCGTTGTTTTTGATCGGCAGCAAAGTGATTATCAAGCCGTCATCCGCCGTTTTTTTGAAATCCACGATCCCACCCAACGCAGCGGACAAGGCCCGGATATCGGTCATCAATATCAAAGTGCAATATTCTGCTACAACGATGGGCAGAAAGCAGTGGCACAGGATTTGATGCAATTATTACAGAAAAAAGGCTACCCGGTGGCCACCAAACTGCTTGATGCCCAGCCGTTCTGGCCGGCGGAAGAGTATCATCAAAATTATTACGACAAGCATAATAAACAACCTTATTGCCATCGGCCGGTTGATCGTTTCGCGTGATATGTCATTTTTTGGTACGAAAAAAACAAAACCGTTCAAAAATTAGATGATCTTGCCGTTACCTGCGGCTCTTGTCCATTACCCCCCAACCCAATACAATGCAAGCTGTTGTTGATTTTGGAATCTCTATATGTCCTGGTTATTACCCGAAGAAAAGAAAATAATCCTTCTCTCCTCCATCGGCGGCGCACTGGAGTTCTATGATTTTTTGATCTTTATTTACGTCTCCAGCAGCATTGCCAGCGTCTTTTTCCCCTCTGCCTCTCCGACCCTGGCGATGCTGGCTTCGCTGACGGTGTTTGCGGTCAGTTATTTTGTTCGCCCCATCGGCGGCATGGTGTTGAGTCATTTTGGCGATACCCTGGGCAGGAAATCCACGTTTCTGGTGTCGCTGATCCTGATGGCGGTTCCGACCGTCATCATCGCCTGCCTGCCCGGCTATGCCAAAATCGGCCTGCTGGCGCCCATTCTGCTCATTGTCTGCCGCTTTATACAAGGATTTGCCGTTGGCGGCGAAATCCCCGGGGCCATCGTGTATTGTGTGGAACACGTGCGTCCCGGTAGACGAAATTTTGCCTGTGCGGCCATTTTTGCCGGTCTGAATCTGGGCTTGTTGCTGGCCCAGGGTGTGGTTGGATTTTTGCAATATGCCTTGAATCCCGAGCAATTTCTCAGCTGGGGTTGGCGCTTGACCTTCCTGCTGGGCTGTGTCACTGCAGTGGTCGGGACGCTGTTGAGAAACAACATGTCCGAGTCGCCAGTGTTTTTATTAAATGAACACAAAATAGCCCGGCCTTTGGTGTTGTTGTTTAAAGAATATAAAACCAGGCTGCTCATCGGCATCAGCATCACCGCCATTCAGGCAGTGCTGATTTACGCCTTGTATATTTTCATGCCCAATTACCTGCTGCAACTGGCGAATATCACGCTGTCGGTGACCACCATTAATCTGCTCAATTTCATCAATCTGTCTGTCTACACCCTGGCCATTTTGGCAATGGGTGCTGTGTCTGATCGCCTTGGCGCCAGGCGTCTGCTGTCATTTGGTACAAAGGGTTTGATAGCTTTTTCAATCGCCGGCTACGCCTTGATCGCTAGTGGAGGCCTGTTCGCGCTGGCTCTGGCCATGCTGCTGTTTACCGTGTTTTCAGCCGCGATTGCTGCCAGTGTGCCATCGATTACCGCCGGGCTGTTCCCAGCCGCGATACGCTACAGCGGTGTTGGCGCCTGTTATAACCTCGCCTATGCCATCTTCGGCGGCACGACGCCGTTGATCATCATGGCCCTGCTCGATAAAAGTCACATGCCTTTGTCACCGGCTTTTTACCTGACTTTTATTGCCCTGATGACCCTGGTTGGGATCAGTCAGTTAAAATCTGCGCGGGTTTCTGAGGCTTTGCACGGGGCATCCGAGCCACGACCGTGAGCACTCCCTCACGGTCGCGGCTCGGATGTTTCGTGACGGGCTTCTGCCTCTTCTGCTTTTTTCTGATTATCCAATAATTGTTGTTCATTCAGTTGATCCTGCCAAAAACGGCTGATCTGCTGTTTTACATGCTGAATTTGCTGAAACAATTTGCCCAGATGCCGGGCCAACATCGGTAGTTTGCCTGGGCCGAAAGCCAGGATGGCAACGATGGCAATGACCAGCAGTTCGCCGCTCATGGTTTGTTTTCGTCTTTGTCTTGCTCTGGCTCGTCATTCATTGCCCGGCGAAAATTCTTGAGGGCGCTGCCGATATCTGAACCCAGCGTTTTTAGTTTGCTGGTGCCAAACAAGGCGATGACTATCAATAAAATAAGCAGTAAAGACAAAGGACTGATGCCGTTGAAACCCATGTTTAACTCCTGTTTTTGCGCTGAATGAGCGAGAGTAAGCCGCCGGCAGCAGCGATGCACAAAGCGCTGACGGTCAGATCCTTGACCTCAACCAACTTGAAATAATTTAAGGCAGCCAGACTGCCCATGGCAAGAAAAATACCCAGACCCAAACCGCACAACCAGGTGCTGCGTCGGGAAACCGGTGTTTTGGGCGCCGACAGCAGACTCAGTTCCCGGATCTGAATTTCCTTTTTCAAGCTTAACACGTCATGCAGCAAACGCGGCATGTTCGGTAATTGCTCGGCAAAAAAAGGCAGATTGTCGCGCAATTGACGCAGGAAAGCCTTTGGCCCCACTTGTTCTTTCAGCCATTTTTCCAAAAAAGGTTTGGCTGTTGCCCATAAATCCAGATCCGGACACAACTGTCGCCCCAGGCCTTCAATAGCCAGCAAGGTTTTTTGCAGTAAAACCAGTTGCGGCTGTACTTCCATTTGAAAGCGACGCGCCACCTGGAACAGGCGAACCACCACTTGTGCGAAGGAAATATCCTTTAATGGTTTTTCGAAAATCGGCTCGCAGACCGTGCGAATTGCGCTTTCAAACTCGTCGACGCGGGTGTTGCGGGCAACCCAGCCAGATTCCACATGCAGTTCGGCCACGCGGCGGTAATCGCGGCTGAAAAAGGCATACAAATTTTCAGCCAGATAGCGTTGGTCGTTGTCGTTCAGGGTGCCGATGATGCCAAAATCGATGCAAATGTATTGCGGGTTTTGCGGGTTTTCGTAAGAGACAAAAATATTGCCTGGATGCATGTCGGCATGAAAAAAACAGTCGCGAAACACCTGGGTGAAGAATATTTCAACGCCGCGTTCGGCCAGTATTTTGATGTCTACTTTGTGTGCGTTCAGCGTTTCAATATCGGCAACCGGAATGCCGTGGATACGTTCCATCACCATGATATTTGGGCGGGTGTAATCCCAATACACTTCAGGAATATAGAGCAATTCGGAATTTTTGAAATTGCGGCGCAGTTGACCCGCGTTGGCCGCCTCGCGTTGCAAATCCAGTTCATCATATAAATTGTGCTCAAATTCCTGCACAATTTCTCTGGGTTTCAGGCGTTTGCTGCCAGGCCAATAGGTATCAAGCAGCTTGGCAAAGGTATGTAGAATGCTTAAATCCTGGGCGATTAATTTGCGCATGTTGGGGCGTAAAATCTTGACCACCACCTTTTCCCCGCTTTTCAGGGTGGCGGCATGCACTTGCGCCATGGACGCCGAGGCGAGCGGTTCGGGGTCGAATTCGGCAAAAATGTCGAAAGCGGAGCGGCCAAAAGCTTCCTCGATGATGGCCAGCGCCTGTTCGCTGGCAAAAGGCGGAACTTTGTCCTGTAATTTGCATAGTTCCTGGGCGATATCGGCGGGTAGATCGTCAGGACGAGTGGATAACGCCTGTCCAAATTTAATGAAAATCGGTCCCAGCTCTTCCAGGCTGATACGCAAAGCTTCACCGCGCGGCAGTCGTTTGCGGCGAAACCAGTTCCAGGGATTCAGATACACCATAAAACGCAGCAGAGAGAAAAACGGCAGCGTGACGATGAGCTTATCCAGGCCGTTACGAGCCAGAATCAGCTGGATGTGCAGTAAGCGGATGATTTGTTTAATGTGTTTCATGGGCGGCCGTCAGTACGTTGATTTGCGCTTCCAGACGCTCCACATCCATCGATAATTGATCGATATCGTGGAAAAAATCGTCCGCTTCCTCGCGTGGTGGGAACAGGCGGGCTTCTTCCTGTAAATAGCTGCCCAGATTGTTGCGCAGGCTGTCGCGAATGCGTTGCTGAAAGGCGTGGCCCTGGCGAAACAGCGATCCAATTTGATGAGCAACCACGTCGCCGGTAAAATGCGCCAGATGACCTTCCCAGTCGATGTCCAGATCATCAATCAATTTTTTAACGGATTGCCCCAATTCCATATCGCCGCTCATCCGTACACTGTCGTTGAACAACGAGCGCGCCTGGGAGGCAGGCAGGAAGCTCAGGCGAATCAGGCCGATTGGGCTGCTGTGGATTTGGGTATCGGCGGCGATGGGGCTGTCGTCCAGTAATTTGAGCTGACCGTCTTCAAAACGGATGAAAAAATTGACGTCCAGAGGGCTGATAATCATTTCAACAATTTTGCCCTGCAAGGCCGCAATTTTTTCCGGTGTTTGTTCATCCAGGGCCAGCGCGAAATTGATGGCTTGTTCCAGTGCTTTTAACGAATATTTTTTAATCATCTCGTTCTCAATACTTGTGGGCGATGTGCAGGGCAACAATGCCGCCGCTTAAATTGTGATAGTGGCAATCTTCAAAGCCGGCCTGTTCTATCATGCTTTTTAACTCGTCCTGGTTGGGGTGTTTGCGGATGGATTCGGCGAGATATTGATAGCTGGCCGCATCCTCGGCAAACAATTGACCAATTTTGGGCAGGACGTTGAAAGAATACCAGTCGTAGACGCTTTGCAAGCCTGGCAAGGTCGGGGTGGAAAATTCCAGCACCATGACTTTGCCGCCGGGTTTGCAGACGCGAAACATGGAGCGCAGGGCCTCGTCTTTGTCGGTGACATTACGCAGGCCAAAACCCATGGTGATGCAGTCGATGCTGTTGCTGGCAAAGGGCAGGTATTGCGCGTTGGCCTGAACGTAGGTGATGTTGGCGAGCAGGCCTTCGTTGAGCAGCCGGTCGCGGCCCACGTTAAGCATGGCAGAGTTGATATCGGCGAGAATAACGCGCCCGCTGTCGCCGACTTTGCGGCTCATCAGACGGGTTAAATCACCGCTGCCGCCGGCCAGATCCAGCACAGTTTGTCCGGGTCTGACCAGACTGGTTTCGATGGTAAAGCGCTTCCACAGATGATGGATGCCCAGCGACATCAGATCATTCATCAAGTCGTAGTTTTTCGCCACGGACTGGAAGACAGCGCCTACCTTTTTTTCTTTTTCGTCCCAGTCTACCGATTCAAAGCCAAAATGGGTTTTTTTCTCTGGATTGCTCATGAGTTTTTCGATCTTGTCGAGTCAGAGGGTATCTTACCTTATTATCCGGCGTGAAGCAGTAGAGGGGAGGGTAAATTGCCGTTCTTAATTTGAAGGTCAAAAGCCGGGCACGGGCACGCTCACGGGCGCGGGCACGTAAATGTACGCTTCGCGAGTTTGATATTTTATAGATTTGCGTAGCACTCATTCACGTGCCCGCGCCCGTGAGCGTGCCCGTGCCCGGCTTTTGACCTTCAAGTTGCAAAATTGCGCTACAGCCCTGCCAACGCCGCAAGATAAGCCCGCTCATCTGGCTGACTATTATTCCTTTGCGCCACCCATAAACATTCCGCCAGACAGTCCATCACCGCGTGCTCGGCTGCGTGTTGGTTGGGATATTTGCCCAGCAGCGTTTGAAACGCGGCGGCAATGCCTTCTGGCCGGTTCGTGCCGATTTGTTCGCGCACGGCCAGATGCAAACCCATATGCAAAAAGGGATTGGTTTGCCCCAGTTCGGGAAACCAGGCTTGATCGCGATACGCTTCCTGTTGTTCAAGCAGGCTATGATATTCGGGGTGATCGAGGATCGCCGCAACCAGTTGCGCTTCCAGAGGCAGCAGGGGCTGATTTTGTTGATGTTTGTGCCAACTGCTGTAAAACATTTGTCGCGTATCTTGTACGCTGTTACCAAAAAACACGGGGGATCCTGTTGTTAATCTGGCACGGAGCCATCAGTGTGTCATCCAGAGCGAAGCGAAGGATCTCCTGACGCCGGCACGGTGCCAATGCAGGGAGATCCTTCGCTTCGCTCTGGATGACAAGTTCTTAGCTGTTACTTTCAATAAACGCGACCAGTTGTGATTTGGACATCAAGCCCATTTTCACCGCTTCAACCTGACCATTTTTAAACAGAATCAGCGTTGGAATGCTCATCACGCCGTATTTGGCCGGCATTTTCTGGTTGTCGTCAATGTTGATTTTCGCGAAGCCAATAGTTTCGTGGTGAGATGCGGCAACTTCTTCCAGCACAGGTGTCAAGGCACGGCAAGGACCACACCATTCAGCCCAAAAATCCACCAGGACGGGTTTTCCGGAGTTAATGACATCGCTGTCAAAGCTTAAGTCAGTAACGGTTTTAATATGATCACTCATGACGAAACCTCGGTTAATTAATTAAGTAGTTCAAACGCTATTATAGATCACCACCCAGCGCTTGCAAAACGCTTAATGCAGCAATAGCCGCTGTTTCGGTGCGCAATATTCGCGGACCAAGGCTCAAAGGCGAAAAATCAAGGGCGAGCAACTGTTCGATTTCATCCGCAGTCAAGCCGCCTTCCGGGCCAATGAGCAGGCCTGTATCGGTTTGGGTCAAATCATAATCGCGCCAGCTTTTCCCGGCGGTGGGATGCAGCACAAAATTGAGCGTGGGTCGCCGGGAAGCCAAATACGTCTCCAGACTGACGGTTGGATGAATGCGCGGAACCATGTTTCGGCCGGATTGCTCGCAAGCAGCCACGGCTATCGCTTGCCATTGCAGGTTTTTTTTCTCAAGCCTATCGTCCTGACGCTTGACTGCGCAACGTTCAGTGATAATGGGCGCGATGCTGGTCACGCCCAGTTCAACCGCTTTTTGCACCACGAACTCCATGCGCTCACCTTTGGAGATGGCCTGAGCCAGATGTATGGCGCGTGGCGATTCGCGATTGACAAGTTGTTCCGCTGTTATCTCCACCTGAACCTTTTTTTTGTGCACAGAGGATATGCGGGCAGAAAACTCGCGGTTATCGCCGCAAAACAAGGTGAGTCGCTCATCGGCCTGCATGCGCAATACCACGCCAACATGTTGGCCAGCGTCTTCGTTTAACAAAAAAGTGTCACCGGTTTGATAGTCACCGGGTTGATAGATGCGGATTGTTCTCATGCTTATCGTTGCCTGTTTTGATATGCAAAGAGTATACTACTGACTGATCGAGTCAATGCAATCTTACAGGAAAAAAACATGAAAAATTTATATCGTTCGCTGATTATCGCCGTTGCCGCACTGTTGCTCGCCGCCTGTCATACGACTTCAGGCTCGGCGTCATCCTGGTCTGCCTTTGGAAATTCCGATGCAGCCATGACCGCCAGCGTGTCCACCACCCTGATGTCCAATGCCCAACTGGCTGGCCTGCCGATTCAGGTTGAAACAGTGAAAGGTACGGTTCGCTTGAGTGGCTATGTGAAAACCATCCGTCAAAGCGATGTTGCCGGTGATGTGGCCAGTCGGGTTGACGGCGTCAAGCTGGTTGAGAACAATCTGATTGTTCGAAAGTAGGGGCTTTATCCACCACCTCAGCGCGCCCGAATTGTTCCCGGCTAAATGCCACCCGGGCGCTGACTGATTCCTGACCGAGTGCCGCGCGCGCTTCAATCGCTTTGTAACGCAGCAAACCGCCTTCACGATTGGCTATCTGAATATTCAGCCCGGGCCGCGCGTTCAATTCCAGCATCAAAGGCCCATGATCCTTGTCCAGCACGATATCCACACCCAGATAACCCAGTCCGGTTAATTCATAGCAACCCGCCGCAATGTTCAGAATGTCTTCCCAATACGGAACTTTGATGCCCACAATCGGGTTCAAGGTATCGGGATGAAAGTCGATGGGATCATTATGAAAGACGCCGCCCAGGGTTTTGCCGTTGGCCATATTGACGCCCACGCCAATCGCGCCCTGATGCAAATTGGCCTTGCCGCCCGACAGACGAGTCGGCAAACGCACCATGGCCATGGCCGGATAGCCGAGCAGGGTGATGATACGGATATCGGGAATGCCTTCGTAACTGACTTCTTTGAATACGGGATCAACGGAGACCCGGTGCTCTACAATGGCGTAATCGGCATGACCGCCAAGACTGTAAGCGCCCGACAGCAGCGAGGACAAATGATGTTGCAACTCCTGGGGCGTCACCAGTTTGCCATTGATTTGGCGATAGCGGCCAAAGACCTTGCCGGTGATCACCAGAATACCGTCACCGCCAGCGCCATGCGCCGGTTTGATCACAAAATCATCATAGGGTGCGAGTATGTTTTCAATCTGTTTGATTTGATGTTCGCTTTCAATCAATTCAAACAAAGTCGGCACCGCGATGCCCGCGGCAATGGCCAGGCGTTTGGTTTTGATTTTGTCGTCAACCAGCGGATAGAGTTTACGTTTGTTGTAGGGCAACACGTAAGCGCTGTTGCGTTCGTTAATGCTCAAAATACCCTTTTTTCGTAAACGCCTGTAAATCCCCAGCATTATTGTTCCCCTGCCAGCGCTTTGAAGCGAAACAATTCAAACAGTCGATAACCGCGATATTGGCCAAACCAGAGGATCAAGCCCAGCAAGACCAGCAGCAATTCAGGGAAAGCGAAAATCAGATATTCCATCGGTTGCCAGTTCATGGCGGCAAAGGCGATAACCGCGGCCAGCAAGCTGCCCAGACCGCATTTGATCGCTTCACCTGCACCGCGTTCATCCCAGGTGATACACATCCGCTCAATCGTCATGGTCAAAATAACCATGGGGAACAGTGCGACAGACAAACCGGATTCCAGGCCCAGATTTTGACTGACCACACTGATGAAGATCATCAACATAATCACCACCGTCAAAATGGCGGCCAGCCTCGGCACCAGCAGGAGCTTGAGTTGATCCAGATAAAATCGCGCCAGCAAGCCGAAGGACACAATGGTAATAAAGAGGGTAATCCCCCAGATCACATGCGTTTCCCGAAAGGCGAGGGCTATCAGCACCGGCATAAAGGTGCCGAAGGTTTTCAGGCCGATAAAATTACGCAGCAGCAGGATAATAAAGGCGCCAATAGGAACGGTGAGCAGAATCTTGTAAGTGTCCTGAACATTGACCGGCAATTGCAGCAGGGAGAAACGCAGCATTTGTGAATCGGTTTGCTGGCCGCGCGCCTTGGCAATGGTCAGGGCGTTAATGGGCGTGGGCGAGGCGGTCAGGCTGAAGGCCACTTTCTTTTCGCTGCCGCTGACGTTAAACAAGGGATCAGAGCCATATTGCCAGATTAGAAAATTACCCGGAAACCCGGCGCTGCCCGTGCGCGGGTTGATATAAAACCATTCCGAACCGTTATACACCGCCAGCAGAGATTTGAAATCGGTTTTGCTTTGCTTGTTTTGCGTCAGATAAATCCCTTTGACCGGCATCGCGAAAATTTTGGCCTGATTCAGGATGGTAATGGCCGCCTGGATCACCGTATCGTCATTAAATTCGTTACCAATCAGTAGCTTGGCGCTGCCATCGTGTTTATTCAATTCTTTGATGGTGCCCTGGGCAAAGGTCTGAATATCAGCCGAAGATTGCCGCACCTGAGTGCTGATGCTTTCTACCGCCGAGCGTTGATTCTCTTCCAGCGCCTGCACGCGCACAGTGGGCGGTTTGGCCAGATCGAGTTCGTTGTTGTCGGTTTCGCGGAAAATAGCACGATAATACAGCGATTGTTCGCCGCTGGCGCGCCGCAGCGACCAGACCGTTTGCCGGTTGTAGCCGTTCAGATTGGTGGTTACGCCGTAATTATGGGAGACGAAATACTCATCCAGAATGGCAAAATAGGGCGGCATATAAGGAATGGTAAAATTCGCCTTCACCGGCGTGTTGCGGTCGGCGGTAAAGCGCAGATTGGCCTCCACCATCCAGCTGTTGACCGTTTCGCTGTCGGTCAAGGGAACATCGAGGGCCAAATGCCGGTATAAAAACAGGCTGCTGCCGATGATGATCAGCGCGCCGATCAAGCCATATACGTGACGTTTGTTAGACTTCATATTATTCCACAGTGTCGGATTTCAGGGTAAACGTACTGGCTGGATCCACCAGGCCGGAAAATGCCTTGATGGCATCCCGACCGAGAAGCAGTGGGTAGATGAAGCGTTTACGGTTGGTCAGGTTGACCGGAATGGTGCGTTCGATATCGCCTATTTTGATGCGCATGAGCACAACCGGCCGTTTGATGGGGGCGACGCGCGACTGGCTGTGTTCGCCGGCCCGTACTTTAATATGTACCTTTCCGATGTATTCAGACTTAAAAGACACATTGCCCTGTTTGCCGGGCACAGTAAAACGCAGGTAGGCGATACCGTTTTGATCGACTTCTTCTATATCAACCGCATTGAGCGACGCAGATTTGGCACCGGTATCCAGTTTGGCGGACAACACCAGTCCTTTGTCGACCAGGGTCGCTTTTTCAACGTAACCGTAGATAATCTTGTTTTCAGCAGCCATGGCATATCCTGATATCATTGAGCAGGCCAGAATGAGTATTGTACACAGTTTCATCAAAGGGTCTCTTTTTCTGCAACATTATTTTTCGTGAATTTTAACAGGTTAGAGGAATAACGCAAAGCCCGGCCGTTTGACCGAACCGCGACCGTCAGGAAGCGGAAAAGTTAATAGCCACTATCGGCACACTTAATTTCCGCTCCCTGACGGTCGCGGTTCGGATAGATCGCTTGCTCTGTCCCTCAAATAAATCTGTTAACTTTTCCAAAGTCTGTGATATTATTGTAGATGGACTAGCTATTGTGTTATTTTTTAAATCATTCTGAAAATCATCTTGCCACATCGTTCTTTTTGAAGTACAATCTGCCCCATCTTAGCTGTTGCATTAGTGACCATAAGCATGGCAAGCGAGACTGTAGCTGATATGACCCTTATCGAAACAGATAACCCGGGCACAAAAGAGGCTGAGAAGCCGGAAGAACTCTCTTTCGCCGACAAGTTCGACGCAAAAGCGCGCGAACTGGCAAAATCGCTGGACAAATCGGGACGTATCTACGCATGCTTTGCCGTCATTGACAGCGCCAGTCTTACGCTCAGTAATGCCCAGTACCTCTTCAGTCTGCTGTACACCAATAACGATTCTGTTCTGGCTTCCGATGCCTTGCACGACTGGATGAAGTCTCCCACCGGTTTTGTGATAACCGCCATCGAAGCATTTGCCCTCGCCGCTTTCGCCATCATCGCCAATCAGAAAGACAGTTTAGACAAAAAAGATTCCTACAAACGTTATATCGCGCTCCTGTGGCCTTATATGCGCGACATGATGAAAGCCAGCAAAAACTCCTATAAAGGCGTACGCAGCCTGGTTCAGATGGCTAATCAATTGGGTGGTGTGAACATCAACCCGTTTATTTTACCGTTGAGTCTGGCGCTGGGTGGTCTGGCGATAGGTAATCGTGCCTGGTCGCGTCACCTGAAAAACAAACGCAAAAAATTGATGGACATCAACGAAGATGTCCTCGCCAGGGTCAAACAAAAATGCGGTCTGATCAGGATGTCAGTTGATCCGGAAAGCTTGTCAGCAGAAAAATTGAGTGAAGCCTTGCAATACAAGCCCGCCTACATTTTATTCGATTCCAATGTGTATTATGCCGATTGTAACGCTTGCCTGGTGCGCTTGTCAGTCTGTCCTGAAGAGCTGGAGTCGATATTTCCGACTGATGTTGACAAAAGAATCAAAGCCAAAAAAAATGTACATTTTCCTCTCATCAAATCTCTTCTAAATCACACGCCACCGAAAGTTGTCTGGACAGAGGAACAACAGCGAGAATTGCGCGGGCTCCTTCAGGAAGAAAGCTTGCTGGTTCGTAGCGGGGGTTATGTGTCCGCGGTTTTTGGCGGCTCGGTTGACAGTTTGTATTTGTATCTCGGTCTGTTGGGAGTGTCCGTTCTGGCAGGCCCTGCTTTCGTTCCCATGGCCATCTTTTGTATTGTTCAAAGCGTGAGCTGCATCATGTCACGTGTTTATGATGAATACACAGCCCAGCGTAATTTTCTTATCAATCGGGCAGCAGTTGATTTGGCTTTGTATCTCAACGAGAAAGGACAGATCATCCAGACCTGGTTTGCAGAGTTGAACCAGCTGTCGAAAGATTTGGCAGTCAAAAATTATCAACCTCACGCACTCGAGAGCATGGTGGCTCGGCAGAAGGAATTGACCAGCCTGCTGAATACAGAAATTCAGATATTTACGGTCAAACGCAGTCATTTTCTGTCTTTACAACCCACTTCTTATTTCGAAGCAATTTTTATTGGCATTAAAAACGGATTGTCGGCCTATAGTGCCTTTGCCAGTTCGGTCTTTTTTGTCGCCACTATTTTGATGATGGCGTCAACGCCCTTCCCGCCGGCTTTTTTGATCACCTGCGTATCAATTGGAATGGGCTTGCTGCTTGGCTTTATTGCGCTTTCTCTGATTCATGCCTACCAGCATCATCAAACCTTGCAAAATAAAAGCAAGTCACCCGATGTCAGATTAAGCAACGTCATGGCGGAATTGAAAGATCCAGTACTGGTGCATAAATCACGAGTGGAGACAGTCGAAAGTATTATTGGAGACGGTCTCGTGGTTGACTCCTCGCCGGAGTCCTCTTTTCAGAGTTGGTTTGAGGTGATTCGGATGGCTTTTTCCGGTCCGAGCAAAGGCTTTAAGCTGACGGATTTGGCCCTGAACGATTTTCAGCAGAAAGATGTGGCGTCCGGGCACTATCATGATCCGCTGTTCATGCAACTTATTTCCATTATTCCCGCGATTGCCTGCACCATTATTTTGCCGCTCACGGCCCTGGCGCGCAGTTTCAGCAAGGACAAGAAAAAGGCCAAAAAAACGTCTCCGGATACGGTCAGCTCTTTGAAAGAGGTGAGCAGCCCTTCGGAAGCCAGGATGTCACCTTTTGATGGTTCTGATTCGGATCCCGACAACAAAGACGATAATCAGGCCCCGTTTTCAAACAAGCTTGATGACAGCGCCGTACCTCGATCCCACTCGTTGCCCAGTCTCGCCAATCAACCACATTCCTTTTTTGGCAAATCTGTGCAGAAAATCTTGCCTTTCCGCCCGTTCACGCCAGCGCTCCCTTACACACCGGAGATAAATGAAAGCCTGGCGCCAGCGGTTATGGCTTAGCGTTATCTGCGTATAATTGCGGATTCAATTTCGGATCATTATACATTTTGAATTGGTGATAAACCCGGAACGTACGCGTCTTGTTCTGGACTTCGTTAATCAATTGCTCAAGACAAGTCAGCAATTGCTGGCGTTGCATATGAATGGTCTGGAGTTTTTGTTGACACAGTTGACGATGCGCCTCATCGGCGTCGTCGCGATTGGCTTGCAGACCCATGTGATAGGCTTTCAGCGCCAGAATCGACAGACGATCAATCATCATACCCGGCGTTTCGGAATGAACCGGGCAGGCATCAGGGGCGGCTGGATTCAGGCGAGTGAACAGCCACTCGTCCATGGCTTCCATGCGATTGTTACGTTGTTGATTACAGCCATCTATTTCCCGCTTTGCCTGATACACAAACTCAAAGCCCTTGTCCTCGCGGCGCGCGCGATCTTCGGCGTTCCAAAGCTGATAGTTGAAGGCGTGATTTTCTTCAACGAGGGCAAAAAAATCACTTTGGTTACGGTTGATCCCTTGCTCATTCCAGCGAAGAATGCACTCATCATGCAGGGTGGCAATGGCCTTGGGATGGCTTAAAATGGTCATAGGTATCCGGTAAAAAACAAATAGCCCGACAGTCTAGCATAATCCGGTTACAATTTGCGACGATTCGCGAGCAAACGGTCAACGGCATTGGCAAAGGCCATTTTCTCCTTCGCTCCATAAGCCGCCGGGCCGCCCGTTTGGGTGCCAGTAGCGCGTAGTTGTTCCATGATGTCGCGGATACCAAGGCGCTGGCGGACATTGTCTTCGGTATATAATTCTCCGCGAGGATTCAGCGCCAGCGCGCCTTTTTCAATGACTTCGGCCGCGAGCGGGATATCGGCAGTAATAACAAGGTCATGCGCTTCGAGATGTTGTACAATGTAGTTATCGGCCACGTCAAAACCCTGGCCGACACGCACGGTGCTTATCAACGGCGAGGGCGGCACGCTTAAATTTGCGTTGGCAACCAAAACCAGATTTGTATTGGTTCGTTTGGCGGCACGGTATAAAATGTCCTTTACGACAGCGGGACAGGCGTCGGCGTCAACCCAGATTTTCATGGAATCAAGTTTCGGTTTTGTGGTGTATGAGAAAGAGAATACAGTACCATATATTATTTAGTAAGGAGAACCCTCGAATGAAATTGTTGCCTGGTTTAATGTTGTTATTGTTGGCCTCAGCCGCGCAGGCTGATGACGGTTTTCCGGCATCTTGTCAGCCGATCGGCGTGCAAAGTGATTCCTTGATCCTGAAAGCGGCCAAACCGAGGGTGGTGTTGATTCATAATATATCCAGCAGCGATTTGTGGATCACCCATCCGGTTTCTGACCCAGGTGCTGGCGCTGGCTGGAGCAGTCGTTTGCAGGCGGGTAAGTGGTCAGCACTCGCGGTGGATCAAGAATCGTTCGAATTGAGTTGCATTGAATCCAAACCCGGCCATGAGCAGCAAGTACCCTGCGTTGGCATGATTGGTGTTTGTGACTGGCCTGGCGTGAAAATCCCGACCCAGTTAACCGGCACGTTCTGGGTGGGCGAAGATATGGCGCTGACGGCATTGACGGCGCACATGGGTGGAAGGGGATTTGAGTTGCCGGTTGCCCCGGATAAATAATTATTCTTTTATATTGAGTAAGTGTTAGACTAATAGTAATTCTTGTAACAAAGTGGTGTCTGTGAGTAAAAAACATAAAGATCCTTTCTATGAAAGGGAAAAAGAAAAATACGCCTTACCTGTCCCGAGCCGGGAACTGATTATGCAGGTTCTGGATGACTTCGGTCGTCCCATGTCACGCAACCAATTGTTCAGCAAACTGGATGTTGAAGCTGAAAATGAACAGGAAGCCCTGGGTTTCCGTCTGAAAGCCATGCTACGTGACAATCAAATCATGCAAGACCGGCGCGGTCGTTTTTGCCTGCTGGGTCGCATCAATTTACAACGCGGAACGATTCAGGGTCATCCTGATGGTTTCGGTTTTTTCATTCCTGATGAAAGCGGCGACGACATGGTTTTGTCGGCCAAAGAGATGAAATCGGTGATGCACGGCGATCACGTCCTCGCTTATCAAGCGGGCGTGGACAGGCGCGGCCGACCGGAAGGCAAAATCCATGAAGTCATTGAGCATGCCAACAGCACCGTCGTCGGACGCTTTTTCAGCGAACACGGCGTGGGCTTTGTTCTGCCCGACAGCAAACGCCTGACCCAGGATATTTCCATTCCGCTCGATCAGTCTGCCAAGGCCAAAAACGGTCAGATGGTGTTGGTCGAAGTCGTGGCATTTCCTGGCAAACATAACCAGGCCGTTGGCAAAGTTATTCATATTCTGGGCGATCATATGGCGCCTGGTATGGAAATTGAAGTCGCTATTCATGCCCACGGCATCCCGGTCAACTGGCCAGATGACGTTTCGGCAGCCGTAGCAAAAATTCCCCAACAGGTCACTGAAGAACAGTGCAAGGGTCGAACCGATTTACGGCATCTGCCCTTCGTGACCATCGATGGCGAAGACGCCCGGGATTTTGACGATGCGGTGTATTGTTACGAAAAACCCAAAGGCGGCTATCAATTGTTTGTGGCCATCGCAGACGTCAGTCATTACGTCCCCGCCGGCTCGCCCCTGGATCAGGAAGCGTCCCGTCGCGGCAATTCCGTGTATTTTCCCGGAAAAGTCGTGCCCATGCTGCCAGAAGCCTTGTCCAACGGGATTTGCTCACTGAATCCGTTGGTGGATCGCTTGTGCATCGTCTGCGAAATGGCGATTTCCGAAGACGGAAAAATTACCCGCTCACGTTTTTACCGCGGTGTATTTCATTCCCAGGCGCGCCTGACTTACACGCAAGTAGCCGACTGGCTGGATGAAGGCTCAACAGAACCCCATCACGGCGGCATCTGGCCGGTATTGCAGGATTTGTCCGCATTGTACAAAGTGCTGCTGGCTGCGCGAAAACAACGCGGCGCCATGGATTTTGACAGCACCGAAACCAAAATCGAGTTTGACGACAATCGTAAAATTCAGAAAATCGTGCCCGTTATCCGCAATGACGCGCATCGATTGATTGAGGAATGCATGTTGGCCGCCAACGTGGCCACCGCCCGTTTTCTCGCAAAAGCAGATATCCCGACTTTGTATCGCGTGCACGCGACACCGGATGAAGACAAAATTACTGCCCTGCGGCAATTTCTCGGAGAAATGGGCTTGCAATTGGCAGGTGGTAAAAAGCCTCATACCAAAGATTTCCAAAACACGCTGGCCAGTATTGGCGACAAACCGGAAAAGCATCTGATTGAAACGGTGATGCTGCGCTCCTTGAAACAGGCGCAATACGTTGAAGAAAACGAAGGCCATTTTGGCCTGGCTTATCCGGCTTATACGCATTTCACTTCGCCCATCCGCCGTTATCCCGATTTGTTGATTCATCGCGCCATTGGCCATTTGATCGACAATCAACCCGTCGAGAAATTTATGTACGGCACCGAGGATATGGCACGCATGGGCAAGCATTGCTCATCTACCGAACGCCGTGCCGATGAAGCAACGCGTGAAGTCGTGGCCTGGTTGAAATGTGAATACATGCAAGACAAACTCGGACAAGTGTTTGACGGCACCATTTCGGCAGTGACCAGCTTTGGTGTGTTTGTGGAGCTGAACGATATTTATGTGGAAGGCCTGGTTCATGTGACCTCGCTGAAAAACGATTACTACACCTTCGACTCGGTCAAGCATCGCCTCGTTGGCGAGCGTGGCGGTCAAGTGTATCGTCTCGGTGACTCCATTTCGGTGTTGGTTGCACGCGTGGATCTGGATGAGCGAAAAATAGACTTTGAACCGGCAGACAAGGAAACGCCTGGAAAGGGGTCCGTAAATGACTGATCAGTTGGTTTATGGCGTTCATGCCGTAACGGCGCTGTTGAGCAATCGTCATCGCAAAACCAAAACGATTTTTGTTAATCAGGAACGGGATGACCAGCGCATTCAGGCGCTGTGTGACCTGGCGGGTCGGCACCAGGTTCCTGTTGAAGTCTTGTCCGCGCAAAAAATGAAGCAGCGTTTTGCAGATGTGGTTCATCAGGGGATAGTAGCCTGTGCGGCGCCCTTGCCGGATTATAGCGAAAGCGATTTGCTCACTTTGTTGGAAAACAGCAAGCAACCCGGTCTGATTTTGATCCTCGACGGCGTAACCGATCCGCATAATCTCGGGGCCTGTCTCAGAACGGCGGATGCGGCCGGGGTTGATTTTGTCATTATTCCCAAAGATAAAAGCGCCAGTATCACGCCAGTAGTCAGCAAAGTTGCTTGCGGTGCAGCAGAATCCGTTCCCCTGGTCCGTGTCACTAACCTTGCTCGCGCGATGGACCTTGTCAAGCAGGAAGGGGTGTGGATTTATGGTGCAGCCGGAGAAGCTTCAGACAGCGTGTATCAGTTGAATTTGAAATCCACCATTGCGATTGCACTGGGTGCTGAAGGTGATGGCTTGCGCCGTTTGACCCGCGAGCGTTGCGATGGTCTTTTTGCCTTGCCCATGCTCGGCAGTGTAGATAGTTTGAATGTATCTGTTGCGACCGGAGTGTCCTTATACGAGGTGGTGCGCCAGCGACGTTAAGGGGCTCCCTTAGCTAAATTTTTTTTTTACGCCATACTTACGAATAGATAATATATTTTTCAGGCACCAAATCAAGGGATGAACATGACAAGGTTTTTCTTGAAGGTAACGACACTTTTATTGTTACTCGTTCGCGCTGGTGTATGTGCGCTGATGCTGTTGTTTATTGTGGCTATAGTTGCGCAATTTAACAGTAATGTGGCAAAAAACGAGCATGTAATTTTATTGCTGCATGCTGAAACGCGCGTGTCCCAACCCGTTGATCCCTTCCTCAAATCGATTGCGCCTGTCATTCGCGGATTTGATACGACCAATCTGGTCAAGCTCTTGGTCTGCATGTTTTTATTGACTCAGGTAAAAAACCTCTCCTGGCGCCTTGTCTCCTATAGGCGTTATCTTGACCAGAAGAAAAAACTGGAAAGTTGGCGTTTGGAGAAAAATTTTGCTGGAGATAACAGTATATACATGGCGCTTGAAAAAAAGATTGAACAAATCAGTAAAGCCGAAGACCCCCTTGTTCTACAGAGATTGAATCTGGAATTCGTACAACTTAAGAAAAAACTGGAAGGGAATTCCCGCTTTCTTGCATTTCTGTCAATAGATGTTGTTGATTCGACTGGAATGAAGGATCAGGAAGACAAGTCCATGATCCAGCTGGATTTTATCCGCTACAAACATTTGATTCAAATCGTGCTGGATAAATATGGCTGCGTAAAATCTGCCTGGACGCCAGATGGTGTGATGGTCTGTTTTAAATCTGTCGACAGTGCGGTCTGTGCCGCGCAAGAATCGTTGGTTACCTTGCAGCGATTTAACAATCAACATAAACAGATTAACCGGGATTTTATGATTCGCTGCGGTATTCATGCAGGCCAGGTTTATTACGATGACAGTTTGCCCATGGAAGAAATGACGGATAAGGTGATAGATATAGCAGGGCACATGCAAAAATATGCCGAACCTGGCACTATCGCCCTGTCCAGAGTATCACTTGAGTTGGTAGGTAATCAGAAAGGATTCACAGATGTAGATCTGGTTGTTGATGATATGGCCGTGAGCATCTGGGGCTTGAAAAAATCCAGATCTGCAAAATAAACGTAACTCGGGATGAAATGATGGCTCTAAAGATGACGTTTTTGGGAACCGGCTCTGCCTTTACGGTTGGCGATGGCAATTTCCATTCGAACGTACTATTGGCTAAAAATAACGATACGCTCTTGCTGGACGCAGGGGCTGATCTGCGTTTTTCCCTGGCAGAGCAAGGTCTCGGGTATAAAGACATCTGTAATGTTTACATCAGTCATTTGCATGGCGACCACATTGGCGGCCTGGAGGGCTTGGCGCTTACCTCATTTTTTGATGAACAATATAAAAGAAAACCGCACTTGTATATATCTGATCAACTGTTGGATAGTTTGTGGGAAAACTGTCTGTCTGGCGGCTTGCATACCCTGCCCAATCAGTTGTCTACGCTTGAAACGTTTTTTGAGGTTCATGCAGTTAATGACGAGGGTACTTTTATTTGGCAGGACATCGTCTTCAAACTGATTCAAAGCGTGCATGTGTACAGTGATTTTAAATTAATGCCCTGTTATGGTTTGATGTTTACAATCGGTTCCACCCGTATTTTGTATACCGCAGATACCCAATACGTGCCGCATCAATTGCACGAACTGTATCAGGAAGCGGATATTATTTTTCAAGATTGTGAGACAGCTGCCATCAAAAGCGGTGTGCACGCGCATTACAGCGAATTGGTGCAATCACCGCCAGAATTCAAAAAGAAAATGTGGCTTTATCATTACAATTCCGGCGTATTGCCCGATGCCATAGCCGATGGATTTCTCGGCTTTGTACGCAAAGGACAATCCTTCGATTTTTAGGCTTTTTCCAGAAATTGATGAATGGTTTTGCTTAATCGCGTGATCAGTTCGTCAATTTCTTCATCACTGATGATCAGCGGCGGCAACAGACGAATAACGTTATCAGCGGTGACATTAAACAAGACGCCGTTATCCAGTCCAATTTGCCGGGCATCATTTGCCGGCCTGTCCAGTTCGATTCCCAGCATCAGCCCCCGGCCACGTATTGCGCGAACGCCAGGATGATCGCCCAGTGCACGCATGAGTTTTTCTTTGAGCAGCAGTCCACTTTGTTTCGCCCGTTCACAGAGCTTGTCGCGCTCGATGACATTCAGCACCGTGAGCGCTGTGGCGCAGGCCAGTTGGTTTCCGCCAAACGTGGAACCATGGTTGCCAACCTTGAACAAATCGCAGGCGCGTTTGCTCATCAGACAGGCTCCGATGGGTATGCCATTTCCCAGTCCTTTTGCCGTGGTGATGACATCGGGTTTGACACCCGCGTGCATGCAGGCGAACAAGGCGCCAGTTCGACCATTGCCGGTCTGAATCTCATCCAGAATCAACATCCAGTCGTGCTGTTCGCACAAGTCAGCCACAGCCCGCAGATACGAATCATCGGCGGCAAAAATGCCCCCTTCACCCTGAATCGGTTCCAGCATGACCGCAACCACGTCTTCCCGGTTGTGGGCGATGGTTTTGAGGGCTTCAATGTCGTTGAAAGGCGCACGGATAAAACCGGGAACCAATGGCTCAAAACCAGCCTGTACCTTGCGGCTGCCAGATGCCGTGAGCGTGGCCATGGTTCGGCCATGAAAAGCGCGTTCCATGACGATGACAGAAGGGGTGACGATTCCTTTTTTGTGACCATAAAGACGCGTCAATTTGATGGCAGCCTCGTTGGCCTCGGCACCTGAATTCGAGAAAAAAACTTGCTCCATCCCTGCCATGCCCAGGAGTTTTTCCGCCAGATCCTGCTGTTCTTTAATAATGAAGGCATTGGACGTATGCAGCAATTTGGCCGCTTGTTGCTGGATCGTTTGCGTCACATCGGGGTGCGCATAACCCAGGCCGCAAACAGCGATGCCGCTCAAGCCATCCAGATACCGCTTTCCCTGCTCATCAATTAACCAAACTCCTTCCCCGTGCGTAAACGTTACGGGCATGGGCTTATACGTGGTGATCAATGCCATCATCGTTCCTTAATAAATTTAACGCATATTGCTTGCAACAAAATCCCAGTTGACCAATGCCCAGAACGCGTTCAGGTAATCAGGACGCATATTCCGGTAATCGATGTAATAGGCATGTTCCCAAACATCGCAGGTCAACAAGGCAGTCAGGTCTTCGGTCATCGGCGTGCCGGCATTGCTGGTGCTGATAATGCTCAGTTTCCCGTCGGCATCCTGGACCAGCCAGCCCCAACCAGAACCGAAGGTGCCGATAGAGGTCTGGGTGAATTTTTCTTTGAAGGCAGCGAAAGATCCAAAATCCCTGTTGATGGCTTCTGCGAGTTTACCACTCGGCTCACCGCCGCCATTGGGACTCAAACAATGCCAGTAAAAGGTATGATTCCATACTTGCGCGGCATTATTAAACACGCCGCCGGAAGATTTGATAATAATATCTTCCAGACTGGCGTTTTCAAAATCCGTGCCCGCAATTAATTTATTCAGATTCACAACATAAGTGTTATGATGCTTAAGGTAGTGATACTCAAGTGTTTCTTTTGAAATATGAGGTGCAAGCGCATCCAGTGCATAAGGAAGCTTGGGTAGGGTAAAAGCCATGAAAATCTCCATAGGGTTATCAGAATGTCTGAGTTTAGCAGGAAGACAGGCCTACCGGAATTGACCATGCAGATTTTTATTGGCTGGTTTTTCTCACGACAGTTGCGAACTGGTCGTATTTTCGCCATAATTGTGCTTATTTTATAAAGTTGGGTGATGACGTGGAAACTATTGAAAAAATCAAGAAGCAAATTGCTGATAATGCAGTGATACTTTATATGAAAGGCAACCCAAAAGCGCCACAGTGCGGCTTTTCGGCGCGTGCCGTACAGTGCATAGAAGCCTGTGGCGTGGATTTCGCTTATGTGGATATTCTGGCTAACCCGGATATCCGTCAAACGCTGCCCTCTTACTCTGACTGGCCTACTTTCCCCCAATTGTATGTGAAAGGGGAGTTGATTGGCGGGTCGGATATCATTGCTGAATTGTATCAGCAAGGCGAGCTGGAATTATTGCTGCGTGAAGCGGTAACCCTGTAAATTACGAAAGGAGTAGATTGATGAATGTTTTAGTTGGACGCAAAGCCCCGGATTTTACCGTTGCAGCCGTATTGGGCAATGGCGAAATCACCGACAAATATAATTTGCACAATGCGTTGCAAGACAAATATGGTTTGGTATTTTTCTATCCGCTGGATTTTACCTTTGTTTGCCCGTCTGAATTGATCGCCTTGCATCATCGTATGGACGAGCTGAAAAGCCGTAATGTTGAAGTGGTTGCTGTGTCTATCGATTCACAGTTCACACATAACGCTTACCGTAACACAGCCATTAAAGACGGCGGAATTGGCCCGGTTGGATTCACCATGGCAGCCGATATTGCGCATACTATTTGCCAATCATACGGTGTAGAACATCCCACTGCCGGCGTGGCTTTCCGCGGTGCGTTTATCATTGACAAGAAAGGCATGGTGCGTTCGCAAATCGTTAATGATCTGCCTATCGGCCGTAACATTGATGAATTGATTCGTACTATTGACGCCGTACAATTCTTTGAAGAACACGGCGAAGTTTGCCCTGCTGGCTGGACAAAAGGTAAAGCCGGTATGAAAGCCTCACCCAAAGGTGTTGCAGATTACCTCGCAAATCATTCTGAAGATTTGTAATACCGTGCCTTCGTTTCACTCTGGACAACAAACATGTCGTCCAGAGTGAAACGAAGGATCTCCTTTGAGTTTATTCCGATCCTTTCACAAATCCACGCCAGGTATTCAGCATCACGCAAAACAAATCCGCCGTTATTTCCGCATCATAAATCGCTGAATGCGCTTCATTTGGATCAAATTTCAAACCGGCTGCTTTAACCGCTTTCGCCAACACCGTCTGTCCATAAACAAAACCACCCAGGGTCGCCGTGTCGAAACAGGTAAAGGCATGAAAGGGCGATTTAACTTTGGTTCGCCGAATGGCTTCACGCACAAACAACAAATCGAACCAGGCATTATGCCCGACCAAAACCGCGCGCTGACAACGAGTGGCTTTCAAGGCCTCATTGATGGGTTTGAATAAATTTTGCAAAGCCTTTTGTTCATCAACTGCAAAACGCAAGGGTTGATAAGGATCGATTTGATTAAAGGCCAGTGACGCCGGATCCAGCTCTGCACCAGGAAATGGCAAAATATGCTCAAAATGGGTCGACTGACGAACAAACTCGCCCTCATCGTTCAAGGTAATAATAACCACGCACATTTCCAGCAGCGCGTGACGAGAGGGATCAAGTCCTGCGGTTTCCACATCAATCACGACAGGCAGAAAACCACGAAAGCGTTCTTTCATTTTATCGCCGCAAATAGCCTCAAATGGATTCATCGACACTCCAGGGCAACATATCATTCGCCGCCATCGGCACCACGTGATCCGCTCCAAAGGGCAGTACAGGCGGTACACGCTGTTCCTGCTTGATCAGTACAATCTCACCTTTATTAACGGGAACGCGGTAAAAATCGGCGCCAAAACGGCTCATAAAGGCATTCAGGCGGGAAAGCTGTCCTTGCTCTTCAAAAATTTGGGCATAAAAGGCCAGGGCGTATGGTGCGGAATAAATGCCGGCGCAACCACAGGCGTTTTCCTTACTGCCTTGCGCGTGCGGGGCGCTGTCCGTGCCGGCAAAAAATTTGCGATTGTCGCTGGTCGCTGCTTGCAGCAATGCCAGGCGATCGTCTTCGCGCTTCAATATTGGCAAACAATAATAATGGGGGCGAACGCCGCCTGCCAGCAACTGATTGCGGTTATACAACATATGATGCGGCGTAATGGTAGCGGCCAGGGTTTCAGGACCGCTTTGGACAAAATCAACAGCGGCTCGCGTTGAGATATGTTCCAGCACAACACGTAATCTGGGGAAATTTTTGATCAATGGCTGCAAATAATTGCTAATAAACATAGATTCCCGATCGAAAATATCTCCGTCTGTAACCTCACCATGAACCTGCAAAACCAGATCACAGTCTTGCATCACCTCCAGCAAGGGATAAATAGCGCGCAAAGAGTGTACGCCTTCATCCGAATTGGTGGTGGCTCCGGCTGGATACAGTTTGGCACCCACCACATCGGGATGCGCCTTGCTGGCATGCAGATCGTCCGGGGACAATGCCGAATTGAGGTAAAAAGTCATCATGGCTGTGAACGGAGAGTCGCCGCTGTGAGCCGCCATAATGCGATCACGATAATCCAGAAGTGCGGCCAATGATGTCAGGGCGGGTTTTAAATTGGGCATAACTAACGCACGCGCAAAATGTCGGGCGCTGGCATTAACCGTATGTGTCAAAAATTGACCATCGCGAAAATGCACGTGCCAGTCGTCTGGCCGGGTAATAGAAACGGTTTGCAAGATAAAAATTCCATCAACCTCAAAAAAGTAGGAGAAGAATATCACGATTTCCTTGCCAATCTGTATTTCTTCGATTATTTTGGATAGGGAATATTTTGAGATTGAAAGATTTTGAGGTGTTTACAGTTCGATGCAAAAAATGGCAATGAACCTCATTTGTTGATTGTGGGCATTAAAGGCGCAGTATAGTTTTTGCGTGCTCAATATATTAAATTTAAAATGAAATTTAGTAGAAATAGTGTTGACTTTGACAAAGTGACGTTTGATAATTTGACCATGTACGTTCTCGGTTAGAGCGATGATTGCGTACTGTGGTTAATCCCATCATTTTGGATTGGCGACAAAAAAACCGGAAATTAATAATAAAAAAGTGGAGATGAAGCATGTTAAATTTGAAAAAAACAGCTGTGGCTGTTCTTGCTTTAGGAAGCAGTGCAGTATTTGCTGGAACAATGGGTCCAGTCTGCACACCTGGAAGCGTTACTGTTCCTTGCGAAAGAACAGCTTGGGATTTTGGTATTCAAGCTCTGTACTTGCAACCTACTAATGATGTGTATGCTGGTGCTCGTATCACTACCAACGACCTGGGTCAAACATTCGTTCGTTACAACGACATGAATGCTGATTGGGGATGGGGCTTCAAGTTGGAAGGTTCTTACCACTTCAACACTGGCAACGACCTGAACATCAACTGGTACCATTACAGCAAAGACACACGTCATAACCTGGGTATCCGTATTCTTGACGAAGACGTATTAGACATTCGTGCAAGACTTGAACCTACATGGGATGCTGTTAACTTCGAATTCGGCCAACACGTTGATTTCGGCGAGCAAAAAAACATCCGTTTCCATGGCGGCGCACAATACGTTCGTATCGAGCATGAGTTCCGTTCACGCGTTCTGAACGCTGACGTAAACCTGTTAAACCTGAACACAGACTTTAACGGTTTCGGACCACGTTTGGGCATGGACATGTCTTACGACCTGGGTAACGGTTTCGCTATCTATGGTAACGGCGCAACTGCTCTGTTGGTTGGTTCAAGCGATTTCCGCACGAACTTCCTTAACAATACGTTTGCACGTGGTTCCAAAACAATTATGTCTCCTGAACTGGAAGGCAAATTGGGCGCTACTTACACATACGCAATGGCCCAAGGCGACCTGAGCCTGGACGTTGGTTACATGTGGGTTAACTACTTCAACGTTGGAAGTTCACCAATCCTGGATGTACTGACTAACACTAACTTCTCTGTTAGCGGTCCTTACATCGGTGCTAAATGGGTTGGTAACGTATAATTAGCGAAGTAAAAAACGCTTTGACAAAGCCCATCTGTAATTGATGGGCTTTTTTTTTACCCAATATGGAGCAACAATGTTGAAGAAAACGACTTTCGCAGTACTCGGCCTGGCTTTTTGTAGTGCCGCATCAGCCGGTATGTATTCCACCCCACCAGCGCCCACCTGCACTCCTGGCGACGTTACCGTTCCCTGCGAGTCAACCAATTGGGATATTGGTATCCAGGCCTTATATTTACAGCCACTGTATAGCTCAGGTTTGACTTACGTTACTCTGGGTAACAACGACTACCATTCTGTTGATGCAGACTGGGGATGGGGTTATCGTTTACAAGGTTCTTATCATTATGGTACTGGCAATGATATCACGCTGAACTGGTCACATTACGATGTTGACGGTTTGCTGGGCCGATTCGACGGTGCATACGCACAATTGACGCCAGATGGTCCGGTTGCTATTGCCGCACCCTATCGTTTTTTCCTCGATAACAAATATGATCAGGTAAATCTGGTTTTTGGTCAGCACACAGACATGGGTATTGTTAAAAACGCCCGTTTTTACGCAGGCTTGCAATACGCTCGAATCCAGGTAGAAATCGATCGCATATTTGAAACCCCAGCCGTGTTTGATCCAATCAACGGCGGCGGCGCCACGATTGCAGGAGTCGCTGATTTTAATGGATTGGGTCCTGTCATCGGAATCGATTATTCGTATGATCTGGCTCATGGTTTGAGTTTGACCGCCAACACTGCCGCGTCTCTGTTATACGGATCATCCCGTGTCGGCATCTCAACCAACTACAACAGCAGTCTGGTCGCCGGTAACGAATACGGCAGTAGAAAGAAAATGGCTCCAGGCCTTGAAGCCAAACTCGGCGCTAACTATGCCTATGAAATGTCACAGGGCGTGTTGAATCTGGAAGGCGGATATCAGGTAACAGAGTATTTTAGAGTTCTGGACACCGGATTGCTGTCTGGCAGCACCAACTTTGGACTGTACGGCCCCTACTTTGGCGTGAAATGGTTAGGTAACGCTTAATCCTTCACAAGAAACGGTTGCGTGCAGCATACTGCGGCAACCGTTATTGCTTTCTGCACACGCACTATTCTCCGATTAATCAATTATCAAAAAATCTTTTATCTCTGCTCTCGCAGAACAAGCGATTACCTGTGTATAATTGGCGCGCGATACGACCCAAAAAGCAAAAAAAATAGTCAGGAGACCCGCGCGTGAAACACAGAGCTTTAATTTTGGCGTTAGCCACACTGTCCTCTCCACTTTTCGCTGCTGATAATGATGAATTACAGCGTGAAATCATTCGTTTGCAAGAGCAAAGCAAAGCCATGCAGGCACAGCTCGAACAATTACAAAAACAACTGATCAGTCAGCGCCAACCGGCAAAAGCACCCGCTTCGACTACGCGCAGCACCAAAAAAGTTGTGCGAGCTAAACAGCCCGCCAAGACATCACAGGTAAACAAAATACCCGCAAAAATAGTCAAGCCGCGCGGGAATAAGTTTCACGACAGTTCCTTGTATATTCACAGACCCAACAATCAGGCCGATCCCAACAGCTTTTTTCCATCCGCTCTGATTGCGGAGGGCCGCGTGGTTACCTACATTGCCGGAACACCGGTCGTGACGTCGCCCTATACGGGTGACAGGCCCGCGTTTGATGGTTCCGACTATATCGTCAACATTTCCAGTATCAACCGTGATATACGCCTGATGGAGCAACGCCGTCGACTCTACCATGCATACGAAAGCATTGGTTACCCGATTCCCAACATCCCTATTGTTGCGATCAGCGGAAAATCAGAACCGGTTATCAGCACCTCGCGCTCCTATGCCGGCAACTCCAGTTCGGATTTGACCCTGGGTTCGAGTGAGCTTGACGTGGCAGCGGCTTTGAATCGCTACGTTGAAGCCTTTATGTCCATTGCGTATGATGAATCACCGCCGGCCATCAACGCGCAACGCATAGCCAATTCGTCTTTTGATTTGAATCTGGGATTTGTGAACATCGGAAACCTGGATGTCACGCCCATTTATTTCACCGCCGGGCAGGTTTACGCGCCATTTGGGCGCTATTCAAGTGCCATGATCAGCTCGCCCATCACCCTGATTATGGCCAGAACCAAATCGCGACCAGCTATTTTGGGTTATAAATCGCAAGGACCCTCCGGCCCTTACGCAGCAGTGTACGGGTTTTCATCAGACACGACCTACGGCAGCTCAGGCGTGGGCGGCTTGAATCTGGGTTATATATTTTCTGGCGCCGACACGTCGGGAGACATTGGCGTGGGCTACATCGGCTCCATGGATGACGCCGGAGGCATGCAGTTGACCGGTTCCACGCCCAATACAACTTTTGGTGGTTTTGCATCCATAACCAACGGTAACGAAGCCGTTGCAAAAATCCCCGGACTCGATATTCACGGCAACATCAGCTTTGATCGTTACAGCCTGACCGCCGAGTGGGTGGGGGCGACGAAAGCATTCAGACCTCAGGATCTGAGTTTCAATGGACGCGGCGCCAAACCGCAAGCCGCACAAATCGAAGGTGGCGTAACCTTTATCGCATTCAACAAACCTGCGTCAATCGGTGCGGGCTATCAATGGTCAAAAGATACGCTGGCCCTGAATTTACCGCAGCATCGCATCAGCGGCGTGTTTAATATTTCAATCTGGAAAGATACGGTCGAGAGTCTTGAATATCGTCATGATATTGATTTTGCAGCCAATACCTTTGCGAACGGCGCCGCGCCTGTTAATGGCGTCAATGCGAATACCCTGGGGACAGGTAAATCAGCAGACACACTAATTGCTCAACTTGGTGTATACTTCTAATTTTTTGCACGGGACTACATGATGTCAATTAAATCAGATAGATGGATAGAGAAAATGTCGCGGGAACACGGCATGATTTCCCCTTTTGAAGCTAATCAGGTGCGTGAATCAGCCAAGGGGCGAATCATTTCCTACGGTGTGTCCAGTTACGGTTACGATGTACGTTGTGCGGATGAGTTTAAAATTTTCACCAACATCAACTCCGCCGTTGTCGATCCCAAAGCTTTTGATCCCAACAGTTTTGTCGATGTCAAATCAGACGTCTGCATCATTCCCCCCAATTCGTTTGCACTGGCAAGAACGGTTGAGTATTTCCGTATTCCACGCAACGTATTGACCATTTGTCTCGGCAAATCAACCTACGCGCGTTGCGGTATTATTGTTAACGTGACGCCGCTGGAACCCGAATGGGAAGGGCACGTAACCCTGGAGTTTTCAAACACCACAACCCTGCCAGCCAAGATTTACGCCCATGAAGGCGTGGCGCAAATGCTGTTTCTGGAATCCGATGAAGTGTGCGCGGTTTCCTATCGAGATCGCGGGGGAAAATATCAAGGACAAACGGGCGTGACACTGCCACGCACTTGATTGAGCGCCCTCAGGGATGGGTGGAATTACTCATCCCTGCTCAAAACGACAGAATCCCGTGACGCATCCACGCGTTCTTTCAATTCCTTACCCGGTTTGAAGTGCGGACTATACTTTGCCTCAGTCACAACTTTCTCACCCGTTTTCGGATTATGTGCGTTTCGCGGTGGACGATAATGCAATGAAAAACTTCCAAATCCACGAATTTCAATACGTTGGCCTTTAACCAACGCCTCACTCATCAATCCCAAAATAACATTGATGCCATCATTGACCTGCTTTTCAGGCAGATGCGTCATTTTTGCAGCAAGGCTTTCTATGAGTTGCGATTTAATCATACCCACCTCGGTTCGCCATGTTTCCCTGGCGCCATCAATCAGACACAATAATTGACAGCAATTAAGTACCACTTATTAATCAGTATAGACGCACTTGTAAATTATTCAATGTTATCAACCAGCTGAAAAGATAATTTCATCCGGCGTCGATTGAACAGCGCGTCGTTGCTGGATAAATGCACTCACATAGCCCCAGCTCATTTGCACACGGGTTATTTTTAGCGTGACAAATTGGCTCGAACGCAGCGCCTTGCTGGTGGTCACAACGATGCTGCCCGGCTGCACCTGCTCCAGATGCTGGCTGATACGATCCCAGAGCTCACCAAAAAAAGCAGAGGCATTAACAAACACAAGGGTTGCATCCAGCAAACTACAGTCAAGAAAATTTCCCTGTTTGAAAATAATCGTTTCATTCAAATGGGAATATTCAGGCAAAGACAACAAACGCGCTTTTTGTTGTTCCGCACACACATGCAACCCGGAAAACAACTCCAGCCCACAACTGCGATGAACCCGAAACACCATCGCACAAGCAACAACCGCCTTCCCGACCCCACTTCCCAAATCATAAAACACCGTCCCGGAATCCACCCGGCACACGCTCAACAAGGCAACAAAAGACTCAAACTCGACTTCCCCATAAACAAATTCCGGCGCATCCCCATCCTGCCTCGCCTGACGCGACAAAGAAAAGCCATCAACCGGCTGATACAAGCGATCAAACGCAGGCTCATGCCGCTCCAGATCCAAACCCCGCCGCCACCGCTTTACCCGCCTGACAGCCGCATAGCGATGCCATTGCAGCATCAAAGCCAAAACTAAAACAACCACAACACCATAAGCCATTTTTTTCCTGTTACGCTATTCAGATGAGTACACAGTTTTTAATAAATTATAAACAGATCAGCCTTCATTTGTGTTATAATTATAGTGTTACTTCAAATTGGGGGCGACCTGGCTTCGACGTGGGTTGCGAAACCTGAGGTGCATGCCGAGAATGAGACCTCTCGTAAATAAGACTCAAATAAACATAAATGCAAACAATGCAAACTTTGACGAAGGGGATGTTGCTATCGCTGCGTAAGCAATGATAGTTACAAATCTGTAGTCGCCGTGTGCTGGCTAATCCCGGCACCCCGTTCGACCGAGCCCGCTTATCGGTATCGAATCAACGGTCATAAGAGATAAGCTAGCAGTTTTGTGCGTCTCGAACAAAACCGCGAAACTCAGAGAACCGCTGTGTCCCATCCTGCCTGTCGGAGTGGCCACAGTTAAA
>Ga0075012_10000575_pt1 | contig 38587 bp, 37 predicted proteins | sample All_14_2_FD_71474 | JGI IMG/M metagenome (GOLD analysis project Ga0075012, IMG submission 71474) | Freshwater microbial communities in response to fracking from Pennsylvania, USA - Allegheny Zone_MetaG_DW_15 | ecosystem: Environmental > Aquatic > Deep subsurface > Groundwater > Drilled...
ATCAGGCAGAGCCAGCGCCATGATCTCGACGCTTTCCTCATTCGCGAGGCGTTGCCATTCCTGTTCAAGATGCCCCAAACTGACCATCTCGCCGCCGATTTTGGCAAAGCGGGAATACCTGTCAACCAGCGTCAAAAAGCCATCCTCATCCAAATGCCCTTTGTCGCCGGTCTTGTACCAGGTGTAGTCGCCTTCCTGAATCAGAACCTCACGGACCTTCTCCGGCATACCCAGATAGCCCTTCATTACCTGAATGCCGCCGATGAGAATCAGGCCGTCTTCACCGATGGGTAAATCTTCGAGCGTCACAGGATCAACAATCCGGAACGCACAGCCTGGCAAAGGCAAGCCAACCGTACCAGCTTTGTTGGCTTTGTGAACATGCCAATCATCGGTTGACAACACATCCGGCAAATTGCAACTGGCCACGGGCGCTACTTCTGTCGCGCCGTAACCCTCGAAAATTTCCTGATTGAATTTTTCCTTGAATTCCTTATAAACCGTCGGCGACAATTTTTCCGCCCCGGCAATTACCCGGCGCAAGGAAGCCAGCATCTTGGGATGGATAGCCGGGTTGCGGGCATACAATCCCAGCAAACTTGACGTTGAACAACAGAGCGTAACCTTGTATCGGGCGATCAATTTGGCAATGGCCAGGGTTTTGGTGGGATCAGCGCAGCAAAGCATCGGTATCCCCTTCAACAAAGGCAGCAAGCTGGTGATGGTCAAACCGAAGGCATGGAACAACGGCAGCGCGTTTAACATGACATCGCTATCTTCCAGGCCCAGCACACTGCTCACCTGATTGATATTGCTGATGATATTGGCATGGCTCAACTCCACACCCTTCGGTTGACCCTCGCTGCCGCTGCTGAACAAAATCACGGCCGTGTCCCGGACGGATGCTGACTTGATAAATAATTTTTGCAACAACCAGGCTGGCGACACCGTGGATAAAACCATCCAGGCCAGAATGCTGCGTCGGCTTGAAGCAGGCAATTCATCCTCAAGATTGATTAGCGTGGAAGCGGCCAATGCGTTTTGCAAGCCGACAGCGCGAGCATCCAGCTTTTGTAAAAACAGGCGTGATGACAGAATCGTTGTGATACCAGCTTGTTTCAAGGCAGATTCCAGGGTTTCCTGATCCAGCATCGGATTCAAATTGACTACCGTTTTGCCCAAACACAAGAGACTCAGATTGGCTAAAATGCCGCCTGTTCCGCTTGGCAATAAAATACCAACGCGTTCCTGATGCTTGAGACGGGCTTTGAGTTTGCTGCGTAAAAAGAGCACGCTGGCCAGCAATTGGCGTGAAGAAACCGTTTTGCCATCTTCCTGAATAATGGCCGTGGCCTTGGGCTTGTGTTTTGCCGTTCGTAACCATTCTGCCGGAATAGTCTTCATGTCGTTAACGGCATGATTCCAGGCGCTGATAGACAATTTGCGCACAGCCTGCCTGACTGCTTGCGCATTGCTGTCGATCGGCATGGCAGCCCCATAAACCACAGAGACCCGGCGCTGAGCACCAGACGGAGCCGAGGGCTTCCAGTCGCGTGAGGCATAACTGGTTTTGGAACCCCACAAGCCATGAATATAAAAGGGGATAATCACCGCTTCCGCGTTAACGGCAGAACGTTCAAAGCCAGAGCGAAAAATCCCCATCTGCCCGTTTTTGCTCAAACGACCTTCTGGGAACAGAGCGACCACTTCACCGGCATTCAAAGCGCGATTGATTTCGGCCAGGGCATCCTGAGACGCGCCGCGCGAAATCGGAATCACGTTGAATTGTTTGAAAATCCAGGTCAAATACCAGCGCTCATAAATGGCTTTTTCCATCACAAAACGAATAGGACGCGGACAGGCAATTTGCACCACTGCCCAATCGATAAAACTGACGTGATTGCCAAGCAACAGTACGCCGCCAGACGAGGGCAGATTGTCGAGTTGATAGACGCTGAGGCGATAAAAACGCGAGGCAACCAGGTATAAACCATAACGAACCAGGGATTGCGGCAAGGTTACCAGGGTATAAATGGCCCCCGCCAGTGCAATGACAAACAAGCCATAGAGCAAGACCAGACTGTCTACCTGATACAAACCAAAGAGCACGGTCATACCCAGGAAACCCAGCATAAAACAGTTTTGCAGGAAATTGTTGGCGGACTGAACCTTACCGGTTTCATTACGCGCCGAGTTGAATTGAATCAGCGCATTGAGCGGCACGATCAACATGCCGCCAAAAAATCCATAGGCGAGGAACAACAGCACAATCGCGGTAGCGCCGGACAGATGCGGCAGAATAAACAAACCGGCCGTAATCCCGATAGCTGCAACCGGAATCAGACCGGTTTCGATAAAGCCTTTGGATGCTTTTCCTGCATACAAAGCCCCCAGCAAAATACCGATCCCGGCCATGGCCAGCGATCCCTGGGCAAACATCACGCTGACATTGCCCACGTGTTCTTTCAAAAATGCGCCATAACTGGCCAGCAAGACTTGATTAATCGCCCAGAAAACCGACAGACCAATGATGCAGGTGAAAATAACTTTGGGGTGGCGGGTTTTATTCAGATACGATTTTAAATAATAGCCCTGAAAATATTTGGCAGGTTCATATTGAGACGCCGGATCGGCCGCCTCGTTTTTAACCAGGCGGAAGGCCATCGTGGTTTCAAAAATGGAGAAGGCTATCAGCAAAAAACCGGCTGGCGCGAAGGCTTTAAGCAGAAGACCATTATCGGCAGACAGTTGCAGACCCGCCGCCTGAATGAGCGAGCTGAAAATAGAAGTGAAGGCAAAGGTCGCGCCCAGAATCGCAAGAATGGTCAGGGTTTGCACCACCGCGTTCATCTGCGACAACTGCTCTTTGCCGAACAATTCCTTGATATAACCATACTTGGCCGGCGAATTCAGCGCACTTTGCACCGCCAGCAAAAAGGTCATCGAAAACGCACCCCAAAAATAGCCCTGGTAATAACACCAGGTCACCATCACCGTGAGAGGAATGGCCGCAGCGGCAGTGATTTTCAACACCGTTGCTTTGGGAAATTTATCCGAAATAAAACCGGATGGAGTGAACAATAAAATATATGGCAGCAGGATCAACGCGTTGATAATGGATGACAACACGGTGTAATTCGAGCCACTGGCCGTTTGATATAAAGTGTCCTGAATCAGGATTTTGTGCCCCAGATCAATAAAGGTATTGAAAAATACCAGCATGATGTAAGGCCAGAAGCCTTTGATATTATGTAATTTCATCTGTTACCCCAAATAATATTGGACGAATTATATCCGTTATGGAAATTTATTGATACATTGGCGTAGATTGCGGCCCTGGCCCAACAACGATCTTCCGATGTAAACCCATGTTGGGCCAGGGCCGCAACCTACCCGTTCCAGCAGGATCGAAGTAAATTGCATTCCTTAAGCCAACATCCCCCGCTGCCTCAAATACCCCACCACCGAATCAACCGTCACCGTCGAAAAGCGATTTCGTCGTCTTTCCACCTCAGGATGATCATCAAAGGCAACCGGGCTGCTGGCCAACGAAGCACCCATTCGCGACAACGGACCCAGCGAAATAACAGACGGCGTATAGCTATTCCGCATCAAATCACGCTGCACGGCAACCCGCGAACCCGGATGCGCTGACGCCGCAATCACTTCCAGCACCCATTGATTGGAATTTTGGTAACGTGTCGAAAAAGGGTAGGCCAGCATGCTGTAGTGGGGATCATGCAGTTTGTCAGCCTTGTGCGACAAAATGCTCTGATAGAGTCGCTCCTGCGTAGCTGTGTCCGGTATGCTGAGTTGGTAATCGTAACGGTAGAGGTCATCCATAAAGAAATTCATTAATCCCTGTCTGTAAATGGATGAGCGCATCGTTCCACATTCATTCAACAGATGCAGCACCGTCCATTTTCCCGCTTGCCCCGGATAATCGCGCACGACAAATGCGATATGGCTGTAATGCAGGCCGTATTTGTCCAGATTGGTTCCGGAGCGCGCCAGCAAAGCAACGCGCGGCTGGAGACGATTGAGCCTGGCGTTAACCTCAAGCGCCAGGCGACTGGCATTCAGATACATGCCCGGCTGTGGCTTTTCTGCCGCGCAGGATGTACCAGCCAACAAGCTCGGGCTGATGAAAACGAGCAACAGGCCGATGATCAGGGATCTGCGTTTTGTACGATACATCTTGAGTCCCCTTATATCAGTCGGTTGGAGTAAACCAGGCTTTTGCCCAATTCATTCGGCACAAAGGCCAGCAAACGTCCGCTGGCAGTCAACAAGGTACCGCTACCGATGCCCACCACTTTGACCAACTGCCCAGTGCCGATCATGGCCTGGCCAACGACTGTGCTGGCTATTCGGAGCGTCACCGTGCCTGATTGACCCACGGCACGCAACGTGATGAAGGTCACATCGCCAGCCGTCTCTATCGCCGCAATCGACGCCTGACTGCCGGCCATGAGCACGTGCCCACTACCGCCAACGATTTCACTCAAGCCCTGACTGGATAAATCAACGCTGGCCGCAGAAGCCTGACTCCCTTGCGTTGCTGCAAAAACCGGTGTGGCCAGGCACAGCATGAGCAGTGTTTTTTTAAACATAATAGTCTCTCCAAAATTTGAACCCGATTGGTTCAAGTCAGGAGAAGCTTAAGGGATTGGATTTGTTTTTAATACTATGTTGTGATAAAACCAGTATATCTATACTTGAAGTATAATATTACGATACCAAGACACATAAACCCACTGCCATTAAGCTGGGGATACGACTTGATCTGTGGCACCTGTAGTACTCCATTACCGGGCAAGGGCACGCTCACGGGCGCGGGCACGTAATTGAGCGCTACGCGAATCTATAAAATATCAAACTCGCGAAGCGTACATTTACGTGCCCGCGCCCGTGAGCGTGCCCTTGCCCGGTTGTTGACCTTCAAATGGAGAACTGCAGATGTGCCACTGGATTGCTTGACAAAGCAACCCCCTTCCTGTTTCAATCAAACTAGTATCTACCGATCTCTAAGCTTAATAAAAATGACTAAGAAGTTATTACTGATCATTGCTGCCGTGATCCTGCTAGCAGGGTGCCGCACCACTACGTTCATGAAACCACCCATCAATGATCCCAGTGATGACGCCAGCATCAAACTGGCAGAGGCTGCTGTGTCGGTCAGTGATTCCATGATGGAAATGGCGCGGGTGGAAAAAGTTATCACGCCGCCAAACAAAGATAACACCCTGACCATTCCCAACGCCTACAATTTGCAGGCACGCGCCTCGGTTGACTGGTCTGGTCCCATTGAAGAATTAACCTTACGGATAGCCAAAGCAGGTCATTTCACGCTGAGAGTGTTGGGTAAAACGCCCTCTCTTCCGGTTTTGATCAGTCTGAACATCAAGGATGAAAGCCTGGCCGAAATCCTGCGCAATATTGATTACCAGGCGGGACAGAAAGCTTACCTTCACGTTTACCCTAACAGTCAGGTTATTGAATTACGTTATGCCAAAATTTATTCCTAGTTTATTGATCATTTGCCTTGCCTTCCTGGTCGCCTGTCGTCAGACCCCCGCTTATATGGGCAATACCGACTCGCTGGCGGGTCTTCAAGCCATGGCCAATACCAAATCATCCAAAACCAAAAACAAACGCCATATGACGCGCATTCGTCAAATGGCGCTACGCGAAGTGGCCTTGAGTCTTGGCGCTCAGGCCGGCCTGGCTGCGCGTGCCAACCAGATTGACAAACAACTGGTAAAACAAGCGCGCAACCTGGATGCCATTTACGACTTCAATTCTCTGGTGCTTGAACACAGCATTTTACCACCCGTTTTACTGGAAGGACGAAATACGCTGAATCTGGCCGATGCACAAAGCATTCGTGTATCTGACCGCACCTACAAAGTATCCAAACAAGCGCATTTTGTAACCACACCGCCGAACTGGCGCCAATATTTGTGGATGGACTACAAAAAACCCGAATACCCCACTCAGTCGCTGTTGCCCAAAACCAAACAGGAACGCAAACTGTGGTGTCTCTATGTTGCCAGAGGCTGGAAAAACGGTAGCGAACAAGCCAATACCATTCTGGAAGAAAGCATTGCGCGCATCAAAGAAGATTACACGGGTATGATTTTATATCGCAAACTGCTGGCCATGAACATGGTATCGCCACCTTACGTCTCCAATACCGATTTGGGCGTGACCGGCGACACATCTGAAATCCATATTGATGATCGCGTATTGCGTATTACCGCATTGCCCGGTTTGAATGTTAACAGTAACGAATGGCGTGCCGCTGTTGCAAAAGACGAAAACGCACTTGAGCAGTTTAAAAACATGGAAAAACTGGCTCAAAACACGCAGATCGTCATTACCGACAAATCATGGCAACCTGTCATCGCACCGGTGAATTAGTATGCCCAGTAATCAAAATTTTATGTCAGATGAACCCTCACGGTTTACGCCCGTTTTTATGGATAAAATGCTCCAGCATGCAGAAAATCTGAATGCCTCGGACGTCACCATTCAAACTGGCTCGGCTATCTTTGCCGAGGTATATGGACGCTTGCTCAAAATAACCAATCGGTCATTATCCAATACCGAAGTAGGCGATTTAATCAACGCCATTTACGGCCCTAACGCCACAACGCAATTGCTGTCAGGAAAAGACATCGACACGCATTACGAGTTTCGACCCAATCGCGGCGTACGTTATCGTTACCGGGTAAACGCAACCGCTTGTCTGGTTGAAGGCCATGACTCCATTCAAATCACCTTGCGAACCATTCCGATTACACCGCCGAAACTGGAAACCATGATGCTTCCCGATAATATTCTGGAAGCGCTGGCACCTGCTGAAGGCATCGTGTTTATTACAGGCGCAACCGGTTCCGGTAAATCCACATTGCTGGCTTCCATTATTCGCGACTTGATTGAAAAAGAAGACTCAAACCGCAAAGTACTGACCTACGAATCACCCATTGAATTTGTTTACGATGAAATTGAAACGATTTCATCCATTGTCAGCCAATCAGAAATTCCACGCCATCTGCCCAATTTTGCGGATGGGGTCAGAAACGCCCTGCGGCGCAAACCACGGCTGATCATGGTCGGGGAAGCCCGTGATGCGGAAACCATCAGCGCGGCGCTGGAAGCCGCACTGACGGGCCATCCGGTGTACACCACCTTGCATACATCGGGTGTTGCTGAAACCATGCGTCGTCTGGTTACCTCCTTTTCCGGGGAAGAGCGTCAGGGTCGCACCATTGATATCCTCGAAACCATACGCCTGTGTATTTGGCAAAAACTGGTGCCCACCGTAGACGGCAAGCGCGTTGCCCTGCGAGAGTATCTGATTTTTGACGAGAATGTACGGGATATATTGCTGGAAGGCGATCCCAACGAAGTAACCACCAACACACGAAAACTCGTGCGCCAACGCGGCCAGTTAATGACGGTCGACGCCAAAAACAAATTCGAGCAAGGCCTTATCAGTGAACGGGTTTACAAGCTGATCATGGCTGGCACAAAAGACTACCAGCGCGAATAAAAACTACGGTGGAGCCTGACAAGATCGCGTAGGTTGGGCCAGGGGCCATAGCCGTCAGGCTAAGGGAAAAATTTCGGTGCCAAGCGAGCGTAAGGAGACCCTTCGCTTCGCTCTGGGCGACACGTTTGGACTGCGGTGTGGGTTGAGGTGTAGCCCTTCACTCTGATGCTCAAGCGTGTCGCCCAGAGCGAAGCGAAGGGTCTCCTGAGCTTACTGGCAGTGCCTCCCTTATTCAGGCGGCATTGGTGTGGCTCTAGGTGCGGGTTGCTCGCCGTCGCCTTTTAACAGTTTATCTCCAGCTTTACCAGCCAATTGTTTGGACATTGCCGCAGACGCTTTCTGTGTCTTCTCACCCGCATCGGTTACAGCTTTCTTCGAGTCTTCAGCCCAACCTGCAGCTTCCCCACCAATCGATTCCGGTTGACCACCAATCCAGCGTAAGACCTTGTCTGGCAAGGACGTAATCAGCGTAAAGGATTTTTGTACCACGGTCAGATACATGGTTGTATAAATAAGGATGGAGAAGAAGAAACCATAAATCCCCGCCCAACCACCATAACCGATGCTGCCGGTGACCACTTGATCGGCTGGCTGATTGGTTACCGCAGGCGTTGAGGTCGTTGTTATCGCATCTTTAAGTTGCTTGCCAATACCCCCCACATCCTCCGGCGTGCCCTGAATAAAGACGACCACTTGAGCAAAGCCCGCGTTAATAACCCATATCCCTACATAGGACAAGATAATGGCGGCAATATAGCCCACAATCATCAAAGCCGGTCTCAAAAAGACGTTCATCAAAATCATGATGGCCTGCTCACCCTTGCCAAAGGGACCTTCACCCTCCGGATGCGTAATGCCCAGCGCCACGATCGGCGCCGCCACCATCGCCTCAATCACCGCCATGAGCCAACCAATAGCGCCGAAGGTAAAGATCATATAGGGCAGGAAAGGAATGTAATAGGCGGTAATAAAGCCCAAAGCCATCATGGTTGCCAACCAGGCCATCAAGAGCGGCATGATCAAGGCAATCAGGGTAATAACAAATGGGCCAAACAGTGAGGCCATTACGCTGGTGTCGATAACATACAACCACATGTCGTTGGCAAAATTAATGTAGTTAACACCCATGTTGGCGAGCGCGACAACCGGGTTGATATTCGGTTGCTGCAAGAACGCCACCCCGTGCTGAAATATCTTCGCCATCCCCTGAAGCGGTAGAATCAAGCAGGCGACAACAACCAGATTCACGAGCGCATTCACAAAATTCAATACCCACATGAGGATGATTTTCAGGATAAGGTCGTAAAAAATAGCGCCCAGCAATTTACCCCAGCATATTACGAATCTCCAGCAAGGGAAGGTAATCTTCGGCAGCTCCAGCTTGGGTGGGACAAGATTGGGTATCAGTTTCATCACAAACTGTGGCGCTGCATTTCCTGGTTGCCCGGGAAGCACAACAATCACAGAGTTGTTAATATACCCGTATACCGTCGAAGCCAGCGGCCCAACGGTCGCAGTGGAGGTTAACGGGTTTACATTGGGTGTTGCAACGGATGACGTGCCGCCGGAATTTAATGACGATCCGTCAAAAAAACCGGCCAGGTTGTTCAGGTTGCCAGGATTATGCTGCATCCAGGTACACAGGTTGGTGTAATCACCGGTACAGGCACTGGGTGCATCGAACGATGAGGTAATATTTCCCGCGTCAAATGTACTCGTCTGCAATTGAGAATCGGTATCTATGGGCGTTCCACTGTCAGTTGCTCCGCCGGTTGACATATTGGCGTTATTAATCGACACCAGATCAAAGAAATAGCTGCCGGCAACGATCCAGCCCTGCTCCTGGGCGCCTTTGATAAACTGACGCTGGGCATTGGCCGCCTTGCTGTTGTTGGCCTGGTTTACCAGATTCAGCGTAGGCAGCATGATGGCATTATAATCCGAAATGGCGCCTTGAAATTCAGTACCATTAAACAGGGCCGTGCCATTATCGGTACCGTCATTACCCCAGCCCGTACATTCCGGAATAGATTTGGTACAAGGTTGACCCGTGTTTAACAAGGGTACGCCAAAAGGTTGTTGAGCCAGGGGGGTAGCAGGATTGCTTAAAGGCCCGGATTGAGCACCGGAAAATGCAGAGATACCCGTTGGCGTCCCGGTGTTGACGGCACCCGACTGCAGCGTCAAGCCCGGATTGTTGTTCACCATAATCTGCGCGATGGTAGACAAATCCATATACAATTGTTGAACCGCGATGGCCCTGGATTTTTTCATCGTATCAATCTCACCCGCTCCGAGCGTGGTGATGGCACCCAACGACGATACATTAAACGGGGCAAAGGCGACCATGCCGCAAATACCGTTCAGGGTATTATACGGTTTTTGGGTGATATCAAAATTGGGTAAGGGAACTTTATTGACCTGGGTGGCAGATTTGTTAACATTTTGAACCGCAATGGCATTAAATGAACTCAGAAAGCTGGGAACTTCCATATTACAAAACTGCGTCATGATAGAGTCGCCAACGACTTGCTGACCTGGCGGAACATAACAAGGGCCTGTTTTGTTGCCTTGTTGCGTCAAATAGCCTTGCCGTGTTGTGGTTAAAACCTGTTCTATACCCAACATACAGACTTGCGAAGACAGAATGTAGGCCGCGCCCTGGGCAATCTGGGTGCCGCCGCCTGTCAAGGCAATGACGGGATTAATTTGTTGCTGAACCACCACGCCGCCGCGATTCAAATAGCTGAGTGCAGAATTCCAGACTTTATCGGCAGCGCCGACGCCCTGAACCACAACCCACATCACAAAAATCTGCATCATACAATAACCGGATGCTTTGGGGATTAACAGCGCCAAGCCGAGGGTTGCCCGTATAGGAACCCACATGGACGACCATTTTTGTCCCAGCATCTGGCCTTCATGAGCTGTGTTGACCGTTGAAACCAGCAGGGTGTAAGTGATAACAATACCGCCAAGCGCCAATACCGCGGCGTTAAACACCCCGAACATGGTGCCCATAATCTGACTGCCGCTGCCATGTAATACGCCGTCGACTATCCCGAAGATATTAGCCAGAAAAACAACTGAATAATCCGATGGCGGCGGCGCGAAACTTAGCGAGTCTCCCGATGCCATGGCCAAAACAGGAAATACCATCAGAAACAATCCAAGTACGCTTTTATTCATGGCTGTTCACCTAAAAGGCCTTGTTTGTACCATTCGCGCAACGTGCAGCCCAACTTTCGCTCTTTGATTTGGAAATACCAAAAATGATAGCGGAAGGCGAGAACCAGTCCGAGACAAGATACAACGAGGCTTACAATTGTGGCTTTCCAATTACCAAATACCATGTGCCAGATCGCGTACACGAACATAGCACCGGCGATTACTCCCATAATAATACTCAAACGATACAAACCCCTGGCTCTGTCGGCCAGATCCTGTTCACTCAAATTCAGGGAGGTGACCATCTCTTTAAAGGACGTGCTTGTATCAACTACATCAATTGGCTCGGGAACAAACATTTTTTTAATGCCGGTGCCCAGATAGGTCGTGAAGGATTTCAGGCGATCGTAGTCAATCCACGAACGTACATTGAATACACTCTTCAATAAACCAGTTATCCGGGATTTTTTTTGTTTTTTCATATTATTTACTATTTATGGAATAGACATTTGATACTCTTACTATACTATAGTATTTACTTTCAATGATTTCCATACATTAATTACAACGTAAAAAAAGAGTAAAACATGCCTGATCTCAGCCACGAAGCATCATCACACTATTGGTTTGACTATGTAGACCCCATGATTTATCGGGTCATTACCTTTATGGAAAGTGTAGAGGACTGGACGCTGGATTACGATCCGCTACTCGAAGACGCCATGAAACGTCTGGGCGATGAACTGGATGACATAGAAAAAATAGACATGGGCATGCTCAATCAGGAGGATGCGTTCATTCGTCTGGTGGGGAATATCAAATCCGGACGCGGCTTGCGTTTGTTGCAGGCCATCGACACAGTTCATCCGGGCAGTGCCTCGCGCATTTTGGTTCATGCGGAAGAAACCAGTCAGGGAAATAATGACGCGGCGGCCTTTTTTCTGAAACGCAACATTACGTTCGAGCGCCTGCGTCTTCTCGCTCGGGTATTTTCTGAATATCGATTACAACTGGTTGCTCGCGCACTTGAAGGAGAAGAATAAATGCAATTCCATTATCGTTATCTCTTACCTGGCCTTTTACTGGCTGCTTCCAGCACAGTTTATGCCGAAGATCCCGTTCAGAATCCGTTGGCCGGAACCAACCAGGACGCTGCCAATATAAGTGTTTACCTGCAAAATCTGGGTAAATATTTCGGTTACGATTTGACGCAATATTGCACCACTGGCGGCAGTTGCAGCAATTCAAGTCAACCCGGCGGCTCAGGCAGTCCATCCGGATCAGGCGATGGCAGTGATTTCAGCAATACTTTGCTCAGCCCAACGATGACCAGTGACGCCCAGCTCGGTTTGTTTAACAGCTATCTGGGTTCTCTGTTGGGTGCCAGCAACACGGCTCCCCTGGTGCCGAGCGATGTTCCTCAATATAGTCAGATGAATACCTCCCTGGCCGGACAATCTTTCGCGTACCAAAATTATTCCACCGCCTCGACCAGCAATGTATCCGTATCCCCTATTCTCGATCAACAAACGTATCAAACAGATCCGGTTAGCCAGGCGATATTGAATTTGCTGTCCACGCCGGATTTTACCTATTGTCAGAACAACGACGGCGCCCCTTCCTGTCAACCACCGTTTTTTCGTGAACAAATTCTGATTAACGTTGTGGGCTCGTTAAAGCCGCTGGCCACCGATACGGTCTTTACGCCGCAACAAAATATACCGCTGGTTCCGCAACTGAATATCGACAGCTTGCTGACACCCTTGATGTACACCCCGGCGACCGTCAGTTCCAACTCCGGTTCCTCTCAGGGATCCACGCCAACCATGGGTCTCGCCAGCTCGGGCAGCCCTGCCGGTTTAACGGCGCAAACACAAGCGCAACAGGCCATGAACTTTATTCGATACGCCTCATCGGCAGTCAACACCCTGCCTTTGCCCTCGTACAGCACCTATGCCAGTCTGTACAATCAGGCATCCAATTCGGATAATAATACCTCTCAAGCGGCTCAAGCCTCGGCCCAGGTTAAAATCGCTGTGTATTTAACGCAGTTGCGAACATTGGCCGCGCAAAATTCGGTCGCAGTCAGCAATCTTTATTACGCGCTGTCACGACGCTTGCCTCAAAATAACAGCAGCGTTGCCGGTCAGGAAAATTCTGGCATGTCTTCGTCTAACACCAAAACACCCAGCTCTGAAGCCATGAACGAATTTGTGATGGCCAGCTGGCGTCTGTACAACCCGGTCACCGGCAATGACGGTAAAAACCAGCAGCAATGGCTGGCCAAAATCAATCAGGGCTCGGGCGCATCGGTACAAAAGGAAATCGCGGTGCTACTTGCCGAGATCAACTATCAGCTTTATTTGACTCGCCAACAGCAAGAACGTTTGTTGATCACCCAGTCCATGATCATGTTGCAAAATTCGAAACTTATTCCACTTAGTCCGGGAATGGATTCGGGTTCCGATGCCGTCACCGCTACTGGCACAGGTGCCGGTGCAGCAAGTGATACCAGTGGAGTCGGTGGGTCGTAGAGACAGCCAATACGCTAAAACCGTCTTCCCCAAAGATGTGCTAATATTAAACACACACGCACTGATGGGAAGACGGACTCATGCCAAAAAAAGGCAACACCAAACTGGCTTCGGGCGATAAAGCAGCGTACATAGATCTCGCCTTACAAGGCGGTGGTGCACATGGCGCGTACACCTGGGGTGTTCTGGATCGCTTGCTGGAGGAACCTCATCTGGTGATTGAAGGCATTTCAGGAACATCGGCCGGCTCCATGAACGCCGCAGTTCTTGCCAGCGGTTACGTTAAAGACGGTCGTCAAGGTGCTCGCGCAGCACTCGCTGATTTCTGGAAACGTGTTTCCGAATCGGCAGCGTTTAGTCCTTTTCATCGCGGCCCTGTTGATATGATGCAGGGAAAGTGGACGCTCGATAATTCACCGATGTATATTGCCTTCGATATGATTTCGCGCTTTTTTTCTCCTTACGATTTAAACCCGGGTGCCTTGAATCCTTTACGCGATATCCTCAAAGACAGCATCCAGTTTGACGCGTTGACGCAAACGCCGATCAAACTGTTTGTCACGGCAACGAATGTTCGTACCGGCCGGGGAAAAGTCTTTCGCAACGCCGAAATAACACCCGATGTTTTACTGGCATCTGCCTGTCTGCCCAACATGTTCCAAGCCGTTGAAATTGATGGCGAAGCGTATTGGGACGGCGGTTACACAGGTAATCCAACCATCACGCCTCTGGTGCAGGAATGCGAATCCAGCGATACCATACTGGTGCAAATCAATCCGGTTGAGCGCGTGGGAACACCGCGTTCTGCCCGGGAAATTCTCAATCGCATCAATGAAGTCGCCTTTAACGCCACCTTGTTAAAAGAGTTGCGCATGATTGCCTTGTTGCAACAAGTTGGCGTATCGGGTGGTGGTGAAGGTGCGCGCTGGGCTCAAATGCGCATTCACCGCATTGCCAGTGATAAAATGGTGGAATTGGGATATTCGTCAAAACTGAATGCAGATTGGTCTTTTCTTTGTCTGTTGCGCGATGAAGGAAAACGAAACGCGGAGACCTTTTTGAAACATCATGGCAAGGATTTGAATCAGCGCTCCAGCTTTGATTTGAGTGCCTTGTTATAACGTACTGACATTGCGCCACATTCAGGAGACTCTTCGCTGCGCTCTGAGCGACATAAATTTCATCCTGAGCGTAATTGATTATGCCTTGATGGCCGAGAGAAGCTGTTCTTTCGCCTGTGAAATCAGTGTCACTACACCCCAATTCACCACGGGCTGTAATACGTTTTTCAGGTTCTTTCCAGGTTCGTTGCTTTTCCGCAAAGACCACCCGAACAAAAACGGCGGCAACAAAATAACCAACAAGATAATCCAGGATTGATTAAATCTATCAGACAGCCGGGTTTGGTACATACGGACATCCTGTCGTTGTTCACGCAACCTGCTTTCCAGAACGTCGCGTTGCAGCAGCAATTTTTTCCGCTCACTGGTCATCTTTCCCACCTTCTCTTTGTAACAAATACTGCCTTGTTTTCTCGAAGCTCATCTGCCGCAGGTTGGACGACAAGTATTTAAACAAGCCGAAGACAACAGCCAGATTCAATAGAAAAACAATACCGATAGCGATGAGAACATTATGACAAATCAGAAAAAAAGAATAACCCAACAGCAGCGTACCGGTCGCCCACACGGTCATCAAGACAATGAGCAACAAGCATATATTCAGCAATAACGGGTAAACGCTCAGTCCGGCCAGTTTGGACTCCAGCCTGATGAGCGCAATAAAGGTCTTTAAAACAGCCAGTTTTCCCGCAACAATACCGTCCAGCTCTTCCAGTACATTCATTATTTTCTAAGAATACTGGACAGCAGAAAACCGACACCTGCAGCAATCAGAACGGAAGCCAAAGGATTTTTTTGAACTTTTTTCAGCACATCGTCCGAATATTGTTTCATATTTTCTTCGACGTTATGCACGCCATTCATCCCTTCTTCATACAGTTCGCCAGCCCGTTTTTTACCTTCTTCATACAGCTCACTCGCAGCCTCACCAACGTGAGCGCGTGCATTTCGGCCATCTTTTTTCAATTTTTCCTGAGCTTTTTTTAATGTGTCCATCATGATTCATCCCTGTAGTGATTAAAAATCGGTCGCTTTAATACTATAGTCCGTAAATGGTAAAATACAAATGGGCAACCGGCCACGGACTTGTTGGGCCAGGGCCGCAACCTACCCGTTCAGTAAGACCTCGCTGCGAACGGGTAGGTTGCGGCCCTGGCCCAACAAGTCCGTGGCAAATTACGCCAGCGCCTCGGATAATTTATTAATCACCGCATCAACCGTCACCAGTTCCATGGTGCGGTCGCCGTGCGCGTGTGTGCCCCAAACATTGGTTGCGCCGGTTTTTTTCAAGACCGTTTCTACTGCCTGCGGATAGCAATCTACTGCCAGATGGCGGAAGGTGTAAGGACCGGATACGTCTGAACTGGTAACCGCGTGCAGCGCGACAACCGGTGTGCCGACTGCGGCGGCCATATGCGATGGGCCGGTATCGGGGCATAAAACCAGTCGGGCTTGACTGATCAGGGCGAGCAATTGTTTGGGTTTGGTCTTACCGACCAAATCCAGACAGGATACCTCGGCAAGAATGGCATCGGCCAGCTCGCGATCAAAGGGACCAGGTCCGCCGACCAACACCACCGTGAGATTCCAGGTTGCCTGAGCGTGTTTGATGACCTCTACATAACGCGCCACCGGCCAGCTGCGCTCCGGTTTACTGGCTGCCGGATTAACCAGCAGGACCGATTCATTACCCTCCAGATGCTTTCTCGCCCAGGCGTGTGATACCTCATCAATGGGCAAGTCCCAACGCAGATTTTTATTGGTCAAACCCAGGGGTTCGGCGAATTTCAAAAACCCTTCCAGGGTATGATCATTGCCTGCGCTGATCCGTTCCCCAACAAACAGGCCATGACCATCTTTGGCGCGCAAGCTGTCGTAGCCAATTTTACGTTTGGCTCGAATGAGCGGATATAGCAAATTGGCGCGAAAACTGGCTTGAGCGGCAAGCAACACGTCAAACTTTCGGTGCTTGAACTGTTTGTTGAAACGCCAGTAATCTGCCAGCGAATCAGGCTTGTCGATCACCACAAACTCAATATTGTCCATGCCTTCAACCAAATCATAGGCCGGACGGGAAATAACCCATGTGATGCGGGCTTCAGGAAAGCCTGCTTGCAGGGTACGAATCAAAGGCACCAACATTAATACGTCACCCAGTGCCGACAAGCGGACGACGCAGATAGACTTAATCATGTTGTAAAATGAAGCAAGCGCCACAGTACGGGCAGGTTTCCTTTCCGGTTTTTTCAATCGGCAAGTACACTTTGGGGTGCGCGTTCCACAATATCATGTCGTTGGTCGGGCAGCTCAAGGGCAAATCTTTTTGATGTACAATGTACATTTTTTCGGTGCTGGCCGCTTGTTTCTGTTTATCGCTCATAGGTCATTCTCCAGTGCCACAAATCAATGTGGCGTATTATCCAGTATTTCTGCAACTTTCGCCATGATTTCACCTGTGCTTTCTGCTTTGTCGCATGCAAATCGCACACCGTCTTTCCAATGACGCAACCAGGTGAGCTGGCGTTTGGCCAATTGTCGGGTGGCGGCAATCCCTTTGTTACAAAAAGTGTCATAATCGTCCAGGCCGGCCAGATAATCCAGAGCCTGACGATATCCCACGCAACGCATGGCCGGACAGCTGGGCGGCAGGCTCCAGGTCGCTTGCAATTGTTTGACCTCTTCGATAAAACCCTGGTCCAGCATGATCTGAAAACGCCTGGCGATGCGCTCGTGCAACCAGGCCCGGTCATCGGGCATCAAAGACAAATTCACGAAGGAAAAATCCCTGCTTGTGGTGTCTGCCGCCAGATGCGCTGACATGGGCTGCCCGGTCAGATGAAACACTTCCAGGGCGCGTTGGATGCGCTGTGTGTCGTTGGGATGAATTCTGGCAGCCGCAACGGGATCAACAGTCTGCAACTGCGCGTGCATGGCCTCCCAACTGGACAGCTCTGCCTCGGCGAGCAGGCGTTCGCGCAGCGCCTCGTCTGCATCCGGTAATGCGGCAAGACCTTGTTGCAAGGCTTGAAAATACATCATGGTTCCGCCAACGAGCAGTGGAATGTTGCCGCGCTGGATGATGGCTTTGCTCAGTTGTCGTGCATCTTCACAGAATTGTGCCGCCGAATAAGCCTGGGGTGGATCGAGAATATCAATCAAATGATGGGGAGAAACCTGTAATTCGGCGGCACCTGGTTTCGCCGTGCCGATATCCATGCCGCGATAAATCATGGCCGAATCGACGCTGATGATCTCAAAGGGAAAGCGTGTCAGCAAGTCACAGGCCAGTGCCGTTTTTCCCGAAGCTGTTGGCCCCATCAAACAAAACAAGGTATCAGGCATGAAACACATCCTGGCAAAAACTGAGCGACAAAGGTTTGGCAAACGCCTGGGTATCGTTTTCAGCCGCCTTTTGTTTGAACCAGGCCAGGCACTCGTTGTATGGATCGTTCAGGAGGGTTTGGCAATCCATCATCTGATGCTGCACCAGCAGATCCAGCAACTGCGCTTCTGACGGCTCCCCCTGCTGTACCTGATCCATAATGGCCAGCACCAGGCTTTTGATGGACACATTGGGTGTTTGTTGCGGCAAGGAGCGAATCATTATCTTCCCATTAGCCGCACAGTCCGTTTCAATACCAAGCTGATGTAAACAGGCTTTGGCTTTTTGCCAGAGATCGGGCGACGTGTCGAGATACATGGGCACCAGCAACGGACGGCTGGCCAGAGGTCTTGCGCTGTTGCGCAGCGTATCCAGCAAACACTGGGTCTGCAAGGCCAATACGTCGATCAGATACGGCGTTTTCTCTATCATAAATACGGCGAATCGTTCGTTCAACAACAGGGGGGGATTTGTTTTTTGCCCAGGCTCTGGCGCGGGTGCATGATAATCCATGCTGGTATCCCGTTCGCGCACCACCCATGATGGTTGTTTGAAAGGCTGGGGCAAGGGCTCAAAAAGCGACTCGTCAATATCCGCTGTAATCTGTAGTCGCTGTTGGATTTGTGAACGAATAAAATCATGCACCAAACGCGGCTGCTGAAAACGAACCTCGTGTTTGGTTGGATGAACGTTCACATCCACCTCGCCAGGATCGATACTGAAATAGAGCAAGCAGGACGGAAAGCGGCCCGGGTGCAACACGCTGTCGTAAGCTTGTTTGATTGCGTGATTGATCAACTTGTCTTTCACCATGCGGCCATTCAGGTACACCCATATTTTATCGTTTTGGCTGCGTTGAAGACCCGGATCGCTTACCCAGCCATGCAAACGCATGCCGGCATGCTCATGATCCAGGGTCAATGATTGCTCAACGAAGGATTTGCCCAGTACTTTGGCGATACGGGAAACGCGAGACTGCTCGTCACGAGCGGCGGGTAAATGCAGCACGGCTTTGCCGTTATGGCTCAGATTCAAACTGATTTCCGGCGAACCGAGGGCAAAACAGCGAACCACTTTGTCAATGGCCTGGAATTCCGAGCGCTCGGGTTTGAGGAATTTTTTTCTGACCGGGGCATTATAGAATATATCGCGCACATCGATGGTGGTGCCAGCGGATCGGGCGCAAGCGGTGATCTGATGATGTTGATTGTCCAGCATCATACCCGTGTCCTGAGATGCAGGTTTTGAACTGATGGAAACGCGCGCAACCGAGGCGATGCTGGCCAGGGCTTCACCACGAAAACCCATGCTGCTGATGGCGTATAAATCGGTCAATTGGGTAATTTTGCTGGTGGCATGGGCTGCCAGGGCCAGCGGCAGATCGTCGGCAACGATGCCCATACCATTGTCGCTGATTTTTATCTGATTCAAGCCGCCATAGCCGACATCAATAGTGATGCTGTCGGCTTTGGCGTCCTGGGCGTTTTCGAGTAATTCTTTCACGACCGAGGCCGGGCGTTCAATGACTTCGCCAGCGGCTATCTGGTTGGCAACCGCCGCACTTAATTGCCTGATTCTCATGCTCATACCGTGCGTGACGTCTGCTTGCCTTTTCCCTGGCTTAATTTATCGTCGGAACGACCGGCTGTGGCAAGCGCTTCAATGTAGGTGCCATGCGGTGGATATTCCCAAAAATATCGTTTCAGTCCCTGAAAAATGGATTGCGTTAAACGTGCCTGATATCGGGGGCTGTTTAAATTTCTTTCTTCACGCGGATTGGAGATAAAACCGGTTTCTATCAAAATGGACGGAATATCCGGTGACTTTAGCACCATAAAACGCGCTTGCTCTACTTTGCGATTGTGCAGGCTGGTCATGGTGTCCAGATTCTGCAAAACCTGATTGCCCATATGCAAGCTGGCGGCAATGGTTGCTGTTTGCGACAAATCAATCAACACCGTGCGCACCAGACCGCTTTGATCATCCAGACCGCGCAAATTCACGCCGCCCAGTTCCGAATAGTTTTCCTTTTCCGCCAACCAGCGAGCCGCTTCACTGGTCGCTCCCCGTTGCGACAGGGCAAACACTGATGCCCCATTGGATTGCTGATTAATAAAGGCATCCGCATGAATGGAAATAAACACGTCACCATTATATTGTCTGGCAATGGTCAAACGATCACGCAAGCCAACGTAATAATCGCCCTTGCGCGTCATCACCGCGCGCATGCCAGGCTGTTTGTCGATAATTTGTTTTAGTTTGGACGCGATCGCCAGGGTCACATTTTTTTCCGCCACGCGATGCGGACCTATCGCACCCGGATCATGACCGCCGTGTCCGGCATCCAGCACGACGATTACATCGCGACGCGCTTTGCTTCGAGCTGGTTGAACGGGCTGAGGACGCTCTGCTTTGCTCACTTGGGGTTTTGCTACGCTGCGTTTGGCCGTAGCGCCAGGATTTGCAGAAATATCCAGGGAAAACGCATGTTGCGCACCAGGCGATGGCGCACGCAGCCGAACCGCATCCGTTACTTCAAACACCAGACGCAAGGTTTGTGGATTGGGATGGCCGCTGCGCACCCTTTTAATCAGATCATTATTCAAATGCAGACTGTTTAAATCAAACGATAGATTGGTATTATCCAGATCAACCACGACCCGATCCGGATTGGTCAGGGTAAATACTTTATGCACAATAGCTTTATCAAGACTGAAATACAGCGAGGTTTTGCCAGCATTTTGTTTGATCTGGACAGATTGCAATCTGGCCGCCATCAGCTGGCAAGACAAGAGCAGCAACATAAGACAAAAGACCGTTCGTTTCATCATAATTTCCCTGCCAGGCAAGACAACATGTTTTCTCCGGAACGGCTCAAAGCGTTGAGGGTCATGAAACGCCCTGTATCTGCCATCGTCAAAACAATACGCAAATCCACCTTCGTCAGGCTTTCTTCGGCACGTTCTGGCCACTCAATACAAAAAACGGCCTGACTGGTAAAATAATCCCTGAAACCCAGATAATCCAGCTCCGTTTCATCTTCTATACGATACAGATCAAAGTGGTGAATGTGCAAGCCCTGACAATCATAGCTTTCCACCAGAGAAAAAGTCGGACTTTTGATGGCGCCAGTCACGCCGAGCGCGCGCAGCATGGCACGAATAAAAGTTGTTTTGCCGGCGCCGATTTCGCCTTGAAATGTTAAAACAGCCGGCGCGTGCAGACAGGTGGACAAGGTATTGGCCAATTGAACGCTTGCGGCTTCATCCGCCAATGCATACGATTGTGTCATCATCATTCATTAACCAACTGACGCAGCCAGGGCAGCAAATCGCTGGCAATCAAGCCGCGCTCGCCCTGCTGTTGTGCGGCCAGGTCACCGGCGCGGGCATGAATCCAGACGCCCAGTTTTGCCGCATCCGCCAAAGACAAGCCCTGCGCCGCCAGACCGGCAATCACCCCGCTCAACACATCGCCCATGCCAGCGCTGGCCATGCCGGGGTTGCCAGCATCACAAAGATACAACGATGATTTATCCGTGCAGAGCAAGGAACCATTCCCTTTTAATACGATTTGTCCGCCGAATGTCGCCTGCAGATCGGACACGGCCTGATATCGATCTTGCTGCACTGCCTGCACCGAACAGGCCAGCAAACTGGCCGCTTCGCCCGGGTGCGGGGTTAATACCCAATTGTCGTCATGCTGGGGAAATTGCGCCAGCAATCGCAGCGCCGATGCATCAATGATCATCGGCAGTTGAGAGGCGATCACCTGATGAAACAACTGATCAGCCCAATCGCTCAGACCAAGACCCGGTCCGATAATGCAATGGGAGGCGTTGCTGATCAAAGGCAACAGATCCTCGACACGACGAATACCATGTACCATCAACTCAGGCATCTGGGCAAGCACTGTTCTGGCGTGTTCTGGTCGCGTGGCAATGCTGACCATGCCCGCACCCACACGCAGTGCCGCCTGGGCCGCAAGAAAGACGGCACCGGCCATGCCGTAATCGCCGCCAATCACCAGTACGTGGCCAAAATCACGCTTATGGCAATTACGCCGACGTCTGGGTAATAAAGGGCTTGATGAATCAGCTTTGAGCGTATGCGCGATGGGTGTCATGCTGGATAAATATGCGGCTATACCCAAATCATCGATATGCAGATCGCCGCAATGATCCGGGCCGTCCAGGGTTTTTAATCCGGTTTTACAGGCAATAAATGTAATCGTGACGGCAGCGCGCGCGCAAGTACCCATAACTTGCCCGGTATCGGCATTCAGACCGGAGGGCACATCCAGTGATAAAACGGGCAGCTCACTGCTGTTAACGAGCTGAATGGCTGCTGTCATCGGTTCCTGCACCAGACCATTCAAACCGGTACCCAGCAGGGCATCAACAATCAAATCGGCATCTTGATCGACGGTGTCGTCGATATCATTGCTGGACATAAAATGACAGGGAATACCGGCCAAAATGGCTGCTTCGGCGGCTGCACGTGCCGAAGGCGGTAGATGTTCCGGGGCTTTGTATTGATGAATGCTAACCTGATATGCCGCTTCGTGGGCCAGACGTGCCAGCACATAACCGTCACCGGCGTTATTGCCGCTGCCGCAAAATACGGCCAGCTTATGTGCATGGGGAAAATGTTGACGCAGGCAATCAAAGGCGGCCAGTCCGGCGCGGGCCATCAGCTCTGTTTCCGTGACAGGCAAATCAGCCATAGCCGCTCGTTCGCAATCCTTTATCTGGCTGCTGTGAAAAAGAGCCATGGCGTTAGTCAGCATAACTGTCTCGTGTGTGCTTGGGATCGCTCCCGTTCCTTACTCTTTTTTAACCAGGGTCAAAGCCGGCTTGTTGCGTTTTCTGGTGTCGCTTACCGGGGCTTCAGCAGCTGGTGGAGGCTCGTTGTATTCCTCACCAAACTCCATACCACGACCGTTTTCCTTGGCATAAATCGCCAACACCGCAGCAGGGACAACAAAAATTTGCACAGTTAAACCGGAAAATCGTGCCGTAAACACGATTTTATCGTTATCAAGATGCAATCCCCGACAGGCTTGTGGTGAAATATTCAACACTATTTTGCCATTGTTGACGTGCTCTTGCGGCACTTCAACACCGGGATACTCTGCATTAACCAGGACATAGGGCGTCAAATTGTTATCAACGATCCAGTCGTATATCGCTCGAATAAGATAAGGTTTATTAGAGGTCATGTTCATCATTACGCAGCCCTTAACTGCCTCTCAACATCCGTCAAGCTGGACTGAAAGGAATCACGTTTGAATACACGTTGCATGTAGGCATGCAAGGCCTTTGCGCTCGCCGGTATCTCGATATTCAATTGCGGCAAACGCCACAGCAAGGGCGCGAGTGCGCAATCCAGTAAAGAAAACTCATCGCTTAGAAAATAAAGTTTGTCAGCAAAAACAGGATCAAGACTGACCAGACTGTCAAGCAGGTATTCTCTGGCTTGATCAGCATCTGTGTTGCTTTTTATTTGCAATAATAATTGATACCAGTCTTGTTCAATGCGATGCATCATTTTACGGGTTTCAGCGCGCGCAACCGGATACACAGGCAACAACGGAGGATGCGGGAAACGCTCATCAAGGTATTCCATGATGATTCGGGCTTCATACAGAACCAGTTCACGATCAATCAGAGTAGGAATCGTACCGTAAGGATTGATGGCCATCAAATCGTCGTTGGCGTCGCCCTGCTTCGACTGCAAAATCTCAACATTGACACCTTTTTCTGCCAAAACGATGCGAACCTGATGACTGTATACGTCATCACAATCAGAATACAAAGACATAATGGTACGTTTTGCTACAATAGCCATGAGCCACTCCTGGATAAATCAACTTACCTATGGCGACAGAATTTACATTCCACGCTTGAAAGGGAAACGTCGTGTGCGAGGTTTGGAGATCCTGAAGTGAACACTGTCAGGAATTCCTGCCCGGAAAGCACCATTTTAACATAATTTTCATAAAGTGGGGCATTCCATTCGCTTATTTCTGTTTTAATTTTTTCCAATACAAGCTTTTCAGCAAATAAACTATCACCAGAAAAACTGCGAGAAAGGCCAACACAAACATCCCTATGCGTTGACGTTCCAATTTGACCGGTTCGGCAACATAGGCCAGAAAGGTCACCAAATCCTGAATCGAGCGATTATATTCCTGCTCGGTCATGCTGCCATCAGCAACGCGGACAAGATGCGATATGGCTGCGTTCTTTTCCTGACTTTCGCGAACAGGCACGCGCTTGCCGTACAATGACGCCAGAACATTGGGCATGGCCACGTCGGGAAACAGCATATTATTGACGCCAAAGGGTTTGGAGGCGTCGTCATAAAAGCTGTGCAAATAAGTATACAGCCAGGACGGACTGCGTTTGCGGGCAATCAATGACAAATCTGGCGGAACCACGCCAAACCATTGTCTGGCATCGGTGGCCGGCATGCTGATTTCAATAGGGTCGTGAATTCTGGCCTGGGTGAAAATCAAATTGCTTTGCAATATACCGGTGTCGACATCGCCATCAAAGGTCGTTAAACCCAGATCACGCGCCATGCGGTTATACCGCATGTATTTCAGGGAATGGCAGCCAGAACAATAGTTCATATACATTTTGGCGCCACGCTGCAAAGCCCCCTGATCGTGCCAATCAATATCAACCGGCATTAAGGGCACCGTGCTGCTCAAACTCGCTTGTGCTACCCCTGCAAATACCAGACCTGCCAACAATATCCCGATGTGTTTCAGCATCATTTCTCAATCCTTTCCGGCACGGGTAGCGAGCTTTCCCAGCGACTGTAAAATGGCATTAACAGAAAGTACGCAAAATATAATACCGCAAAGACACGGGCAAGAATTTGTCGCACCGGTGTTAGCCCAACAGTGCCCAAATAGCCCAGACAGATAATACTCACTACAAAAACAAGCAGGGCAATACGTGACAAGCGGCCTTTGTAGCGCATGGATTTCACCGGACTGTTATCCAGCCAGGGCAAGAACAGCAGCAGCAAAATCGAAGCGCCCATGGCGACCACGCCCAGCAACTTGTTGGGGATTGCGCGCAATATGCTGTAAAACGGCGTCATATACCAGGATGGCGCAATCAGATCAGGCGTTACCATGGGATCGGCTGGTGTAAAATTATCATGCTCCAGGAAATAGCCGCCCATTTCCGGTGCAAAAAACACGATGGCAAAAAAGATCATCAAAAAAATCAGAGACCCAACTGAATCTTTCAAGGTGTAATAGGGATGGAAAGGAATGCCGTCCAGCGGCCGCCCCTGCTCATCAAGATGTTTTTTGATTTCGATGCCTTCGGGATTATTGGATCCCACTTTATGCAAAGCAACTATATGCAGATAGACAAGACCGATAATCAGCATGGGAATGGCCACGATGTGCAGGGCAAAAAATCGCTGCAAGGTAGCGTTCGACACATGATAATCGCCACGCAACCAGGTCACCAGGCTGTCGCCCACGTAGGGAATGGCGCCGAACAACGAGGTGATCACTTGCGCGCCCCAATAAGACATTTGCCCCCAGGGCAGCAGGTAGCCAAAAAACGCTTCTGCCAGTAACAAAATAAACAAGCCCATGCCCAACAACCAAACCAGCTCGCGCGGTCGCTGATACGATCCGTACAACAGCGCGCGGAACATGTGCAGATACACCACGATAAAAAAAGCGGAAGCACCGGTTGAATGCATATATCGCAAGAGCCAACCGTAGTTTACATCACGCATAATATATTCGACGGAGGAAAAAGCATCTTTTGCGGTGGGTGTATAAAACATGGTTAGCCATACACCGGTGAGCAATTGATTCACCAGCACCAGCATGGCCAGCGATCCGAAAAAATACAGGAAATTAAAGTTTTTCGGCGCGTAATATTCGCTGATGTGCTTTTTCCAGGTACTCATCAGAGGGAAGCGTTCCTCTATCCAATTCGACAACCCACTCATACACTTACGTTCCTTGATTTGATTTATCCAATTTCGATCAGATGTTCGTTAATAAACCGATACGGTGGCACTTCAAGATTAATCGGCGCTGGCACGCCTTTGAATACACGGCCGGCCAGATCAAAAGTCGACCCATGGCAGGGGCAAAAAAAGCCGCCAGGCCATTGCGGTCCCAGTTCGTTTTCCAATGGCGTGAATTTGGGCGTACAACCCAAGTGCGTGCACACACCTACCAGGACGAGGTATTCGGGATTGATGGATCGAAATTCGTTTTTGGCATAGTCCGGTTGTTGTTCAACCAGGGATTGCGGATCACGTAGTTGATCATCATGATTGGGTAATTGTGCCAGCATTTCTTTGGTTCGCCGAACGATCCACACCGGTTTTCCGCGCCACTCCACGGTTGCCTGTTGGCCTGGTTCAATTTTGCTTAAGTCAACCTGTACGGGAGCGCCAGCTGCTTCAGCTTTGGCACTGGGTAACCAGGACGACACAAAGGGAGTCAACGCACAGGCAACGCCTACGCCGCCAAGCACACCTGTTGCGGTCAGCAGGAATTTGCGTTTTTGTTCATCGATGGAATCATCTGAACTGTCGTTGTTATTTTCAGGCTCGGTGGTATCCGTCACTATCATCTTATCCTGTGAAATCATTTCGTTAGGTAATATGTCAAGCGTATGACAGCTTATGTTATATCAAAGACTGGTGATTTTCAAACTATCGTCACTGCACACAGTTAAGCTGTGGTGCAGGTTGCGACCCTGGCCCATGGCCGTCAGGCTAAGAGAAAAATTTCGGTGCCAAGCGAGCGTACGGAGACCCTTCGCTTCGCTCTGGGCGACACGTTTGGACTGCGTTGTGGGTTGAGAGGTAGCCTTTCACCCTGATGCTCAAGCGTGTCGCCCAGAGCGAAGCGAAGGGTCTCCTGATTGTGGCACGGTGCCACCTGATAAACCGAAGCTTTTCCCTTAGCCTGACGGTCATGCGGCCAGGGCCGCAACCTAAGCGTTCTTATCGGGTTTTGCGCGGACAAAAAAAAACCCCGCATTTGCGGGGTCGAATACAGAATTAACGTTTTGAGTACTGCGGGGCTCGACGTGCTTTGTGCAAGCCGACTTTTTTCCGCTCGACTCGACGTGAATCGCGTGTCAGGAAACCTTTGGCACGTAATTTCTTACGGCATGAATCATCACTTGGCTCAGCATCAGCAGCCATGTCTTTTTCATCGTAAGCTACCAGCGCACGCGCGATACCCAAACGAATGGCACCGGCTTGACCTGATATTCCGCCACCAACTACTGTAGCGTATACGTCAAATTTTTTGGTCATTTCAACGGCTTCAAAAGCCTGACGAACAACCATGCAAGAGGTCTCACGACCAAAATAATCTTCCAGTACACGGTTATTAACTTTTATTTCGCCTTTCCCAGGTCGCAAAAAAACGCGAGCTGTAGAACTTTTACGACGACCCGTACCATAGTATTGCTGCATCTCAGCCATAATACTTATTCCTCAATCTCAAGTTGCCTGGGTTGTTGTGCGGTATGTGGATGTTCGCTTCCAGCATACACTTTCAGCTTACGGTACATCTCTCTTCCCAGCACGTTTCTGGGCAACATACCCTTAACAGCCAATTCGATAATGCGAACAGGATTTTTTTCCTGAAGCTTATCAAAGGAAATGGACTTGATACCACCAGGAAACCCGGAATGGCGATAGTACATTTTTTCTTTGAACTTTCGTCCTGTGACAGCAATTTTCTCAGCATTAACGACAACGATGTAATCACCGGTATCAACATGCGGGGTGAACTCTGCTTTATGTTTGCCACGTAAACGTCTTGCAATCTCGGTAGCAACACGACCCAGAATTTTATCGCTGGCGTCTATGATGAACCAGTCACGTTTTACTTCGTGAGCTTTGGCGCTAAATGTTTTCATTAAATTAACTCCGAACCGCCTACTATAGGTAATCTTTCAATCTTGGACGGGCGATTTTAACCAAAACTGCATCAACCTACAAGTAAATTAGAATAAAACTTGCAAGCATTTTTAATATTTTACGAATTACCTGTAAATTTTGAATAAAAATAGCGAGTTTATGCCGGCCTGTCTATCAGCAAATTTTCCGCTATCTGGTTGTTAACAAGACAAGTTTCGATGATGGTGTCGATATCCGCTTCGGACTCATAACGAAACCAGAGCCCTTCCGGGTAAACGACAATACAAGGACCCGAGGCACAACGCCCAAGACAGCCTGATTTGCTCACGCGAATCTTGCCGGGACCAAACATGTCCAGTTCCAGTAATCGGGTTTTCAGGTAGTCAAAAAACTCTTCTCCACCTGTATTGGCGCAGCAGGGCTTGCCTGCTGGCTTCTGATTCGTGCATACAAACACGTGACGATTATAGTGACTCAAAGACTAACTTCCTCGTTGTTCGATTTTAGACTTTAACTTTAATCCGGGCTTGAATGTGACCACGCGCCGGGCTACTACTGGAATTTCCTCACCCGTCTTGGGGTTACGTCCGGGTCTTTGTGGCTTGTCACGCAAGGTGAAGTTGCCAAATCCCGAGAGTTTGACGTGCTGTCCATTCTCAAGAGAGAAACGTATTGCTTCAAAGAATTGATCAACCATATCTTTTGAATCCGGTTTGACCATGCCCAATTCGTTAAACAGTGCATCCGCAATCATTGCCTTACTTAGTGCATTCACGATTAGTCCCTCAATGTAATTGCAAATCGTTCTTCCAGTTTTGTAATTATAGCACTAATTATTTGATTGATCTCAAGATCAACCAGGGTTCGGGTTTTATCCTGCAAAGTCAGGGCGACAGCAACGCTCTTTTTTCCCTCGGGAATGGACTCGCCAGTGTACACATCAAAGACGTCAAAAGATTTTAACCAGTCATTTTGCACGGTTTCGCGTACCAGCGATTCGATTTGAGACATGGCAATACGCTCGTCCACCAGCAACGACAAATCGCGGCGTATTTGCGGGAATCGGGAAATGGATTGATATTTGGGTGCGATTGATACGCTCAAGCCTGGCAAGCTCATTTCAAACAGCATCACCTCGTCTTGCAAATCGAGCGCGTCAGCAATGCGCGGGTGCAAGACACCGCACCAGCCAATCGTTTTGCCATCGAGAATAATTTGTGCCGATTTGCCGGGATGCAAAGCCTGATGCTCCCCTGCCTCAAATTGGACATGATGCACATTCAAAGACGCGAACAAGGCTTCCAAATCCCCTTTCATATCAAAAAAATCGTATTTGCGTGCGGGCTCGTTCCAACTCATGGCGCCGCATTCGCCGGTCAAAAGTCCACCGATACACGGGGTTTCCTCGACCTTGCCTTGTTTCGATTCGAATACCACACCGTGCTCGATAAATTTAATGGCTGTTTGCTGGCGATGCGTATTATAAATCATGGACGCAATCAGGCCAGGCCACATGCCAGTACGCATTTGAGCCAGCTCGGAGGAAATGGGATTGAGCAAGCTGATAGCGTTGGCATCGGGATATAATACGCTTTGCAATTCGGGATCAACGAAACTGTAGCTGATGGTTTCGTGGTAAGCACGCGCAGTGAAAAAATCCAGCGTGGTCATCAACAGCGTCTCAATCGGATTGATGATGCCGGCACGCACCGCGGCGATCATGGTATCGCCTTTGATGTTATCGTAACCGTGCAGACGAATCACTTCCTCAACCAGATCGACATCGAGTTGAATATCCACCCGATGAGAAGGCACGTGAACGGTCCACAAGGGCGCGTTCTGTTTAATGGTCATGCCCAGACCTTGCAACATGGACAGCATATCGTTTTCCGCTATCTCAATCCCGGTTAATTGTTTGACCTTTTCCGGATTGAAAGACACCGAACGGCTGACGGGTTGATGGTCAGCAGATTTTGCCACCGAAACAGGACCGGCCTTTCCACCGGCGATCTCCAACAGCAAGGCTGTTGCGCGTTCCAGAGCCAGCAATGGCAAAGCCGGATCAACACCGCGTTCATAGCGTTGCGATGAGTCAGTACTCAAACCATAACGACGCGCTACGCCGGCAATGGATATCGGGTTAAAATATGCGCTTTCGAGGAATACATCGCAGGTGTTTTCATTAACAGCGGAAAAGTCGCCACCCATCACACCGGCCAGAGCCAGTGCCTGTTTGGAATCAGCAATCACCAGTTCGCTGCCTTGCAGATTAATGGTCTGTCCGTCCAGCAAATCCAGCGATTCATTGTTTTGGCTTTGGCGAACAAAAATATCACCCTGTACACAGCTTAAATCGAATGCGTGCATGGGCAAGCCCAGTTCCAGCATCACGTAATTGGTCACATCGACAACGGGGTGGATGACGCGTACACCTGAACGGCGAAGGCGTTCGCGCAGCCACAGGGGGCTGACGGCTTGCGAATTTAATCCGCGAATGACTCGACCACTGTAAAATGGGCAAGCTTCCCCGGACTGTAAATGAATACTTTTTTGTTCATCGATGGCCGGCGCTACCTGTACCTCAGGCAGTGGTTTCAAAGGCGATTGCGTCAGAGCCGCCACTTCGCGCGCTACGCCGCGTATACTCAGACAATCGGCACGGTTGGGGGTCAGTTCAATGTCGAAAACCAGATCATCCAGTTGCATATATTCGCGAAAACTCAAGCCCGGCGGTGCGTCTTCGTCCAGCTCCAGAATCCCCTCGGAACTGTCAGACAGCCCCAATTCGCTGGCAGAACAGAGCATGCCCTGCGACAGTTCGCCGCGCAATTTGGCTTCCTTGATGACCAGTCCACCCGGTAATTTGGCGCCAATTTGAGCGAGTGCCACCATCAATCCGCCGCGCACGTTGGACGCGCCGCAAACAATTTTCAAGTTGGAACCGCTACCGGTTGTCACCTCACACAAGCTCAGCTTGTCAGCCTGCGGGTGCGGACTGGTACTGATAACTTTCGCCACGACAACGCCTTCAAAGGCGCCGGCAACCGGGCTAACCGAATCCACTTCCAGACCCGCCATGGTCAGGCGTTCTGCCAATTGTTTCGCGTCCCATGCCGGATTAACCCATTCACGCAACCAGATTTCGCTCACTTTCATCGTCAATACTCACTTAATACCTGTCTGTCAGGACGTCCGTTTGGACATCGTCTGGAATTGATTTAAAAAATTCAAGTCGTTTTCGAACATCAACCGCAGATCGTCAATGCCAAAATACAGCATGGCGAGTCTGTCTATGCCCATACCAAAGGCCCAGCCTTGATACTCTTCGGGAGAAATATTGACGTTGCGCAACACATTGGGATGAACCATACCGCAGCCCAGTACCTCAAGCCAACCGGTATATTTACAGGAACGGCAGCCTTCGCCGGCACATTGGGTGCATTCAATGTCCACTTCCGCAGACGGTTCGGTAAACGGAAAATAGGATGGGCGGAAACGTAAAGCCAGTTCCTTGCCAAAAAAACTGGCAAAAAAATCGCGTAACAAACCGCGCAGATTGGTCATGGTGGCCTGTTTGTCTATTAACAAGCCTTCAACCTGGTGGAACATGGGCGTGTGTGTCATATCGGAATCACAACGATACACACGACCCGGGGCAATCAATCGCAACGGCGGCTCTTTGGTTTCCATCACCCGGATTTGTACCGGTGAGGTATGGGTGCGCAGCAAGCGGCCATCGCCAAAATAAAAGGTATCGTGCATGGCGCGCGCCGGGTGGTGTCCCGGGATGTTCAAGGCTTCAAAATTATAAAATTCGGTCTCGATTTCCGGCCCTTCAACGATATCAAAGCCCATACGGCTGAAATAACTGTTGATGAATTGTTTTACCTGGGTGACAGGATGGGTGGAACCGGATTGTTTGTGTCGTCCCGGCAAGCTGATATCGATACGTTCAGCAGCCAGTTTTTTTTGCAGGTTTTCTTCTTTCAGAAGCTGCATTTTGTCTTCTATCAAGGTACTGATGTCACGTTTCACCACGTTGACCAGTTGCCCCATTTTAGGCTTTTCCTCGGCACTGAGGTTTACCAGGTTTTTCAGAATTTCGGTCAAACGCCCTTTTTTCCCCAGATAATCAACGCGAATGGCTTCAAGCGCATTGACGTCCTGTGCGGCACTGATGGCATGGGCAGCTTGTTGCTGCAACTCGGTGATGTCTTGCATGATAGCGTAACCTGCATGTAAAAAAGGAGGCCGCAGCCTCCTTTGTTATATCAATATATTATACGGCAACAAAATTTGCCCGGCTCGCTATGAAGCAGCCAGGCATTCATTACGCTGCTAATGCGGCTTTCGCTTGTTCAGCGACTGCTGCAAAACCAACTTTGTCGTATACGGCCATATCAGCCAAAACCTTACGATCAAGTTCGATAGACGCTTTTTTCAGTCCATCAATCAAACGGCTGTAAGACATACCACATTCACGCGCTTGCGCGTTGATACGGGTAATCCACAGTGCGCGGAATTGACGTTTTTTCTGACGTCGGTCACGATAGGCATATTGACCAGCCTTGATTACCGCTTGTTTGGCAACACGGTAAGTACGACTACGGGCACCATAATAACCTTTGGCTTGATCTAAAATTTTCTTATGACGGGCTTTCGCCGTCACACCACGTTTAACTCTTGGCATTGTTCATTCCTCCCCTTAACTACCGTGCAACATACGAGCGGCCAGACGTGCATCACACGGCTTCAATGCGCTGGAAGCAACACGAAGATGACGCTTTTGCTTGCTCGATTTCTTGGTGAGGATATGATTCCTGTAAGCTCGGCGGCGCTTGATAGCTCCACTGGCCGTTTTTCGGAAGCGTTTTTGCGCTCCACGATGTGACTTTAACTTCGGCATAACGAAATACTCCGCATTTGTTCTATTTCATAATTGACAGGGCGATTGCATCTGGTTTGATCCATACGGTTCAAGCCATAGCAATAACCACAAGAAACATAAACCGCTTTGAAACGATGAATGTTCTTATTTTTTCTTCGGCGACAGCACCATCAACAATTGGCGTCCTTCACGTTTGGCATGCTGCTCAACCACGGCGTATTCGGCCGTATCTTGCTGCAAGCGTTCCATGATCTTCATACCAATGTCCTGGTGAGCCATTTCACGACCACGAAAACGCAGCGTAACTTTGACCTTGTCACCATTATTAAGGAAACGTACCAGGTTGCGTAGCTTGACCTGATAATCCCCATCTTCCGTCGTTGGACGGAATTTCAACTCTTTGACCTGAATTTGCTTCTGCTTTTTCTTGGCTTCAGCTTGTTTTTTACTCAGTTCAAAAAGAAACTTACCGTAATCCATTATTTTACAGACAGGAGGCCTGGCTGATGGTGAAATTTCCACCAAATCGAAACCACCTTCTTCTGCGGCACGTAAGGCTTCGCGGGTTGAAACAACACCCATCTGATTGCCTTCAGCATCAATTAAGCGTACCTCGGGTACGTTGATCTGCTCATTGACTCGTGCGCGATCACTGTCACGTTTATTTTGTACGGTAATAGTCTAATCCTCCGGCTGATTTTAAGTACGACCTTTGGGATCGGAGCCAAAATAACCTCCCATTCTTGCATCAAATCTGAACATCATCTTGCGATGTTCGGAGCTTCAAAAAAGCTCGATGGACAGCAAGTACACCTGCGCCTTTTTGAAGCTCCGAACATCGCAAGCTAATATTCAGCTTTGCGCAAGAATGGGACGTTATTTCGCCCCCGACCCCTTAGCAAGAACTTCCTGCTTTAACAGGTCGCAGATTGCGTCTATTGTCATGACGCCAAGCTCTTTTCCTTCGCGCGTGCGAACGGAAACCGTCTTGTTTTCCACTTCTTTATCACCAATAACCAATAAATAGGGAACTTTTTGTAAAGTATGCTCGCGGATTTTAAAGCCAATCTTCTCATTTCTCAAGTCAAAATTGGCTCTGAAGCCCTGTTTTTGCAAAATTTTTGTTACCTGGCTGGCAAAATCGTTCTGTTTTTCACTGATAGTGAGTACAGAAACCTGTTCGGGGGCCAACCACAAGGGGAAACGACCGGCGTAATGCTCAATCAGAATTCCCATGAATCGTTCCAGTGACCCCATAACCGCACGATGAACCATAACCGGGATTTGTTTGCTGCCATCTTCGGCAATATAACTGGCATCCAGGCGTTCGGGCATCGAGAAGTCTACCTGAATTGTTCCGCATTGCCAAATTCTGCCCAGACAGTCGGACAGAGAGCATTCAATTTTGGGGCCGTAAAAAGCGCCTTCGCCGGGTGCGTCGACCCAGGTAATGTTGCGGGCACGCATGGCGTTTTGCAGTGCGGCTTCGGCTTTATCCCAGACTTCGTCGCTGCCTACGCGTTTTTCAGGGCGCAGAGCCAGGCGGTATTTGATTTCGTCAAAGCCAAAATCGGCGTAAACAGACTGAACCAGCTCCAGGAACATAGTGACTTCGGATTGAATTTGTTCTTCGGTACAAAAAATATGACCATCGTCCTGAACCATGTTGCGAACACGCATCAAACCATGCAGGGAACCGGATGGCTCGCAGCGGTGACAGTTACCGAATTCAGAAAAGCGCAGCGGCAGATCGCGGTAGCTTTTCAGTCCGTTATTATAGACCTGAACGTGGCAAGGGCAGCTCATGGGCTTGACGACGTAGTCACGGTTTTCGGTTGAAGTCACGAACATGTCATCGCGGAAATTGGCCCAGTGACCGGATTTTTCCCACAGGGAACGATCAACCACTTGTGGTGTTTTGATTTCCTGATAGCCAAAATCTTTCAGGCGCTCGCGGATGTATTGCTCCAGCATGCCGTACACCGCCCAGCCTTTGGGGTGCCAGAATACCATGCCCGGCGCGATGTCCTGAAAATGGAACAGGCTCATGGCTTTGCCCAGTTTGCGATGATCGCGTTTTTCCGCTTCTTCTATACGATGCAGGTAGGCGTCCAGCGCTTTCTTGTCGTTCCAGGCGGTTCCATAAACACGTTGCAGCATGGCGTTATTTTGATCGCCACGCCAATAGGCACCAGCCAGTTTGGTTAATTTAAACGCTTTAAGATGACCGGTCGACGGCACGTGTGGTCCGCGGCACAAATCTTCAAAATCCCCCTGCTTGTATAATGACAATGCTTCGTTTGCGGGGATGCTGGTGATAATTTCAGCTTTGTATTCTTCGCCAAGTTGACGGAAATATTGTATGGCTTCGTCACGCGGCAACTCACGTCGGGTAATTGGCAGATTTTCTTTGGCCAGCGCCTGCATTTTGGCTTCGATCAAGACCAAATCGTCGGGTGTAAAAGGACGTTCATAGGCAAAATCGTAGTAGAAGCCGTCTTCAATCACCGGACCGATGGTAACCTGGGCACTGGGGAACAATTGTTTGACGGCCTGAGCCAGCAAATGTGCGGCAGAATGGCGAATGACTTCCAGGCTGGCTTCCTGTTTATCGGTAATAATCACCAGGGAACAATCTTGCTGGATACGGAAACAGGTATCAACCATCTGCCCGTCAACGGCTCCGGCCAGCGCCACTTTGGCCAGTCCGGGGCTTATCGAATGCGCTACATCATATACGGTAACCGGGTGTTCGTAGTGTTTTATCTGTCCATCAGGCAATGTAATATTTGGCATTTTCTTCATCCACTAGTGCCTGTAACAGGCCAGAAAATCACACGAAAAAAACCCTGCAATGCAGGGTAAGATGGTAGGCACGAGTGGGATCGAACCACCGACCACCACCATGTCAAGGTGGTGCTCTACCACTGAGCTACGTGCCTAAAATTCGTTCTCCGTAAGGAGTGGGATAGATTATATTAAAGCTGTTGGAACAAAGCAATTGTTTATTTAAATAAAAAAGGCCTGAACAGAAAAAACGTGTTCAGACCTCTGCGAGGGTCTTGCTATGGTTTCAACCACTTCTTCCGGTTAAGTCGTAAACGACTGCCGGGTTGGACTAACACCTTGCGCGGAGCAGGGTATAAATTGAAACGTTTCCAGCGTTTCAACGCCGGAATCTTATCATCGTAAGGGGTATTGTCAATTATTAATTTTTAAAAGAAACTATCGTCTCCAAAACAGCCATCTGATTTATAACAACAAGGATTTTTGTGTCCGATCATCCCGTCAGCAACAGTTTGAGTTTGTCTACTTATGTCTCCATACCCATGACCGAGATAGAGATGACGGCCATCCGCGCTCAGGGGGCTGGCGGGCAGAATGTTAACAAAGTGTCCACGGCAATTCATCTGCGCTTTGATATTGTGAACTCTTCCCTGCCGGATTCGTATAAAACCCGATTGCGCCAAACGCATGATTATCGGATTTCTGGCGAAGGCGTGATTGTTATCAAGGCACAAAAATACCGTAGCCAGGAGCAGAATCGTGAAGATGCCTTGCAAAGGCTGGCAAAATTAATCACCAAAGCAATGCTGGTTCACAAAAAACGAAGGCCGACCAAACCGTCAAAGCAATCGGTTAAGAAACGGCTGGATAGTAAAACGAAACGAGGGCAGCTTAAGAAATTGCGGGATAAAAGCGTGGGGGATCATTAGGGGTAGATCCTGTAAGGATCTACCGTTTCCAAATTCAACTTACGCAGAACGCATCCAGGCCAGGAATTTTTCATCCAGATACTGACTGCCGGCAATACTCAGGTGATGACTGTCGCGGTAAAGCAGGTGTTTATCACGAATCAAATCGCACTGTTTACGGTCACATAAAAATTTCAGCGGTTTGAACACCCGAACGCCAGGCTGATTCCGGCTGAGTTTGCCCAACAGCTCAACATATTCCTGCTGCCGCGCAATGACATCGTTCTTTGCAAGCGTGCAATCGCCGCCGGGTGCGAGTGGGCGATGGATGCAACGATCCGGCATAAACGGCAATTCGGGAATGTCCTGAAACAAAACCACCCTCTTCCCTGCTTTTTGTAACGCCTGAACTGTTTTATTCAAGCCATTATAAAATACTTCGGGGCGCGCCTGCTTGGGATCTGAACCAGATTGCAATACAAAATGATCAGGCGAATGCTCGCCCAAATGCTGCACCGCATAACCCGTTTTGCTGACATAAAATGGCCCCAGTGAAGCCAGAACAACCGTGTCAATGGCCGGATTATTCAGAATCAGTCTCAGCGCTGTTTCATTCGCCTTCACACAGCGATCCGGGCTGCCAACCCAATAACTTTGCACGTTCAACAAAGGTGCGCAGCCCGTTTCGCCGACCAACAACCAATTCGTTTTCGCATCATTTTTCAACATGCCAGGAAATAAATGATCTGCATGACTGTCTCCCCACAAGGCACTTGTTGGAACACCGGAGCGGGTCTGAAAACACCAGGTCAACGCTTTTTTGTCTTTGGCGCTGGCTTCGCAGGATGCCGCCTGTTTGCGATAGTCCTGGAAATCGTTGATATCGTTGGTCAAACGTTGTTGAGATTGCACCAACGCTCGCCCATCCAGCCCGTCATGGGTATAGATGAACAGACCCGCGCCTCCGACTATCAATAATGATACGGTCAATACTTGAGCGCTCAAAGCCGCATGATGCTTCCCTTTTTGCGAAAAGCGAATGGGCCTTTCAATATAACGCCAGGTCAACCAGGCGAGGATAAAACTGGCTGCAACCAGGCCCATCGTCAATGCGCCGCTGACTTCTCCCGACAGAATAATGCGGGCAAAGGACAACAATTCCCAATGCCATAAATACAGGGGATAGCTGATCAGACCGACAAAAGTCAAGGCTGACAGGCTGAGGATACGGCGATTGATCCAGGCATCGGGCGTGCACAATAAAACACCGGTACACAAGGTAGGTAACAGAGCCGCCCAGCCCGGGTATTGCAAGCGGTTATCGAAACAAATAATCCCGAGCAACAAAGCAAACATACTGACGGCACTCAACACATTGGCGGCGGCGGGATGGTCCATCTTGTTGCCATTCATTTGCAAACAAGCCAACCCGCCGCCCAGGGCCAATTCCCAAAAACGCGAGATTGGCAGGTAAAAAGTTGACACGCCATGGTGGTTGATTCGCAATATGTTGATCAAAAACGACAAACAAATAACCCAGGCGATGGCCGACAAAGGCTTGAATCGTTTGTTCCAGATAATATAAAGAAACACAGGCCAGATCAGATAGAACTGTTCTTCAATGCCCAGCGACCATAAATGCAGCAAGGGTTTTAGCTCGCTGCTGACATCAAAATAACCAGATTCTTTCCACAGTAAAATGTTGTTGAGAAAAAAGGTACTGCCGAGAATGTGTTTGTTTAAATTTTTGTATTCTTCACTCAGTAATAAAAAATACCCGGCAATCAGCGCGCTCAGCAACACGACAATCAGGGCAGGGAATATACGGTTAATGCGTTTGATGTAAAAAGTCGACCAGCGAAATCGATTGTCGGCTATCTGGTGGATAATAATCGAGGAAATCAGGAAACCGGAAATGACAAAAAAGACATCCACGCCAATAAATCCGCCCCTGACGATGGCGGGAAAGGCATGGAACAAAACAACGGACAAAACAGCAATGGCTCTGAGTCCGTCGATGTCTTTACGATAAGAGGTGTTCATTGGGAAAACGGGTGGTGAAATCAGGGGGAGGAGTATTTCATTTTGGGATGGATAAGTCAAAAGTCGGGGGGAATCCTGGCAAGATCGCGTAGCTTGGGTCCTGGCCCATAGCCGTCAGGTTAAGGGAAAAGCTTCGATTTATCAGATGGCACCGTGCCACAATCAGGAGACCCTTCGCTTCGCTCTGGGCGACACGCTTGAGCATCAGAGTGAAGGGCAGTCTCGCAACCCACAACGCAATCCAAACGTGTCGCCCAGAGCGAAGC
>Ga0075012_10000577_pt1 | contig 38545 bp, 26 predicted proteins | sample All_14_2_FD_71474 | JGI IMG/M metagenome (GOLD analysis project Ga0075012, IMG submission 71474) | Freshwater microbial communities in response to fracking from Pennsylvania, USA - Allegheny Zone_MetaG_DW_15 | ecosystem: Environmental > Aquatic > Deep subsurface > Groundwater > Drilled...
ATCCGGAACGCGCTGTTCATCCCTGAGCTGACCCTGATCGAGCGCCGCGTGTCGCCCCTCGACGGTTTCGCCAAGCATCTTTTCGCAGCTCCGGACGGCTCGCGGTTCGAGGCGGTCGCCATTCCGCTCGCCCCTCCGGGAGCGCCGCCGAAGACGGTGGTTTGCGTCAGCACGCAAGTCGGCTGTGCCATGGGCTGCGCCTTCTGCGCCACCGGGCGGCTCGGCTTCACCCGCAACCTCGCCCCGTGGGAGATCGTCGCGCAGGTCGCCCAGCTCAGGCGCGCAAGCCCGCATCCCGTGCGGGGCGTGGTCTTCATGGGCATGGGCGAACCGCTGCTCAACGCCGACGCCGTCCTGCAGGCCGCGCGCATCCTCTCCGAGCCGTGCGGCCTGGCGATCTCCGCCAAAGCCATCACCGTCTCCACCGTCGGCATCGTCCCCGGCATCCGGCGCCTGGCGCGCGAGCGTTCGCCGCTGCGGCTGATCGTCTCGCTGACGTCGGCCGATCCCGCGAGACGGCTCGCGGTCATGCCCGTCGAGCAGGCGTACCCCTCAGGCGAGCTGCGCGCCGCACTGGCCGAATACCACGCCGCCACGGGCCGCCGCGTGACGCTCGCCTGGACGCTGATCGCCGGCTTCAACACCCGCGAGGAAGACGCCCGCCGGCTGGCGGCGTGGGTGGGCGACCTGCCGGTGCAGCTCGACCTGATCGACGTGAACGACGCCACCGGCCGCTTCGCGCCGCCCGGCGACGCCGAGCGCGACGCCTTCCGCGACGCCCTGCGCAGGCACCTCCAAGCGCCGGTGATCCGGCGCTACAGCGGCGGCAAAGACATCGAGGCCGCCTGCGGCATGCTCGCCGCCCGCGCCGACCGGCACGCACAGGCCGCCGTTGATTGACGGAAGCCCGGCTTTTGCGGAAGCACAAACGCTGAAATCCGATGAAAACCGATCCCCACTCGTTGCTTGAAGAAAACAACCGCAGCGTGCTAAACTTGTATACAACTTAAGTCTTATCATGAGGCGAAGCCGCAGGTCTTTTCCAGCCTCCTCTTGAGCGGCGGGCAGGATCGGTTCACGTGGGAATCTGGGACGCTCTCCTGCGAGCGGAAAAGGATACGAAATTGATGAGCAGTCGACACACTTCCGACGCGCACGGTTTTTCGCGGCGCACCTTTTTACACTCGACCCTGGTCGGTTCCGCAGGCGCCGTGGGCGCCGCGCAGCTGGCCGGCTGCGCCAGCGTTCCCGCATCGGGAGCCGTGAAGGCGGGACGCTTTCAGGAACCGGCGAACACGCTGCCCTACCGCGACGACGCCGACGTGATCGTCTGCGGCGCCGGGCCGGCCGGCGTATCGGCCGCGATCGCCGCGGCCCGCACCGGGGCGCGCGTGCGCCTCTTTGACCGCCACGGCTGCCTGGGCGGCGTCTGGACCGCCGGCCTGCTGACCTACATCTTCGATTTCGACAAGCCGGGGCTGACGCGCGAGCTGACGCGCAAGCTGGACGCGCGCGACGCGCTGCGCAACACCGACCGCAGCCGCTTCTGCTACGATCCGGAAGCCATGAAGGTGATCCTCGACGAGCTGTGCGGAGAACACCACGTCAAGACGCAGATCCAGACGCGCGTGGCCGCCGCCTACCGCACGGGCCGGCGCCTCACCACCGTGATCACCGAATCGAAATCCGGCCGCGAGGCGTGGGGCGCGCCGGTCTTCATCGACGCCACGGGCGACGGCGACCTCGGCGCCCAGGCGGGCTGCGACTGGGACTTCGGCAACCCCGAGGACGGCACCTGGCAGCCGCTGACGCTGAACGCCCTGGCGGTCGTGCGCGACGTCCGGGCGCTCGCCGAATACATCTCGTTCTACAACGACAACAACGGGCGCCACATCGAGGCGGTGGAGGCCTTCAAGCGCGAGCTGAAGCGCGCCGGCATCGAGACCTCCTACGGGCACCCGACGCTCTTCCACATCCGCGACAACCTGCTCGACGTGATGATCAACCACGAGTACGGCATCAAGCCGTTCGACGCGGCCCAGCTCTCGGAGGCCACGGCCCGCGCGCGCGCCGAAGTCCACCGCGCGATCGACGCCCTGCGCGCGCTCGGCGGACCGTGGGCCGGCATGCAGGTGGTGGCCTCCGCGGAGCAGATCGGCATCCGCGACGGCCGGCGCATCCGCGGCCGCTACACCGTCACCCGCGAAGACCTCATTCAGGGCGCGCGCCATCCGGACGCCGTGTGCCGCGCGACGTTCAACGTCGACATCCACGCCTCCAGCCACGAGAAGAACCGCAAAGAAACCATTTCACACGGCGGCTTCCGCACCAAGCCCTACGACATCCCCCTGCGCGCGCTGATCGCCCGAGATGTGGACGGGCTGTTGACGGCCGGCCGCTGCATCAGCGGCGAGTTCATCGCGCACGCCAGCTACCGCGTCACGGGCAACTCGGTCGCCACGGGCGAGGCCGCCGGAGTCGTCGCGGCGCTGGCCGCCCAGTCGGGGCGGCCGCCCCACGAGATTGCCTGGGCGGACGCCGCGGCCGTGTTGGCGAAGTGGAGAACCTGACGCCCCTTTTCACGAGCCCCCCATGAGATTCAGGGACAAAGCCTTTCCGCTCTTCTTGGGCCTCCTGACGGTGGCCCTGGCGGGCGCATATTCTTTTTGTGCCTGGTCCGGCCTGGTGCCGTTCTGGCCTTTGGCCGCCGGATACGCCCTGATGAGCCTGCTCACCTTGGCGGCGTATGCTTACGATAAGGCGGCGGAACGGGCCGATGAAGGTCGCATCTCCGAGGAGACCCTGCATGTCCTCGGATTTTTCTGCGGATGGCCGGGGGCCCTGCTGGCACAGGTGATTCTCAGACACAAGACGCAGAAAACCTTCCAAATCGTCTTCTGGTATATCGTGATCCTGAACAGCGCCCTGCTTTTTGTCATCTGGCGCGGCGGCCCCGCGCTGCTTTCCGGAGCGATGCCCTCGTTCAGCCTCGAAGCCCGGGTCCCCAGCCTGCCCAAGGTTGACCTCTCAAGCCTGCTCAAATCCGTGTCCTCCTCCGTCGAGGCCCCCACGGAAAGCGACGAAGAGCCGGAGAAGTCCCCGGAGCCGCCGGCGCCGGCGCTCGACGAGCTCTGGGCGGCCGCCCCGGCCACCGAACCGCCCCTGCCCCCCGAGCCGGGCTTCCGGCGTTCGCGAGCCACGGTCAACAAGCAGGGGCGGATCCTCATGGGCGAGGTCCGGGCGGTGTCCCCCGTATACGGGCTGCTCGTCACCCTGCCGGACGACATCGGGGGCGACGGCGTCATCGTCCCGTCCGCGCTCGTGCCCGACTTCCACCGGCGGTTCAAGCCTGGCGAACGCATCACCGTCTCGATCAAGGGCGTGGAGATGAAAGGTTCGCGCAAGCAAGTCAACCTGGTGCTGGTCGAACCCTAAACTGGGAGGTCTGAGATGTCTCTTTCCCGCAGAGCTTTCATCCGGCAGGGAGCAGGGGCCGCCGCGGCGGCCGCGCTCGCTCCGTCCGTTGCCCGCGCCGCAGGCGCGAACGCGGCCGTCAAGATCGGCAGCTGTACGCTCGGGCTCGAAGGCGCGAAACAGGCCGGTCTCGACGGCGTGCAGGTCTGGGCAGGCAACGCCGCGGACGAGCTCGACATCTTCAAGGCCGAGACCCGCGCGAAGTACAAGGCGCAGATGCAGGCGACCGGCCTGCCGGTCTGCTCGTTCATGATGGGGCTGCTGAACAGCTTCCCGCTGGCCACGGACCCGCGCGCCCCGGCTTGGCTGAACCAGTGTATCGACGCGGCCCACGACCTCGGCGTGCCGAACGTGCTCGTCGCATTCTTCGGCCAGGGCGATCTGCAGGCCGGCAAGACGGTGAAGGAAGAGGCGTTCGCCGCCGCGGCGAAGCGCATCCGGGAAGCCGCGCCGCGGGCCAAGGACGCGGGCGTGACGCTTGCGCTCGAGAACATGCTGAGCGCCGAGCAGAACCTGCGCCTGCTGGACGCGATCAACCACGAGGCCGTCTCCCTCTACTACGACGTCTACAACACCGGCAAGTCTCAGAAGTTCGATTCGCCGGCCGAGATCCGCCGGCTGAAGGGCCGCATCTCGCAGATCCACTACAAGAACGGCCCGCAGTACCTCGACGAGGACAAGCCCTATTTCGAGGCCGTCACGGCGGCCATCAAGGAGATCGGCTTCAAGGGCTGGATCGTGCTGGAGACCTCGAGCCCCTCCAAGGACGGCGTGGCCGACGCCCGGCGCAACGGCGACTTCGTGCGCGCGCTCTTCGCGTGAACGGACCGGCGCGTCACTTGAACGCCTTGCGGTTCTTGGCAAACCAGGCGCGGATCACCTGCTGCCGGGAGGGCGGCGCGGCGGCCGGCTGAAGGTCGGACTCGGCATCCCCGTGCTCCAGGCTCCACCCCGACCACTCGCGGAACGCGTGGTAGGACCAGTCCCAGCCGTACTCCTCGAAGAGGTCCGTCACATCTTTCAGATAGCGGTCCGCGCCCTCTGCCCAGCGGATCGCGCTGAACTCGCCGATGTAGACCGGCACGTTGTAGGCCAGCTGGAAATCGCGCACCGGCTGCAGCTCGCGGCGCAGCGCCTCTTTGTCGTACAGCACCTTGTGGATGACGCCGGGATACGCCCAGCGCTCTTGGCCGCCGTGCACGCCTTGGTGCGTGAAGGCGTGCGGCCGGTACATGTGGGCCTGGTACACGATGCCGGAAACCGGCATCGGCCGGACGAAGCTGAAGCCGCCGGGATCGTCCCACTGGTCGACCTCCACGATGATGGCGGTGTCCGGGTCGATCGCCCGGATGGCTTTGGCCGCGCGCTCCTGGAGCGCCCAGTAGTTGTCGCACCCCTCCGGCGACGGCCGGTTCTGGCACGGCTCGTTGATCAGGTCGTAACCCCACACGCCGGGCCGGCCGCGATACCGCGCCGCGATGCGCGTCCAGACCTCGACGAAGAAATCGGCGTACTCCGGCTCGTAGAACATCCGCATGCTCTTGTCTTCCAGCCGCCCCCCGGGCGGCGTGTGCAGATCGATGCAGACGAGGATGCCGAGCGTCTCGCAGTCGGCCAGGATCTTGTCCAACGTGTCGAGGCTGCCGTCGATCCAGCGCATGAACTCGGCCTTGTCGCGGTTGACGTCCCCCACCTTGTCCCAGTCGCGGGTCATCTGGTAGCGGACCAGGTTCGCTCCCCACGCCGCCAGCGTCTTCAGCGCGTCGGGGTCGTACGCCTGGCGGATCATGGCGCCGCGCAGGCGTTCCACCCGGTCGTGGCCGGCGGAGACCGGCGGCGGATGGGCCAGCGGCGCCGGATGCTTGACCCGCTGCCGCGGGTCCAGGAAAACCTTGAGGTTGTCGACCCAGACCGTGCCCGCGCTGTCCTGCAGGCCGATGTTCAGCCGCACGTCGCCGACGTCCTCGGGCACGTCGATGACGGTCGTGCGCGGCGTCCAGTCGCAGGAGCCCGTCGGGCAGGCGACGTTGCACCAGTGGGCCCCCGTCATGGGCGTGGAGAAGCACAGCATGCACTTCACGCCGTTCCACGCGTCCGGCGGAACGGTCACGCCCTCCTGCCGGATGTCGGCCTGCCAGATGATCCGCTTGCCGGCGTAAGGCCTGAGGTCAAACGGCGCGAAGACGGCGACCGTCCCCGGCTTCCGCTCGGAAGGCGGAAGCGGGTTTTCGACCTGCAGCACGAAGCCGCGGCCTTCCGCCTCGACCCAGCGCGCGTGCGGGCTCGGCTGGAACCGCGCCCGCGACGCCGCGTCGTCGAAGCCGTCCTGATAGACCGCGTCGCGGGCCGCGCCGGCCCCGGGCGCGGCGCACGCGCACCCGAGGACGAGGGCCACGGCCAGCATGCGGCAGCGTTTCATGGTCTCCCCGATCTACTTCGAGACGAGGCCGAGGGCCTGCTGGATCACCGGCGCGAACTTGAGGATCACGGGCGTGAACACGATCGCGACCATGCTCATCAGCTTGATCAGGATGTTCAGCGACGGGCCGCAGGTGTCCTTGCAGGGGTCGCCCACCGTGTCGCCGGTGACGGCCGCGCCGTGCACGGGGTTCTTGCTGCCGTCAGGCAGCTTCTTGCCGCCGTAGTTGCCCTTCTCGATGTGCTTCTTGGCGTTGTCCCACGCGCCGCCGGCGTTGTTCAGCAGGCAGGCCAGGGAGAAGCCCGCGGTCAGTCCGCCCGCGAGCAGGCCCATGATGCCCGCCACGCCGAGCACGAGGCCGGTTGCGACAGGCACGAAGATCGCGAGCAGCGCGGGCAGCAGCATCTCGCGCTGCGCGCCTTTGGTGGAGATCGCCACGCAGCGCGCGTAGTCCGGCTTGTCCGTGCCCTTCATGATGCCCGGCAGCGCCTTGAACTGGCGGCGGACCTCCTCCACCATGGCGCCGGCGGCGCGGCCCACGGCCTTCATGGTCATCGCGCAGAAGACGAACGCCATCATCGCGCCGATGAACATGCCGCAGAGCATGAGCGGGTTCATGATGCTGAGGTTCAGGTAGTCCACGAAGAAGCGCAGCTTGTCGGAGGCCGCCGCGTACGCGTTGAGGTCGAACGCGACCTCGCCTTTGGCTGCGAGCTTGCGGATCCACACGTCGACCTCCTGGACTTCGGCGGCGAGCAGCGCCATGGCGGTCAGCGCGGCCGAGCCGATCGCGAAGCCTTTGCCGGTGGCGGCGGTGGTGTTGCCCAGCATGTCGAGGTTGTCGGTGCGCTCACGGACGTGGGGCGGCAGGTGCGACATCTCGGCGTTGCCGCCGGCGTTGTCGGCGATCGGCCCGTAGGCGTCGGTCGCCAGCGTGATGCCCAGGGTGGCCAGCATGCCGACGGCGGCGAACGCGATGCCGTAGAGGCCCGCCAGCGTGTCATGGAAGCCGCCCGTCAGGCCGAAGGCCGCGAGGATCGCCAGCACCGTGACGAGCACGGGGACGAGCGCGGACATCATGCCGACGGCCATGCCCTCGATGATCACCGTGGCGGCGCCCATGGTGGCCTGCTTCGCCACGCTCTGGGTGGGCGCATACTCGTCCGAGGTGTAGTACTCGGTGGAGTAGCCGATGATCACGCCGGCCATGAGTCCCGCGACCACGGCGCCGCAGATGCCCCACGTGATGATGTTCGCCGCGGCGAGCACCGCCGCCGCCACCACGATCAACGCCGAGCTGCCCCACGTGCCGAGGCGCAGCGCCTTCAAGAGCGTCATCATGCTGGCCTTGTCGTCGTTGCAGCGGACCGCGAACATGCCGGCCACTGAGAGCACGATGCCGATGCCGGAGAGGATCATCGGCGCGATCACGGCGTTGACGCCGCAGAAGGTGCCGGCCACGACCGGCAGGCAGGCGCCGAGCGCCGCGGTCGAGAGGATCGCGCCGCAGTACGACTCGTAGAGGTCCGCGCCCATGCCCGCCACGTCGCCCACGTTGTCGCCCACGTTGTCCGCGATGGTCGCGGGGTTGCGGGGGTCGTCCTCGGGAATGCCGGACTCGACCTTGCCGACGAGGTCGGCGCCGACGTCCGCCGCCTTGGTGTAGATGCCGCCGCCGACGCGCGCGAAGAGCGCCTGCGTCGACGCGCCCATGCCGAAGGTCAGCATGGTGGTCGTGATCTCAACCAGCTTGGCCGACGGATCCATGTTCGCGTGCACCAGCCAGATGTCGCCGACGAGGTTGCCGAACCCGTTCTTCATGTGCTCCGCCGTGTAGACCAGGCGGTCGAGGATGAAGTACCAGATCGAGATGTCGAGCAGCCCGAAGCCGACCACGACCAGCCCCATCACCGCGCCCGAGCGGAAGGCGACCTGCAGCCCGCGGTTCAGGCTCTCGCTGGCGCCCTGCGCCGTGCGCGACGAGGCGCGCGTCGCCGTGTTCATGCCCAGATAGCCGCAGAGTCCGGAAAAGAAGCCGCCCGTCAGAAAGGCCACCGGCACGAAGGGGTTCTGCACGCCCATCACCGCCAGCACGCTGAAGATCACCACCAGGACGGCGAACACGAGCCCCACGCGCGAATACTGCTGGCGCAGGTAGGCCATGGCGCCCTCGCGCACGTAGCCCGCGATTTCGACCATGCGGGCGTTGCCGGGATTGGCCTTCATCAACATCGCGTAAAACACGTAGGCCATGACCAGCGCCAAAACCGCGCCTGCCGGCGCGATCCACCAAATGCCCGGCGTACCGGACACGACTGAGCCGACGGCCTCCACCGACTGCGCATGAGCGGTCCCGGCCAGACAGAGGCCACCCGCAAACGCACGGACACAACGCTTGAACATGATTGCACACTCCTGAGTTACTTTTTTTGACGCCATTTTTGTCGGTTCAGAAAATAACCGACCCTGGCACAAAAAAATTTTCGCACAAGATATAGCATTCCATTTTGAGGCGCGTTTGTCAATTGTTCACAGGTTCTTTTGCTCTTTTGCGGATTTGGTTTGCCGCTCACCGCCGATCATCGTATCCTTGACTTCGGTCAGGAGCACGGGACCGCCTGCGAGGCGCGCTCGACCAGGGGCGATCCAGAGCGCGGTCCGCGCTGTTCCCGGCCCGCAAGAGCAGGAGGCCGCGATGAAAAAGCAGATCACGCCGCAGTTCCGCGTCATGCTGGCCTACCTGTGCTTCGGCCTGCTCTGGATCTACCTGTCGGACCGGGTGCTCGCCGCGGTCATCGCGTCGCCCGCGCTCCTCACCTTCGCGCAGAACGTCAAAGGCTGGGCCTTCATCGGCATCACCGCCGCGCTGCTCTACGTCTGGGTCAAGCGGGACTTCGACGCCCTGGACCGGGCGAACCGCGAGCTGCTCGAGAGTTACGAGCAGACCATTTTCGCCTGGGCGCACCTCCTCGACCTGCGCCACAAGGAAACCAAAACCCACACGGACCGCGTCGCGCGCATGACTGTGGAGCTGGCGCGAAAGGTGGGCATCACCGATCAGGAGGCCCTCAGAAACATCGAGCGCGGCGCCATCCTCCACGACATCGGCAAGATCGGCATCCCCGACGCCATCCTGCTCAAGCCGGACAAGCTCGACGAGAAAGAGTGGATCCTGATGAAGAAGCACCCGACGCTCGGCCACGAGCTGCTCGCCAAGACCACGTTCCTGCAGCCGAGCACCGACATCCCGTACTACCACCACGAGAAGTGGAACGGCCAGGGATACCCGCGCGGCCTCAAGGGCGACGCGATCCCGATCGCGGCGCGGATCTTCGCCGTGATCGACGTCTGGGACGCGCTCTGCCACCCCCGGGTTTACAAAGCGGCCTGGCCCGAAGAGAAGGCCCTGGCCCTCCTGCGGGAAGAGGCCGGGAAACACTTCGACCCCGAGATCGTGCGCCTGTTCGTCGCGCACTACGACGAGATCAAGGCGGCCGCGCTGAACGGCAAGGCCGCGGAGCCTACCGCTTCAAAGCCTGCTTAGCCGCCTCGTAAACCTGCCGCGGCGCGATGCCGTGGGCGAGCGCCAGCAGCGCGCAGGCGTTGTGCTCCGGCGCGCGGGTGATCTCCTCGCCGCGCAGCGAGCCGACCTTGACCGGCACCTCGCCCCAAGGCGTGGAGACGTTTTCGAAGCGCCGGGAGAGCGTCTCGCGCCGCACCGCATAACTGCGGATGCCGAAGGTCGTGGTCGAGCGGAAGATCCACTCGCGCAGCGCCGCGGCTTTCGGCGGCTCCGCCAGCACGCTGAGCACCGTGCCCGGGCGACCCTTTTTCATCACGGCCGGCGTGTACCAGACGTCCAGCGCGCCGCGCTCCAGCAGATCGGCCGTGAGCGTGCCCAGCCACTCGGGGTTGCAGTCGTCGAGGTTGGTCTCGAGCACCTCCAGCTCCGCGTCCGCGGCAGGCGGGACAGGGGCGGCCTCGACCTCCGCAAAGAGCGTGGCGCGCAGCACATTCGGACGGCCGTTGAGCGTGCGCCCGCCGAAGCCGAACGCGCTGCGGACGACGGACAGCTCGGCCGGCACCGGCTCAAGCGTGCGCGTCCAGACGCGCAGCAGCGCCGCGCCGGTGGGCGTCACCAGCTCGAAGGGCTCGTCCGTCTGCGCCACCACCATGCCGGCCAGCAGCTCTTGCGTCGCCGGCGCGGGATTCGGCATCTCGCCGTGCGCGCAGCGGATCGTCCCGGTGCCCGCCGGCAGCGGGCCGCAGGCGACGCCGCACACGCCGAGCTGCTCCAGCGCCAGGCAGGACCCGACGATGTCCGCGACCGAGTCCCACGCGCCGACCTCGTGGAAATGCACCGTCTCGGGGGTCTTGCCGTGGATCTTGGCTTCGGCCTCGGCCAGCGTACGGAACACGGCGAGCGCCAGCGCGCGCGTGGCGTCTGTGAGCGGCGCATGCTCCAGCAGATGCGCGATCTCGGCGAGGCCGCGGTGCGCATGGCCATGATGGCCGTGCGCGTGGTGGCCATGGCCGTGGGCATGATCATGAGCATGGCCGTGGCCATGCGCGTCCGGCCACTCGCCGGCGTCGTGGTGAGGGTGCTCCGCGTGCACCGTCACGCGCAGGCCGTTCAGACCGGCCGCGCTGGCCGGCGCGGCGTGGAGATGCACGGGCTCAGGAAAAAAACGGTTGATGGCCGCCTCGACGGCGGAAAGGTCCGCGCCCAGCGCCGCAAGGGCGGAAAGGATCATGTCGCCGCTGGCCCCGCCCACGCTGTCGAACCGCAGATATTTTTTCATGCGGTTAGCTTACAGGGAGGGCGCCGCCGCCATCAACTGGAAAACAGAGAAGCCCGCCGGTTTCCCGACGGGCTCCTTTGACGTCTCACCGAGGGGCGAGATTAGTTCTTGCCGCGGCCCTTGACGCCGGTCGCCTTGTCGGCGTTGGCTTTGGCCTTCTCGTGGGGACGCAGCGCGCGCACCGCGGCGCCGGCGGTCCACATCTCGGAGTCGCGCATCACCTTGAGCTCGGCGTCCAGCTTCTGCTTGTAGTCGGCCGTGCCGCAGACCTTGATGACGTGCTTGGCTTCGCTCTGGGTCTTGACCGCCTTGTAGAGGGCGTTGAACACCGGCAGCGTGGCCTTCTTGAACTTCGGCTTCCAGTCGAGCGCGCCGCGCTGAGCCGTGGCCGAGCAGTTCGAGTACATCCAGTCCATGCCGTTCTCGTCGACCAGGCGGACCAGGCTCTGCGTGAGCTCCTCGACCGTCTCGTTGAACGCTTCGGACGGGCTGTGGCCGTTCTTGCGGAGCACGTCGTACTGGGCTTCCATGATGCCCGCCAGCGCGCCCATCAGCACGCCGCGCTCGCCGACGAGGTCAGAGGTCACCTCGTGCTCGAACGTCGTCGGGAAGAGGTAGCCCGAGCCCACCGTGATGCCGATCGCCAGCGTGCGGTCCAGCGCCTTGCCGGTCGCGTCCTGCGCCACGGCGAAGCTGGAGTTGATGCCGACGCCCGCGAGGAAGTTGCGGCGCACCGAGGTGCCCGAACCCTTGGGGGCCACCATGATCACGTCCACGTCCGCGCTGGGCTTGACGCCCGTCAGCTTGTTGTAGACGTAGCCGAACCCGTGGGAGAAATAGAGCGCCTTGCCGGCGGTCATATAAGGCACCATGCGCGGCCACACCTGCTTGATCGCGGCGTCGTTCACCAGCAGCATGATGATCGTGGCCTTCTCGCAGGCCTCTTCGATGTCGAACAGCGACTTGCCCGGCTTGAACCCGTCCTTCATGGCGCGCTTCCAGTCGGCCGCGAAACGCTTGTCCTGACCGATGATGACGTTGACGCCGTTGTCACGCATGTTCAGCGACTGAGCAGGACCCTGAACGCCATAGCCGATGATGGCGATGACCTCATCCTTGAGAACCTTCTGCGCCTTCTTCAAGGGGTACTCTTTACGTGTGACGACGGTTTCAACAACACCGCCAAAATCGATCTTGGCCATTTTTCAGTTTCTCCTCAGTTTGTGGACGATCCGCGTGACACACAGGCCCAATGGCCGCACAATCAGGCGGAAAAATGGCAACCATAATACCACCTTGCGCCTGTGACGCAAGTGCATTATTTACGCCGGCCGGGTTTGCGCCCGCGCTTTTGCCGCCTCGCGGCCCTTGCGGTATTCGGGCACGTAGAGCTCCGGATCGCGGACCACGCAGCCGCCGCGGCCTTCGAGGTCTTTCATGATTTGGGAGCACATCGAGCAGGTCACGCAGCACTTTTCCGGCACCATGCCGCCATGCCGCAGGATGTCCGCGGGGGCCTCGGGATAGGCGAACGCGGAGCGGCCGAAGCCGACCAGGTCGCACCAGCCCTCGCGCACCAGGCCCGCCGCCACAGGCGGCGCGAGGTGCCGCAGCCACGACAGCGCCGCCGTGATCACCGGCGTGCCCGCCGCCGCAAGCCGCACGGCCCGCACCGCCTCCTGGAAGCGGACCACCCCCAGCAGCGGCTCCTCGGGCGCAGGCGGACCGCCCGCGAGCGGGCGGTCGTACGGCCGGTTCAGGTGCGGCTGGAACCGCGGGTAGCCCATCGAAATGTTGTGCAGCGGCACGCCCAGCGCCGACAGCTCGCCGACCAGCCGCAGCGGCTCCGCGAGGTCTGCCCGCCACGGGCCTTCCGCTTCGGCCACGCCCCACCCGTAGGGAAACGGCGAGGGCTCCAGCACCGTCAGCCGCGACGCGACCCACGTGTTTCGCGCAAGCACTTGCCGCATCCCCGCCACGCAGTTCTTGAGAAAGCGCGTGCGGTTTTCGTACGGCCCGCCGTACGGTCCCTCGCGCAGGCGGGCACCCAGCAGCTCCGCCACGAGATAGCCGTGCACCGCCTTCATGTCCACGCCGTCGAAGCCGGCCCGCTCGGCCAGCGCGGCCGTGGCCACAAAGGCCTCCTCAAGCCGCGCCAGCTCCGCATCGCTGACCGGCTCCGCGGCGGGCAGCTCCGGCATCGCTGCCTCCAGCGCGGGGATGCGCTGGGCCACCACCGGCGCGGGGCGCCCCGCGGGGCGGCTGTAGCGGCCGCTGTGCGTGAGCTGCAGGATCAGCGCGACCTCTCCGCACCCCTCCGCGCGCGCGGCGCGGCGCGTCTCGTCGACCAGCCGCCGCCACACGTCGAGGTTCGCAGGCGTCAGCATCAGCTGCCGGGGCCCTGAGCGCCCCTCCGGCACGACCGCCGCAGACTCGAACCAGATCAGCGCGCTGCCGCCCGCCGCAAAACGGCGGTAGCGGCGGAAGGTCAGCTCGCCGGGCGCGCCGCCCGCGTCCTCCGCGTCCACGCCCTCCATAGGCTGCACCACGAAACGGTTCGCCAGCCGCCGCCCCGCGACCTCCACCGGTTCGCCCAGCACCGCGAAGTCGGCGCTCACCGGCAGCCTCGCGCCGAGCCGCGCCAGCTCCGCCTCCAACTCCGCCTCCGTCTTCAAATCGAATTTTTTCATCGCGCCACCGTCCGCAATTCCCGTTCACAAGCCCACCTGAATGCGGCATACTATACCACATGCTTTCTGAACCCTGAACCCTCTACCCGCCGCAATTATGGATATCCCCGTCACCACCGCCATCCGCGCGCTCCGCGCCGCCCAGACCGATTTCGAGCCCTGCGTCTACGACTACGTCGAGCACGGCGGCACGCGCCACTCCGCCGCATGCCTCGGCGTGGAGGAGCACGCCACCGTCAAGACCATCGTGATGGAGACCGACGCCAAAAAGCCATTCATCGTGCTGATGCACGGCGACCGCGAGATCTCGACCAAGCAGATGGCGCGCGTGCTCGGCGTCAAGTCCGTCGCGCCCTGCTCGCCGGAGACCGCGCACCGCCACACCGGCTACCTGGTCGGCGGCACCAGCCCCTTCGGCACGCGCAAGCCCCTGCCGGTCTACGCCGAAGCCTCGATCTTCGAGCTTCCGCAGATCTACATCAACGGCGGCCGACGCGGCCTGCTCGTGAAGATCGCGCCCGCCGTGCTCGACCAGATCGTCCACCCCGCCCGCGTCGCCGTCGCCGTATCGGAGTAACCCCCATGGACCGCGCCTTTCTGGACCCCCATCAGCCGCTCGTCTCCGCCGTTGCCGAGTGGCTTGCGTCCAGCGTGCGCATCACCCCCGGAGGAGCCCGCTCGCTCGCGCACCTCCTCGTGATCGTGCCGACCCGCCAGGCCGGCCGACGGCTGCGCCTCGCGCTCGCCGAGCAGACCGGCGGCTGCCTGCCGCCGCTCGTGCGGCTCCCCGCCCAGGTCATCGCCCCCGCCCGCGCACCGGAGCGGCCGGTGGCCACGACCGCCGAAACGCTCGGCCTGCTGAGCCGCCTGCTGCTGGACACCGACCTCGCGGAGTGGCCGCACCTCTTTCCCGAGAAGGGGCACCCGCGCGACAAGAACTTCGTCTGGGCGCTCGGTGTCGCACGCCAGCTGAACGACCTCTGGAATCTTCTCCAAGAAAATGCCCTGACCCTGTCCGACGTGGCTGAGCGGGCCGGCGCCCTGCTCGCAGGCGAAGACCTCGACGTCGAGGTTTCTCGCTGGCACGATCTCGCGGCGGTCGAGGCGCGCTTCTTTGACCGCCTCCGCCAGCTGGGCCGCACGCCCGCGCCCCTCGCCCGACAAGGGGCCGTCAGCGACCCGGCGCTGCCCGAAGGCGTCGAAGAGATCGTCTTGCCCGCGCTGGCCGATGCCCAGCCGGCCCTCTACCCGGTTCTCGAAACGCTCTCCGCGCGCTGCCGCCTGACGGTTCTGCTGCACGCCGACCGGTCGCAGGACGCGCAGTTCGACGCGTGGGGCCGGCCGATCCCCGAGCAGTGGCTGGGCGAGCGCGCCCCCGTGCTGCCGCTGGCCGACGCCCAGATCACGCTGGCCGCGAACAGCGTCGACCAGGCGCGCCTCGTGGCCGACGCCTTCGCCGCCCTCCCCGCGGAGGCGGAGCGCCCCTCCCTGGGCCTGGCCGACGACACGCTCTTCAGCGAGCTGCAGTCCGCCTTCCTCGCCCGCGGCATCCCGCTTCACAACCCCGCCGCCTACCCGCTCTCCGCCTCGTCCCTCGGCCGGCTCATCGCGCAGCTCGAACAGCTCTGCCGCCAGCCCCGTTTCCCCGTGCTGGCCGCCTTCCTGCGGGAGGCGGACGCCCTGCGCTGGCTGGAGTCCCGCCTGAAAGGCGCGGCGGGACATACCTACGCCGAGCTGCTCGCCGCGCTCGACGAGCTCCAGAACGAGCACCTCCCCCAGACGTTGGACGACGCGCGGCGTTTCTGCGCACAGGCGCGCGACGACGGCGCGGACGCGGCGCCGAAATGGAGCGCCTTGCTCGCGCTGCTCGACGAGGTCCGCGCGCTGCTCGATCCGTGCGGACAGCCGCACACCGACCACCTGAGCGCGATGCTCCAGAAGCTCTTCGCCGCGCGCACGCTGTGCGAGCAGACGCCGGGCGACCGCGAGCTCGCCGCGGCGGCCCAAGCCACCCTCGCCGCCTTCGACGACCTGGGTTCCGACCTGCTGGCGCAGCACCTCGACGACGCGCAGCGCTCACAGCTCTTCGAGCGGCTGCTCGCCTCCGCCACCTACCAGCTTGAGCCTGAGCGCGCGGACGCCCTGCTCACCGAAGGCTGGCTCGAGCTGCCGTGGAGCCCGGCGCGCGAGCTCGTGATCACCGGCTTCAACGAAGGCTCGGTGCCCGACGCGGTCGTGGGGCACGCCTTCCTGCCGGACAGCCTTCGCCAAGGCCTCGGACTGACCAGCAACGAGCGCCGCACCGCGCGCGACACCTACCTGCTGCAGGCGCTCCTGACCGCGCGCGCGCCGGGCGCCGTGCGCCTCACGCTGGAGCGCGTCTCCAGCCGCAACGACGTGCGCAAACCCTCGCGCCTGCTGTTCCTCTGCGACGAGGCCACGTTGACCGCGCGCGCCAAGCGCCTCTTCCGCGACGCCGAAAACGCCGCCTCCGGCCACCACCGCACGCTGCCCGAAGCGTGGCGCCTGGACTTCCCGCGGCCGGCCGCCCCGCTCGACCGCCTCAGCGTGACCGCGTTCAAGAGCTACCTCGAGTGCCCCTTCACCTTTTTCCTGCGCCACGTGCTGAAAATGGAAGCCCGCGACGACCGCGCCGCGGAGCTCGACGCCCCCGCTTTCGGCACTCTCTGCCACGACGCGCTCGAGGCCTTCGGGCGCTCCGCGCTCAGCGACGCGGCCGACGCCGACACGATCGCCGAGTTCCTGCAGGCCGAGGTGTGGCGCGCCATGCGCCGCCGCTTCGGCGACGCGCTTCCGGCCATCCTCCACCTGCAGGCCTCGGCCGCCTGCCGGCGGCTGACCTTCTTCGCGCGGCTACAGGCGCGCCTGCGCGCCGGAGGGTGGCGCATCCACGCGACCGAGCAGCCGCTCGCGATGACCGAGCACGGGCTCGCCATCCGCGGACGCGCGGACCGCATCGACCGCCACGAGGAGACCGGCGCCTGGCGCATCATCGACTACAAGACGTGGGACCGGCTCGGCAAGAACGACGGCCTCGACCGCTTCACCTCCTCCTCCAAGCGCGTCCTCGCCTCCGCCGCGCAGCGCGGGCTCGCCCCTTTCGTGCTGGCCGAAAAGACGCGAGTCTGGACCGACCTGCAGCTGCCCCTCTACCTGCTGATGGCGCAAGCGGGGGGCCTGCTGCCCGACGGCGCGCGGACCGAGTGCGGCTACCTCGTGCTCGGCGAGACCGAGGCGGAGACCGTCTGCCGCACCTGGGACTTCCAAGCCTGCCGCGACGAAGCCATCGCCGCCCTGCGCTGGGCGATCGACCGCGTCCGCGCCGGCCTCTTCTGGCCGCCCACGCCGGGCGACGCTTGGGCGCGCGACTACGCCTCGCTCTTCCTCGACCGTCCGGAACAGAGCGTCAGCCGCGACTGGATCGCCGACCAAGAGGCGCGCCTCAAAGCGGGAGGTCTACCATGCGAGTGCTGAAGAACAGCCTCATCAAGGCCTCTGCCGGCACCGGCAAGACCTTCGCGCTCGCGACGCGCATGATCCAGCTCATGCTCCTCGGCGTGGAGCCCAACCACATCGTGGCGCTCACCTTCTCGCGCGCGGCCGCCGGCGAGATCTTCAACCGCATCGCCGGGCGGCTGGCCGACGCCGCCAGCAGCGACCGCCTCGCGGCCGCCGAGTCGGGCCACATCTTCGACGGCCTCGACATCGTCTTGGCCGGCGCGCTGCGCGAGCGCCTCGGCGCGCCGATTCCGCGCGCGGTCTTCGCCGGCCTGCTGCGCCGCCTGATCGCCACGCAGCACGCCAGCATGATCGGCACGATCGACAGTTTCATGACGCGCATGGTCCAGGCCTTCCCTCTCGAGCTCGGCCTTCAGGGCACCCTGACGATCATGGAGCCCTACCGGGTCGAGCGCGAAAAAAGCGCCGCCATGGCCGCCCTGCTCAACCGCGTCGCCACCGAACAAGACGCCGACCTGTTCTTCGAGGCCTTTCGCCAAGCCACCTTCGGACGCGAGGGAAAGTCGTACGGCGAGAAGCTCGCGGGGTTTGTCGCCGCGTGGCACGACGTCCTGCAGGAGCATCCGGACGCCGGCGCCTGGGGCCGCCCGGAGGTCATCTGGCCCGGCGGGGAGCCGTTCCCGATCCACGACACCCCCGAGCGCCTTGCCCGGCGGCTGGCGGCCGAGATCCGGGACGCGTGGGTCCAGGTCGGCCGCGAGAAGGCCTGGGACGAGTTCTGCGACTTCGTGCGGACGTTCAACGCCACCTTCCCGGCCAAGGCCAGCGTGCAGAACGTGCTGAACGCCTACCAGCCGCACGCCACCTCGGTCGAGATCAGCTACAACCGCAAGGCCGTCTGCTTCACCGGCGAGCGCGCGCGGCTGATCCTGCAGACGGTCGAGACGCTCTACGGGCTCGTGCTGCGGGCGCGCTGCCAGTCCACGCAGGGCATCTACGGGCTGATGGCGCAGATCGAAGCCGCATACGCCCTCAACACGCGCGCCCGCGGCCTGATGACCTTCGACGACATCCCGCGGCTGATCGGAAACCTCGACGACTCGGTCAGGCAGAACATCGAATACCGCTTCGACGGCCGCTTCAGCCACTGGGCGCTCGACGAGTTCCAAGACACCTCCCGAGCCCAGTGGAGCGCGATCCGCAACCTGATCGACGAGGTGATCCAGTCCGCGGAGGACGACCGGTCGCTCTTCATCGTGGGCGACGTGAAACAGGCGATCTACGGCTGGCGCGGCGGCGACGTCGCCATCTTCGAGCGGGAGACCGCCTCGGGACACTACGCGCTCGCCGACCTCAACACCACCTACCGCTACTGCCCGCAGATCGCGGAGCTGGTCAACCGCGTCTTTGACGGCGACCGGATCGAGGCGCTGCTGCGCCCCACCGCCGGCGAGGCCGGCCGGAAGTGGCAGAGGCTCTGGCAGCCGCACGTCTCGAAGCAGCGCGACGGATTCGTGCAGGTCGAGCGGGTCGACGCGCCCGACAGGGAGGCCGACGAGAAGCCCGTCGACCCGTATCTCAACGCGGCCTGCCGGCACCTCGCGGCGCTCCGCTCCTGGGAGCGCGGCCTGAGCGCCGCGGTTCTGGTGCGCAGCAACGACCAGGGGCAGCGCTTCGCCGACGCGCTGCGGCGCGCGGGCATCCCCGCCGTCTGGGAGGGCGAAAGCGCGATCTGCGACACCCCGGCCGTCACCGCCCTGCTGCATCTGCTGAAGGTCGCCGAGCACCCCGGCGACACGCTGGCGTGGCACCACGTGTGCGCCTCGCCCTTGGCGCGCACGCTCTTCCGCGAGGCCTGCGCCCTGCCGCCCGCGCAAGGCGCGGCCGCGCTGTCGCGGCTCGTCCTGGAAGACGTGTCGCGGCTCGGCCTGCCCCGCGCGCTCAGGAAGATCGTCGAAGCCCTCGCCGCGGCCGGCTGCGACCGCTTCACGCAGGCGCGTTTCGACGACCTGCTGCGCGCCGCCACGCAGTTCGCCGAAGCGGCGGACGCCGAGACCACGCTCACCGACTTCACGGCCTTCGTCGAGGCGTTCACCACGCGCGATGTGGCCGACACGTCCACCGTCAAGATCCTCACGATCCACCGCAGCAAAGGCCTCGGCTTCGACTACGTGCTGCTGCCGGTGATCGAGAACACCGGCATCGACACGGTCCGCGCCGGCGAGGTGCTCTTCGCGCCGGACGACGCCTGGCTTCTGACCCACCCCGGCAAGCAGATCGCGCTGGCCGACCCGGTGCTTGCGGCCGCCCGCGAGAGCACCACGGCCGACGGGGTGTTCGAAGCGCTCTGCGTCTTCTACGTGGCCATGACCCGCGCCAAGCGCGCGCTCGTGCTGCTGCTCAAGCCGCCGTCAGCCGGCGCCTCCGAAAGCTGCTTCTTCAGCGATCACATCGAGGCCTCCGTCGGAGCGACGCTGCCGTGGTCGTCGGGCGACCCCGCGTGGGCCGAAGAGCAGGTCCGCGCCGCGGAAGAGCCGCAGCCGGCCGAGGTCGCCGCCGCGGCGGCGCCGCGCGCCAAGCGACGGCCGATCCGCCGCGTGACGCCGTCCGCCGCCGCCTGCTTCGGCCGCTCGGCCGGCGAGCTTTTCGCGCCGAGCGACGGCCTCGCGCTGCAGCGCGGCACGCGGCTGCACGAGGCGCTCAGCCGCATCGCGTGGCTCGAGCCGGACGCGCCGCAGCCGGCGGACATTCCGCGCGGCGAGCTCGACCTCACGCAGCCCTCTGCCTTCCGCGACGCGCTCACCCTCCGCAGCGGCGTCAGCGACCTCTGGCGCGAGCGGGCCTTCGAGCTGATCGAGGGCGACGAATGGATCTCCGGCACCTTTGACCGCGTGGTCTTTTTTGGCGCGCAGAGCGACCGGTCGGCGGAGATCTTCGACTTCAAGTCGAACCGGCGGCGCTCCGACGAAACGGAGCAGGCCTTTGCGCAGCGCCTGCGCGCGACGTATGCCGCGCAGATGGCCAATTACCGGCGTGCCTTGTCCCGGCTTTCGGGGATCGGCGAAAGCGCGATCCGTTGTTCCCTGCTGCTGACCGACACGCGGCAGGCCGTGACGATCTAACCTCCTTCGCAGCCGTAGAACGCGCGCACCTTGCCGACGATCTGCAGCACCTGTTCGGGAGTCAACGCGTAGAACAGCGGCAGCCGCAGCAGACAGTCCACGTAGCGCTCGCACTGGACCAGCTCGGGGCCGACGCACTTGTCCCTGTAGTACGTGGACTTCCGCAGGCTGAGATAGTGCGAAGCGGCCTGGATACCGTTGGCTTTAAGGTACGCCATCAGCCGCGCGCGCTCGCGGCTTGAGCGGCAGACCAGATAGAACATGTGCGCGTTGTTGGTGGCGAAAGGCGGCACCCGAGGCACGCTGAACAGCCCCTGGTCGGCCAGCGGCTTGAGACCGGCGAAGTACAGTCTCCAGAGCTTCTTGCGCTGGCTCTGCACTTTGCGCAGGCTCTCGAGCTGGGCCCAGAGAAACGCCGCCGTGAGGCCTGAGGGCAAAAAGGAAGAGCCCACGTCGATCCACTCGTACTTGTTCACCTCGCCGCGATGGAACTCGGCGCGGTTTGTCCCCTTCTCCCAGATGATCTCCGCGCGACGGACAAAGCGCGGGTCGTTGATCGTCAGCATGCCGCCTTCGCCGCACTGGATGTTTTTGGTCTCGTGAAACGAGAAGCAGCCGAAGTGCCCGATGCCGCCCAAAGGGTATTTGCCGTTCACCCGTCTCAGCCGCTTGTGCCACGGATAAGGCGTCTCCGAAAGATCGGCCGTGTAGTAGGCGTCCACCGCCTGGGCCGAGTCCGCGATCACCAGCAGATCGTACTTCTGCGCCAGCGCCAAGATTTTGTTCATGTCGCAGGCGATGCCGGCGTAGTGCACGGGCACGATGGCTCGCGTCCGCGCCGTGATCAGCGGCTCGATCCGGTCCGCGTCGATGTTCGGATTGTCCGGCGCGCTGTCGGCGAACACGATCTTCGCGCCTTGCCGCACGAAGGCCAGCGCGGTCGAGACAAAGGTGTAAGAGGGCACGATCACTTCGTCGCCCGGCTTGATGTCGGCCAAGATCGCTGCCATTTCCAGCGCGTCGGTGCAGGAGGTGGTCAGCAGGCACTTCGTGAACCCGTAGCGCTCTTCGAAGAACTGCTGGCACTTCTGCGTGAACGGGCCGTTTCCGGACATCTTGCCGCTCTCGACCGCCCGGGCGATATAGTCGAGCTCATGGCCGACCACGGCAGGCCTGTTGAAGGGGATCATCGCTCGCCGCCTCCACAGATCTCTTTGACCGTCGCCTGCGGCCGGCCGCCGGCACTCAGGTAGAGCCGTCCGAGATACTCGCCGAGAACCCCGACCGCGAACAGCTGGATGCCGCCCAGAACCAGCGTCAGGATGACCAGCGTGATCCACCCCTCGACGCGGTGTTCCAACACCGCGTACTGAATCAGGTAAAAAACCGCCAGCGCGAACCCGCACAGCGCGCAGACCAGTCCAACGCAGGAGGAGAAGCGCAGCGGCCAGACGGAGAACCCCGTCGCCAGGCGCAGGAAGACCAGGACCGATTTGGCCAGGTTGTAATGGCCCTCGCCGCTGAAACGCTCGCGGTGCTGGACGTCGATCTGGCCGACATTGTTCGTGACTCCGAAAATTAAGCCGTCCACATACGCGAACGGTCCTGTATAAGCGATCAGCTCCTTCGCGATCTCCTGGCGCATCACTTTGAAAGGGGAGAGGTAGAGCGCTTTCGGCTTACCGATCACCGTTTCCGCCAGCTTGCCGTTCAGCCAGCTCCCGAGGTTCTTCCAGAGCGCGTGCCGCTTGTGGGCGAACCGGGCGTAGCAGACGTCGAGGCCGTGCGTCCGGCAGTGCGCGCAGAGCGCGGGGATGTCGGAAGGCGAGTGCTGCAGATCGTCGTCCATCACGACCACGAACGCGCCGCGCGCCAGCCTCAGCCCGCACAGGAGCGCGTTGTCCTGGCCCGCGTTCTTGCGCAGGTTGACGCCGGTCACGCGCCCGTCCTCCGCGCACACGCGCCGGATGGCAGCCCAGCTCCCGTCCGTGCTCTGGTCGTTGACCAGGATCACCTCGTAGTCCTGGCCGTCCAGCGCCTCCCGGATCTGGCGATGCAGCTCTTCGACGCACCCCTCGCTGTTGTACACGGGAACGACCACACTCACTTCGACCATACGACCTCCACAACCATGTCGCGCGCGACGCCGACGACACGGTACCCGAAACCGATGCTCCGGCTCAGCTCTTCCAGCGCGGCGGTCAGCGAAGCCTCGTCGAAGCGGAACGTTTCCTCGGCGCGTCCCGCACGCGTGGCTTTGCGCGCCAGGTAGCGCTGCACGCGGTTCCCGTGGGTCCAGTTGCGGACGGGCTCCGAGAGCAGAAACCGCGACGACGCGGCTTTCACGCACGTGAACAGTTCCGGCAAGCGGCGATGGAAATGATAGAGCGAGCCCATCATCACGCAGACGTCACAAGGCGGCAGCTCCGTGACCCGGGAGAGGTCCGCCTGACGCGCGTCAAAGCCTTGGGCGCGCGCCATCGCGACAAAGGGTTCGCTCACGTCCAGCCCGATCCAGCTCCGACCACTCGCCCGGCAACGCGCGGCCAGCGCGCCATCGCCGAAGCAGAGTTCGAGCACGGAGCGGTCCTGCTCCCGCAGCAGCGCCGTGACGGCCTCGAAGCGGGCGCGATACCGCCCCCGATACAGCACCTTCATCACCAACCGGTAACACCACACATGCCGATAAATGAAACTCCCACTCATTACGGGTCCGAGTCTGGCACGAATCGATCTCTCTCGCAACCCTTTTTCTCGCCTTTTTCCCGATGCGGGACGTTCTCGGAACCGCCCGTTTTTTTCGACTCTTTTGGCGGGGCGGGTTGAACAGGGCTTCCCCATGTGCTACATTACGGTTACTAAATTTGCTGAGTGTCGCTGCACAGGAGTTTTCATGCACACGTTATTTGACGGTTCATTTTTTTCAAAAAAATCGACATTTCACCGACTCTTTTTCGGGACGCTGCTTCTGGCCCTGCTGATCTGCGCGCGCTGGCTCTGGATCGACTGTGACGGCGGGACCCCTTCGCTGCTCGAGTACGGCTACTTCGCGACCGACGAGGGCTATTACGCCGCCGGCGGCAAACAGAAACTCCTGATGGGCAGATTCATTTCTTTAATCCGGGCAAATCCCAACACCTATGCCATCTGCCCCTCCTCGCATGTGCTGACGTGGCTGTCGTTCCTGATTTTCGGACAGACGACCTGGGCGCACCGCGTCTTCCCGCTGCTGATCAACACCGCCTCGTGGCTCGCCCTGTACGCGTTTCTGTCGCGCAGGACCCTCGCGTGGATCGCCTTCACGCTCTGCGCCGTCTGCGTGCTGAACCCCTTCCTGCTGGTCTACTCGCGGACCGTGTGCAACGACACGCTGATGGCCTCCGTGCTGCTGCTCGGCTATGTGGTCGCACGCAAGAAAGGCTGGGTTCCCGCGCTGCTCGGCGGCTGCGTGTTCGGTCTCGGGCTTTGGGTGAAGCAGTCGATCTGGGTGCTGGCTCTATTCGGCCTCAGCGGCGCGGCGATGGCGCCCGACAAGAAAAGCCGCTGGCGGCGCATGGCCTGTTTCGCGGCCGGTTTCGCGGTGTCCTGCGCCCTCCAGTATGTGCTGATCCGGCTGCTGATCCACCCCGACGCCGTCGCCCAGGAGGCCACCATCGACGAGCTGCTCGCGGCCTCCAACTCGAGCTACGGGCTGCCCAACCCCTTCGACCTCGTCCACACCCTGAAGGGCATCTCCTCTTTCCCACGGGTCCCGACGGGCGGGCTGCTGAGCATGTGGATCCCCCTCGTGATCGTCTTTCCGGCGCTCCTGCTGGTCCGGCGGCTCACCGACCTCCCGGTCCGCTGGGACGGCCGGATGCTGCTCTACGCCGTGTTCCCGCTCTACGCGCTGGCCATCATGATCATGGACGTCTACTACGCGCACTACTTCATCCCCATCATCGCCTTTTTTCCGGTCCTGTGGCTCGTGGCCCGGCGCGACTTGAAACGCTGGTCGGGCCATGACCGCTGGCATGCCCTGCTGCTGACGGCGGTGACCGGCCTGTTCGTTTTCGTCAGCTTCCACACGTTCGACGTCGCGGAGGCGCAGGCCGAGAGCCTCAACGCGTATCTCGCCAACGCCTACAACCTGCCGCAAAAGATCGTGTGGACCCGCAACGGCGGCTACATCCTCGCAGGCGCGGCCTTCATCACGGCGATGGCCTTGTGGGCGAGGGGCGAGCGGCCGAGGTGCTGGACCGTCCTCGGCCTCGTCCTGTCGGCACTGGGCGTCGCGGAGCTCTGCTACAGCCGCCTGCCGCTGAGCGAAGCCTACAAATACACGTCGCTCTTCCCCTCCACCATGAAAGACGTGGCCTACGTCTTGCAGGCCGGCTCCGTGGTGCTCTTCTTCGCGGTCTGGTGCATGCCGGGGCTCGTCCGCAAAGGCGCGCGCTGGACGCTGTTCCTCGTGGCGCTGATGCTCTTCGCCACCGTCGCGAATCCCCGCTGGCGCAAAGGCGTGCCCGAGCTGACGGAGCGCGGCCACCTGCACAAGCGGGCGGTGGCCGACCTGTCGCGGATCGTCCCCGAAGACGCCGTCGTTTTCGGCGAGCGGGCCCCGCAGCTGTTCCTGTCGCTGAAGGCGCGCGTCTCGCCGGTCCCGAACGCCGACCCGGTCCCGACCGTGCTGAAGATCCACGAGCAGTTCCCCGAGCGGCCCCTCTTCGCGCTGATCGACGCCGAGCACAACTACCACTTCACGCACTACAACGACAACAAGGACAAGATCCGCATGCAGGTGATCCACACCTTGAAGCTTCCCAGCTTCAACACCGGCCTGCCCTGCGACGTGTTCCTGGTCCGCCTGACGGTCCTCGACAAGCCGCTCCGCATGGGCCCTCTCAAAAACCGTTGAGCCCCCGCGCGTGTCCGGCTAATCGGCTAATTCGCTGTCTGTCAAATTCGCTTGTCACGCCGGGTGAACGGCGGTATTCTGAAAGCATCTTGGTCGCGAAACTGTGACAGGCTATTTTATGGAAAAAAAACAGACTTCAGACTTTGTCGGATTCGGGCCTCGCCTGTGGGCATGGGTGCTGGATGTCTTGGCCTTTGTTTTCTTCTCGGTCCCGCTGCTCTATGCGATTCATGGCCGCGACTATCTCAAGAGCACCGTCGCGGTGCGGGGACCGCTTGATTTTCTGAACAATTTCGTGTTTCCCAGCCTCGTGATCCTGCTCTTCTGGGCCATCTGCTCGGCCACGCCCGGAAAAATGGCCATCTCCGCCAAGATCGTCGACGCCAAGACCGGGAACAAGCCGACCTTGTTCCAATTCCTGCTGCGCTTCATCGGCTACGCTCTGGCGGCCCTGCCGCTGGGCATCGGCCTGCTGTGGATCGTCTTCGACCCGCGCCGTCAAGGCTGGCACGACAAGCTGGCCGGCACCGTGGTGAAGCGCGTGATGAAATAGCGCCCGCAGGCGCGCCGCCTCAGGCGAGTTCCTGAGCCTTGACGGCCGACGGCGGCCGGCCGCTGAGAGCCGCAAGCGCAGCGGCTTTGCCGGCCGCCTCCCCCATCGCCACCGCATTGCCCGTCACCCGATAACTCGAGTGCGCAATGAAGTCGCCGCTGATGCAGCGCCCCGCGAACATGACGCCGGGCACCTCTTTCGCGACGAGCGACCGCAGCGGAATGTCGTAGGGCTTGGCGCGCCACGGATGCGCCTCGATGCCCTTGGTCTTCTTCGGGTCCAGCGCATGCACGTCCACGCCGAACGTCGCCCGGCAGACCGCGTCGTCGAAGCGCCGGCCTTCGCGCAGGTCGTCCGCCGTGAGCGTGTAGAGGCCGCGCAGACGCCGGCCCTCGCGCACGCCGATCTGCTCGGCGGTCGCCACCAGCCGCAGATTCTTCCAGACGCCCCCCGTGCCGCGCAAGCCGTCGATAAGCGCGTGCAGCTCCTTGCGCGCCCGCAGCGTCGCGCGCGTCACGTCGCGCGCGTCCGTGCCTTTGACGCCGTACTCGTGGTTGGCCATCAGGATGAACAGATCGTCGCGCACGCGGAACAGCGAGGGCTTCGCATAGGACGGCGAATGCCCGCCCGCCTCCATGGCGGCGCGCAGCGCGTCTTTCGGCGCGGCCCACGAGCTCGCCGAATCGAGATCGTTGTAGAACGCGCCGAGTTCCGGCGCGGAGATCCCGGACACCAGGGCGATCAGGCTCATGGGCTGGGTCAGCCCGGTCTCCGGCTGACCGAAATCGAACCCGCAGCCGGCCTGGGCGCCGAAATCGCCATCGCCGGTGGCATCGATGAAAACCTTGCCCGCCACCGCCTCGCGCCCGGAGCGCGACTCGACGACCGCATGCGTGACCCGCCCGTCGCTCGGCTTGATGGCTGCAACCGACCGCGCGTGATAGCGGACCTCGACGCCCGCCTCTTCGCACATCAGCTCCAGCACGAGCTTCATCACCTCGACGTCATACGCGTTGGTGGGCTTGCCGCCGGCCGTGAACGTCCGCGCGCCGCGCTCGTCCATGCGCCGCGTGATCTCCGCCATCAGCCCCTGCTTGTTGCCGCAGTCGAGCAGCCAGCACAGCAGGCCGGAGGTCCAGATCCCGCCCAGGCAGCCGTGCTGCTCCACGAGCAGCGTCTTGGCGCCCTTGCGGGCCGCCCCCACGGCCGCAGCCACGCCGGCCGGTCCGCCGCCGCACACCACGACATCGACGGCGTCGCTCACCGGAATCTCGCGGGCCGGCTCGCCGACCCGGCCCGCCGCGGGCACGGCGGCTCCGTCCGCCGCGCGGACCCCTTGAGGAAACAAACCAGGTGCCAGCGCGAGCGCGCTCCCCGACGCGAGAAAGCTTCGTCTATTCATGCGGCTACGATACACGAAAAAAGAAAACGGCGTCAACCCTTCACGCGCGGCCTTGCCCCTGTGCCGGTTTTGGGTTAATCTAACCCATCATTTCGGTTTTGAGCGAAGGGGGAACCATGAAGGTCATCACGTACGTCGGCTGCTACACCGACGCGAAGAAAGAGGGCATCCACATCTTCGAGACGGACACCGAAAACGGCGCGTTCCGCCCCGTTGGTCTGGTGAGCGGCATCGAGAACGCGATCTACCTGACCCTCTCCAAGACCCGCCCCCTGCTCTACGCCGCCCAGGGCATGCCCGAATACGGCGCCAACGCCACCAACGGGTGCGTCGCCGCCTACGCGATCAAGGGCGACACCCTGCTGCCGCTCAACCACAAGCCGATCGGCGTGACCCCGCCCTGCTACGTGGCGCTGGACCCGGCCGAGCAGGCGCTCGTCTTCGCCGAATACACCAACGCCGTCGCGGGCGTCTTCGAGCTGAACGCCGACGGCAGCCTCTCCGACGCCCCGCCCGCGACCGTGACGCACACCGGAAAAGGGCCGGACCCCAAACGGCAGGAGAAGGCGCATGCCCACTGCGCAGAGGTCTCGCCCGACGGCCGGCACCTCTGCGTCGTCGATCTCGGCATCGACCAGGTCAAGGTCTACGATTTTCCGAAGCGAGCCTCCGGGCTCAAGGAGCAACCCGCGCTCACCGTCACCAGCGCCGGCGGCGCCGGCCCGCGGCACCTCGTCTTTCACCCGAACCGCCGCCTCGCCTTCTTGCTGCACGAACTGAACAACACGATCTCGTCGTTCATCTACACGGGCGACGCCTTCGTCCACGTGCAGACGCTGCCGATGCTGCCGCCCGACTTCCGCGACTACAGCAAGGCGTCCGCCATCAAGATCTCGGCGGACGGGACACGCCTGTTCGGCTCGAACCGCGGCCACGACAGCATCGCGACCTATGACATCGACCCCGCCACGGGCAAGATGGCGCTGGTGGCGATCTCGAAGCTCGCCGGCCAATCCCCGCGCGACTTCGAGTTCATGCCCGGCGAGAAGTTCGTGCTCCTCGGCCACGAGAACTCCAACGAGCTGATGTCCTACGCCTACGACAAGGCCAAGGGGACCTTCACGCCGGCCCACGGGCCGTTCGGCCTCTACCGTCCGGTTTACGTCAAGTTCGGCGGGACGCGCGCGTAACGCCGGGGCGCACGCACGCGTTGTTTGCGATCAAACAACGCCTCTGCCTCAGCCCGCCGCGCTCACTCCACGCACCAGAGGTGCTTGTGGCCGCGCACGTAGAGGCGGCCGCCGGCAAAGGCCGGCGTGGCGCTGACCGCGTCGCCCATCGGGTTGACCGACAGCTCCTGGCCTTCACGGCCCGCGGCGTAAACGCGAAACACGCCCTTGACGCGGTCCACCACATAGAGCCGACCGCAGGCCACCACCGGCGAGGCGTAGAACCCGTCCTCGAACTCCTTGCGCCACACCTGTTTGCCGTCCGCCAGATTGTGGCACAGCACCTCGCCCGCATCGGTCACCAGATACACCAGCCCCTCGGAGATGACCGGACTCGCCACATCGGGCAGATTTCCGTCCTCCCACTCCCAGAGCTTCTGCGGCTCGCCCTGCGGCGGCTGCTTGAACGCGATCATCTTGGAATAGCAGTTGGCGGCCAGCCAGACGTCGCCCTCCCACGCCACCGACGGCGCGACCTCGCCGCTGACCGCCTCCACCTGCCACAGCTTCTTGCCCGTGGCCAGCTCCAAGCCCCACGTCTGCTGGCTGGCGTGGACCAGCAGAAGAAACGCATCGCACAGCGGCATGACCACCGGCGTGCTCCACGACATCCCGACTTCGCGCGGCGTCTCCCAGAGCGTCTTGCCGCTCGCCTTGTCCAGCGCCAGAATGCGGGCGCGCTCTTCCTGGTCCCACTGCACGATCAGCATCTCGCCGCAATAGGCCAGCGAAGACGCGTGCCCGTAGGTGTTCTTCGGGCGCCCCAGAAAAACCTGCCACACGATCTTGCCGGCGTGGTCCAGCGCGACCACGTCGCCGGTCGCGAACACCGCGTAGACGCGCGACTCGTCGCAGGCGGGCGACGACGCGGCCAGCCCAGTCTCCTCTCCGACCTCGGGCAGCGGCTCGCTGCCCTTCGCGCCGTCCGGCACCTCCGTGCTCCACAGCAGCGCGCCGGTTTCGGCATCGTGGGCCATCACCGTCCGCGCCGCGGCGTCGCCCGCGGTGAGGAAAAGGCGGTTGCCCCAAACCACCGGCGTGCTGGACCCGGTGCGCGTGAGGGGCACTTTCCATTTGACGCCCTGCCCGCTTTCACCGTTCCACGCCACCGGGGCCTTGTCCACGGACGCGCGGCCCGACTGGGTCGGTCCCCGCAGGGAGGGCCACTGTCCGGCCAGGGCGCTCTGCGGCGTCCCTTTGCGGCAGGGGCAGACGTGTTCCTCTCCGGGCTTGAGCTCCGGGTTTTTCAGGCTGGCCCGCAGGGCGCGGTCGCCGGGAGGAGCGGCTTGCCGCCCGTGCAGGGCCTGGAGCGAGGCGGCCCCCAGCACCAGCACGATGCCTGTGGCGAAAACGGCGTTCACCGCCAGCCGGTCGGAGCGGGCCGGGTCCTCGCCGCCCAGCGTGCGGGGGTCCGGAATCTTCAGACTCAGCCGCCAAGCCACGCCGAAGCAGCCGGCCGTGATCAGCAGCCCCAACACCAGCAGCGCCATGCCGCCCTGCCTGAAGGTCAGGCTGTTGAAATACGCGCGGCGCGCCATCCGGTCCAGATCCCGCGCGAAAGCGACGGCCTGCGCGTCCTGCGGCGCGGCGCGCCCCTGCGTCAACGACTGCGCCAGCACCTCGGACCGCACGGTCTCGGCGGGCCCCGAGCGATAGGCGCCCGCAGCCAGCAGCGCCGCCACCGTGAGACTGAACACCAGCGCCACGAGCCCCACACCCCGCGCGCACTGCCGCAGCGTCCGCTGACGCTCGACCTCTCCTCTGCACTCCATACCATCCCCTTTTTGCGACCGCGGCGGCGAAGCCCTGTCCGGCGCGGCACCGTCACGGCCGCTTCTGACGCAGACGCGCGATCTCTTCGCGGAGCAGCGCCGTCTCCCGCTTCTCGGCCACCGAGAGCGTCGCCTCGTCGCCGACGAGCGCGAGCGCCCGTTCGGCCGATTCCGCATCGCCGCGTTTGACGGCGATGCGCGCGTCCACCAGAAACAGCCTCAGGTCGTCGGGCTTGAACGTGCGGGCCTTGGCCTGCGCCTGCGCGGCGCCGTCGAGGTCGCCCTTCTCCGCGAGCACGAAGGCCCGCGTGGACCACGCCTCATAGCGGTCGGGCGAGAGCTCCGTCGCGCGCCGCGCCACTTTCTCGGCCTCATCCAGCTTGCGGATGCGGCACAGGACCTGCGCGAAATTGTTGAGCGCCGCCAGCGACGGGGCCTCGCCGGCGGTGCTGCGGCGCAGATAGGCCTCGGCGTCGCCGAACTGCCCCTGTTCAAGCCGGACCGAACCCATCAGGAAATTCGCGTAGGGGTGGCCGGGGCGTTGCCGCAGGATCGTGAGCGCGTGGGCCTCGGCCGCCTTCTGGTCCTCCAGCGCAACGTCCAGCATCAGCAGCACGTCCTGCAGAGCCTGCACGTCCGGCCGGATCATCGCGGCGCGTTGGAAGCAGAGCCGCGCATTCTTGAACCCCTCCTTCGTGCCCTTGCTCTGCCAGACGCGGCCCTGCACAACCTGGACGAAATAGGTGTCTTTGCCTTTGGACGCCTTGGCCAAACGCGGCAGCACCTTGCTCTCGACCGCGCCGACGTCCTGCTGCTCAAGCATCACCATGGCCAGCATCGACAGCGACATGGGCGACGCGTCCGGCTCTTCGGCGATCTCCTGCAGCATCACGCGGGCCCGCGGCAAATCCCCCGCCACCAGATAGAGCGCCGCCCAGTCCTGGCGCAGCACGCGCTTGGGCGCGCCGGCCGCCTCGCCGGACTCGAGGATCTTGCGCGCGTCCTCCACCACGCTCTGCTGCAGGGCCAGCCGGGCCAGCCCCGAAATCGCAAAGACGTTTTTGGGATCGTGCTTGAGCGTCTTCCTGTACTCGGCCGCGCTCTGCGCGAAGTCGCCGCGCATCTCGTAGACCGACGCCATCATGGCGGTCAGGGCGACGCGCTTCACCTCGTCCTGCTGCAGCGAGTAGGCGCTCCGCAATCCGGCCAGGACAGACCCGGGGCTGCTGGACAGCGCCCAGGACCATCCCATTTTCACAAACAAGTCATAGTTGCGCACATAGCCGTAGTGCCGGCTGAGCGCCCAGAGCGGATATTTCTCGCGGGCGCTTTCGATCTTCAGCCGGAGCTGCTGCTCCACCGGCTCTTTCATCTCCGGATGATAGCCGCGGGACACCATCTCGAACACATTGAGCAGCGCGCTGATGTTGTCGGCATAAATGGCGCGGGCTTTGAGATACGCGTCGAAGGCCTGCTCCGGCTTGCCGGCGTCCTCGAGCGTCACGCCGAGATTGTTCGCGACGAAAGCCAGATGCCTGCGCAAAGCCACGCGGGTGCGGTAAGCCAGATTTCTGGCCGGCCCGTCGTCCGCCGCGATGAAGGCTTGCCAGTCCGCCCAGAACTGCTGGTGCGGCGTCCAGAGATCGCGGTCTCGCAGCCCCTGCGCCGCCTTGACGCCGCCGAAGAAGAGACGTTCGGGGACGGGGGTCCAGCCGGCGCCGTACCAGATGTCGGGCAGGCCCATGCAGACGGCCTTCGCGCCGATCTCCGCGTCGCTCGCGAAAAGGTCGTCGATGAACAGGTGGAAATTGAAGCTGATCAGGCTTTCCGCGCGCAGCTTTGCCGGCTCACCGAACGCGGGGTCGGCGACGAACGCGCCGAGGACCTGCGCCGTGTAGCGCGCCTCGCGGGAGCGATAGGGGCAGAGCAGATGGACGGACTGGCGGCGCTCATGCGCGCGAATCAGCAGGTTGGGGTCGATCACCCCGTTCGCCAAGATCCACGTCCGGCCCCGCAGCCCCTCCAGCACGGCGTCCGCCGCGCGGTCCGCGAAAGCGCCGTCGTCGCCCAGCAGGCGGCGGATATTCAGCGCGCCGGAGACCGCGAGCAACGCGAGCATCACGGGCACCAGCAACAGGCCCGCGCCGCGGCTCGCCGCGAACACGACCGGCGGCGGGAGCCCCGCCGGCGCCCCCTCTTCCTCGTCGCCTTCCGGAACCTCCACATCCAAGGGATCGTTCAGCACCGCCAGGGCGCGCCAGGAGGCGGCGAGCAGACCGATCCCGATGCCGGCCAGCACATACGTCGCAGCCGGGACGGCGCCTTTGAGGGCCGCCACGCCGTAGGGCGAGAACGGCACGTTGAACACCATCAGCGCCGCGAAGACCGTCAGCACCATGTTCAGGATATACAGGCTCCACGAACGCCGGTTGTCCAGCGTGCGGAAGGCGCCGAAATAGGCGAGGCCCGCGGACCCCACGCCCAGCACGAGCACCGGCAGCCAGAGCGTATGCGGCACCATCTGCGCGATCGCCTCGGACTGGTCGCGCAACACCGCCACGACCACCCGCAGCACGTCGCGCCAGGCGGCCGCGCTCCCGTCCTGGGTCAAGAAGGCTCGCGCCGCCCAGTAGTGGGTGCCGCACAGTGCGGCCAGCGAGAGCCAGGCCGCGGCGAAGAGCCGCGCCACGCGGCACCACGACAGCTTCCACTCCACCACGACCGCGAAAGCGGCCATCACCGGCGCAGCCACGACGAAGAGCGGCGACTCCGCCACGCCGGCGCCGTACAGCGCGCCGAACAGCAGCAGCCAGACCGGCTTCTGCGAACGGGCGTAGACGGTCAGCAGATGCGCGCAGGCCAGGAGATACGCGACATCGAACATTTCCGGACGGAAGCGCGTCGCGGCCTGACACACCGGCAGGCTGAACGCCACAGCCAGCGCGGCGACAAAGCCGCCGAAGCGCGCGTTCCGCGACGCGTGGACCACCGCCGACTCCTCGCGCATCATCTCGAAGATCAGGAACCAGACGATCTTGTAGGCCCAGCCGACCGCCAGCGCCCCCGCCACGGCGGCGAGCAGATTCAGGCGCACCGCCAGCGAAGCGAAAGAGAGGCCTGCGGCCCATTGGCCCAGCGCCATGAGCAGCGGGTGCGTCGGCACCTCGCGCACGTCGAGTCCCGCCGCCCACGCGATCCACGTGGCCGAGTCGCCGGGAAAGGCGTACGCGACCGTCAGCCAGCCGTACAGCGCCAGCGCCGCCATGGACAGGCCCAAAAAAATGACGCGCGCCCGCCTGAGGCGGCCGCGCGTAATGGGACGGAACGTCAGGAAAAGCATGGCTTTTCGTTACGCCCGCTGTTTGCGCCGCAGGGCGGCCGCAGCCGCGCCGATGACCAGCAGCAGAGCCGTGCTCGGCTCCGGAACCGCCGTCCAGTCGCTGAACGTGCCCGGGGCGAACACACCGGTCGCGGGTGCCAGCTCATCGACCGTGTAGGCGCCCCACGAGGTGTCGTTCCAGGCCAGAGCCGTGCTGTAGGCGTACTGGTTGTTGTCGTTGAACAGCAAGACATAGTACGCGCCCTGTGACGGCGTCGCGGTCGTCGTGCTCTGCTCGCCCACGCCGGAGGGCGTCAGCGCGAGGCCCGAGACCGTGTCGCTCACGGCGGTTCCCGTGGTCAGGACGCCGTCCGTGTAGACGGGATTGGAGCCGTCCGACACATACACCAGCACGGCCGAGGTGGCGCCCGACAAGCCGTCGTACCCGTCCGTCGACCAGTGGATCACCACGGCCTGCGACGACCACACGCAGCCCAGCGCCAACAACAGTGAAACGAGAAACGCTTTTTTCATATCCCAGCCTCTTTTCTAGAAATTACTCGCCATCGGGACGGAAGGTGAAGGAGCTTGTGCCGCGCCGCAGGTACCAGAAACCCTGTCCGGCAGGGATCGTGCCCGTCGCGACCTGATAGTCCTTGGTGATCCACTTGTTGCTCAGCGCATCATAGGCCGTGTCCCAGCCCACCGGCTTCACGAAGAAGAAGTACTCCGTGAAGGAGTTGCCGCCGTTGCACACGAGGATCTTGTCGGAGGTGGCCGTGTTGCCCGTGCCGCCGTACGCTCCGGTCCAGTCGAGACCGTTCAGCGTGAAGTTCGTCACCGAGCCATAGCCGATCAGGTTCAGGCCTTGCTCGATGAGGGTCGCCTGCTTGGCCGACGAGACCTGGCCCTTGACATAGAGCGTCTGGGCCGCGCCAGGCGCGCGCTTGATCCAGAACCCGAGCCCGCGCGCAATCGGGAAATTGGTGGCCGCGGGAGGGTTCACCGTGGCGTTCGTGCCGCCCGGCATCAGCTTCTCCGTCGTGATGGCCGTCCAGCCCGCGACGGTCTCGTACCAGTAGTAGTAATACACCTGTCCGGTCTCGTTGGTCGTGAGCACCACGAGCTGGTCGGCGGAGGCCGGATCAGACGCGTGCGAGGTCAGCCCGTTGGTGGCCACCAGGTCGGAGAGCATGCCGGAGACGCCGGCGCCGAGGCACGCCTCGAAGGGCACGGTGACAATCGAATTGGTGCCTCCGGGCACGCCGATGGCCGCAAAGCCCACGACGTTGGTCCCTTCGAGCGCCGGCATCGCCGCCTGCATCCATCCGGCTGACGCCAACGCCGCTGTGATCATCAGAAATTTTTTCATGGCTGTTCCTTTCTCGCCTGCTCGCTCACTGGGCCGCATTCGGCACAATCACCTTGAAGAAACGCACTTTGTCGCCAGCCGGGACCTGAACGGCCGCCGGGAGCTCGGCGCCGTTCTCGCCCTGCACGATATTCTGCGCCGTAGCCTGGACGCGCTTGGCCACCGTCTGCCACTGGCCGGCGAGATCCGTCGTGCTCTGCACCTCGTAGAGCGCCTTGTCCGAGAAGTTCTTGAAGCGGACGTTCACCGTGTCGCCATTCGGCTGTACCGCGGTGATCTCGGGGGCAGGGGTGCCGGCGGGCGCCAGCGTCTGTCCCGAAACGGTCAGGCCCGCAACGCCCTGCGAGGCGGCGCCGACCGCGCCCAGGCTCGTCGAGGTGGACCCCGCCGCGACCGTGGCGGCGCTGACGCCCTGCCCGGCCACCAGCCCGCCCAGCGCGCCGTCGCCGGTCCGCGTATCGAGCACCACGATCACCCACGAGCCGCCCGCCGGGAAAAGCTCCGCGGGGTACTGGACGGCTTTGAAGCCGCATTTGGCGCCCGCGACGGCGTAGGCCTTGGTCGCGACGCGGTTATTCACCGGGTCAACCAGCGAGCCGTCCGTGTAGAGCCCCTGGAACGAGGCCCCTTGGTTGACATAGACGAGCAGATAGGTTTCGCCGACCTGAACCGGCTGGCCGTCGGCATACGTGTCCGGGCCGGGGGTCGAGATCGAGAGCGTCAGCTGCGACAGCCCCGCGAAGGACGACGCCGCAAGCAGAACACCGGTGACAACAGAAAGTGCGTTTTTCATATCGGTTCTCCTTGCTGGGGCTTAGGGGACGATCAGCGGTTTGAAGAACTTGTAACCGCCCGCAGGAATCGAGAAGGTGTAGGTCGCCTCGCCGTCGGTGAAGTCCGCCGCGACCGGCGTGACCGCCTCCGTCAGCGTGGTCCAGCCGTCGTTGATGTTGACCTTGCCCTGCAGCTGGATCTTGCCGTTGATGGCGCCGTCCTTGTCCACATCGTCCACCTTAAGCGCCAGCGTCACGATCAGCGAGGTCGGAGAGGAGAGGTCGATCTTCGAGATGCCGAAGGAGTAGGTCGGCGCCGTCGCCTCCGTGTCGTCGCCGTTGAGGTCGTTGAGGAGGTAGGCCATGCTGAGCTGGTCTTGGGTCATGTTGAGCGTCGTCGTGTTGGTGATTCCGACATACCCGCTCAGCCACGCGTTGATCAGGGTCTGCTCCTCGCTGGTCGGCGGATTCGCGCCGGCCCCCGGCAGCGTCGGGATCGGCCCGGTCGGCCCGGTCACCGCATAGGCGGGGTCGCCGCGGCCGACATAGAGTTCGTCGATGTAGCCGGTGCCGTAGAAATTCGCCGACGAGAGGACGTTGGCCGAGCCCACCGACTTGACGGTCAGATTGCCGACCACCAGCACATCGTTGGTCAGCACGTCGAACTTGTTGCCGTCGTAGAGCTTCACGGTCACCTGGTGCCACTTGTTGGTGTCCAGCGCCGTCGCGTTGGTGTAGACCCCGCTGCCGTGCACCACCACCAGCTTGGCGTCCGCGGAAACGAAGAGCCCCATCTTGACGCTGGCCATCATCGCGGCGTCGGGCGCCTCGGCCAGGGGGTCGAACTTCATGCGCAGGTCCACAAACACGGGATCAGCCGCGAAGTTGACCGCCACGTCGCCCGGGTGGGCCAGCGCGTTGGTGACGATCTCGCCGGCGGTCTCCAGCAGCATCACCTTGGCGTTCGCGTCGAACCACGCGTTGGAGCGGGCCGGCAACGCCGACGCCGCCATCGAGGGAAAGAGGTTGGTGACCGAATTGGCCCCGACCCGTCCCGCCCACGTGGGGAGCGTCGCGTCGAAGGCTTCCAGATAGGCCCCGCTGCGCATGGGGCCGACGTTCCATTCCACCGGGACCGACGAATCCGCCGCCTGCGCGTCTTCGCGCAACACCAGGGCGAGCGCACACAAAACTCCCGCCTTGGCGGCTCCCGCCAACCACACCTTGGTAGACATCATAGCGTTTGTCTCCGCTTGGACCACTTGTATCACGTCTCCGAAAGAGAACGCTTTTTCAATCAATGTATTTCATTGTAAGATTTAATCCTATGTGAGGCAAGCGCAAATTCTGAGTGATTTTTCCGTTCGGAGCGCCGCAAAAAAACTTCACAAACGCCTTGAACAACCGATCCCTCTTTTTCTATCCTTAACGGCCATGAAAATTCTTGTCGTCGGCAGTGGCGGACGGGAGCACGCCATCGCCTGGAGACTGGCACAGGACTCCTGCCGCCCCACCCTTTTCTGCGCGCCCGGCAACGCCGGCACCGCGGGCCTCGCCGAAAACCTGCCCCTCGCCGCCGAGGATGTCCCCGGCCTGCTCGCCTGGGCCCAAGCGAACCGGCCCGACCTGACCGTCGTGGGCCCCGAAGTGCCGCTCTGCCTGGGCCTCGCCGACGCCTTCAGCGCCGCGGGTCTGCGCGTGTTCGGCCCCTGCCAGGCCGCCGCCCGCATGGAGGGCAGCAAGCTCTTTTCCAAAGAGGTCATGGCCGCCGCCGGCGTGCCGACCGCGCGCGCGCAGTCGTTCGACAGCGCCGACGCCGCCGTGGCGGCTCTGGACAGCTTCGCGCTGCCGGTGGTGATCAAGGCCGACGGCCTCGCGGCCGGCAAGGGCGTGATCATCGCCCAGACGCGCGAGGAGGCCGTGGCCGCCGTGCGCTCGATGCTGGTGGACGCGGTGTTCGGCACAGCCGGCGCGCACGTGCTGATCGAAGAGTTCCTCGAGGGCGAAGAGGCCTCGATCCTCGCGCTGGTCGACGGCGAGCACGCCGTGATTCTCCCGTCGTCGCAGGACCACAAGCGCATCTTCGACGGCGACCAGGGGCCGAACACCGGCGGCATGGGCGCCTACTCGCCCGCGCCGGTCGTCACCCCCGACCTCTTGCCCGTGATCCTCGACACCGTAATCCTGCCGGTCGTGCGCGAGCTGAAGCGCCGCGGGATCGTCTACAAGGGCGTGCTTTACGCCGGGCTGATGCTCGGCCCGCGCGGCCTCAACGTGCTGGAGTTCAACGCGCGCTTCGGCGACCCCGAGACCGAAGCGGTGCTGCCGCGCCTCGGCGGCGACCTGATTCCGGCGCTGCAGGCCTGCATCGACGGCACGCTCCGCGCAGAACTGGTGCAGGTCCGCCCCGAAGTCGCCGCCACGGTGATCATGGCGGCGGGCGGCTATCCCGGCGCCTACGCCAAAGGCACCCCCATCACGGGCCTTGAAGAAGCCGCCCAAGTCCCCGACAGCCTGGTCTTCCACGCGGGCACCGCGCTCAAGGACGGCCAGGTGGTCACTTCCGGCGGCCGCGTGCTGGCCGTGACCGCCCTGGGGCCCGACCTGAAGACTGCCGTGGGCCGCGCCTACGAGGCGGTCTCCAAGATCCACTTCGACGGCGCGCAGCACCGCACCGACATCGCCCACCGCGCCTTCAACCGCTGACCCCTTTCAACCCGTTCCCGATAACCTGCAACTTGTCACTGTTAACCTGTAACCCTTGAGGAGTCCCCCATGTCCACACCTCTCGTCGGAATCGTAATGGGAAGCGACTCGGACTGGCCGCTCGTGCAGAAGGCCGCCGAGACCCTGAAAGCGTTTGGCGTCGCCTTCGAAGTGCGCGTGATCTCGGCGCACCGCACCCCCGACCTCGCGTTCGAGTACGCGGGCAGCGCGGAGGCGCGCGGCCTCAAGGCGATCATCGCGGCGGCGGGCGGCGCGGCCCACCTCGGCGGCGTGCTGGCCGCGCACACGGTCCTGCCGGTCATCGGCATCCCGGTGGCGGGCGGCGCGTTGAACGGCCTCGACGCCCTCTACGCCACGCTGCAGATGCCCGCGGGCATCCCCGTGGCAACCGTCACGCTCGGCAGTGCGGGGCCGGTCAACGCCGCCCTGCTGGCCGTTCAGATCCTCGGCACGGCCGACGCCGGCCTGCGCCAGAAATTCCACGCCTACAAAGACGAGCTGAAGCAGAAGGTCG
>Ga0075012_10000579_pt1 | contig 38506 bp, 32 predicted proteins | sample All_14_2_FD_71474 | JGI IMG/M metagenome (GOLD analysis project Ga0075012, IMG submission 71474) | Freshwater microbial communities in response to fracking from Pennsylvania, USA - Allegheny Zone_MetaG_DW_15 | ecosystem: Environmental > Aquatic > Deep subsurface > Groundwater > Drilled...
CGAGAACCCGCAAAAGGCGGGGAAAACGGGGAAGGTCAGCCCCGAATTTGCTCAAAAACAAGGCAAATTGTCGGCGGAAGCGGAAATCGCGTTCTGCATACTCAGTTGTGCAACGGTCTTATGATTGCACGCTAAAGTTCAACTATTTTTATTTCTTATTAATAATCCCTGAAAATCATTGGAAGCAAGCCATCTTCGTGCAGTTTGGTGACTAATTTATGCCCCCCATTTGGATAATAATTTAATCTCACATTTTTAAAATTAATTAACTGATTTGCATGGGTTACGTCAAGCGCATCAGAGGTTGATACATGTATATCTGCTTTTATTTCTGGGGAGTTGACCTCAATCCATTTGGATAGGTCGTAAATGTGGCTTGTGCTTGCGCTTTGGTGCATTTTATCGATCTGTGCGGCCCATCGGAAGTCTCCGAAGTATCTTCTTTTTTCTTTTGAAATAAAAGTTTGTGGTGAAAAGGCGATTACTCTGCCACGCTGTAGCATTGAGCAAAATAGAAGTGCAGCAAATCCACCCATTGAATTTCCGACTAAAACAACATCTTTTGACTTTAATTCTGATATTTTTGATTTTAGGTATTCTGCGATTTCAAAAACATCTTTGCCAATGTCTGGCAAGCCGAGCTGATACCACGATTGGGATCGATCGCGAAAAAATATTTTTGAGTGACTAATAATTTTCGATGACCTGTAAAACTCAAATGGTGGCATCCCTATTGCCCCTGCAATCCCACCAAAGAATAAAAATAGTTTGTCCGTGTTTTCGCATAAATCTTCGCTGATTGAGGTTGTTTTCATCGTCTTCATCGTGTCAAATTGATTGAATCATGGAGCGTTCTTACTTTGACGGCTTTTTTCAAGGAGCCTTTGCACACAGTGACTGTACCCATTGCATTTGCCCAGGTAAGCAGACGCTTTTCAGGTCGTAGCGGGCACGCGCAAATGACCGCGCCAGTTGCCCCAGACGGTCACGCTCGGAAGGGCTGTCGAGCAGGCGGCAGACTTCGCGGGCCAGTTCCGGTGCGTCAAAAAAGTTCACCAGCCGCCCGGTCTGGTCGTGGCTGATCGCCTCCAGTACGGGAGCTGTACCGCTTGCCACAATGGCGCAGCCAATGCTCATGGCCTCCAGCAGGCTCCAGCTCAGCACAAAGGGGTAGGTCAGGTAGACGTGAACGGTCGACAGTTGCAGCAGTTCCACATAGCTCGGGTACGGTAGCCGCCCCAAAAAGTGCACGCGACTCCAGTCAGCATCGCTGATGCGACCTCGCACTTCGTCGGCAAACACCTCTTTCCAGCTTTTGCTGCCATGTTGGGCAGGGTCGGGGCGGGCGCCGTAGCTCACACCGCTGGCACCTACCAGCAGCACGCGTGCCTGCGGGCGCTGCTGCAGGATGTCGGGGAGCGCGCGCATGAAGGTGTGGTAGCCGCGGTAGGGTTCCAGGTTGCGGTTGACAAAGGTGATCACTTCGCTTTGGCGGGTGAGCGTGATGTGCTCGCCATAGCTGGTGGTCAAGGTCATTTGCACCTTGGGGTTGGGGGCGAGGGTGTCGGTGTCAATGCCATCGTGCATCACACAGATACGGCTGCGAAACGGCTCGGGGAAGGTGCTGGCCTGCCAATGGGTGGGCGACAGGGCGGCATCGGCTATGTCAAAGTGAAGCAGGTTGTTGGTGTTTTTTAGCCGCACGCGGGCCGCGTCACCCATATCGCTGGTCGCAAATTCGGCGTCAAAACCAACGTCGCCGCCTTCAGGTCTGTAAAAAAATTCACAGTAAATGCCCAGACTGGCTTTTGGCCAGACATTTTTGACAAACAGGCTTTCGCCCCAGCCGGGGTGGGCAATGATGATGTCGGGCGTAAAACCGGCACTCTTTAGCCGCCAAGCTGCCTGCAGGCAGGCTTCGGCACGCACCACCTTGGTCTCGAAATCAGCCACCCAGGGATGAATCTGGGGGCTGCTGCTGCGCTGGGCGGCGTAAGGCACCAACTGCACGCCTTGCCATTGACCCGGTTTCACCGCTCTCATGGTGAGGGCCAGCACCCGATGGCCCAGCCGCGCCAACGCCGGAGCCAGATATTTGAACTGGCCCGGAAAATTTTGGTGGATGAACAGAACATTCATGGGGTGCGCGCGGGGTGTCAACAAATAACGCGTCCGACTGTACCGGTTGGCCAAACGACCCAACAGGCAAATTGAACCTCAGGCCCTACAAAAAACGGCGTTCACGCACACTAGAATTCTTCCTATATGAATTCCGCGCTGCGCATTCCGCTCAACACCACGGCTGACCAGTTGGCTCGGCTGCATGCTTTGCAGGCGGCGTTTGCGGACGTGTGCAACGCGCTGGCGCCTATCGTGCAGCAAACACGCGTCTGGAACCGGGTAGCCTTGCACCACCTGAGCTACCGCAGCCTGCGCGAGCGCTTTCCAGAGATGGGCTCGCAAATGGTCTGCAACGCCATTTACTCGGTATCGCGCACCAGCCGCCTTGTTTTTCAGCACCCGCAGAGCCCCTTCAACGTGACCAAGCTGGCCGAAAAGCCCTTGCCATTGCTGAAATTTTTAGATACCTGCCCGGTGTACTTTGACCGCCACACCCTAAGCGTCAAATGCGGCCAGATGTCCATGTACACGCTGGACGGGCGCATGCGCTTTGCCCTGGCCCTCAAACCGGCTGATGAGGCCAACTTCAATGAAAAAAAATTACGTGAAATTGTCTTGTCCCTGCGCCGTGACGGCTTATACGAACTGTCTTTTATGTTCAGCGACAGCACGGACGATGCTGCCTCCGAGCCAATGGTCACCAGCGCCACGGATGTGCCTGAATACGTGGTGGTCGAGGAGGCTGCATGAGCACCAGTAAGCCCGCCACAGAGCTGCGTCAAGCGGTTTCTGAGCTCAACCCATACTTCAGGCAGGCAGCCTGGTTCAGTCTGTTTTCGAGTCTGCTGGTGTTGGCGCCGTCGGGCTACATGCTGGAGGTCTATGACCGGGTGGTCAACAGCCGCAGTCACACCACCCTGGCCATGCTCACGCTGCTGGTGCTGGGCGCTTTTGTTCTCATGGAAGTGCTGGAGTGGGTGCGCTCAGAAATCATGCATGAAGCGTCTCTGGCATTTGACCGCAAGTTGAGCAGCCGCGTGTTCACCGCCATTTTCGAGGCCAGCCTCAAGCGCTCACCCGGCGGCACCGCGCAACCGATGAATGACTTCAAATCAGTGCGTGACTTTCTTCATGCGCCGGTGTTGTTGGCCCTAATGGAAGCGCCGGTGGCGCTGGTGTTTTTGATTCTGATCTTCGCCATCAGCCCGGTGCTGGGCTGGTCTGCCGTGGTAGCCGCCATTTTGCAAACTTTTGTCGGCTGGCTCAATGAGCGCAGCACGCAGCCGCCTTTAATGGCCGCCAACCGCAGTGCTTCAGCCGCTCAGCAGTATGCGGATGGCACCTTGCGCAATGCCCAGGTCATTGAATCCATGGGCATGCTGCGTGATATTCACAGGCGCTGGATGAGCAAACAACGGGAGTTCCTGGGCTTGCAGGCTCAAGCCTCGGAACACGCCGGCTATTACCAGGCCGTTGGCAAATTTTTGCAAAACACGGTCAGTTCCGCATTGTTGGGTTTGGGGGCGTGGCTGCTTTTGCGTAACGAACTCAACGGAGGTGGCGGTTACATGATTGTGGGCTCCATCCTGGGGGGGCGGGTGCTGGCTCCGTTGGTGCAGATCGTTGCCCAGTGGCAAACGGTGGTGAATGCGCGCGGTGCCTACAGTCGGCTGGAGGGCTTGTTGGACTCGGTGCCGTTGCGTCCGGCTGGCATGCCGCTGCCGGCACCACAAGGCCAGTTGCTGGTCGACAACCTGACGGCCAGCGCACCGGGCACCCAGGTGCCGATTTTGAAAGGCGTCGGTTTTGCCCTGCAACCGGGCGAGGTGCTGGCTGTAGTGGGGCCATCCGCTTCTGGTAAAACCACTCTGGCGCGTCTGCTGGTGGGCCTGTGGCCCGCCAGCAATGGCAAAGTACGCTTGGATGGTGCCGATGTATACACTTGGGACAAAGCTGAACTGGGCCCCCACATGGGGTACTTGCCCCAAGGGGTAGAGCTGTTTGAAGGCACAGTGGCTGAAAACATTGCCCGCTTCGGAGATGCGGACATGGCCAAGGTGGAGGCCGCTGCCCGTGCGGTGGGCCTGCACGAATTCATTCTGACCCTGTCGCAGGGGTACGACAGCCCGGTGGGCTGCGAAGGGGCCATGCTTTCCGGAGGACAGCGCCAACGCATTGCCCTGGCGCGGGCCATTTACGGCAACCCGACTTTTGTGGTGCTTGATGAGCCCAATTCCCACCTGGATGAGCAAGGCGATGCAGCGCTGGCCACCGCCATCTCCCGGCTTGCGGCTCGCGGCACCACCTTTGTGGTGATGACGCACCGCACCAGTGTGCTGGCAGTTGTCAACAAAATACTGCTGCTGCGCGAAGGGCAAACCCAGTTGTTCGGCCCCCGCGATGATGTTCTGAAAGCCATGAATGACGCCGCTGCCAAAGCCCGCCAACCCGCTATGGCGGCCCATGCGTGATTGCAATACCACACCATGAAAACGCCTGATTTTTTCAAACGCAGCGAATTGACAGCGACCCTCTGGGCTTTCAGGCGTGAGTTCCTCATCGTCGGCGCCTTCAGCATGATTGCCAACGTGCTCATGCTCACCCCCACGCTGTACATGCTGCAGGTGTATGACCGGGTGCTGACCAGCCAAAGCGAGCTGACGCTGGTTGCCATGTCTTTGCTGACCTTGTTTTTGTTTGCCGTGATGGCGTTTGCCGAACGGATGCGTTCGCGCTTGTTGGTCAGTGCCGGCGTGCGGCTGGATGAGCAACTCAGCACGCTGGTGTTTAACGCCAGTTTCGAGGCACACCTGAGCCAGGCTGGTGCCAGCCCGTCGCGGGCTTTTGGTGACTTGATCCAGATTCGCCAGTTCTTAACCGGCAATGGCATCTTTGCTTTTTTTGATGCACCGTGGACGCCCATTTACATGGCTGTATTGTTCTTTCTGCACCCTTGGCTAGGCATGCTGGGCATCGTGTTTGCGCTCATTCAGGCAGCCCTGGCCTGGTTTGGTCACCGGCACACACTGGCCCCCTCAGAGTCCGCTATCACAGCGGGTGCCGATGCAGGCGCCTTTCTACAAGGCAAGTTGCGCAATGCCGAAGTGCTTGAGTCCATGGGCATGGTGCGCAACCTGCGTGCCCGTTGGGCGGTACGACACCAGGTATACCTGAATAGGAGCAGCGACGCTCAGCGGCTCACCCACCGCATCACCGCCTGGAGCAAGTTCGTGCGCTACAGCCAGCAGTCACTCTCGCTTGGTGCTGGTGCCTTGCTGGTGATTGATGGTCAACTCACGCCCGGCGGCATGATTGCAGCCAACGTGCTCATGACCCGTGCCCTGGCACCCATCGACATGATGGTGGGCAGCTGGCGCCAGTTCATTGGCATGCGCTTTGCGTTTGCCAGGTTGGAGCAAATGCTGATGGACTACCCCGCTCGCGACCCTGCCTTCAAGCGCATGGCCCCTAACGGTGCCGTTACGTTGCAAGACGTGTTTGCCACCGCACCGGGGCGGATCGAGCCGATCCTGAAAAACATCAGCTTCAGCGTGCCCGCCGGTACTGTTACCGTCATATTGGGCCCCTCGGGTTCTGGCAAATCCACTTTGGCACGCGTGCTTTTGGGCATCTGGCCCGACCGTTCTGGCTCGGTGCTGCTCGACCAGCAGCCTGTGGAAGGCTGGAACCGGGTGGAACTGGGCCCCCATGTTGGCTACCTGCCGCAAGACATTGAACTGTTTGAGGGCAGCATTGCCGAAAACATTGCCCGCTTTGGCGAGGTAGACCCTGCCAAAGTGATCCAGGCTGCGCAAAATGCTGGGTTGCATGACATGATCTTGCGCTTCCCCAAGGGTTACGACACCCCCATCGGCGAGGCTGGCAACTTGTTGTCGGGTGGCCAGCGCCAGCGCATTGGCTTGGCGCGCGCCGTTTACGGCACCCCGCAATTGGTGGTGCTAGACGAACCCAACGCCAACCTGGACGATGCGGGTGAAGCAGCGTTGTTCAAAACCATTGCGCAGCTCAAGGCCAAAGGCTGTACCGTGTTTTTGATCACTCACCGCCCGGGTGCCGTCTCTTTGGCAGACCGGCTGCTGATTTTGCGCGACGGTCAGGTGGCGGCCAATGGTCCGCGTGACGCAGTCATTGCCGCCATGCAAACGCCACGCCCTGCGCCCAGTACCTCGGCCACAGTCAACCGCGTGCAGTTGCCTGGTGCTACCGCTCTGCCCGCTTAACTGACATGGCTTCCAAGCTGCCCCGGACCAATTTTTTAGATTGCTGAGACCGTCATGGCTATCAAAGAGACTTTTAACCCTGGTGCTGCAGGTGCCGCATCATCCCCCTTGGCGCCGGACGCCGCCCCGGACACCCGGCAAATCGTCGCGCACAGTGGCCGGTCGGCTCGCATAGGGCTTTGGGCGCTGGGCCTGGGGTTTGGCGGCTTTTTACTCTGGGCTGCGTTGGCACCGCTTGACGAAGGTGTGCCAAGCCAAGGCATGATCTCGATCGATACCAAGCGCAAAACCGTGCAGCATCTCACAGGCGGCCTTGTCAAAGAGGTCATGGTCGGTGAAGGTGACCTGGTCAAGGAAGGCCAACTTTTGATTCGTTTGGACGCAGCGGTGGCGCGTGCCAACTTCGAATCAGCCCGCCAGCGCTATGTGGGCCTGCGCGCCATGGAGGGCCGCTTGCAAGCCGAACAGCGCGGTTTGAAAAAAATCAACTTTCACCCGGATGTGCTTGAGGCCGCCAGCGACCCGCAAATTCGCGAAGTGGTGTTGACGCAAGAGCAGCTCTTCAATTCCCGCCGGGCCGCCCTGCAAGCTGATCTGCAATCCACGGCCGAAAGCATTCAAGGTCAGCAAGGCTTGATCCAGTCTTACGAAAGCATGTTGGTTAACCGCAAAAGCCAACAAGTCCTGCTGGCTGAAGAGTTGGTCAACACGCGGAGTCTGGTCAAAGAAGGCTACGCCCCGCGCAATCGCCAGCTGGAGCTGGAGCGAATGGAAGCCGAGGCCAGTTCTGGTATTGCGGAGTTGATGGGCAATACCATCCGAGCCAAGCGCACCGTCACGGAACTGCAGCAGCGTGCCATTGCGAGAGAGCAAGAGTACCGCAAAGAAGTTGAAACCCAGTTGGCTGATGTCGGCCGCGAGGTGACCGCCGATGCGGAAAAGTTTCGTGCCGCCCGCGACGACCTAGACCGCATCGATATCAAATCACCGACCACTGGCCAGGTAGTCGGTCTGGCCTTTCAAACCGTGGGTGGCGTCATTGGCCCTGGGCAAAAGCTGATGGACATCGTGCCCCAAGAGCAGGCTTTGCTGATCGAAGCCCGTGTGGCGCCACACATGATCGACCGCGTCAACAGCGGCATGCCAGTGGATGTCCGGTTTTCATCATTTGCACACACCCCGCAACTTGTTGTCCAGGGCAAGGTTGTCTCTGTCTCTGGTGACGTGCTGGCAGATCCACAAACCGGCGCGACTTACTTCCTGGCACGTGTCGGCGTGACGGCCGATGGCTACAAGCAGTTGGGCAAGCGCCAACTTCAACCAGGCATGCCGGTTGAAGTGATTTTCCTTACCGGCGAGCGCTCCATGCTGACCTATTTGCTCAGTCCCTTGACCAAGCGTGTGGCAGCATCCATGAAAGAGGAATGACCCTTGAAGCACCACGTTAACCCTATGCGACGGCAGCCAGTCGCCAAATGGATTGTTGCCGGTAGCGCCCTGCTGGGGCTCAGCCTGCCGGTACAAGCCATGGACTTGTTGCAGGTTTACCAGGCCGCCCAAGTCCAGGATGACACGCTGCAAGCCGCCAGAGCCAAGGCAGCGGCCGATCGAGAGCGGTTGCCGCAGGCCCGGGCACAAATGCTGCCCAACCTCAGCGCGAGCCTCTCGCGTACACAAAACCAACTGGAAAGCACCACACCCAATGCTTTAGGCAAGGACCAAACCACCAACACCGACTACCCCAGCAGCAACAAAACCGTGTCATTGCGCCAGCCGTTGTACCGCCCTCAGCTAGTGGCCCAGTACCGCCAGGCCCGCGCCCAGGTAGATGATGCCGAAGCGGCCTTGGCCCTGGAAGAGCAGAACTTGGCTGTGCGGGTCAGCGTTGCCTATTTTGAAGCCTTGCTTACCTATGACCAATTGGCCCTACTGCAAGCCCAGCAAGTGGCCTACACCACCCAGCTCGATGCCGCCCGCAAGACTTTTGAGGCCGGCTCCGGCATCCGTACCGACATTGACGAGGCACAAGCCAGCCTCGACATGAACCTGGCGCAAGAACTGGAAGCCCGCCAAAACGTCGCCTACACCCTGCAACGGCTGCAAAGCATGACCCGCGCCCCGATCGACAAGCTGGCCACACTCAATGTTGACAAGCTTGAGCTTCTCGCACCCCAGCCCGACAATCTGGAAGACTGGAACGTGCGCGCAGAGCAAAGCAGCCCGCAGATTCAGTCCCTCAAAGCGCAGGTGGAAATTGCCCGCCAAGAGGTAAACAAAGCCAAATCCGGTCACCAGCCCACGCTGGATGCCGTGGCACAGTGGCAGCGAAGCGAGAGCGAAAGTGTTACCAACACGAGCAACCGCTACACCAACCGATCTGTTTCGCTGCAGCTTAACATCCCGCTGTTTGGCGGTGGCTACGTTAATGCAACGGTGCGCCAAGCGCTTGCCTCACTGGAGCGCGCCGAGCACACCCTGGAGGCTGGTCGGCATGACTTGCGCCTGCGTGTGCACAAAGAATTTCGCAGCGTCACGGAAAACATACCGCGAATCAAAGCCCTTGAACAGGCGCTACGCTCTGCCGACCAACTCGTTTTATCCAGTCGCAAATCATTTCAGGCCGGTAGCCGCACTGTGATTGACATTCACAACGCTGAGCAGCAACGGGTGAAGGTGCTGCGGGATTTGGCCCAGGCGCGCTATATGTACCTTATCTCCAAGCTCACCTTGCTGGCGTTGGTAGGTAGTGCGGACATGGATGCTGTTGTGGCGCTGAACTCAGTGCTGCAGAACTGAAACAACCCGAATGTCTGAACTGGTAAACAGTTGACAAACTGACCTTGTCCCTGTTTTGTGGAGTTCTTACCCTACGGTTTAAGCGGCTTTTTTACGCTGTGCCTCGTACCAGCGTTGCTCGAACTGCATTGGGCTGAGGTAGTGTCGTGGTCCAATGAAATCGGACAACGAGATAGGACTTCAATAGTCCCAATGGAAACGATCTCATGACGACGCAAGAAACCGCCAAAACAAGAAGGGACCGGCTCGCACCTGCCTGACCGCTTCCAGCGTGTACTGCGCACGCGCCTGCTTTGCTTCTGACATTTCTTGACTCCTTGTCGGCATCTTCAACAAGGGTTAAGAACTCCACAAAACAGGGCAACTTCACTCGGCCACTGCGCCGGGTTTTTTTTCATCTGAGCGTGCTGAGAGGTCAAACCGCTGGAGCCTGAAACACTCGCACACAATGGCCTGCAACAAGGCACCAAACGGCGCATGACACCTGAAAAGTGGCTACATGAGCCAGAAATAGAAAAAGCCCACTACATTTTCAGTAGTGGGCTTTTCTTTCTGTGCTTGGTGCCGGAGACATGAATCGAACACGCGACCTTCTCATTACGAATGAGCTGCTCTACCGACTGAGCTACACCGGCGATAGCCTTTGATTATAAACCGGTGTGATAGCCGGTCACCCGCTCTACCTCGTGTCTGGAGCCCAGGAACACCGGCACGCGCTGGTGCAGTTTGGTCACCGGTACGTCCAGAATCCGCTGTGTGCCATTGGTGGCCGCGCCACCCGCTTGCTCCACCAGCCAGGCCATGGGGTTGGCTTCGTACATCAGGCGCAGCTTGCCAGCCTTGTCGGGCTCGCGTTTGTCCCAGGGGTACATGAACACGCCACCGCGGGTCATGATGCGGTGCACGTCGGCCACCATGCTGGCCACCCAGCGCATGTTGAAGTCTTTGCCCCGTGGGCCCTCTTTGCCTTGGAGGCATTCATCGATGTAACGCTTCACCGGGTCTGCCCAGTGGCGCATGTTGCTCATGTTGATGGCGAACTCCTTGGTGTCGGCCGGGATCTGCACGTTCTCCTCGGTCAACACAAAAGAGCCTTGTTCGCGGTCCAGCGTGAACATGGCAACCCCGGCGCCCACGGTCAGCACCAGGGTGGTTTGCGGGCCATACACGCAATAGCCAGCTGCCACCTGCTGATGGCCAGGCTGTAGAAAATCGGCTTCTTCCACGCCTCGGTCACCGTCCGGCTTTTTGAGCACGCTGAAGATCGTGCCAATGCTCACGTTCACGTCGATGTTGCTGGATCCGTCCAAGGGGTCGAACAGCAGCAGGTATTCCCCTTGGGGGTAGCGGTTGGGTACGAGGTAAATGCTGTCCATTTCCTCGGATGCCATCGCTGCCAGGTGGCCGCCCCATTCGTTGGCTTCGATCAGCACCTCGTTGGCGATGATGTCCAGCTTCTTCTGCATTTCACCTTGGACGTTTTCGGTCTCGGCACCGCCCAGCACACCGCCCAGCGCGCCCTTGTTCACGGCTTGGCTGATGCGTTTGCAGGCGCGGGCCACCACTTCGAGCAGCAGGCGCAACTGGGCGGGGATGTTGTCGTGTTCGTGTTGCTGTTCCACCAGATAGCGGGTCAGCGAAGCGCGTTTGTTCATGGAGGGCTTCCTTGTCTTGAGGGGTTTAGTCGGCCAGGGCGCGGGTGATGACCTCGCGCACGTCATTGCTCAGTTCGGTGCGGGCGGCAACACGGCTGATGGCCTCGCGTGCGGCGCTGCGGTAGGGCTCGGCCAGTTTTTTCCAGCGGTCCAGGGCGCGGGCCAGGCGGGCGGCCACCTGGGGGTTGATGGCGTCCAGCTCCACCACCTGCTCGCTCCAGAACACGTAGCCTGCGGCATCGGCCCGGTGAAACCCCGCCGGGTTGGCCTGGCAGTAGGTGGTGATGACGCTGCGGGCCCGGTTGGGGTTCTTCACGGTGAAGTCGGGGTGTGCCATGAGTTTGCGCACCAGTGGCAGCACCTGGCCGCCGCGGTCGGGGCTGCCCGCTTGCAGGGCAAACCATTTGTCGATGACCAGCGCTTCGTCCTTGAACAGGCTGTGAAACCGTTGCAGGGCATTTTGTGCCAATGGGTGCCCGGCGCTCACCAACGCCGACACGGCCCCGAAGCGGTCCGTCATGTTGCTGGCGTCTTTGAAGCGCTGCAGGGCTTTGCCAGGCCACACGGTCTCACCGCGCAGGGTGGCGGCCAGGCACAGGTGGGAGAGCGCCTGGTTGGCCAGTGCACGGCGACCGCACGATGCGGCATCGGGCGAGTAGGCCCCCGTGCTGGCGTTTTGTTCGTAAGCCCAGAGCCAATCGTCGCACAGCTGCAGCGCCAGGGCTTCGCGCATGGCTTCGCGCACGGCATGGATGCGCTGGGGGTCCACCACGTCCAGCTGTTCGGCGATGTAGGTTTCGGCCGGCAGCGTCAACACCAGCTCTTTGAAGGCGGGGTCCAGCTCGGGGTGGCGCAGCACCGCACGCATGGCCTGAATATATGAGCCATTCAGGGCATTTTCGCTTGTGGGCAAAGCGTCAGAAGCTATCAGTTTGATGGCGGTTCGCAAGGCCAGGCGCTGGCCAGCTTCCCAACGGTTGAACGCGTCGGTGTCGTGGGCCAGCAAGGCCATCAGCTGTTCGTCCGTGTGGTCGAACTCCAGCACCACCGGGGCGCTGAAGCCCCGCAGCAGCGACGGCACCGGCTCCGCGCTCAGGCCTGCAAACACCAGCGTCTGACTCGCTTCGGTCAGCACAAACGTGCGCGTGTCGGCGGTGGCAGGGGGTTCGCCTTCCAGCTGAACCGGCAGGGGTTGGCCGTCCTGGCCGAGCAGGCCCATGGCCATGGGGATGACGAAGGGCGCCTTGTCCGTCTGGCCAGGGGTGGCTGGGCAGCTCTGGTTGAAGGTCAGGGCATAGGTGCCCGACGGGGCGTCGAAGTAACCCCGCACGCTCACCCGGGGTGTGCCGGCCTGCGAGTACCAGCGCTTGAACTGGGGCAGGTGCTGGGCCAGAGGGCTGTGGGGGTTGGCTTCCGCGATGGCACCCGCAAAGTCGTCACACGTCACGGCCTGGCCGTCGTGGCGCTCAAAGTACAGCTTCATGCCGCGGGCAAAACCGGCCCGCCCGTCGTCAGACGCGTTGGCCGTGGCCAGCGACTGCATCATGCGCACCACTTCAGCGCCTTTTTCGTAGACGGTGACGGTGTAGAAGTTGTTGATTTCCAGGTAGCTGTCGGGCCGCACCGGGTGGGCCATGGGGCCCGCGTCCTCAGGAAACTGCGCGGTGCGCAGCACGCGCACGTCTTCGATGCGTTTGACGGCGCGGGCCGACGGGCTGCCCGCCATGTCCATGCTGAATTCCTGGTCGCGGAACACGGTCAGGCCTTCTTTCAGGCTGAGCTGGAACCAGTCGCGGCAGGTGACGCGGTTGCCCGTCCAGTTGTGGAAATACTCGTGGGCCACCACGCTTTCCACGTTGCCAAAGTCCACATCGGTGGCGGTGGCGGGGCTGGCCAACACGTACTTCGTGTTGAAAATGTTCAGACCCTTGTTCTCCATCGCGCCCATGTTGAAGTCGCTGGTGGCGACGATCATGAAGCGCTCCAGGTCCAGTGGCAGGCCAAAGCGGGTTTCGTCCCAGGCGATGGAGGCCATGAGCGAGTTCATGGCGTGTTCGGTCTTGTCCAGGTCGCCGGGGCGCACGTACACCTGCAGCAGGTGGTCGGTGCCGCTGCGGGTGCGAATGGGCTGGCTGCGGCACACCAGGCTGCCCGCCACCAGGGCAAACAGGTAGCTGGGCTTCTTGTGCGGGTCCACCCACTTGGCAAAGTGGCGACCGTCTTCCAGTGTGCCTTCCTCCACCAGGTTGCCATTGCTCAGCAGCACGGGGTATTTGGCCTTGTCGGCGCGCAGCGTGACGGCGTAGCTGGCCATCACGTCCGGGCGGTCCAGGAAGTAGGTGATGCGGCGGAAGCCCTCGGCCTCGCACTGGGTGAAGAAGGTGTCCTGGCTGACGTACAGGCCCATCAGCTTGGTGTTCTTGGCCGGGGCGCAGGTGGTGAAGATTTCCAGGTCGAACGCCTCGGTGTCTTCGGGCAGGTTGGACAGCACCAGCTGCCCGTTCTCCATCTTGAACGACGTTCCCTGGCCATTGACCAGCACACGCGCCAGGTTCAGGTCCTCACCGTCCAGGCGAAGGGGCTGGGCGGCCACATCGGGATTGCGGCGCACCCGCATGCGGTTGAGCACACGGGTTTTGGCCGGGTCCAGGTCGAATGTCAGGTCAACGGTGTCGATCCAGAACGCGGGAGCGGTGTAGTCCTCACGCTTCACGAGGACCGCAGGGCCTTCTCGAAATGACAACATGGGCTTTCCTTGGGTGGGGGAGGGTGGGGAGGCTGCCCGAGCCATCGGGCGGGCAGGCTGCGGAGGTCAAACGTCGGGTCAGACGCCTTGCTTCAGGCTGGCCTCAATGAACGCGTCCAAGTCGCCGTCCAGCACTTTCTGGGTGGCCGAAATTTCGACGTTGGTGCGCAAGTCCTTGATGCGGCTGTTGTCCAGCACATAACTGCGGATCTGGTGGCCCCAGCCCACATCGGTCTTGGTGTCTTCCAGCTTCTGCTGCTCTTCCATGCGCTTGCGCATTTCATGGTCGTACAGGCGTGAGCGCAGGCGCTTCCAGGCCACGTCGCGGTTGCTGTGCTGGCTGCGGCCATCCTGGCACTGCACCACGATGCCGGTGGGGATGTGCGTCAGGCGCACGGCCGAGTCGGTCTTGTTGATGTGCTGGCCGCCCGCACCGCTGGCGCGGAACGTGTCCACCCGAACGTCAGCGGGGTTGATGTCGATCTCGATGGAGTCGTCCACCTCGGGGTACACGAACACGCTCGCAAAACTGGTGTGCCGCCCGCCCGACGAGTCGAACGGCGACTTGCGCACCAGCCGGTGCACGCCCGTTTCGGTGCGCAGCAGGCCAAAGGCGTATTCGCCTTCGATCTTGATGGTCGCGCTCTTGATGCCCGCCGTGTCGCCAGGGGTTTCGTCTTCCAGCGTGGCCTTGAAATCCTTGCGCTCGGCGTACTTCAGGTACTGACGCAGCAGCATGCTGGCCCAGTCGCACGCCTCGGTGCCGCCGGCGCCGGCCTGAATGTCCAAAAAGCAGTTCAGCGGGTCGGCCGGGTTGTTGAACATGCGGCGGAACTCCAGCCGTTCCACCATTTCGCCCAGCTTGGCGGCCTCGGCCTCAATGGTTCTGAGGCCGTCGTGGTCCTCGTCGGCCTTGGACATCTCGAACAGTTCGCCGTTGTCGGCCAGTTCGCTGGTGAGGTTGTCCAGCACCAGCACCACGTCTTCGAGCGATTTTTTTTCTTTGCCCAGGTCCTGGGCCCGTTTGGGGTTGTCCCAGACCTTGGGGTCTTCCAGCGCGCTCTCAACCTCTTTGAGCTTCAATGCCTTGGCATCGTAGTCAAAGATACCTCCGGAGTTCCACCACCCGCTGGCTCAGGTCGGCAAGGCGGGCGTTGATGGTGTTGATGTGTTCTGCTTCCATGGGGGCCTCAAGAAATCGGTTCGGATTCAAAAGGCGGATTATCGTCTGCCGCCTGTCCCTTGCCTGCGCCCGTGGCCGTTGGCCGGGCGAGGGCAGGAGGGCTCACACCGCCAGGAAACCGTCCAGCAACGCCGCCAGCCGTTCGGGTTGGTCGTGGTGCAGCATGTGACCCGCGTCGTCGATCTGCACCACCTCCACCTGGGGCACGCTTTTCAGGCGCTCGTGGTACTCGTCCAGCGTGTAGCGGTTTTGCCACCACTGGGCCATCTGGTTCTGGGTGGCCTCCACGGCCAGCACGGGCGCGGTGATGCGCTGGTGCACCGCCTGCACCTCCTCCACCCGGTAGAGCTGCGGGTTGACCAGCTTGTGCCCGGGCTCACCCAGGATGCGCCATTGCCCGTCGGCACCCGGCGCGGCCCACTCCCCGGCCAGCCACAGCGCTTTGTCGGCGCGCAGGCGGGGGTTGGTCTTCATCAGGCGCTGGGCCACGGCTTCCAGACTGGCGTAACTCTTCAGGTCTTTGTCGCCTTGGCGCAGGGCTTGCAGTTCGTCCAGCCACTGCGCCAGCCGCGTGGGCGCTTGCGCGGGGCGGGTGGCGGGCATGCCAAAACCCTCCAGGTTGACCAGGCGGCGCACACGGCCCGGGCGCACCCCGGCATACAGCATGGCCACGTTGCCGCCCATGCTGTGGCCCACCAGGTCGATCGGTTGGCCGGGGCACAGTTGGTCGAGGATGGCGTCGAGGTCGGCCAGGTAATCGGGGAACCAGTAGCAGTCCGCTCCGCCCGATGCCGTGTGGCCAAAGCCGCGCCAGTCCGGGGCGATGACCCAGCGGTCCTGGCCCAGATCGGCCAGGGCGTCCACCACAAACTGGAACGATGCGCCCACGTCCATCCAGCCGTGCACCATCACCAGCGGCGGCACCCCCGGCTGGGGCTGTCCCCATTGGCGCACGTGGTAACGCAGGTGACGCACCGGCAGAAACCCGCAGCGCATCGCGCGCCGAACGGTGTAGAAAGCGGCCTGTTCCGTGGTGGGGCCGGGCGAGACGGGGGTGGGTGTGGGCGAAGACATGCCGCCGACTGTACCGAGCCGGGCCGCTTTGACCAGTCCAAACCGAGACAACACCGATGACCTTTTCCCCCGCGCCCAGCCCTCTCGACCCCCACGCCGCCCTGCAGCAGCGCTTTGGCTGGCACGTGCCCCCGCGCCTGAACATGGCCCATTGGTGCTGTGGCCGCTGGGCGGCCAGCCCGGCACATGCAAATCACATAGCGGTCATCGCAGACGGGGAAAGCGCTGAGTCCACTTTTCATACCTATTCTGAATTGCAACAACACGCCAACCGCCTGTCACAGGTGCTGAGTGGCTGGGGGCTGGCGCGGGGCGAGCGGGTGGCCATCGTCATGCCGCAGCGGTTTGAAACCGCCGTGGCGTACATGGGCGTGCTGCAGGCGGGTGGGGTGGGCATGCCGCTGTCCATGCTGTTTGGGCCCGAGGCGCTGGCCTACCGCCTGCAAGACAGCGCCGCCGCCGTGGCCCTGTGCGATGCCGCCGCGTTGCCCCACCTGCTGGCGGTGAGCGCCGACTGCCCCGCGCTGCGCCACATCGTGGTGGTGGGCGATGTCGATGGGCCCGCTTCGAGCCCCGTCGCCGCCAACGTGGCCGTGCATGCGTGGCAAGCCACGCTGGCCGCCGCGCCCGACCACTTCACCTGCGCCGACACCTCCGCCGACGAGCCCGCCGTGCTGATCTACACCAGCGGCACCACCGGCAACCCCAAGGGGGCGCTCATTCCCCACCGGGCGTTGGTGGGCAACCTGAGCGGTTTTGTGTGCAGCCAAAACGGCTTCGGCTTTCCCCTCGGGGCCGATGGCGTGCTCCCGTTTCCTTCGGCGCGGGGCGGCGATGCCGCCGCCAGCGTGGCCCTGCCCACCGGCAGCCAGGCCGTCTTCTGGTCGCCCGCCGACTGGGCCTGGACCGGCGGGCTGATGGACGCGCTGCTGCCCACGCTGTACTTTGGCCGCCCCATCGTGGCCTACAAAGGGCGCTTCAGCCCCGAGGTGGCGTTTTCGCTGCTGCAGCGCCACGGCGTGACGCACAGCTTTCTGTTCCCCACCGCCTTGAAGGCCATGATGAAAGCCTTCCCCCGCCCGCGCGCGCAATTCCAGTTCGAATTGCAAGGCCTGATGAGCGCCGGCGAGGCCGTGGGCGACGCCGTGTTTGCGTACTGCCGCGAGCAGCTGGGCGTGGTGGTGAACGAGATGTTTGGCCAGACCGAGGTGAACTACATCGTGGGCAACTTCTGCCAGGGGGCCGTGTGGGGCGAGCCCGCCGATGCCAGCCGCCCATCCCTGGGATGGCCCGCCAAACCCGGCAGCATGGGCAAGGGCTACCCCGGCCACCGCGTCACCACCCTAGACGACGAAGGCCGCGAATGCCCCGTGGGCGTGCCCGGCGAGGTGGCGGTGCACCGCCGCAGCCCCGACGGCCAGCCCGACCCCATTTTCATGCTGGGCTACTGGGGCAGGCCAGAGGCCACACTGGCCAAGTTCACCGGCCCGGCCGACGACAGCTGGTTTCGCACCGGCGACATGGCCGTGCGCGATGCCGACGGCTACCTGTGGTACCACGGCCGGGCCGATGACGTGTTCAAGGTGGCGGGCTACCGCATCGGGCCCAGCGAGATCGAGAACTGCCTGGTCAAACACCCCGCCGTGCTCAACGCCGCCGTGGTGCCCAAACCCGATGCCGAGCGCGGCGCGGTGGTCAAGGCCTATGTGGTGCTTTCTGCGGAATTTATAGCTGTCAACGCTCTGCAGGCAAGCGAAGATGGCGTTTTTGATGGTGAATTTTTGGCGCCCTTGGTGGCCGAGTTGCAGGCCCACGTCAAATCGCAACTGGCGCCTTACGAGTACCCCAAGGAGATCGAATGTGTTCAGGCCCTGCCCATGACCACCACCGGCAAGGTGCAGCGCCGCGTCCTGCGCCTGCAAGAGGAGGAACGGGCGCGCACCGCCCGGCGCTGAACGCGGCGCCTGTCCAACACGTGTCCGGCACCTGTCAACCACGGACAGCGCGCGGCGCGCTTTTGATATAGCCTCTCGCCTCCATTGAACCCACTGCGGCTTTTTCCAGGAAACCCCCTCACATGAACCAAGTGAAACTGGGCCAGAGCGATCTGGCCGTCACCCCCATCTGCCTGGGCACCATGACCTTTGGCGAACAGGTCAACCAGGCCGATGCCCACGCCATCCTCGACCGCTCGCTGGCGCGGGGCGTCAACTTCCTGGACACCGCCGAGATGTACGCCGTGCCCGCCAAGGCCGAAACTTGCGGGGCCACCGAAACCATCATCGGCAACTGGTTTGCCGCCAACCCCGGTGCGCGCCAGAAGGTGGTGCTGGCCACCAAGGTGGCCGGGCCCTCGCGGGGCATGCCCTGGATCCGAGGCGAAATTTCGGGCCTGAGCAAGGCCGAGATCCTCAACGCCTGCGATGCCAGCCTGCGCCGCCTGCAGACCGATGTCATCGATCTGTATCAAATTCACTGGCCAGCGCGCAACGTGCCTGCGTTCGGTGCTCTTTATTTCGACAGCAAAAAAGACAAGCCTTGCGCCAGCATCCACGAGCAGCTCGATGCGCTGGCCGAGCTGGTGAAGGCGGGCAAGGTGCGCGCCGTCGGCCTGTCCAACGAAACCCCCTATGGCGTGCACGAGTTCGTGCGGTTGGCGGAGCAACACGGCCTGCCCCGCGTGGCCACGGTACAAAACCCTTATTGCCTCATCAACCGCTCCTACGAAAACGGGCTGGACGAAACCTGCCACCGCCTGGACGTGGGCCTGCTGGCCTATTCGCCCCTGGGCTTTGGCCTGCTGAGCGGCAAGTACGACGACGGTGGCATCCACGCCCCCGCCACCGACGAAGGCAAACAAGGCCGCATGGCCCTGTACGACAGCATGAAAGCCCAGCGCTGGGGCCGCCCCGAAGCCCTGGCCGCGGCACAGAAGTACAACGCCCTGGCCCGCGAGCACGGCCTCACCCCGGCCCAGCTCGCCCTGGCGTTCTGCTACCGCAACCCCAAGGTGGCCAGCACCATCATCGGCGTGACCAGCCTGGCCCAGCTCGACGCCTGCCTGGACGCCTGGAGCGTGTCGCTCAGCCCCGAACTGCTCAAAGCCATCGACGCCATCCGCTGGGAACACCGCGACCCGGCGCAGTGAGCACCGCATCACGCTGCGCGTGAACGGGCGCGACCGGGGCACAGAACCCCGGCGGCCCAGGGCCCCAGAGGCCCTCATCCATCCACCCAACGAGGAGACACACATGATGAACTGGCTGATGGGCACCCGACTGGCTGTGAGGCTGGGCCTGGGTTTCGGGCTGATCCTGCTGATGCTGCTGGCCGTTTCCGCCCTCTCGGGCGTGCAGGTGCTGCAGGTGCACCGCAACGTGCTGGGCTTTGCCCAGCAAACCGTGCCCGCGCTGCGCGCCGTGGCACTCATGCAGGACAGCCTGGGCACGGTGCGCCGCACCGAAGCCGACCACTTGCTGGCCCGCAGTGACGAAGAAATGGCCGATGTGGAAAAACGCATCGCCCGCCACCAGGCCGACCTGCAGACCGGGCTGCAGGCCTATGGGCAGCAAGTCACCGATGCCCAGGGCCGCGAACTGCTGGAGAAAGCCACCGCCAGCGCCGAGCGCTACCTGGTGTTCTGGACCAAGGTCAAAGACCTGTCCCGCCAGGGCTTTGCCGACCCCTTCGCGGCGGACCAGGCCAAGCAACTTTTCGTCAACGAATCGCGCCAGCTGTTCAACACCGCCACCGCTGACCTCAAGGCCCTCTGGGACCACAACGAATCGCTGACGCAGGCCGTGGAGCAACACTCTGTGGGCGCGTTCCAAGCCGCCATCTGGGGCATCGCGGTGTGTGCGGCTTTGGCCGTCGTGCTCAGCCTTGTGGCCGGGGGGTGGATCACCCGCTCCGTGCTGCGCCAGCTGGGTGGCGAACCCGCCGAGGCCGCGCGGCTGGCCCGCGCCGTGGCGCAGGGCGACCTGACCGCCACCGTCGCGGTGCACCCCAGCGACACCGACAGCCTGATGGTGCAGCTGCGCGCCATGCAAGACAGCCTGCAGCGCGTGGTCGCCAGCGTGCGCGACAACGCGCAAAACGTCGCCACCGCCAGCTCTGAAATCGCCCACGGCAATCAGGACCTGTCGGGCCGCACCGAGGTGCAGGCTTCCGCCTTGGGCGAAGTGGCCTCGTCCATGGACGAGCTGGGCGGCACCGTGCGCATGAACGCCGACAACGCCCGCCAGGCCAGCGAACTGGCGCAGCACGCGCAGCAGGTGGCCTCGCAGGGGGGGCAGGTGGTGGACGATGTGGTGCGCACCATGCAGGACATCCAGGACTCCAGCCGCAAGATCAGCGACATCATTGGCGTGATCGACAGCATCGCTTTCCAGACCAACATCCTGGCGCTCAATGCCGCCGTCGAAGCCGCTCGGGCCGGTGAACAGGGCCGGGGGTTTGCCGTGGTCGCGGGCGAAGTGCGCAACCTGGCCCAGCGCAGCGCACAGGCGGCGGGCGAAATCAAGGGCCTGATCCAGGCCAGCGCCGAGCGCGTGGACCGGGGCACGGCACTGGTCAACCGGGCCGGTGCCACCATGCATGAAATTGTGGGTTCCATCGAGCGTGTGACCCAGATCACCTCGGAAATCAGCACCGCCAGCGCCGAGCAAAGCTCCGGCGTGGCCGAAGTGGGCCAGGCCATTGGCCGCATGGACGAAACCACCCAGCAAAACGCCGCCCTGGTCGAACAAAGCGCCGCTGCCGCCAGCGCCTTGCGCCAACAGGCCGAACAGCTGGTGCAGGTGGTGGCCGTCTTCAAGCTGGCACACTGATGGGGCCATGGCCAAAAAAGACAAATCCTCCGAACACGTTTCCGAAACCCCCGCCACCGCCTGGCTCAAAAGCCATGGGGTGGCTTACACCGAGCACCCCTACGAGTACCTGGAGCATGGTGGTGCCCAGCACAGCGCGGCGGTGCTGGGTTTTGACCCGTTCACCGTGGTGAAAACGCTCGTCATGCAAGACCAGGATGCCAAGCCGCTGGTCATCCTCATGCACGGCAACCGCACCGTGTCCACCAAAAACCTGGCGCGCCAGATCGGTGCCAAGTCGGTGGAGCCGTGCAAGCCCGAGGTGGCCAACCGCCACAGTGGCTACCTGGTGGGGGGCACCTCGCCGTTCGGGTTGCGCAAGGCCATGCCCATCTATGTGGAGTCCACCGTGTTGGCGCTGACGCGCATCTGCATCAACGGTGGGCGGCGGGGTTTTCTGGTGGGGCTGAGCCCCGATGTGCTCAGCGGCCCGCTGGGCGCCAAGCCCGTGCAGTGCGCGCTGGCAGAATAGCGCAGCTTTTGGCTGTCCGTGGCCAATTTGGTCATAGCAAACTGTTGAATCAGAGCAAGCGGTAGAAGCTTTTTTTATTTGAAGTAAGGAAACCCCTGTGGCTGTTGTGTTCTCTGCGCTGGCGGTGCTGGCCGCCTACCTGGTGGGCTCTTTGTCGTTCGCCGTCATCGTGAGCCGTTTTGTCGGCCTGGCCGATCCGCGCAGCTACGGCAGCAAGAACCCCGGGGCCACCAACGTGCTGCGCTCCGGGAACAAAAAGGCGGCCATTGCCACGCTGTTGCTCGACGCCGTCAAGGGCTGGTTGCCCCTGTGGGCCGCCAGCGTGTGGGGGCCCGGCGTGGGGTTGGGAGACACCACGCTGGCGCTGGTCGGGTTGGCCGCATTTGTGGGCCACCTGTACCCGGTGTTTTTCCATTTCAAAGGTGGCAAGGGGGTGGCCACGGCGGTTGGCGTGCTGTTCGGGGTGAATTGGGTGCTGGCGCTGGCCTGTCTGGCCACGTTTGGCATCGTGGTGTATTTCACCCGTTACGTGTCGCTGGCGTCCATGGTGGCGGCGGTGTTTGCCCCGGCGTATTTCCTGTTGGGGGCCGACGTGGTGTGGCCCGCGTCCCCACCCATGGTCGCAGCCCTGGTGGCCATGGGCGCTTTGCTGATCTGGCGTCACCGTGACAACGTGAACCGGCTGGTCAAAGGCACAGAATCCCGTCTCGGAGCCAAAAAATGAGTGTTCAAGCCCCCAACGGCCTGCAGCGCCTGCACGTGGCCGCCCGCTACAGCGAGGCCGCCATTTTCAACGGTGTGGTGTATCTCGCCGGCATGGTGCCCGAGTGCGAGGCGACCGACATCGCCAGCCAGACGGCCGACGTGCTGGCCCAGATCGACCGCCGCCTGGCTGAGGCGGGCAGCGACAGGACGCGCTTGCTGCGGGTGCAGATCTACCTGGCGGACATCCACGACATCGCGGCCATGAACACGGTGTGGGACGCCTGGGTGCCCGCAGGTCACGCCCCCCCGCGCGCCACGGTGCAGGCGGCCTTGGCCGACCCGGGCTGGCGCATCGAAGTGGTGGTCACCGCCGCGCAGGGCTGAGCCACCGGCGCGGGCGGCGGGGTCAGTACCGCCGCTGCAGCGTCATCTGGTCGTTGTCGCGCTGCATCTGGAACCGGGTGAGAAAACTGTTGCCCAGCAGCACATAAGGCATGTGCTGGGGCAGGATGACGGCGGCCACGTCGCTCACCTCCGCGTCGCCCAGGCGCACGCGCTGGAGTTTGAGCTGGTGGCCCACCACCGTGCCATTGGCGGTTTGCATGCCCACGCGGGCCAGGCCATCGGCTTTGAGGCCCAGGCGCTGGGCATCGGCCTGGCCCAGCACCACGGTGGTGGCACCGGTGTCCACCATGAATTGCACGCTTTTGCCGTTGATGCTGCCGGTCGACAGAAAGTGCCCCCGGCTGTCCGCCGTCAGCACCACGCGCTGCTGGCCTGTGTCGGGTGCGGCGGCACGCGACCCCACGCTGATGGGGGATTCCCCCAGCACCAGGGAGGCCTGCTGACCGGCGATGCTGACTTTTGCCCCGGTGGGCGTGACCTGCAGCAGCCGCACCCCCGCATGGGTGTCGCCCACGGCCATGAATTTGGGCGCCTGGCCGTTGACCACCAGCAGGGCCTTGTCGCCCGACACGCCCGCCAGCTGCACGGCCAAGGCCTGTGCGTGCACCGGTGGGCACAGCGCCGCCACCAGGCAGGCGGTGACCAACAGGCGATCAGCCCAGGCGCACGCCACGCTCGGCCCCGGTTTTGGAGAATGCCAGCTGCCGCAGCATGGCTTCCGGGTTCAGGCGCACCCGCACGTGCGAACCCGATATGCCTTGTGTCACCGCCAGCTCGGGTTTGGCGGTGTTGTAGAGGCGGGGCTCGGCGATGGGCTCGTCCCGTTTGTTCAGCACGCTGGCCACCCAGGGTTCGTTGGGCTTGACGCCCCGGCGCAGCACCACGGCGGTTTCGCCATTGGCCAATTTCACGAAAGTGCCCGCCGGGTGCAGGCCCAGCACCTGCATCAGCACCAGGCCCACCTCATCGTGCCCGCCCGCTCCGGCTTGCACAATGGCCGATCGGGCCGCGTCTTTGGCGTCGCGCCCGGCGCGAGACACGCGCGGGCTCATGGCTGCGGTGTAGCGGTCCACCACCTGCAGAATTTTGGTCAGCCGCTGGGCGCTGCTGCGCTGCGCCAGCGACACGCCGGGGGGCAGGTTGTCGTGGTGCGCCTGGACCACGGCCAGCCACAGCGGATCGGTCACCCCCGCCGCCTGCAGCAAGCGCGCACCGTCTCGGGTGTGGGCGTCGATGAGTGCGCGCTGCTGCGGGGAGGGGGGTTGTTTCTGGGCCGCCAGCAGGTCTTGCAGCTGCGTCATGGCCACGTTCATGGTGAGCGCCGCGTGCACCAGGGCTTCGCCTTCGGCGGCAGGCAGCTTCAGCGGTGTGACCAGCAGGTGGCACACCACCGCCGTCAGCAGCGAGTGCAGGGCGCTGTAGCCGCTGAAGCCGGTCACTGCGCGGTGGATCAGCAAAAACAGCGCGGCATCGCGGTCGCGGTTGAGCAGGGACTCTTGCAGCACTGTCACCTGGGAACTGAGGCGCCGCACCGCCTCCTGTCCGGATGCACCGCCTTGGACGATCTGGTTGAGGTTGATTTTGAGCCGGGCTTCCACCTCTTCCCAGGCCTGAGGGAGCGACGCGGGCAGGGTGGCTGCCGCGCCGTTGTCGGACTTGAGCAACACAAAGCGGTCGATGTCCTTCAGCGGCGCATCCCGAAACGTGGCCTCGCTCAGGCTGCTCATCAGCACCTTTTTGGCTTCTTCGGACTCGTCGTAATCGACGTACACCGCCGTGCGCATTTTCAGGCTGTCCAGCGCCGTCAGGTTTTCGATGCGAAGGCCCCGGGCCAGCAAGACGCGCCCCGATTCGTCGCGCAGGGTGAAGCGCAACACATCCCCCACCTGCAGTTGGGTGGGCGAAACGGCCACCAGTTCAGACTTGTTGCCAGCGTTCATGGCGATGTGTCAGCGAAAAGGGGTGCCGCGTTCCTGGGCGGCGCGCAGGGCCGACATTTGCCGCAGGATCAGTTGTTCGCTCAGGCGCACCCGGATCTCGGAGCCCGACAGGCCCTCGGCCACCGCGTGTTCGGGCTTGGCGGTGTCGACCAGGCGGGGCGTGCCGATGGGTTCGCCGCGACGGTTGACCACGGTCGAGACATGCGGCGTGTTGGGCCGTTCCCCTTGTCCCAGCACCACGGCCACGTCGCCCGTGGCCAGCCTGACGTAGGAGCCCAGCGGGTACAGCCCCAGGGCCTGCAGCAGTGCCAGGCCCACCTCGTCGTGCGTGCCGGAACCGGGCAGCTTGACCACGGATCGGGTGGCATCGCGGGCGTCACGCCCTGCGCGGCTGCCTCGTGGGCTGAGGGCGGCGGTGTAGCGGTCGATCACTTGCAGCACCCGGGCCACGCGTTCGGCCGCGGGCAGGCTGGACAGAGGGGCCTGACCCGGCAGCGGGTCGTGGTGCAAGGTCACGGCGTCGAGCCAGAGGCGGTCCGTCACGCCCGCCGCCCGCAGCAGGTTGGCACTGGCGGTGGGGTGGCGGTCGATCAGGGCCAGCTGCTCTTGCGTCGGCGGCGACTTCTGGGCCGCCATGGTGTCTTGCAACTGCTTGACCGACACGTTCATGGTCAAGGCGGCACGGTCCAGCGCCTGTTGCTCGGCTTCGCTCAAGCCCGCGCTTTTGCCCACCGACACCGCCAACCCCGCACACAGCAGGCTGTGCAAGGTGCTGTAGCCGGTGAAGCCGGTGATGGCCCGGTTGACCAGCAGGAACAGCGAGCCCGCCTCGTCCCGCGCCAGCAGTGTTTTCAGCTGGGCCGTGATCTGGTCGATGCGGGGCACCACCTGGCGCGCCACGGTCGGGTCCGCGCTCAGGTTGCCCTGGGCCGTGCGCAGCCTGTCTTCCAGGTCGGAGCAGGCTTGGGGCAGTGGCACTTCCACGTCCGCGGGTTCCTCGCGCGGTGTGTTGCTCAGGGTGTGGAATTTGTCGATGTCTTTCAGCGGCGCGTTCTGCTGAATGGCCTTTTCCAAGCTGGCCATTACCACCTTGATGGGCTCGCGCGATTCGTCCTGATCGGCAAACAGAAACGGTCGCGCCTGCAGGATGCTCAGCAAATGCGGTGTGTCAATCCGCTGGCGCCGGGCCAGCAACATGCGGCCGTGTTCGTCGTACAGGGTGAAGTCCAGGACCATGCCCAGCTTGAGCAGCTTGGGCGAAAGTTCGACTCGGGAGGGGCCTGATTGACGTGGCTGGATCATGGGTGGCGGGGGGTCAGTCTCGGAAGTTGTTGAAGCCCAGTGGCAGATCCGGCACGTCTTTTTTGATAATGGCCATGGCCGCCTGCAAGTCGTCGCGCTTGGCACCGGTCACCCGCACGGCATCGCCCTGGATGGCGGCTTGCACCTTCAGTTTGCTGCCTTTCAGGGCCTGTTGGATTTTTTTGCCCACATCGGTTTCGATCCCGTTGCGCACGGTGACCACTTGCTTGACCTTGTCGCCACCGATTTTTTCGATCTTGCCCGCGTCCAGAAAGCGCACGTCCACGTTGCGTTTGGCCAGTTTGCCGCGCAGCACCTCATCGACCTGCGAAATCTGGAAGTCGCTGTCCCCAAACAGGGTGATCGTCTTGTCTTTCAACTCCAGGTTGGCCGACGTGCCCTTGAAGTCGAACCGCGTGCCCACTTCGCGAACGGCTTGTTCCACCGCGTTTTTCACTTCAACGAGATTGGCTTCCAGAATGGTGTCAAAAGAGGGCATGGCGGCAAAGGTTCAGAGCGAAAACAGGGGGGTGAGACAATTCCGCCATGTTAGTCGAGAACCTGGTGCCGCTTCAGCCCCTCAACACGTTCGGTATACAAGCCCGGGCGCAACAGCTGGTGCGCGTGCGCACCCTTGACGATGCCCTGGCCCTGAGCCAGGCGCACGCCACCGCCTGCCAGCAAGGGCCGCTCATCCTGGGCGGTGGCAGCAACCTGGTGCTCACAGGGGACGTCAAATCCCTTGTCGTCAAAGTGGAAATTGCCGGTCGCCGGCTGGTGGCCGACACCCCATCCCACTGGGTGGTGGAGGCCGGCGCGGGCGAGCCCTGGCACGGTTTTGTCGAATGGACCCTCTCCCAGGGCTGGCCCGGGCTGGAAAACCTGGCGCTCATTCCCGGTACCGTGGGGGCCTCGCCCGTGCAGAACATCGGGGCCTACGGCGTGGAGTTGCAAGACCGCTTCCACTCGTTGGACGCGGTGGACCTGCACACCGGCCTGGTGTTCAGCCTGGACGCCGCACAGTGCGGCTTCGGCTACCGCGACTCCGTGTTCAAACACGCGGCCAGCGACGAACGCCACCTGGGCCTGGCCGGGCGGGCCCTCATCACACACGTGCGCTTTGCCTTGCCCAAACGCTGGGTGCCCGAGGTGGGGTACCTGGAGTTGGCCCGCAAGGTCGAAGAGCAGGGCGGCTTGCCGCCCACCGCCCGCCAGGTGTTCGACTGGGTGTGCGCCATCCGCCGCGCCAAACTGCCCGACCCGGCGGTGCTGGGCAACGCTGGCAGCTTTTTCAAAAACCCCACCGTCAGCGCCGAGCAGTGCGCCGACATCATCGGCCGCGACCCGAAGGTGGTGCACTACCCCATGCCCGACGGCACGGTGAAGCTGGCCGCCGGTTGGCTCATCGACGCCTGCGGCTGGAAGGGCAAAACCGTGGGGCACGCCGGGGTTTACGAAAAGCAGGCGCTGGTGCTCGTCAACAAAGGGGGCCCAGCCCACCCGGCCACGGGTGGTGAGGTGATGACACTGGCCAAAGCCATCCAGACCAGCGTGTACGAGCGGTTTGGGCTGCGGCTGGAGATCGAGCCCGTGGTGGTTTGAAGCGACGGGCTTGGGTTTTCAAGGGCCGTCAGGTGTGGGTGGCTGCCCCAAGCGACGGGTCAGGGGGATGGATTCAAAGGAAAAAATGCCTCCAGCGCTTTTTCGGTAAGCGCTGACAGCTATGAATTTGTGTGTTTTGATTGGGTGTGCAGAAGTGGTGGCTGTCCCGCGTGTCTTGGCCGTGGTGGGTGTGACGTTGGCCGCAACCTGTAACCTTCCATTCGTGATCCCACGACGTGACAGTCCGCTGCACCCTCAACACTTCCCAAGTGACAGCGACTTGTGTCATTTGAGGAGGTGAAGTTCAAAGTGAGCCCATTTCATGTTCCAAGCGCAACACCTCTGTGACCACCAGTTGACGGACCTTGGGCCTTGTCTGTCTGAATGGAAAGCTGCACATCCTGACATGGGCGTGCTCGTTTACTTGCCTGAAGCGCAAAAACACCGGGTGAGCCAATTGCAGTCAAAGTGCAACTTGCTGGGCATCCCCTTGGTGGGCGCCATCTTCCCTGCACTCATCACCCCACAGGGTTTCGACTCGGCGGGAACTTGGCTGATGCGGATGGACACCATGCCCCCGCATTTCCTGGTGGACGGTCTTGCTGTCGATGAAGACAAGGCGGCACGGCAACTGGTGGACCAGGCCAAAGACGTGTTGAAACTGTGCGCGCAAACCCACTGCAGTCTTTTCCTGGTGTGCGATGCCATGCTGCCGCACATCGGTTCATTGATGACCGAAGTCGCACACCAATATGGTGAGCAACTGGATTTGGTGGGCGTCAATGCCGGCAGTGAAACCTTTCAGCCCATGCCATGCCTGTTTGACAACCAGCGGTGCGTGAGTGACGGCGTGTTGGGCCTGTGCATTCCCCGGCCACCTGCCATGGCGGTGGAGCACGGCTATCCGGTGTCTCAATCCATTTTGCGTGCCACCGGTACGGTGTGCAATCGCATCGACACCATCAATGGCCGCCCTGCGCTGGAGGTTTACCAGGAGATCGTTCAGGCGGAGTATGGGGTCACACTGACACGCGATAACTTCTACACCTACGGCGTGCACTACCCATTCGGCGTGATCACTGCACTCAAGGTGCTGGTGCGCATTCCCGTCGCTTTGACGGACGACGGTGCCATTTACTGCGTGGGGGAAGTGCCGGCCAACTCATCGTTGCGGCTGCTGCGTGCGCCTGATCCCAGCGATGCCACCTGCATGACTGCCGTGGCCGAACGCATGGGAATGCACGGTGCCGATCGGTGGCTGCATGTGTTTTATTGCGCGGGACGGCGCATGCACTTTGGTGACCACGCCTCAGCCGAGCTGACCGGTTTGAAAACCCACACGCGAACCGCTGGACTGGTTGGCGCGCTGACATTGGGCGAGTTGGACACACTTGACATCCAAGGCATGAAATTCCCGCAGTTCCACAACGCTGCCGTCGTGTGTATCGGGACGTGAATTCGAGTCGGTGACACAGGTCGGATGCACAGGGGAGCGCAAGTGACCGCATCCACCCGACTGGCCAAAGGTTCTGGCGTGCCATGGCCTTTTGCCAGGGCCCAGGCTGCCCACCCGGCGCGTGCCGGGGGGCGAAGCCGATGTCAGCGCTCGATGCGCAGCATGTCCGTGCCGTCGCCTGCGGTCAGCAGGCCGGTCTGGGCGTAGATGCCCAGTTTGGCGCGGGTGTCGGTGATGTCGAGGTTGCGCATGGTCAGTTGGCCGATGCGGTCCAGCGGGGTGAACGGCGCGTTTTCCACCTTTTCCATGCTCAGGCGCTCGGGCGCGTAGGTGAGGTTGGGGCTGTCGGTGTTCAAAATGGAGTAATCGTTGCCACGGCGCAGTTCCAGTGTCACTTCGCCCGTGATGGCGCGGGCCACCCAGCGCTGGGCGGTTTCGCGCAGCATCAGGGCCTGGCTGTCGAACCAGCGGCCTTGGTACAGCAGGCGGCCCAGTTTGCGGCCGTTGTCGCGGTACTGCTCGATGGTGTCTTCGTTGTGGATGCCCGTCACCAGACGCTCGTAGGCGATGAACAGCAGAGCCAGGCCGGGGGCTTCGTAAATGCCACGGCTCTTGGCTTCGATGATCCGGTTCTCGATCTGGTCGCTCATGCCCAGGCCGTGACGGCCGCCGATTTCGTTGGCTTTCAGGAACAGGTCCACCAGGCTGTTGTAGCCCACGCCGTTGATGGCCACGGGGCGGCCTTCTTCAAAGCGCACGGTCACTTCTTCGCGCTTGACTTCGACTTCGTCTTTCCAGAACGCCACGCCCATGATGGGGTTGACGATGCGGATGCCGCTGCTCAGGTGCTCCAGGTCTTTCGCTTCGTGGGTGGCGCCCAACATGTTGCTGTCGGTGCTGTAGGCCTTTTCGGCACTCATTTTGTAGCCGTGGCCATGCTGGGCCATGAAGGCCGACATTTCAGCACGGCCACCCAACTCGTCGATGAAGGTTTGGTCGAGCCAGGGCTTGTAGATGCGCAGGTTGGGGTTGGTCAGCAGGCCGTAGCGGTAGAAGCGCTCGATGTCATTGCCTTTGAAGGTGGAGCCGTCACCCCAGATGTGCACATCGTCTTCCTTCATGGCCGCCACCAGCATGGTGCCGGTCACGGCGCGGCCCAAGGGGGTGGTGTTGAAGTAGGTCACGCCCGCGGTGCTGATGTGGAAGGCGCCGCATTGCAGCGCGGCAATGCCTTCGGCGGCCAGTTGGGTGCGGCAGTCGATCAGGCGGGCTTTTTCAGCGCCGTAGGCCATGGCCTTGCGGGGGATTTCGTCGTAGTCCGCTTCGTCGGGTTGGCCCAGGTTGGCGGTGTAGGCGTAGGGCACAGCGCCTTTCTGGCGCATCCACAGCAGGGCTGCGCTGGTGTCGAGGCCGCCGGAGAAAGCGATGCCGACTTTTTGCTGGGCGGGGAGGTTTTGAAGAATGGTGGCCATGGGCGTGGGCAAAAAAAGAGGCAGCCTCGCTGCCGTGTTGGGGGGGCACGGTGAGGCTGGGGGAGCCCCACCGCCGGCGCGTGTCAGCCGAAGTGGCAGATGTAGTGGTAGGGCTCGGTCACGCGGATGTTGAACGAGCTGTTGCCGGGGATGCTGAAGGAGTGACCGGGGGTGGACTTTTGCCACTCGGTGGTGCCTGCCAGCTGGTATTCGCAGCCACCGGCCACGCATTCCATGATTTCGGGGGCGCCGGTGTTGAAGGTGAGGGTGGAGGGCAGGACCACGCCGACCGATTTTTTGGTGCCGTCGGCGAACGTGATGCCGTGGCTCACGCATTTGCCGTCAAAGTAAACGCTGGCTTGGGTGTTGACGGAAACGCCGTCGAATTTTTCGGTGGCCATGAAATGGGGCTTTCGGTGAAGGGGAAGGGAAGCGGGCGGCGGCAGTTTGCCGCCACAGAAGAGGGAAATTTTAGGGCAGCCGTTGGGCCCATGCGTCGGCATCAAAGCCCACGGTCACGCCCGACGGCCACACCACCACCGGGCGTTTGATGGCGCTGGGCTGTGCCAGCAGGTAGGCCAGTGCCGTGGGCGCATCCACCACGGTGGCTTGCACATCGGGGGGCGTCTGACGCCAGGTGGTGCCTTTTTTGTTGAGCAGCACCTCCCAGCCCACTTGCGTTTGCCAGGCTGCCAGCCCGTCAGCGGGCACCCCTTGTTTCTTGAAGTCGTGGAAGGTGTGCGCCACGCCTTGGGCCTGCAGCCAGGTGCGGGCTTTTTTGACCGTGTCGCAGTTGGGAATGCCGTAGAGGGTGACCATGTCGGGAATTGTGCCGCAAGGTGAACGAGGCTTTCGGCGGACTGAGACAATAGGGGTATGTCCGCATCTCAGCCCACCTTGACCTCTCTTGCCTCAGTTGCCCAGACCGCGCCCGGTGCGCAAGCGCCGTTGGACGACTGGCTGGCCCATTGCGAAAGCATCCACCCCCACACCATCGACATGGGTCTTGACCGTGTGCGGGTGGTGGCCCGTCGCCTGGGACTGCTCGAAGGGCTGGGTTGTCCGGTGGTTACCGTGGCGGGCACCAATGGCAAGGGATCGACCTGCGCGATGCTGGCCGCCATTTACGGTGCGGCGGGGTACCGGACGGGGGTGTACAGCTCTCCGCACCTGGTCCACTTCGAAGAGCGGTGCCGACTGATGGGCGAGCCTGTGGCAGAAGCAGAATTGGTAGCGAACTTTTCTTTGGTGGAAAGCGCAAGACGCCAAAATGACGATGCTGATTCGGCCCCGGTCAGTCTGACCTACTTCGAGTTCACGACGCTGGCCATTCTCCTGACCCTGAAGAAAGCCGCGCTGGATGTGATCGTGCTGGAGGTGGGTCTCGGCGGGCGGCTCGATGCCGTCAATCTGGTGGATGCCGACTGCGCCGTGATCACCAGCATCGATCTGGACCACATGGCGTTTTTGGGCAATGACCGCGAGGCCATCGGTTTCGAGAAGGCCGGCATCATGCGCGCCGGTCGGCCGGTGGTGGTGAGCGATCCCATGCCGCCGCAGAGTCTGGGAGCACAGGCCCGGGCGGTGGGCGCTGACCTTTGGCAGCTGGGGCAGGATTTCAGTTTCGGGGGCGACCAGCAGCAATGGGGCTGGGCCACGTCCGCTCAGCGTGGGGCGCGGCGGCTCAGCGGTTTGGCTTACCCGGCCTTGCGGGGGGCCAACCAGTTGCTGAACGCATCGGGTGTGCTGGCGGTGTTGGAGACGCTGCGGCCCAGCTTGCCCGTGACCGCGCAGGCCGTCAGGCAGGGCCTGGCGCAAGTGGAGCTGCCCGGGCGGTTCCAGATCGTGCCTGGCCAGCCAACGCTGGTGTTGGACGTTGCGCACAACCCCCACTCGGTGGCGGCGCTCACGGCCAATCTCGATGCCATGGGGTATTACCCCGTCACCCGTGCGGTGTTGGGAGCCATGGCCGACAAGGATCTGGCCCCCATGTTGGCCAAGGTGGCCCCTCTGGTGGACCACTGGTATTTCACCGATCTCCCCACGCCAAGGGCCAGCAAAGCCGCTGACTTGCAGGCCCAGTGGCTCAACCTGCCGGGCCGCAAAGGTGGCGTGGGTGGCGTGTTCGATGCGCCCATGGCAGCGCTCAACGCGGCAGTGGCCGATGCGGACCCCACTGATAGAATTGTGGTCTTCGGATCGTTCTTTACCGTGGGGGGTGTGCTGGTGAACGGCACCCCGCGTTTGACCGCAAAACACCTTTCGTCGTGATCCCGCTGACCCGTGGCCGCTCCCGCCACGTGTGTGCCCAGACCACCGTCCATCCCACGCATGTTCAAGCCCCGTAAAGCCCCTGCCGCAGTGCCTGCCACGCCTCCCGCCATCGAAGTGGTGCGACAGCGGGCCAAGCACCGCCTGATGGGGGCCAGTGTGCTGGTGTTGGCAGGGGTGGTGGTGTTTCCGTTGTTGTTCGACACGCAGCCGCGGCCCATCCCGGTGGACGTTCCGATCGAAATTCCCTCGCGCCAGGCCGCCAAAAACCAGGGCAAGGTGACGCCAGCGGTGGCTGAGCCCGTCGTCACCGAGCGCTCTTTGTCACAGAGCGAAGAGGTCGTTGAATCGTCCGCCAAGCCGCTGCCGGTACCTGCAGATGCCTTGTCTGACGAAGAGGTTGTGCCAGCGCGTCCGGTCTCTCCGCCGCCACAAACCGCAGTGGCTGCGCCTGCCGCTCCGGCGCCCAAGAAGGCAGTTCCACCCGCGCCAACCGCACCTGCTGTTGTCGCGAAGGAAAGTGCGCGAGCCCAGGCGTTGCTGACGGGGCGTGACGCTTCCACCGCGACGCAGGGTTCGGAGCGCTTCATTGTGCAAGTGGGGGCCTTTGCCGAGACGGCAATGGCTCAGCAGGTCCGGCTCAAGCTGGAGCGCGCTGGCCTGAAAACCTATACCCATGTGGCCGATACGCCCGATGGCAAGCGCACACGCGTGCGCCTGGGGCCTTTTTCCAGCCGCACCGAGGCCGAGAAGGCCGCTGCCAAAGCCAAGGGCCTGGGCATTTCGGCGGCCATCCTGACGTTGTGACGCTCACCCCATGAACGTGGTGGATGCCGTGTTGGCCACGGCCATGCTGTTGTCGATGATGCTGGGCGCTTGGCGCGGGTTTTTGTACGAGGTGTTTTCTCTGTTGGGCTGGGTGGCCGCTTTTGTGCTCGCGAAATGGTTTGCCGCAGACGCCGCAGCATGGCTGCCGCTACAGGGCGCATCTGAAGCCCTGAAGACCGTGGTGGGCTTTCTGGCCGTGTTTGTGGCCAGCGCTTTCGGATTCGGGTTGGTGTCTTGGCTGGTTCGAAAGGTCGCTGAAAAGGTGGGTTTGCGTCCCGTGGACCGTGTGCTGGGCAGCCTGTTTGGCATGGCCCGTGGACTGATTTTGTTGGTGTTTGCAGCGTTTGTGGTGGGCTTGACCCCTTGGGCACGAGAGAGTGTCTGGCTGGAGTCTCGCTTGGCGCAGGTGCTGATGGTGATGGCCAATCAAGCCAGAGTCCTGTTGCCCGAAGAATTTTTAAAGGTGGTGTCCTGATGTGTGGAATCGTCGGCGTGGTCAGCAACGCCCCAGTCAACCAGCTGATTTATGACGCTTTGCTGCTGTTGCAGCACCGTGGGCAAGATGCCGCAGGCATCGTGACCCAATCCGGTCACAAGTTTTACATGCACAAAGCCAAGGGCATGGTCCGCGATGTGTTCCGCACCCGGAACATGCGTTCCTTGCCTGGCAATGTGGGGTTGGGCCAAGTGCGTTACCCCACGGCAGGCAATGCCCAGAGCGAAGACGAGGCGCAGCCCTTCTATGTGAATGCCCCTTTTGGTCTGGTCATGGCGCACAACGGCAACCTGACCAATGCGCACGCGCTGAAAGCCGAGCTGTTCAGCACCGATCACCGACACATCAACACCGACAGCGACTCCGAGGTGTTGCTCAATGTGCTGGCACATGAGTTGGAGCGTACCACCCGTGGACTTCCCCTGTCTCCCCCCGACGTGTTTGCGGCGGTCAGGGGGGTGCATCAGCGCATCCGCGGTTCTTACGCTGTGGTGGCGCTGATCGCGGGCCACGGTTTGCTGGCTTTCCGTGATCCCTATGGCATTCGCCCCCTGTGCATTGGCCATGGCGACGGTCAGGTGGCCGTGGCCAGCGAGTCTGTGGCCCTGGAAGGGCTGGGTATGGCATTTGACCGCGACATCCAACCCGGTGAGGCGGTGTTTGTGGATTTGTCGGGCAAGGTGCATTCCCTCCAATGCGCCGACAAGGTGGTGCTTTCCCCTTGCATCTTTGAGTATGTGTACTTGGCGCGTCCCGATTCGGTGCTCGATGGCATATCGGTTTACCAGGCTCGACTGAACATGGGCGAAACACTGGCGAAGCGGGTGATTTCCACAGTGCCCCCAGCTCAGATCGATGTGGTCATTCCCATCCCCGAATCGTCTCGCCCGAGTGCCATGCAATTGGCCCATTTGCTGGGACTCCCGTACCGAGAGGGGTTTGTCAAGAACCGTTACGTGGGGCGCACTTTCATCATGCCGGGTCAGGGTGTGAGGAAGAAATCGGTTCGCCAGAAGCTGAATGTGATTGCCAGTGAATTCCGTGGCCGCAACGTGCTGCTGGTGGATGACTCGATTGTGCGCGGGACCACCAGCCGGGAAATTGTCCAGATGGCGCGGGACGCGGGCGCCAACAAGGTGTACATGGCCAGCGCAGCCCCCCCGGTTCGCTACCCCAACGTCTATGGCATTGACATGCCCACCCCCGGAGAATTGGTGGCCCATGGCCGCACGGTGGAGGAGGTGCGCCAGATCATCGGGTGCGACGCGCTGATTTATCAGGACGTCGATGCCATGAAAGTGGCGGTTGGTTCGCTCAACCCCGCCATCGCCGGATTTGACGCCTCTTGCTTCGATGGCGTGTATTGCACTGGAGACATACAGCCAGCAGACATCGCCCGTCTCAATCAGGGACGGGTGGAAGCGCCAGAAGGGCTGGCGGATTCGTCTCGTCTGACGTTGCCCAATACCACCACCCAAGATGCCTGAGGCCGCAATGGGCCACTGTCGAGGCCCATGCTGTGTACGCCTTGTGTATCCCCAACCTTGAAAGCCGCCTGTCCGGCGGCTTTGCCAATTTCTCATGACCTTGAAAACCCGTACCCGCTTCGCCCCATCGCCCACCGGCTTTATTCACCTCGGCAACATCCGATCCGCTTTGTACCCCTGGGCATTCGCCCGGTCTACGGGGGGGGACTTCATCCTTCGCATCGAAGACACCGATCTGGAGCGGTCAAGCCAGGCGGCGGTGGACGTGATTCTGGAGGGCATGGCCTGGTTGGGTTTGACGCATGACGAGGGGCCGTTTTACCAAATGCAGCGCATGGACCGCTACAAAGCGGTGCTGGCCGAATTGCAGGCCCGTGGTCAGGTCTACCCCTGCTACATGAGCGTGGAAGAACTGGATGCCTTGCGCGAGCGGCAAATGGCCGCCAAAGAAAAACCCCGCTACGACGGCACCTGGCGACCCGAGCCAGGCAAAACCCTTCCCCCTGCGCCGACCGGTGTGGCGCCTGTGCTGCGTTTTCGCAACCCATCGGAGGGCGTTGTGGCATGGGACGACAAGGTCAAAGGCCGCATTGAAATACGAAATGCTGAACTGGACGATCTGGTCATCGCCCGTCCGGACGGCACGCCGACCTACAACTTTTGTGTCGTGGTGGATGACATCGACATGGCTATCACCCATGTGATTCGGGGTGACGACCATGTGAACAACACCCCGCGCCAGATCAATATCTTCAAAGCGCTGGGGAAAGAGCCGCCCGTCTACGCCCATTTGCCCACCGTGCTCAATGAGCAAGGCGAAAAGATGAGCAAGCGCAATGGTGCCAAGGCCGTGACGCAATACAAGGCAGAAGGTTATTTGCCAGACGCCATGGTGAACTACTTGGCCCGCCTGGGGTGGAGCCATGGCGACGATGAAATTTTCAGTCGCAAGCAGTTCCTGGAGTGGTTCAATCTGGACCACTTGGGCAAGAGCGCGGCCCAGTTCGATGAAGCCAAACTGCGTTGGGTGAACGCGCAGCACATCAAAAGCACGTCGGATGAGGAGTTGGCGGCCCTGGTAGCCCCGCTGCTGGCGGTGAAAGGCCTGTCGGCAGACGATCGCTTGCCTCGGCTGTGTCAGCTCTTCAAGGACCGCTGCGACACCACGTTGGCTCTCGCAGGTTGGTGCGCCGCTTTTTATGGGCCGGTGACTCCCCATGAAGAAGAGCTTGTCAAGCACGTCACCCCAGCGATCAAACCCGCTGTGCAGGCATTGGCGGGACGTCTGGCCGATTGCGTTTGGGACAAAGCCAGCATTTCGGCTGTGATCAAGGACGTGCTGGCGGCACACGCCCTGAAGATGCCTCAATTGGCGATGCCTGTGCGCGTGTTGGTGATGGGGACTTCGCAGACACCGAGCTTGGATGCCGTGCTCGAATTGCAAGGCAGAGAAAAAGTTTTGGGGTGCTTGCAAAAAGCGTAAAAACATCACTATAATTTGAGGCTGTGCTGCAGCGTAAGTGATTACGCTAAATTGTAGACCTGTTGGGGGTATAGCTCAGCTGGGAGAGCGCTTGCATGGCATGCAAGAGGTCAGCGGTTCGATCCCGCTTACCTCCACCAAAATGTGCTACAATTTAAAGCTAAGTTTTAGGTTATGACCCTATCGTCTAGAGGCCTAGGACATCACCCTTTCACGGTGAGTACCGGGGTTCGAATCCCCGTAGGGTCGCCAGATTTGCTGAAAAGCAGTCAGGCATTTCAAAGTGCAAATGCGCTTTGAAGCATTGGAGTGGTAGTTCAGTTGGTCAGAATACCGGCCTGTCACGCCGGGGGTCGCGGGTTCGAGCCCCGTCCACTCCGCCAACCATTGGAAGCCTGCAATTCGAAAGAGTTGCAGGCTTTTTCATTTGTCTTTTCTGTGTCGGGGGCCAGGTGGTGACCTTTAAGCACTGAGTGCTCAGTGTCTTTTGCCCCAAAGTCCTGCCGACAAGGCTGTGCCCACCAAAATCACGACGCCGCACAACAGCATCCAGGTCGTGACCGCTTCGTTCAGCAATATCGCCCCGTACACAATCGCAAACACTGGCACCAGAAACGTGACAGACAGTGCTTTGGCCGGGCCTGCGGTTTCGATGAGCCGGAAGTAGAGGATGTAAGCCACACCGGTGCACACCACGCCCAATGCCAGCAATGCCAACCAAGCCTGTGGCCCGGGTGTGGTGGCAGGCCAAGTCATCAGAGCAGGAATGCTCAGCCCCACTGTGGCACCCAACTGGCTGCCAGTGGCCGTGACCAGAGGTGACAGGCCTGCCAGGTGTTTGCGCGTGAAACTGGCTGCGATGCCGTAGCACAGTGTGGCCGTGAGGCAAGCGATCACGGCCCACCCCGATGCCGTGCCCGACGCGTCGGGTTTGAAGCTTGCTTTGCCTGAGGCGAGCATGGCCACTCCCACGAAGCCAATGGCCAGCCCCGCCATGCGGCTGCCATTGGGACGGTCCTTGAGCCACACCCATGCCACCAGTGCGCCAAACAGGGGAACCGTGGCGTTGAGGATCGAGGACAGGCCCGTGGTGATGTAAAGCAGTGCGTAGGCGTAGCAGGCGAATGGGATGCCCGAGTTGAGCAAACCCACGGTGAATACCAGTCGCCAGTGTTGTCGGAGTTGGGGTGTCAGTCCGCGCCAGTGCAGCAGCGGCAGCAGGCAGAGTGATGCGATCGTGACCCGGCCTGCAGCGGTGGGCAGAATGCCGAAATCCAAGGCGGCCATCCGCGTGAACAGGAATGACGAGCCCCAAATGGCGGCCAGCAAGAAGAAGTCTTTGGCCCAGGCGGGGGGCGACGCCAACGGGCGCTTCAAAGCACGCCCTCGATGCGGAGCAAGGCCTGTTTGCGTTCCAGTCCACCGGCGTAGCCAGTCAACTCGCCTTGAGCACCCAGCACACGGTGGCAGGGCACCACGACGCTGAGGGGATTGCGGCCCACGGCCGCGCCCACGGCTCGGGAGGCGCCGGGTTTGCCGATCAGATGGCCGAGGCCCGCGTAGCTTTGGGTTTGACCGACCGGTATCAGCCGCAGCGCATTCCAGACGGCGCGCTGGAAGTCGGTGCCATGGCTCAGGTCCAGTGGCAAGTCAAAGTCCTGACGCTGGCCGTTCAGGTACGCGTTCACCTGCACTTCCGTGAGCCGCAGCACGGGGTGGGTCGGCGCGGGCGTCCAGTGCAGGAGTTCATCTGGCAGGTGGCGCTGATCTTCAAACCACAGCCCGGCCAAACCTTGTGCAGAGGCAGCCGCCCACATGGTTCCCAGTGGGGTGGAAAAAGCATGGCTGACCAATGGGATTTTAAATTTCATAATGAAAATGGCATTTATCGCTTTACAGATAA
>Ga0075012_10000580_pt1 | contig 38440 bp, 22 predicted proteins | sample All_14_2_FD_71474 | JGI IMG/M metagenome (GOLD analysis project Ga0075012, IMG submission 71474) | Freshwater microbial communities in response to fracking from Pennsylvania, USA - Allegheny Zone_MetaG_DW_15 | ecosystem: Environmental > Aquatic > Deep subsurface > Groundwater > Drilled...
GCCAAGGGCATTTCCTTCCAAAATTTCAAGAAAATCGGCTTTTTGCCCGCAGGGCAAAAACGGCTCGTTCGCTTGGCTGTGCAGGGCTTCGAAGGCATGGAATTGGGCGATGCCACCTTCTCCGTTTTTTGCACCGACGCCAGCCGCAGCCGCACCCAGCCCGTGGAACTGAAACTGGAAATGAAGCCACTCAAAGTGGCTTCCAATTATTTGGCCATCAAATGGGTAAAGCCGGAGAAAGGGCAGCGGGAGGTGAAGTCCTCCACCCTATCCATCCGCCTGAAAACCTGGAGCGACAAGAAACTGAACCGGGGCCAATTTACCATTTTGCTGAACGGCGAACCCTACAAAGCTGGTCAAAAAGCGGGCGAAACGGGCCTTGCCGACAAAGGCAAGGCACGGGACGTTTTCACCTACGAATTCACCAGCAACGTGGAGTTGCGCCCCGGCCCGAACACCATCGAAGTGGTGGTGGACAACGGCTCGAAAAAAGTCTCCTCGGAGGTAATCAACATCGAGTACAGCGACAAGCCGAACCTCCACGTCATTGCCATCGGCATCGAGCACGACGACCTGAAGTTCACCACGCAGGATGCCAAGGACTTCGCCGCCAGCTTCATTGGGCAGGACGGGCGGCTCTTCGACAAGGTTTATATGACCACGCTCGTGAGCGGCGTTCGAACCCGGTCAGGTATTTTCCAGACGGAGGGCGAAGTGGTGAAAAAGACGCTGCGTGACCTCAAGGACAACTACAACTACACGATTTACGAGGGCGATTTGCTGCTGCTCTTCGTTTCGTCGCACGGCAAAACGGTGAACCAGGACTTCAAAATCATCCCCACCGACTTCGGCGTGGAGGGCGAAAAATCGCTGATTGACTACCGCAAGGACGTGGTGGAACAACTCAGCGCCCTGCCCTGCCGCAAGCTCGTCTTCATTGACGCCTGCCACAGCGGCAGCTACGAAACCTCAACCGCTAACACGGGTGAAGCGCCTTCGGCAACAACGGCCAAGACCCTGCTCGGCATTGGCGGCGACGCCAGCACCCTCGCCTCCTGCCGCTCCGATGAGTCGAGCTGGGAAGATGCTCAATGGAACAACGGGGCGTTCACGGAGGCGATTATTGCCGCATTTAAAAACGAAACTTACCGGGATGCCAACGGCGAGTTCAGCCCCACCAACGGCGACGGCGTACTGACGGTCGGCGAGCTGTTCGACTACCTGCAACGGCGGGTGCCCCAAATGCTACAGGATGCGGGGAAAAAGGGGACGCAGCACCCCTTTATGGCGGCAGATCAATTGGGGAGGGTGAAGGATGTTAGGGTGTATGAAGTTAGGAATTGATTTTTCCCTACCTTCGTTTTGCCCGATTGTTTTTGGGCAATGAGAAATGAAGTGCTATCGAAGAATCTTACCCTGTTTACTGTTACTGCTGGCGGTGCAAGCTTCAATTGCCCAGCGAATTCAGTTGCCAAAGGTAGAACATCTGGGGACAAAAGATGGTCTGCCTTTTCGGGACATACCCTTCATTGCCCAAGACCAACAAGGCTTTTTTTGGCTTTCGAGCAAATTGGGCGTGGTGCGCTACGACGGCTACCAGTTTGTACCGCTCCGCAAATTAGCGAAAAACGGATATCTGCTGCCCCCGGCGTTTACCCGTGTCTTTACCCTACAGGACGGGACGCTGCTATTGGTAGCCGATGAAAAATCGTTTTTCGTTTATGACCAACGCCGAAACGAAATTTCTATCCACCCCATCCACGACCTGACAGGCAGAAAACAGTTGCCCATCCAAACTGCGCTGTTGTGTTTTGAAAAAGATGGCTCATTCCTGTTCGAATGGCAAGAAAACAGTCGCCGCTACCTTGTCCGTTTCACAGAAGGCAAGGGGGTGAGCCGCTTGGATAGTGTTCCGCATTACGACAACAACATGTGCACCGTCAGGTGTGATATTAACGGAAATATCTTTTGGGGAACTGCCGAAGCTGGCATCCGTCTGTATTCCGCAGGAAAGGGGCTTGTTGACAGCCTACAGCTTGGTTTCGTGAATGATGCAAATCCAGGCAAACTACTTTTTAGCCTTAATTTTTACCTCAATGCAAATGGTCAGGTTTTGGCGTCTGACTACAGCAATCAAGAGATGGTGCTATGGGACTGGAAGAAAAAGAAAGTCCAACCGCTCGGCCTACATAAAGCTGAATTTGCAAACTATTACACGATTGATGCGGCCAACAACCTTTGGTTATTCTATAAAGGCACCGACACTTACATGCTGGACGCACAGCACCAATTGCATGACATATCCCAATTTTTAAGCAAAAAGGCTGATTTCTACGGAGTTTACTTCATCATGGAAGATGCCCAGCACCAAATCTGGATTTCATCCGACAACGGTATCTTCAAACTATCCGCCCCAGGCAACGGCATTGTACATTACCTAAGTGACCCGCAGCCAAAGTGGGCACACACGACAAGGGGTTTCTTTGAAGATAAAAATGGTATCGTGCATTTCCGCTGCGAAAACTGCGGTGATGCTGCCGAAAACACCATTTACCGCATTAACCAGCTCACGGACAAGGCCGAAAGTATTGCTTTCAAAAGCACCGATGACGCCAACAAATCATTGATGAGGTGGACGAAACACCTGCCCAAGTCGCCCGATGGAAAAACCGTGTGGGCGGCTGGTTTTAACGGGTTATTGCAGTTCGACCTTTATGGTAGGTTTATCAAGAAAATCGAAGCAGTGCCCGCAGACCAGGTTAACAACCAAACCGCCAATGCAGCCATCGCCCTGACCAAAAAAGGGGAAGTATTGGCAGGTGGTAGGTTCCGGCAACTGTTTGCATATGACCCTGTGACAGAAAAGGTGCGGCAGCTACAGCCAAAATGCAATGAGGAAGATAAGAACGGACTTATCAAGGCGATACTCGAAGCAAAGGACGGGACGCTCTGGGTCGGGCTTGAACAGGGGCTTTTTCAACTGGAGCCGCAAAGTGGCAAATTGCTAAAACACTTCAACAGCACGACCCACCGCGCTTTTTTAACGAACGGAATTCAGGTTCTGCACGAAGACCCTGATGGCACCATCTGGGCAGGCACTTACGGGGGCGGGCTGGTGCGCATCAACCCCAAAACGGGCGAAGCCGTCAGCTTCACTACTGCCGACGGGCTGCCAGACAATATCATCGCCGCCATTCTGCCCTGGAAAACGGATTACCTCTGGGTGAGCACCTTCAACGGGCTGACCTGTTTCAACAAAAAGGATAAGACCTTCGTCAATTTTTACGAAGAAGACGGCCTTTCGCACAACGAGTTTAACCTCAGCTCGGCGTTCATCGATTCAAGGGGGCGCTATTATTTCGGCGGCATGAACGGCGTGAATGCTTTTTACCCCGAAGACCTGATGAAACCGCAGTCGAAACCGTTGCCATTGCTGCTCACGGGTTTTTCTTTTTACGATGAAAAAAAGGATACGTTCGCCGAGCAGTTCGGCAGTTTGCAATCGCTTCAGGAGGTGACGCTCAGCCCGCATGTATCATGGTTCCAGTTCAACTATGCCCTGCCGGACTACGTGAATCCGAAGCTAAACCAGTTCAAAACTTGGCTCGAAAACTTTGAAAAAGACTGGATTTACCAAGGCAATACGCCCTTTATCCGCTACAACCGCCTGCCTGCGGGCGACTACGTCCTGCACATCCGGGCCGCTGACTCGAAGGGCTACTGGAGCGACGACGAACTGGCCATCCGCATCACCGTGCAGCAGGTTTTTTATAAAACATGGTGGTTCATCCTGCTGTGTTGCCTTGCCGTGGGGGCGGGCGGTTTTGCGCTGCTGCGCTACCGCTACCAGCAGCGCCTCGCCCTGGAGCAAATGCGCACCCGCATCGCCAGTGACCTGCACGACGAGGTGGGCAGCTCGCTCTCGCACCTGAACTTCCTCGTCGGTGCTTTCGATATGGAGAATTCGCCGGAAACGACCGCCAAGGCCATCGAAAAAAGCAAGGAACTCATGCGCAAGACCGCCTCCAATATCCGGGACGTGGTCTGGGCCATTGACGCCCGCCGCGACAAGACCGGCGACCTGCTCGACCGCATGGAGGATTTCGCCTTCGATATGTTCAGCGTGAAAAACATCGCTTGCCGCTTCCAAACGGATGGCGTAAACCGGGAGGCAGTGCTGAACCCCTTCGTCCGGCAGAATATCTTCCTCGTTTTCAAAGAGGCCGTCAACAATATTGCGAAGCACAGCAATGCCACCGAGGTGAATATTTCGCTGTCCCAAACAGGTGCCTCGCTCGAACTCACCGTCGCCGACAACGGCAAAAGCGCCAGTCCCGGCAAGCCTTCCACGGGGCTGGGCTTGGAGAACATGCAGATGCGTGCCAAGCGGATTGGCGGGTCATTGGCGATTGAAAACAGTGGGACGGGATGGACGGTGCGGCTGCGGGTTGCTTGACACTCACATATTCCTGTAGCCCCAGAATCCCCCGCCGTTGCCGTAATTTGCATTCAAAATAACAGCGCATGGTCAAAGTAGCTTACATAGAAGACGACCCCTATATCCGGGATTTCGTCAGCAATTTCATCAAGGAGGACAAGGAACTGGAATTGGTCGGCACGGCAGGTTCCGTAGAGGATTTTTTGGAAAAAGCCCCGCTTTTGCAACGCCCCAACGTCATCCTGCAAGACATCAGCTTGCCGGGTATGACGGGGCTGGAAGCCATCCGACATTTGAAAGGCGTATTTCCCAGCGCCGAAATCATCATGTTCACCATCCACGATGATTCGGAGCGGATTTTCAAGGCTTTTTGTGCTGGCGCAACGGGCTACCTGCTCAAAAACACCAGCTTGCCGAAAATCAAGGAGGCCATACTGCAAGTACACCGTGGCGAGGGCGTAATGACGCCGAGCATTGCCCGCAAGGTGATGGCCTATTTTAAACCGGAGAAAAAAAATACGGAGGAACTGACGCCCCGTGAGCTGCAAATCGTGCAATGCCTCGTGGAGGGATTGAGTTATAAATTAATTGCCGATAAATTAATAATGTCAGTAAATACGGTCTGTTACCATGTTAAAAATATATACACCAAATTGCAGGTAAACAGTAAATCGGAGGTGGTGGCAAAATCATTAAAAGGTGAGATATAGGCTATTTAATATTTTGTATAAAAAAGGGGCGCAGTAATACTGCGCCCCTTTTTTATTTGCTTGAATATCAATGATTTGCCCACCAATTTATGTGGTGCGGGTCACATAATCTTGTGGTTTTTAGGGGGTGTTTGCAGGCGCATCTTTGCATCATTAAATCACTAAAATTTCTTTCACCTTATAAATTCAACTCATCATGAAAAAGGCACTGTTTTTACTGACTTTTAGTGTTATAGCGTTTTTTTTGAACGCACAGATAACACCAGGAGCTTTTTATAAAATACAAAACAATGCGACCGGCTTTTATGCTGGCATTGACGGTAAGACCAATCAGGGAGACCCCGTGCTGCAACAATCCACCGTTGGCGATGGCGGGCTATGGGAGTTTGTTGCCCAATCGGGTGGTTATTTTGCCATCAAAAACAAAGTCTCTGGGAAGTACATTGATAATTTCAGCTCCACAGCGCCCGCCGCACCGCTTAAGCAAGCCACCAACATCACCGATGGCGCCATGTGGAGCTTGGTGGATGCTGGAGATGGTTATTTCAAGCTGAAAAATAAAAAGAACAATATGTTCATGGGTATCAACGGCGCTACGGACACGCACACACCTGTTGTTCAGTTGCTCACTGTTGCCGAGGGCGGTAAATGGAAATTCTTAAGCGATGGGAGTGCGGGCAGCAACCCTGTTGCCCAAAATAATTTCACCATGCTATTTGTGGCAGACCCACAATATCCATGGGTGAAGAGTACTGAAGAGAATTTGCCGGACCAACAAGTCGAGGATATTTCGAAAAAGTATATTTTAGAACAAGCGTCAAATATGAACAATTACGCCAACTCAGCGGGAGGGGCTGTAAAGGGGGTAATTGTCAACGGCGACCTGACCGCTTTTGGGAGAAAATCACAAATGGATGTGGTTATGGCATATTATGCCACCCTTACAATGCCTTATTTTCTAGGGCTGGGCAACCATGATTACTCCAACTGTGTAGATGACACCCAAAATAATGCCTCAGCTTCCTATATGATAAATTTCATGGCGGACCATGTGAATGCAAAAGCAAAAACTGGATTCGACTATGTAAAAACTGGCAATAAGCATACTGGGAGCCTGTCGTATTCTTGGGACATTAACAATATTCACTTTGTGCAATTGCACAACTTTCCTGCCTATGAATATAACTGGACAGGCACACCTCCGGGGGGAGCGCAACAGGAATACGACATAAAAGCATCATTCAATTGGCTTGAAAATGATTTGAATAATGCACGAAAAGCAGGAAAGGGCATCATCCTGAATATGCACGATTTGGCAGGCTTTAATTCTTACAACTTCCCAGCTGCTTATGCCCGTTTAGTCGCTATTATTAATAAGTATGAAGTGGCGGCAGTCTTTGTAGGGCACCTCCATGAGAAACTTGGGGAATCCACACCGGGGGCTAAAGTCGGCAATGCTCCAATATACTATTCTGGCGCACCTTGTTACAACCAATACCTTGCTGTTGACTTTAAGGGCGACAAAATGGATGTTAAAATGATAAAGACACCAGGGAACACTGTAATTGGAAAATACGAAAACATACCTGTAAATACAGCAGCTAAAACCTTGGCGATAACTACGCATCCTGTAACCAACTCTACAGCATATTCACCGAACAGTGACAATAAAGCCATAGAATTCACAAATAATGCTGCAATTTCAGTTCGAGCCTATATTAGGTACAAAGATGCCGCTGGAGAAGTGCAAAACTGGTACGGTTTAATGAATGCAGGTGGTACTTCGAAAGCTTGGCTTCCAACGGGTGCTTCAGATATAAAGGTCTATTTTTTCGCAAAATTGGCGGGCAGTAGCAAAATCTTCTACGACTTGGCATTGAAATCAGAGCGGAGTGTCTGCTTTAAAGTAAAGGGCACTTATGATAACCCATTTGTGGAAATATGCGGTACCGTCCCCAGCTTTTTACATGTTCTGAATTTTAAGAACATTGGTGGATATACTGCACAATATGAAATTGAATATATGGACATCCATGACGATAAAAGATACATCACTACAGATGATGTCATGGCTGGACAAGAAAGGAATTTGTACCATAGTTTAGACAATATTAAAAAAATCAAAGTGAAAGCGGTGGCAGGCAGTGGAAGTACGGCCAGTGTTTCGTCAGACCAAATTGCTTTAGATGCTTGTTACAAGTCATCTGGCACCATAGGGATTATGAAAATAGAGAAAGAAAACTGCCAAAATGCTTCAATGGAAAACTACATTCGTTTCAAAAACACGGGAGCATATATTGCAGTTTTCACGGTCACTGCAAATGGTACCACTTACCAATCCGGTGATGTGTTAGCTGGCCAAGAGAAAACCGTCTATTTCGATGGCCCTGCCTCAAACTTAACGGCAAAGGTCAAATCAGGCCCACAAATAGCTGCCATCAACGGCCCCGGCATGAACACCTGTTACAAATCGTGGGGCATATTGACTAGTCCAAAATTCGCCGAAGGCTGCAACTGATGCCCACATAATCATCCATTCACCGCTTCATTCGCAAGCAGCAGTCGAAGGAGTTGATACTCCAACTCCTTCGATTGCTGCGTTGCTGAAGGAAAACAAAAACTTAAAAAACATGAAAAAATCATTCTTCCTCCTCGCCATGTTCATGGCGTTTCTGTCCGCAAATGCGCAGGTGCAGGCGGGTAAAGTCTATAGAATACTCAATCAGAAAAGTGGCTTGGTAATGGGTGTCAATGGCAGTGCCGCTACGGGCAGCCCCATTGTGCAACAGAAAACCTCGAAAGATGAAACTGCATGGATATTCATCGCACAACCTGATGGTTATTTTCAAATCAGGAATAAGTTCTCCGGAAAATACATTGCCAATATGGGTTCAAAAGTGGAAGGCGCTGTGCTCAAACAAACGAATGCCCCAGGCGAAGGTGCCCTTTGGCAATTGGTGCCCGAAGGTGTTGATCATTTTCGGTTTAAAAACAAATTGAGCAATATGTTTATTGCCATCAGCGGCAACACGGCAGAGTTTTCACAACTGAGTCAAAAAACAACCGTGGGAGGCATCGGGGGAAATTGGAAACTCATACCCGTTGACGACAACCAAGCCCCACCAGTTGGTGGTGGTAACAGTGAACCTAAACAGGGTGAAAATGGGAGCGCACCAGCTCCGCCCATGGAACCAGCACCGGGTGGATCCGGCGGAACGCCCCCGCCTTCGGGCGAAGGTGGAAGCCCCTCCCCGACCGAAGAAGGCTCAGGTGGCGGCCAACCTTAACTGGATTTTCCCGCATATTCATGCAGTTACCCCGGCCACACGACTGGGGTAATTTTGCCCCATTGATTCACCTCATTTTTCAAAAACAAGAAAGACTCAAAATCATGAAAAAGGCACTTATCATCACCTTCGCAGCCCTGTTCTCGTTCACGGCTGCATTCGCACAGAGCAAGCGGGAAAAGAAAATGCAAGAGGCCATTGACGTCCTGATGAACACGCAATTCATCCAGAAATATAAGGAATATAAAGAAATCGTGGAAGTGACGGCGGGCAGCTTCAAGCCCATGGCCAACAACTACGACCAAATGGAGGTCAGCCGCATCAAGTTCAACTACGAAACGAGCCGGGCGGCCTTCGACAAAATCCTCCTGGGCGTAAAGAAAGACCTGCTCGACAAAACGACCCGTGAGTACATCGTAGGCAACCCCGACCGCTACACGCAGTTCGTGGCCAATGAACTGGAAATGGCGATGAACAACTACCAAGAAACCGTCGTCTTCAAAATCAACACCTTGACGGGGCAGCAAACAGTGGGCTTTGGCATCATGGAAATCAAGCTGCTGCTCGACCTTGTGTTCGATGTGGTGGGCGTTATCCAGAGCATCCAGAAAGAACTGGACAGGATGAGTGAGGCGTACTTGGACGAGCATTTCACCAATATTTTGAAGATAAAAAGCTGGGACGAATTGGGGATGAGCACCATGCCAGCGGGTTCCGCCACAATGGGTGGCTTTTAGTCCTCGTTTTCGATACACTGAGAGGGGCGGCGATGAGCTGCCCCTTTTTTGTTTGGCTGAATTGGCGACATTTGTGGCGTTTCTCAGCTGTGTTTATGAAAGGAAAAGCTTCCCTATTTTGCCGAAAGGCAATGTTTATCTTGCTGATGCTGTGCAGCAACTTGCCCTTTTCCCTTTCCCAAAACTATCAAGTACAAACCTTCACCACTGCTGAGGGCCTCTTGCAGGGAATGATATACGACATCCTGCAAGACCGCGACTTCTTCATGTGGTTTGCCACGAAGGACGGCCTGAACCGCTTCGACGGCTACCGCTTCGAGGTGTTCACCAACGACCCGTTCGACCCGTTTTCCATTGCTGGCAATGAGGTGGTCAGCCTGCTGGAAGACAAGCAGGGCAATATCTAGAAGCGGCTACGGGCGGCTTCGGCGTTTTCAAACGCACGGGCACCTCGTGGACAAAGCTGCCCGGCGCTGCCGTGCGCATCGCCGTGGACCCACAGGGCAATGCCTGGACGGTGAACGACGCCGGGAAAATCTCGCAGTACACCGGGAATACTTCTGTTTTCAGGCCCGGCTCGGGCAAGGACATCGCCATCGGTGCAAGCGGTACTGTTTTGGTGGCGGGCAGCGACGACAAGCTCTGGAAATGGAGCACTTCCGCCAATAACTGGGAAGCCAAGACGGGCAGCGGCATCAATATTGCCATCGGCAAAGACGAGGAGGTTTGGGCCATCAAAGCCATCGGCGAAATCAATTTTTCGGCAGGGGCAACATCAACACCAGCAGCCTGACCTTCCAGCGGCTGCAAACCTGGGAACCGAAAATCTGTCAAGCACTGGGCATGGCCGTTGGCGCTGCGAACTACAGCAGCCTGACCCCTTTCCAGCAAATCATTGGCACACTGGCGCTCGATGCCGCCGAGGTCTATTTTGCCAGCAAAAACGAAAGCCCAACACCGGAGGCAGCCATCCAAAGTGTTACAAATGATGCCACGGTGAGGAACGGCGTACTCGGCCTGCTCGCCACTGCCGTACAGGATAAACTAAAAAAAGGTGGCAACGATGTACAGTACAACGCCCTGAAGGATTGGTCAACTTCCGTCTATCGCCGCATGAGGATTGACATGGCGAAAAAGCATTAGGGGCAGGGAGCGCTAAATTCTGTTGTCAAAGCATTATGTTTGCGCACCTGAGCCAAATAATCCAGTGCACTGTTTGCCCACCATGTTTCATAATGGACAGTTGAGGAAATGCCTACAGCCTATGCTGCTGCCCCTTTTGTTGTTGACAATGGGGAACCTGTCGGCCCAATCCACGAACGTGGAGGCGCTCACCATTGCCGAAGGGCTGTCGCAGGGCATGATTTACGACATAGAGCAGTCCGAAGACGGCTTCCTATGGTTTGCCACGAAGGACGGGCTGAACCGCTACGACGGCTACCGCTTTGAGGTGTTCACCAACGACCCGTTCAACCCGTTTTCCATTGCCGGAAACGATATTCACCGCATGTTCGAAGACAGCCGGGGCAACCTCTGGCTTTCCATAGACGGCAAAGGGCTGGACGTGCTGGAGAAAAAGTCAGGCAAGTTTTTGCACCTCCCGGTCGAAGTGCCTCCTTTCGTAACGGAAACCAGCGATGGGGGCATCTGGGCTGGCACCAACAAGCATCTTCTGCGGCTTCGCTGGCGCAGCAACAACCTTGATTTGCTGGACTCCGCCAACCTCGACGTTTATATGACGATAGAGCAGATGCCAGTAGAACTGAGCGCTCAATACCTTGCGATGCAGGTAGAAGCTGAAGCTGATGGGGCGCTGCTGATTTGCAACGAAAAAGATGGACTTTTCAGGTACAACCCCACCAGCCGTCAATTGGCTCCACTGGGTACTGACGTTTCTAGCATACAATGCCGTACTGATAAGGGTATTTGGGCTATCAACCCCTCCTCAGAAATCTGGTTGATTGAAAAAGGCGGCACGCCCCGGCAAATGAAGGTGGGCCTGCTGCCGCTTCCCTACCATAAAGCTAGGATCGCCACCGATGGGCATGGCAATCTTATCGTTTCATACACTTCACTGTACAATGGTACTGGTTACTTCAGAATCCCGGAAGATGAATTGGTACAGGAGGGTCAGGTAAAGCATTTCGAGAAAGTATTCTGGTTCGATTTGTTTTCGCCGTGGTCGGAGGTGGATCGGTCCGGCAACCTTTGGGCGGGCACCAGTGGCTACGGTTTGCGAAAAACGAACCTGACAAGCCTGCCATTTAAACTCCTTTTCCCCGGCATTAGTGTCAACATCATCAATCTTGCCAACAACCATATCTATATACCAGTTACCCAAGGCAGGGAATTATACATGCCAGAAACTGGCGCTTTGTTAAAAACCCAATCCGTATTCCCTGGCCTTGATTACCTGAGTTGGGCAGTGCAGGCGGAAAATGGAACGACTTACCTGCTTTGCTTTGCACATGGACAGAATTCCCTCGGCATTCTCAAAAAAGGCGAAACCCGCTTTCTGAAATTGCCACGCGATCAGAGCATTTATGGATTCATGTTGGCGGATTCAAGGGGCAGGGCCTGGATAAGCGCCATGCAAGGCCAGCTAATATGCTACCTGCCAGAAAATGACCGATTCGTGATTTTCGACCTTGCCACCCATCTGGGCAACTTATCGCAAGCCTTCGCTATTTATGAAGATGCCCAACACAACATCTGGGTGGGCACGGATAATGGGGCTTTGAAATTGGAAATCGGGAATCGGGAAATTGAAAAATTGGAGACGAACGCGAACGACGTGGTAATTTCCAATTTCAAAATTTCAAAATTTCAAACGCTCTCCTCCGACCCTCAGAGCCTGCGTCACAATTTCGTCACCGCCTTTTGCCCCGACCCGCTCGAGCCAGCCCGATACCTCTGGCTCAGCACCAAAGGCGGCGGCCTGAACCTGCTCGACCTGAGCACCAACAAATTAGAGCACCTTACCAGCCGCAACAGCGGGCTGCCAAACGATGTAGTGTACGGCATCCTTGGAGACAGCCTAGGCAATATCTGGGGCAGTACCAACCGTGGGCTTTTTCGCCTGAGCATCAGCGTGGATGGCAACCAAAAGCGCAGCTATCGCTTCCGCAACTTCCGGGCGTTCGATGGTTTGCAGGGCGATGAGTTCAACACCCTTTCCTACTTCAATGGAAATGACGGACGGCTGTACTTCGGCGGCGTGGAGGGCTTGACGGTGTTCGACCCGGCTGCCATCGTTGACCGCAAGTCGGACGCCATTGTGCAGCTTATCGGGTTGAAAATCAATAATTTAGACATTGATTATGCGGCCTCTTTCAACAAAGAAAAACGGGGCAATTATCCGCTTGACCGCCCGCTCCACAGGGTAGAATCGCTTCGGCTCAACCACGACCAAAGCACCATCACCCTCGATTTTGCCCTCATGGACTTCGTGAACACGAAGGAAAACCGCTACCGCTACCGCCTGATAGGGGCTGAAGACGACTGGGTAGCAGCGGGCGTCAGCCATTCAGCGGCCTATACCAACCTGCCGCCCGGCAATTATACCTTCGAGGTACAGGGCAGCATCAGCGGGGGCGAGTGGAGTAAATCCACCTTCCTGAAAATCAAGGTTTTACCACCTTGGTGGGCGACGTGGTGGGCTTACGGGCTGTACCTGTTGGCGTTCGGCGGGGCAATTTATTGGTTTTACAAAATGCGGCTTCGCCAAAAAATGGGGCATCAGGAAGCCCGCCGTTTGCAGGAACTGGATGCATTCAAAAGCCGATTTTTCACCAATATCACCCACGAGTTCCGCACGCCACTGACGGTGATTTTGGGAAATTTGGAAATTGAGAAATTGGAAGTGGAGAAATTGAGGAAATTGGAGGTGGAGAAATTGAGCGGTGGGAAATTTTCCCAATTTCTCAATTTCCTAATTTCCAAAAACACCCTGACTCAACGCAATGCCGAGAGCCTCCTCCGCCTCATCAACCAAATCCTCGATTTGGCGAAACTGGAATCCAACTCCTTGAAAATCAATTATGTACAAGGCGACGTGCTGCCCTACCTGCGCTACATCAGCGAGAGCCTGCATTCCTTCGCCAACGCCCAAAACGTAATGCTCCGTGTGGAAAGCAAAGAAGCCGCAATCGTGATGGACTACGACCCGGAGCGCCTGTTGCAAATCGCGCACAATCTGCTGTCGAACGCCATCAAGTTCACGCCATCGGGCGGGCGGGTGACGCTTTTTGTAGGGATGAGGGATGAGGAATCAGGAATGAAAGGGCAGCGTGCATCACCCCTCACCCCTCATCCCTCATCCCTTGTTTTGTCGGTCATTGACACGGGCGTGGGCATCCCGCCGGAGGAATTGCCGCTCATTTTCGACCGTTTTTACCAAGCCAACAACCTCGAAAAAGCGAAAGCTGGCGGCACGGGCATTGGTCTGAGCTTGACGAGGGAATTGGTGAAAGCAATGGGCGGCAACATCAGTGTGGATAGCGAGGTTGGCAGGGGCACGACGTTCACGGTGCGGCTGCCGATGACCCAAAAGGCTGCCGCATTGCCGATAGAAGATTTGCGATTGACGAATGCAGGGCCTGCTAATTTGCCAATGCAACAACAGCCCCCAATCGTAAATCCCCGCCTGCAGGACGGGCAGGGTCAATCGTCAATCGTCAATCATTCCATCCTCCTCATCGAGGACAACCCCGACGTAGTGGAGTACCTCACCTCCTGCTTAAACGGTGAGTATGCGCTGGACTTCGCCTACAACGGCCGCTCCGGCATCGAAAAGGCGCTGGAAACCGTGCCCGACCTCATCGTCAGCGACGTGATGATGCCCGAAAAGGACGGCTTCGAGGTCTGCGATTTTTTGAAAAATGATGAACGCACGAGCCATATACCCATCGTTCTGCTCACCGCAAAAGCGGACATGGAGAGCCGCATTGCAGGCCTGAAACGGGGTGCTGATGCCTATTTGGCGAAGCCGTTCCATCGGGAAGAACTGTTGGTGACACTGGCGAATTTGCTGGAGCAAAGGCGCAAGTTGCAAGCAAAATACGCCAGTTGGCAGTTGGCAGTTGGCAGTCAGCAGTCCGAACCTGCCAATGCCTCCTCATCCCTCATCCCTCACCCCTCATCCCTCGAAGATGTTTTTCTGCAAAAACTCCGGCATTGCATCGAGGAAAACATGGGCAATAGCGGCTTCGATGGACCAAATTTGGCCAAGAAGATGAACATGAGCGAGGTGCAGCTCTACCGAAAAATAAAGGCGCTGACGGACAAGTCCACCGCCATTTTCATCCGCAGTGCCAGGCTGGCAAAGGGCAAGGAGTTGCTGCAAACGACCAACCTAAACGTCTCCGAAATCGCCTACGAAGTGGGCTTCGACGACCCGAATTATTTTTCCCGCACTTTTTCACAGGAATTTGGTGTAGCGCCGAGCGAAATTCGCAAGTAATTGATTTCCAATGTTTTAAAACTGTCTTGAAAGAATAGTCCAGCCCGCCTGAAAGAATAGTCCAGTCATTTTTTCCCACCTGAAAAGATAGTCCAGCCACTTGAAAAAATGGTGAAGGCCCTCCGCCTCGCCCTGCCATCACCTTTGCTGTCATCAACAAAAACGAATGGCGGGCGGCAATTCAACGGCTTCCATTCCTTCAAAAAAATCTTCTATCATGCAACGGACAAACATTTTCCTATTCTTATTCAGCATTCTTCTATCGGCTGGCCTCAGCGCACAAACCAGCCTCCGCATGGCCGCTGGCCAGCGCCTCGATGAAGGCCAGAGAATCGAGGTGGCGGGCAAAGGCTCCATCGCCATGGAGGCCAACGGCAACCTAGTTGTTTACGATTCCAGAAACATACCCAAGTGGTTCACTGGCCCAGTGAGCGGCTCAGCAATCAGCACCCTGCCATTTTTTGCCAGCATGAAAACCGACGGCAACCTCGTCGTCATGCAAGGCAAGCGCCCAGTTTGGGAATCGAATACGGCTGGGCAAAACAACGCCTATCTTGATGTTGACCTCAACACTTGGAAGGTGGCCATCCTCAACGCCAGCGGCAACCTGGTGAAAACCCTGAACATTGCCACAACGCCTACTGCGCCCACGGGTTCCGGCAGCAACACTAACCCCGTGTCCACCAACGTGCCGAGCACAGGCACTACCCCAACCACACCGCCGCCGCCATCACCCGTCCAGATAAAGCTCACGCACGGCGGAGGCTTCGTGGCCAACTGGCAAATCACCTACACCCAACCCGGCAAACCTGCCACCACCATCAACCCGACCGGCACCACTCTCGGCTGGAAAAACACTTATACTATCCCGGGCGACGCCAGCAACATCCGCATACTCGTTCAGGGTGCAACCGGGCTGCTTTGGGAGCCTTGGCGCACCACCTACGACAAGACCTTTCCCACGCCGCCGTCGGGGCTTTGCGTCAAAATCTACGGCTCTACCCTTGACCAAAAATGGAACAACGACTGCAACTAACCCAGTTATTGGCCAACCGGAACCACCATTTTTCATCCATAAATTAACTTCATCATGAAACGGACAAGCATTATCGTCACCTTCTTTTCCTTGTTTTTTGCCCTGGCCATACAGGCGCAAAACACCCTCCGCATGAACGCCAACCAGCGCCTCGACAAGGGGCAAAAAATCGAGGTCGCAGGCAAGGGCTACCTCACCTTACAGACCGACGGCAACCTCGTGGCCTATACCGCCACCAACGCACCCAAATGGGCGACCGGAACCAACGGCAGGGCCGTCACCCACGCCATCATGCAGACGGACGGCAACCTCGTCATCTACAACGGCACGGCAGCCGTTTGGTCCTCCAACTCCTGGAACGTTGGCGCAAGCAACGGCTATTTCGAGATTGACCTGACGACTTGGCGGGTGGCCATTTTCAACGCATCGGGCGCTGTGGCGAAGGAGTTGCAGGCGGGCGTTGCGCCGCCAGTGGTGAACTATACCGTTACCTGTTTCGCAGAGTCTGGCTATATAACAAGGTTCAAAATGAATTACGTCCAAAACGGGGTCGTAAAGTCGTTCGAATCACCTGACATGACGCTTGGCGCAACCCATAAATTCACGCTTCCTAGTGATGCTACTTCAATCAGAGTAATGGGTATGTACTCAACCGCTAATATTTGGATACCATTTTATTGGGAGGATTTAAGCGCGCCCCAGAACATCTGCTACAAAAACTACGGCCCAATCGGGAATTACCAGTGGAGCCACGACTGCCCTGGTGGAGCGCCCGCCCCGAATTCCAATCAAATCAAGTTCACGCACGGCGCAGGCTTCGTGGCCAACTGGCAAATCACCTACAACCAGCCAGGCAAACCCGGCACCACCATCAACCCGACCGGCACCACAATGGGCTGGAAAAACACTTACACCATCCCGGGCGATGTCAGCAATATCCGTGTCTTCGTGCAGGGCGCTACGGGATTGATTTGGGAACCCTGGCGCACGACTTATGACAAGACTTTTCCGACACCACCTTCGGGTCTTTGCGTGAAAATCTACGGCACCACGCTTGACCAAAAATGGAACAACGACTGCAACTGAGCAGGCACTTCCCTTCCGGCAGTTTCGATCATCACCAACCACAATTTTCATCAACTAAAATCAATCAACATGAAACGGACAAGCGTTTTCATCCTACTTCTCTGTGCATTTTTCTCTTTTGAAATAAGCGCACAAACCACCTTACGCCTCAACTCCGGCCAACGCCTCGACAAGGGCCAGAAAGTCGAGGTGGCAGGCAAAGGCTTCCTCGCCATGCAGACCGATGGCAACCTCGTGGCCTACACCGCCACCAACCAGCCAAAATGGGCTTCTGGCACCTATGGCAAAGCCGTCACCCACGTCGTCATGCAGACGGACGGCAACCTCGTCATCTACAACAACACGACGCCTATATGGGCCTCGAACACCTGGAACGCCGGGGCGAATTATGGCTATTTCCAAATCAACCTCAGCACTTGGCAAATCGGCATCTATTCCGCCAGCAATGGACTTATAAAGGAACTGAACCCCGGCACAACGCCTCCGCCGCCCACAAATTCCGGCCCGCTAATGGGCGATGCTGATATGTGCTGGGCAGAAAGCTATGGCCGTGGCGCTGGCACCATCCCCAACCAATGCCCTGCTGGCATGGTGCTGGAGAACGGCCTTTGCTACACCCCTTGCCAAGCTGGCTACAAGGGCGAAGGCCCCGTCTGCTGGCAATCCTGCCCCGTTGACTTCACCGATATTGGAACATCTTGCTCCAAACCTGCCGCCTATGGCCGTAGTTCAGGCTACCCTTGGCAGTTTGGCGACGCGCTCAACCTCGATGGCGCAAGGGCACGTTGCGAAAGGGACAACCCACAGGGCTGTGAAAAATACGGTGAGATGTACTACCCAAAATGCAAAGCTGGCTTTGCTGCCTTTGGCTGCTGCGTTTGCAGCCCCAATTGCCCAACGGGCATGACGGATGCTGGCGCAACCTGCATCAAAAAATCATACGGTCGCGGTGCTGGCCTCATCCCAACCGGCTGTCCGGCTGGCCAGACCAACGAATTGGGCCTTTGCTACAAAGCTTGCACCACAGGCTACAAAGGCGTAGGCCCTGTTTGCTGGGCAAACTGCCCAACCAGCTTCCCCTACAAATGTGCTATGGGCTGCACGAAAGATGCCAACGGTTGTGCCACCGTCATCGTGAGCCAAGTGACCTCCACTCTGGAAATGGTGGCCAGCATCACGGGCCTCGTCGTCACGGCTGGCACGGCCTCCGCTGGCAAGACGGTAGCAAAGACGAGCATCAAGGCGTCCATCCAAAGCGCTGCCAAGGCCGTGGGGAAAGACCTTGCCGAAAGCACCTTGGAAAACGCCGCCAGCATGTTCTACGATGCACAGCTCACGGGCGAGTTCAGCTGGGAAGACCTCGACCCGACGGGCATCGCCAACGTCGTGAAGGCTTTCAACAAGCCGCTCTGCAAGGATGTGAGGTAAGGTTCCGGCCATTCGATTTGCGGTTAACGGTTGGGGCCGTGACCCCAACCGTTAACCGTGACCCAAAAAGGTTTTTCTGAAAAAACGCAAATTCAAAAGCATTATCCACATGAAAAAGGCATTTCTCTTATTCCTCCAAACACTCCTCCTTAGCGCAGCCTTCGGGCAGGGCATCCAGTTCGAGGCCGATGGCACTGCCTTCGCCGAGGCTAGGGCCAAGTCCGCAGAACAGGGCAAAATGCTCTTTGTCACGGCATACTCCTCCACCTGCCACGTCTGTGAGCAAGTACTCACGAAGACATTCCCGCAGGAGGCCGTCGGCAGCTTTTTCAACAAAAACTTCGTCAACTTTAAGGTGGACGTAGAGAGCACCGAGGGCATCGAATTCGGCAACGAGTTCGCAATCATTGCCTTCCCAACCTTTCTTTTTTTCGATGAAACCGGCCAGTTGCTGCACCGTTCGCAGGGCAGTGTGGACGCCGGGAAAATGCTGGAAATCGGCAGTGACGCGCTCAGCCCCGACGGCCAATACTTCACCCTGCTGCGCCGCTACGAGGCAGGCGACCATGCCACCCCGCTGCTCAAAAAACTGACCCTGCTGGCCAAGGACCTCGAAAACGTCGCCCTGCTCCAATCCGTCCACTACGAGTACCTGCTGACGCAGCCCAACTGGCTGGAGAAGGAGAACATGGACTTCCTCGTGAAGGCACTGCGCTTCATCGAGCAGCCCACGCTGCCTTTCCTGCTGGAGCATTTCGCCGAATTTGAAAGGGAAATCGGCATCGGCGAGGTGAACACTGTGCTGGACAAGGCCGTGCTGAACAGCCTCAGCGCCAACGCCTACGACCGGCAAATGCGCAAGTTTGACATGGAGCAAGCCCGCAGGTACGGCTCCCTCTACCTGCCAGCCGACCTGTTGGAGCGCTCGCTCAGCATCTTCGCCTTCAACCAGTGCCTCATCTACGACGACATCCCCTGCTTCCTGGCCGCCGCCGAGCAGCACTTCGACACCTACCCCAGCCACAATGCACAGATGCTGAACAATATCGCTGTGCGTTTTTACGAAAACACCAACGACCCGGCACTGCTGGCAAAGGCCGCCAGTTGGGCCGTGCGGGCCGCCGAGCTGAAGGACAACCACCGCCACAACGATCTAGCGGCAGCGCTTCACGCCAAGTTGGGCCAGTTGGACAAGGCGGCCAGTTTCGCAGAAAAAGCTATCCGGCTCGGCACAGAGGCTGGCCTCGATGTTGGCGAAACCACAGCGTTGCTCGTAAAAATCAAAGGGGAGCAAGCTGCGGCAACCAGCAATTGATTTTTCCATCCATAAATCCTTTTCGCCATGATAAGCATCGGCATTATCGAAAAAAACAAGATTCTGCGCAGCAACCTAGCGCAGTATTTCAATAGCCAGCAGGGCATGAGTTGCATATTGGATGCAGCGCACACGGGCGATTTTTTACAAAAAACAAGTGACAGCACCCGCCTCCACGTGGTGCTCCACGAGTTCGATGGCCGCAGCCAGTCGGCGGCCAGGGACATCCATTTTTTGAAAAAAACCTACCCGAAAACAGAGGTGATCAGCTTCTCCGCAGAAGACGACACGGACGCCGTTTTGAAGGCTTTCTACGCTGGCGCAACGGGCTATCTGACCAAAAACACCTCCATGCAGAAGATAAAAGAGGCGGTGATGGAAACCCATGCTGGCCGTTCCTTCCTCTCGCCATCGGTCGCCCGGCGGCTGGTGGAGCATTTTTCACCGAAGAAATTGCCCATCCCACAACAAGGGCGACCGCAAGGGTCGCCCCTACTGACGCCCAAGGAAAGCCAACTGGTGCAGTGCCTCGCCGATGGCCTGAGCTACAAACTGGCTGCCGACCAACTGGGCGTAAGCATGAACACCATCCTTTTCCACATTCGGAATTTGTACAAAAAACTGGGCGTAAACTCCAAATCGGAGGTGGTGGCGATGCGGCTTCGGGGGGAGTGTTGATGGCGTTTTGGGTCAAAGCAGTACATTTGCCAGATGCCGTTTTAACTCAATTCGGCACGTACTTGAGGCTCAATGCGTCCATCCATTTCCATAATTTGGATTGCCACCCTACTGGCCTGCTGCTTGGCAGGTCAAATCCACGGCCAATCGGGCATGGGAGCCGACTATTTTTCCATAGAACAGGGCCTATCTGACCGCACGGTGACGGGCATTTGCCAAGACGCACAGGGCTTCATCTGGGTCAGCACTTCCAACGGCCTCAATCGCTTCGACGGCTACAAGTTCTTACCCTACGACTCCCGGCCACGCAGCCGCCACAAAATCACGAACAGCCAGTTGGAAAACGTGATGGCCGACCGGGCGGGTCACTTGCTCGTTTTTTCCAATAAAATATCCTACGACGTGCTCGACCCCCGCACTGGGCAATTGCACAAACAGCTTTTGGATGAAAAAAACGGCTACTATGGCGGTCGGGTCATCGAGCGGCAAGCCGACGATGGCAGCATTTACAGCCTTTCCAAGGGTGGCCTCGGCTCAGTGCTGCATGTTTTCGATGAAAAAACGGGGAAGTTCGAAAAGCTGTGCGAAGACCCGCACTGGCTCAAGCCGGGGGTGAGCTACCTCGATTTCTTTAGGGCAAAGGACGGCACCTTCTGGATTTTCTACCAAGGCGACTACGGCGACCTCTTCATGGTCAATACCGATGCCAAGGGCCGCACCTTGCGGACGCTCACCAAGGCCGATTTCAGCATTCCGCCGGGCACGGCCATCAAGGGCGTTCGGCTCGCCGAGGCGGCCAACGGCGACATCTGGCTGTCCATCTTGAGCGACGGCGTCTATGTGTTGGGGGCCGACCGAAAGGTGTTCAGGCCGCACCCTAATTTGCCGAAAGGCGACTTCCTCTTCAGCAAAGACCGCAAGGGCAACCTGCTCGCCTACGAGTCGCTGGCTTACAGCAAATCGGGCAGGGCCTTCCTTTTTTTGGCCTCCGGCCAACGGCTCGACTACTCCGGCATCATGGAGAACCAGCCGCTGGTCAATATCGTATTCGCCCACGACTTCCGCAATTGGCTGCTCTTGGGTTCGGCCGAAGGGCTGAGTTGGCATTGGTTTCGCAACTCCCATTTTGCCAAATACCTAGAGATTGACCTGCTCAAGCAGCCTGCCGGGATCAGCATCCGGGGCATGACCACCGACGGCCTTGGCCACCTGCTCATCGGCACGGAAAGGTTCGGAATCTATGAGCTTGACCTTCGGTCAAATACCCTTGGCCGCCCCTCCGACCGCTCGCCGCAATTGGCCATGCTCGACACGCTGAGCTACGCCCGAACCCTGCACCGACAAGGCGATTCGGTCATTTGGATACCCTTCCAATGGGGTGTTATTAAATATTTGCCCGCCAAAAACCAGCTCCACCGCTACCAGCTCGGCGCCTTGCCCGATGGCACGGCCTTCACGGCGGATGGCGACCTTTGGCTCGCCACCAAGGAACGGGGCCTGCTCGTGATGAACCCCGCCACGGGCGAGGTTTCCAGCTATAAAAACAAGGATGGCAGCCTGCCCTACGAAGGGCTGCACCCCAGCTACCTTATCGCAGCGAGGGACGGGCTGTTCTGGGTCGGCACCTATTCGGATGGCTTGGTAAAAATAGACGTGAAGAACGGCACCAGCCAGCGCTTTACCGCCAACGAGGGCGATCCGGCATTGCTGAACAGCAATGCGATTTCCTGTATTTACGAGGCAGAAGACGGCCTGCTTTGGGTCGGCACGGTGCAGGGTGGCCTGCACGTTTTTGACCCAACGGCGGGCAGGGTGAAGGCCATTTACACCCAAGAAAACGGCCTTGGCCACAACAGCATCGCAGGCATACAACCTGACGGCAAGGGCAATTTTTGGATAAGCACCTACGGTGGCCTTTCGTTTTTCGATGCCAAGCTCAAGACCTTCCGCAACTACTCCACCGCCGACGGACTGACGAGCAACGAGTTCAACCGGCACTCGTTTTTCCATGACACAGAGGCCGGGCGCTACTATTTCGGCGGCATGAACGGCGTGAACGCTTTTTATGAAAAAGACCTGTTCCAGCCCGCCGATGGCCTTGCGCTGCTGGTGTCGGAGGCCAGTTTTTCGGGGGGCGAGGACAGCACGGTGGTATTGACCGACAACCTCGTGAACGGCATGTCCATCACGCTGCCACCCAACAACCGTTTCCTAAACCTCCAACTCGTCATCAACGACTACCGCAACCCCGCCAAGCACCAGTTTTCCTATAAAATAGAGGGGCTTGACGACGACTGGAACCACCTTGGCTCCAGCCGGGAACTGCGCCTCAACCACTTGCCTGCGGGCACGCATATACTGCACCTGCGTGGCGCCGATAGTCAAGGCAATTGGAGCAGCGAAGGTTTTTACATCCAATTGATTGTCAAGGAGTTTTGGTACAAACGGTGGTGGGCTTGGGTGCTGTATGCGGTGCTTTTGGCGGGGGCTGCCTACGCGTTTTATCGTTTTCACCTTCGGCAAAAACTGGTAGAACGGGAGGCCCAACGCCTACAGGATTTGGACGAGTTCAAGAACCGCTTTTTCACCAATATCACCCATGAGTTCCGAACGCCCTTGACCGTGATACTCGGAAATTTGGAAATTGAGAAATTGGAAATTGAGAAATCGAAGATTCACTTCAGTAAATTGGGGGCCTCGGAGTCGTCCAAAATTTCCCAATTTCTCAATTTCCTAATTTCCAAAAACACCCTGACCCGCCGCAATGCCGAGAGCCTCCTGCGCCTCATCAACCAAATCCTCGATTTGGCAAAGCTGGAGTCCAATACCCTGAAAATCAATTATGTACAGGGCGATGTATTGCCTTATCTGCGCTATATCAGCGAGAGCCTGCACTCCTTCGCCAATGCCCAAAACGTGATGCTGCGGGTGGAAAGCAAAGAAGCCGCAATCGTGATGGACTACGACCCAGAGCGGCTGCTGCAAATCGTGCACAACCTGCTGTCGAACGCCATCAAGTTCACGCCGAGCGGCGGGCGGGTGGATTTACGATTGACGATTGACGAATTACGATTGGTGAACCCTGCTGCCCCAATCGTAAATCGTCAATCGTCAATCGTAATTCAAGTCATTGACACTGGCGCGGGCATCCCGCCCGAAGATTTACCGCATATCTTCGACCGTTTCTACCAAGCCAATAATTTGGAAAAGGCAAAGGCTGGAGGAACAGGTATTGGACTGAGTTTGACGAAGGAATTGGTGAAGGCGATGGGCGGTGAAATTTCGGTGGAAAGCGAAACCGGAAAGGGAACGACCTTCACGGTTCGGCTACCAGTCACGAACAAGGCGGTTGCCAGCGAGGCGTTGAATTGGAGTAACGCTATTACTTCGGACAAATCACTGGTTACACCATTCAAAAAGGCATCACCTGAAGTTGCGGAGCAACCAACCATCCTCCTCATTGAGGACAATCCCGACGTCATTGAATACCTCGCCGCTTGCCTCAACGAAAACTACCAACTCGACTTTTCCTATAATGGCCGGGCGGGCATCGAAAAGGCCCTGGAGACCGTGCCCGACCTCATCGTCAGCGACGTGATGATGCCCGAAAAGGACGGCTTCGAGGTCTGCGACACTTTGAAAAACGACGAGCGGACGAGCCATATCCCCATTGTTTTGCTCACTGCAAAAGCCGACGTGGAGAGCCGCATTGCAGGTTTGAAACGAGGTGCGGACGCCTATTTGGCGAAGCCGTTCCACCGGGAAGAACTGCTGGTGACGCTGCAAAACCTGCTGGAATTGCGCCGCAAATTGCAAGTAAAGTACGCTGAATTGCCCGTTGCCCCAATCATCCCTGTTCCCTCGTCCCTCATCCCTGACCCTGAAGATGTTTTCCTTGAAAAAATCCGGGCCATTGTGGAAAAAAACCTCTCCGATGCCGACTTCGAGATGCCGCAATTGGAACGGGCATTGGCGATGAGCCGCAGCCAAATTTTCCGCAAGGTGAAGGCGCTGACGGGCAAATCGCCGAGCTTGTTCATCCGCAGCATCCGGCTGCACCGGGCGAAGGAACTGCTCGCTACCTCCCAGATGAACGTTTCGGAAGTGGCTTACGAGACGGGGTTCAGTTCGCCGGTGTATTTCTCCAATGCGTACTTAGAAGAATTTGGGGTGCGCCCGTCGGAGGAGCGGGCGGGGAAATAGTTTAGGTGGTCGGTTCGTCCAATTCCCGTTCAAGTTCTTCTGTGGTTGGCAACATTCCCTTGAACTGCTCGGGTAGTTGCTGCGTTAGGATATATTCTGCCACGCCCAAGGGTTTTTGAATGTCACGCAAAGCGTATTCGACGATGGTCCGTTTGCCGGACTCCCTGCACAAAATAAGGCCAATTGTGGGTTGGTCAGGATGCATTTTCAACAGGTCGTCAATGGCAGAGCAATAGAAATTGAGCTTTCCGGCATATTCAGGAATAAATCGGCCACCTTTCAACTCCACTACAACATAACAATGCAGGCGGGTATGATAAAACAACAGGTCAATCCTGTAATCTTCGCCCTCAATCAACAATTTGTACTGCCTGCCCACCAAGGCAAAGCCTTGTCCCAATTCCAGCAATATTTTTTCAACATGTACCATCATGGCTGCTTCCACGTCCCGCTCCAATGCTTCCACACCCAGGTTCAAAAAGTCAAAATTGTAGGGGTTTTTCAAGGCCTCATGCGCTAAATCGCTTTGTGGCTGCGGAAGTGTCCATTCGAAATTCGTGATGGCTTTCCCTTGTCGCTCGTAAAGATTTTGCTTGATTTGAAGTAGTAGGTCTTGTCGGCTCCAATTATTTTGAAGTGTTTTTTTTAAATAAAATACTGCTTCGTTGGTATCGGCGCACTTATCCAAGATGTGGCGATGATGCCCCCACGGAATGGCGAAGAACAGTGCAGAAAGCTCATTTTCAATTAGTTGCGTTTTCGAAGGCAATTGTGCCACAACTTGTGGCACAATTGGAGGGGAAGCCAATTCATCGCAGTAAAACAAATACCACTTGCGAACATAAAACAAGTTTCGGAGGGAAAAACCCGTTAAATGGGGAAAGGCCAATTTCAGGTCTTTCGCAAGGCGGGGTATCAATCCTTCGCCCCAAGCAGTTTTTTCTTGCCGGGCGGCAATGTCCTGCCCAAGCTCCCAGTACAAACTCAAAAGTTCAGCATTGACCTTCAACGCTGCTTTTATCTGTGCGGATTGAATGCGTTTTTCCCAATCAACAAGCCATTCCTGGTAGGCTGTTGAATCGGAAGTTGTTGGTGTATTTTCCATAGTTTTTCAACCAATAAAGATTATTGCCCCGCAAGTTACCAATTTGACATTAAGTGGCCAATACAACGTGTAACCAATTAACAATCAATCATTTAAATCTATATCCTTTCTCGCCCCTGCAACATAATCTAAAGAAATTTCCTCCTGCCTGCAACAAGGCATTAAGCGCTTGACCGCTCAGATAAAGCCCTCCGCCCCACCCTGCCCACACCTTTGTCGCATCGCTTTTTCGCCGAAGGCCAACCGCCAAAAGCAAATAGCCAACCGCCTAAAAGCGGCACTATCAACTCATCCTTTAAATCTTTTGAAATGAAAAAACTTTGGTTGCTTCCCCTCGCTTGTCTTGCCTTTTGCATGGGCAAATCCTTCGGACAAGTCACAATCGTACAACCCACGACCTTTAACACCCAAACCGATGTTTGGACCACCACCTTCATCCCTGGTGACCCTAACCTAACGGTTACGGATGGCATCTCCCTCGTTGTTGGCGAAGTGCCGAGCGGCACGACTCCCGCCAACCCAGAGCCAGGTTCCCCAGCCCCATTGCTGGCGCAATGGAAGTTCTCATCCGGCGGCAACTCCAGTTGGGCCAACCTCGCCCAGGACTACGCAACGCCCGCCCAACTGCGCTTCGGCGACTTCAACGGCAATGGCAAGACCGACGTCTTCCGCACAAAGGACGGGCATTGGTACTACTCTGAAGGCGGCAATTCCGATTGGGTGGAACTTGGCCACGACTATACCCTCGGCATCACCGACCTGGCTTTCGGCGACTTCAACGGCGACAAGAAAATGGACGTGTTCACCACCGTGAACGGCCAGTGGAAATACTCCTCCGGCGGCATGGGCGCTTGGCAAAACCTCGCCATTGATGATGCCCAGCTTGCCGACCTGCGTTTCGGCGACTTCAACGGCGACGGCAAAACCGATGTGTTCAAAGTCTATGGCGGCAAATGGTTCATTTCCTACGGGGGCAATACGACCTATGTGCCTGCGGCAATAGACGATGCCCATGTTACCCAGTTGCGCTTCGGCGATTTCAACGGCGACAAAAAGACCGACGTGTTCAAGACCCTGAACGGCAAATGGTACTATTCTGCCAGCGGCACTGCCAGTTGGGCACCCTTGGCCCTTGACAACACGCCCCTCGCCGACCTGCGCTTCGGCGACTTCGACAGCGATGGCAAAACCGATGTTTTCAAGGCAGACGGCACCAAATGGTACTACTCATCGGGCGGTATTGGCAACTGGGTGCAATTGGCCACCGACAACACCCCCGTGCGCTACCTGTTCATGGGCGACTTCAACGGCGACGGCAAGACCGACGTGTTTTCCACCAATCACCCAAAATTGCCAAAGGTTACCTTCAGCAGTCCGAGTGCGGTAGGTACTGCGATGGGCATCGGCGGCAATCCAATGTACGGCTACGCCGGAACACCTGCCCTTTGGGGCAAGCTGAACGAACTGGCCGCCAAGGCAGCGGAAGCCTATTTCAGCGAAACCCTCGATTTGACAACCGCCCAGGCTTTGCAGTACATCAGTGGCAACCAAAAAACAAGGGAGGGCATCGCTGGCATCCTGTACCTGCTCATTTGTGACAATATCAAAAAGAACGGCACGGATGCGGGAAGCCTCGCCTTGAAGCAATGGGCAACCGAGGTTTATCGCCCCATGAAAGTGGCCGTTGCCAAGGGCATTTTGGAAAAATATTACGTCTGGAAAGCCAACCCCTGCACTTTTGAAGGACTATCCCAAACCGCCTGCCGCGGCAAATACGGGGCAACGGTCAGCGTATCGGGCATAAAGCCTCCCTACGACTTAATCCGGCAATCGGGCGTAGAAAACTCACTCACTGGCTATTCAGAAGAATACGTTTCTGCGGTCTCAACCGGTGCCTTGGCTATGGGTGCCGTAACTGCCTATGCTTCATTGACTTCCACCATGAGCTTCAGTATAGCGGGGTCGCTGTATGGTGGTGCAACGGCGGTAGCAAGCACAGGCGCTGGCTTTGCGGGCTTGGCAGGTGGCCCATTTGCCGTGGCAGCAGCAGCGGCGGCCATCGGTGCTGCCGAGCTAATCTCCTTCCTCGATGCCGAATCCTTTGAACCGACCCTGAAGGCAAGGCTGGGCGAGGCAATGACCGGCTCCATCAATATGCTGAACGTGGTAAGCCTTGAAAATGAAACCACGCTTTTTTACTTGGGCTATGTCAAAGCGTCAAAGGACGGTTTTTGCCCCGGTGGGTGCCTGACATCGGCAACCAACGTGTCCAATACCACATCGGGAGTATATGCCAAAGGCGAGGGCGAAATCACTTTTTTCAACCAAGCTGGGTACAGCGCCCGCTTCAAGTTGATAGTCAACGGAACGACCTACGAAACCGGGGTAATGACCACTGGTGCCGACTCGAAAAGCTACCGCATTCCGGCCAATTCCACCAATATCCAAATCATCGGCGAATACCTCAATGGCAGTGCCACTTGGTCGCAGTTTTTTACGGAAACCTTAGGCAGTGCCACTTTCCAGTGCTACCGTTCCTACGGCACCATCTTCAACCCCGCCTTCGACCACGGCTGGCCCTATGCCGGGGATGTCATCGGGAAGAGCAACCAAGTGCGGGTGTTTAACCAAGCGGGCTATATCGCCAAGTTCCAAATTGACTATACCCTCAACGGTGTTGGGCACTCCCTCACCAGCGGAAACACGACAGCGGGCTGGGCCAAAACCTATGACCTGCCCCAAGACGCCCTGAACGTGCGGGTGCGCGGCTGGTGCGACGACGGCATCGAATGGGACCAGGTTTTTGACACCACCACCCCCGCCGTGCAAAGCGCCTGCTACAAGCTCTACGGCACTTTCAACAATCCGCAGTGGAACAACAACTGCTCATTTTAAACTGCTATTGGCTGTTGACTATTGGCTGTTGGCTTCCCCGCCCGCAGTCAATAGCCAATAGCCAACAGCCAAAAACCAGAGGCATGATTTCCATTGGCATTATCGAAAACAACCAAATCCTGCGCAGCAACCTCGTGCAGTTCTTCAATAGCCAGCAGGGCATGAGTTGCATATTGGATGCAGCGCACACGGGCGATTTTTTTCAGAAAACAAGTGACAGCACCCGCCTCCACGTGGTGCTACATGAGTTCGATGGCCGCAGCACCACGGCGGCCAAGGACATCCATTTTTTGAAAAAAAACTACCCGAAAACAGAGGTCATCAGCTTCTCTACAGCCGACGACACGGACGCCGTTTTGAAAGCATTTTATGCTGGCGCAACGGGCTATTTGACCAAAAATACCTCCTTGGCCAAGATAAAAGAAGCGGTGATGGAGACTTACGAGGGCCGCTCCTTCCTCTCGCCCACTGTCGCCCGGCGGCTGGTGGAGCATTTTTCACCGAAAAAATGGCAACATCCCGATGGTTCGGGAAAGACGGCGGAATTGACGCCCAAGGAAAATCAATTGGTGCAGTGCCTATCCGATGGCTTGAGCTATAAACTGGCCGCCGACCAGCTCGGCGTCAGCGTGAACACCGTCTTTTTTCATATCCGAAATTTATACAAAAAACTGGGCGTGAACTCCAAATCGGAGGTAGTGGCCATGCGGCTAAGGGGGGAATGTTGAGAAATTGAGAAATTGGGAAATTGATGGAATCCCCAATTTCTCAATTTCCTAATTTCCCAATTTCCCCCACTAGTTTATGCGGTTTTTTGCCCCCATGCCCGGCCCTACCTTTGCACCAATCATTGTTCGTAGGTTGAAACACAACTCATTGATTTTCAACGAACAAAATCATGAAGGCACTAATCGTAAAAAAACAACGCAGCACCTTGCTGTTGGCTATCGGATGTTGGCTGACAGCTATGGCAGCATTTGCGGAAACGCACTTGCCACCCTCCTTGAAGTCTTCGGAGAAGGATATGGTTTGCGGGCTGGTCTGCCCTGCCAATATAGTTGTCAGCACCGACCCTGGCAGTTGCATCGCTGTCGTAAACTACACCGTGACCATTACCGATCCGGGAACCTGCATTGGCCCTTTGGTACAGTTGACAGGACTGCCCTCCGGGGTGGACTTTTCGGTCGGCACCACCGTTAACAGCTTTGAAATCGAAGGACCAGGCGGTTTTGAAAATTGTTCGTTTTCAATAACCGTACAGGACACCGAGTTGCCAGTCGTATTAAACTGCCCGGCAGACATCGCTGTCAATACCGACCCTGGATTTTGCGACGCTCAAGTCTTTTGGCCGTTGCCAAACGAGAGTGACAACTGTGGTGTGGTATCCTTTACTTTTACCCATTCTCCCGGCGATATTTTCCCCATCGGCGTCACCCCCGTCACTTATACCGCTACCGACCCATCCGGCAACAATGGTATTTGCACCTTCAACGTAACCGTGACGGATGTGGAGTCGCCAGCTATTTCATCTTGTACCGACCCGGCTTGTGTTGGTACGGTTCCCGGCTGTCCATTTCCGGTTTTTGTCAACAACGACCCTGGGCTTTGCTCGGCAGTGGTTACTTGGGACCCGGTGCTTGTTTCCGACAATTGTCCCGGAGCAAGTTTGAGTTTTTCGCACCCATCTGGCAGTACCTTTCCAACTGGCTTCACCACAGTGACCGTGACTGCCACCGACCTTGTTGGCAACAGCACTTCGTGTAATTTCGATGTGTTCGTGGATGATACCGAACCGCCCGTGCTCACCTGCCCCGATATTACCATCAACAACGACCCCGGCGTTTGCGAAGCGACGCTCAACTTCACACCTACTGCCACGGACAATTGCGGCATTGCGTCTTATGACCTATCGCCGCCACTGGGCAGTTTGATTCCCGTCGGTACAACCAATGTATCTGTAACGGTATTCGACAATACGGGCATCCCCGGGTTTTGCAGCTTCAACCTGACCGTCGTGGACGCCGAAGCGCCCGTCATCAACAATTGCCCAGCAAATATCACCGCCAACAACACCGCTGGCCTATGTGGTGCAATCGTGAATTGGACAGCACCGACCCCCACCGATAACTGTCTGCTGAACAGCTTCACGGCCACCCATTTTCCGCCCGATTTTTTTCCCATCGGAACGACCACCGTCACCTACACGGCAGACGATATTTTTGGGAACACCAGCAATTGCGTTTTCGACATCACGGTGGTGGACAACGAGCCGCCCGTTTTGACCTTTTGCCCGGTGGACGTGACGGTTGCAACAGGCTTTGGCACCTGCGATGCTTCGGTTGTTTGGTTGCCGCCAGCGTTTTCGGACAACTGTTTCGCAGCCACCCTGACCTCCACCCACAATCCCGGCGATGTTTTCCCCCTCGGCAACACGACCGTCACCTATACCGCCACCGATGCCGTTGGCAATATTAGCACCTGTTCCTTCATCATAACAGTGCAGGATTTTGAAGCACCGAATATCCTGAACTGCCCGGCTGACATCACCGCCATCGCCGACCCTGGCACCTGCACGGCCACCGTGAATTGGGTGCCGCCGACGGCAACGGACAACTGCGGCATTGCCAGCCTCACCAGCACCAACAGTCCCGGTGACTTGTTTCCAGTGGGCGGACCGGGTGCGCCTTTTACCGTCATTTATACCGCAACGGACAATGCAGGCTTGGTCACCAACTGTTTTTTCAACGTGACCGTGCTGGACAACGAAGCACCCGTCGTGACGGGCTGCCCGGCTGACATCACCACCACCACCAGCGCCGCTTTCGGAATTTGTTCCGGTGTGGTAAGTTGGATTGACCCCGTTTTCACCGACAATTGTGGCATCGGGCTGACGGGCTCCTCGCATATCAATGGCGGGTTTTTCCCCGTTGGCACGACGACCGTGACCATTTTTGCCGACGATTTTTGGGGAAATACCACGACTTGCGTTTTCGACATCACACTCATAGACGACGAGGCCCCTGAAATCATCCCCTGCCCTTCCAATTACATCGTGGACACCGACCCGGGGCTTTGCGAAGCCGTTGTCACTTGGACACCTTTCACGTATTTTGAAAACTGCGGGGTACCCATCGTCACCAACAGCCACAACCCCGGCGATGCCTTCCCCGTCGGCACAACGACCGTGACCTACACCGCAACGGATGCCTCTGGGAACAGCAGTTCCTGCATTTTCAACGTCATCGTCAACGACAACGAGCCGCCGACAATCAGCCCTTGTCCCGCCAATATTGCCGTCATCAGCGACCCAGGGCTTTGCGGAGCAGCTGTTTTTTGGGCTTTGCCCAATATTTCGGACAATTGTGGTATCGCTTCGCAATCGAGCAGCCACAGCCCCGGCGATTTCTTCCCGCTCGGCACCACGACCGTTGTTTATACCGCCACCGACAACGCCGGATTGACGGTCATTTGCTCCTTCGATGTCACCGTGGCGGATGTGGAAAACCCCAATACTACTGGCTGCCCCGCCAATTTCGGTGTGTCAACTGACCCCGGGCTTTGCGGTGCAAACGCCATTTGGGCGGTGCCTTCGGCAACGGACAACTGTAGCATCGCAAGCTTTACCAGCAATTTCAATCCCGGTGATTTTTTCCCGCTGGGAACAACCACCGTCATCTACACAGCAACGGACAACGCTGGAAACTCCGTCTCATGCTCCTTCGACATCACCGTCACGGACAACGAAAACCCGGTCATAACTGACTGCCCCACCAGCTTCGCCGTCGCAAACGACCCCGGTAATTGCAGCGCAACAGCTTCTTGGCCTTTGCCTTCGGCAACGGACAACTGTGGGATTGCTAGCTTCACCAGCAATTTCAGCCCCGGCGATGTGTTCCCGCTCGGCACGACGACCGTCATTTACACCGCAACTGACAATGCCGGGAATTCTGTCCCATGCTCCTTCGACGTCACCGTCACAGACAACGAAAACCCCAATTTCTCTAATTGCCCAGCCAATATTTCCATCCCTGCAAACACAGGAAATTGCGAAGCCATTGTCACATGGACACCGCCAACGCCTTACGACAACTGTAGCATCGCTTCGCAAACGAGTACCCACAATCCCGGCGATGTATTTCCAAGCGGCACTACAACTATCATCTACTCAGTTTCTGATAACGCTGGCAATTCAACACTTTGCAGCTTTGATGTAACAGTTTTGGGAAGTAGTTCGACGGTAAATCTGGTGGAAAGCATTTGCGACGGGAATTCATATACTGTTGGAAATCAAACATTTACGCAGACGGGCAACTATCAGGTCGTTTTAATTGCAGCCAACGGTTGCGACAGCACCGTAACCCTCGACCTGACCGTGCTGCCAAACAGCACGACCAACCTCGTCGAAACGATTTGTGAGGGCAATTCATACGCCGTTGGCAACCAGTCGTTTTCGCAAACGGGCAACTACCAAGTTGTGCTGAATAGCTCAAACGGTTGTGATAGCACCATCAACCTCGACCTCACCGTATTGCAGAACAGTGCTACCAATTTGACGGCCAGCATTTGCGAAGGCGATAGTTATTTAATTGGAAATCAATCGTTTACCCAACCCGGAAACTATTCCGTGACGCTGACCGCAGTTAACGGATGCGACAGCCTCATCAACCTTGACCTTACTGTTTTTCAAAATCCAAACGCCATGATTTTTGGACCCAACAGCGTCTGCATCGGCCTGGGCATCCTGCTCACCACCGGGGTTTTCGACGCCTACGCTTGGTCGCCGGGCGGCGAAACGACGCCCAGCCTCCCCGTGACGAACGGCGGCACCTACGGCCTGACCGTGACCGATGGCAACGGCTGTACGGCCAGCACTTCCACTACCATTGTGGAGGAAAACTGCTTGGACGTGATTGCGGCTTTCAGCGTCAGCCAAGACACGGTCTGCGCTTCGCAATTCCTGCAATTCAGCAACCAGTCCAGCGGGAACGCAACGAGCTTTGTTTGGAACTTCGGCAACGGCAGTTTCAGCAACGAGCAAAGCCCAATGGCGTTCTACGCAGCACCCGGCACCTATACCGTTTCCCTTATCGCCAGCGATGGCACCGACTCGGACACGACGGCCCAGCAGGTGTTCGTTTACCCCAGGCCCCAAGCCGCCTTCACGGTGGCCGTACCGGAGCCTTGCGCTCCCAAGTCCTTGATTTTCAACGACAATTCGACGAGCAGCTTCGGCATCGAGCAATGGGCTTGGAACTTCGGCGACGGCTCAACAGGCAGCGGGCAGAGCATCCAACACAGTTACACGAACTTCGATACAGTGAACGTGACACAGGTCGTCACCGACCACTTCGGCTGCGTGGACAGCCTCAACCAGAACGTGGTGGTGGCCGACCCCGGCACCACGCCGTCGCCCGTACACCTCTGCCTGAACCTCTGTGCGGGCGACAGCCTCGTGGTCGGCAATTCGGTCTTCAACGCCGCCAACCCCATCGGCTCGGCCACGCTCACGGCGGCCTCCGGCTGCGACAGCACGGTGACGGTAGAGCTTACCTTCTCGCCGCTCCAACAGTCGGCGCTGATGCCCGATTTTTCGATTTGCGAAAATGAAACGACGACCCTCGATGCGGGCAGTGGTTCATCGTTTTTATGGTCAAACCCCATGGGGGCAAGCGGAGCGACCACGCAGAGCATAACCATCAGTCAATCAGGTAATTATGCCGTGACCGTCTCCAACGGCAGCGGATGCCCGGTGGTGAAGACCGTGACGGTTTCCGTGGACAATATCCCTTCGGTAAATGCGGCGGCGGGCGCTGATATTGCTATTTGTGAAACAACAGAAATCTTGGCTTTGAGCGCTCAGCCAGTTGCAGTTGCCACCGGCCTTTGGACGTCCTTGGGCAACGGCTCGTTGAACAACCCTGCAAACCCAGCGAGCACGGTTTCGGGCTTGTCCATTGGCGAAAATTGGTTCGTTTGGACGCTGAGCAATGGCGCTTGTGAAGGCTTTTCATCCGATACGGTGGCAGTGTACGTGACCGCCGAAGTGGCCGAACTGGCGCAAGCGGGCGATGACCTTTCGTTTTGCGGCAGCGCAACAGCTATCAACCTGAGTGCGGCTGCACCGCAATCGGCGGGCGTGGTGGGCATTTGGTCGCAACCGAATTCGCAGGCGCAATTGGGCATCCAGCTATTGGAACCCAACAACCCGAATTCGCCGATTGAGGGGTATTTTCCGAACAACACTTACGTCTTTTTTTGGACGCTGACGAACGGGGTCTGCGGTGCCTATTCCGTTGACAATGTGCTGGTTAGCACTTACACCAGTTTGTTGCCACCCGCCGATGCGGGGCAGGACGTGAACCTCTGCGACGGCATCGAAACGAGCCTAAGCGCCAACCTGCCCGCCAACACGACGGGTGAATGGACGCCATTGGAAGCAGCTTCCACCGCCTTTATTGCGGAGCCAAACGAGGCCACGACGCTGGCCGGCGACCTCGCCGCAGGCGGCAATGCTTTCGTCTGGACGCTGTCGAGCGCCGACTGCCCGGCCTATTCCGCCGACACGGTGGTGGTGTTCCAGAGCGAGGGCCTGGCGGCCAATGCCGACGTTTATTTCAACCTCGGCCAGCCGTTGACGAACCTCGATTTTTTGGCCAACGACAAAATCCCAAGCGCGGACGCCGTTACGCTACGCTTCCTTTCGACGCCGCTTTATGGCAGCCTGACGGCCAATGCGGACGGCAGCTATGATTTTCAGTTCGGCGTGGACTCGACGGTGAACGTGGAGTTCACCTACGAAATCTGTCTGAAGGACTGTCCCGACCTTTGCGCACAGGCGCAGGTGGTGATTTTGAGCAAATCGCCGTTGCCGCCGCCCGCCATCGAGAAGCCCAAGAACGTCATCACCCCGAACGGCGACGGCACGGGCGAGCGCATGGCGATTCCGAATTTTGGCGACATACCGCCGCCCATCGAAATCACGGTCATCAACCGCTGGGGCAACGTGGTTTACTACGAAAATGACTACCAAAACGACTGGGACGGCCGCACGTCGGATGGCAGGCGTTTGCCGGATGGCACCTATTTCTATATCCTGAAAGGGGCTGGAAGCGAGGTGAGCGGGGCGGTGACGGTGGTGCGGTAGGGAAGTTAAAATTTAGAATGTTTATTGTTTTAATGTAGAATATTCAATGATGAATGTAGAATGTAGAAGGGTTGGGGGACGGGATAAATTGGGAATGATTGAAGAATTATTTTCTTAGGTTGTCCTTGGCGGTTTTTATGCCTTTTGAAATAATGGCGATGAGTTGGGATGCTTCACTGAGGACTTTTTCAAGGAAGGTGGGTTCAAGCCAACGGCGCATTTGAATGATTTTCAGGTTGACCCGGGTTTCCCGAAGCTCTTTTAAAACGACACCCATTTTATGGATGAAATCCTGTCGGCTTTCGGCGCCTTGGGCTTCGCCGTAATTGAGGGCCGGAGAAGTGCCAGAGCGCACCAATTGCCCGCCAAGGTGTTTGGCGGCGATGTTTTTTGGCAGTTTTTCCACCACATCTATCACCATGCTGGCAAATTCGATGAGGCGGGGTTCGAGGTCATATTTCCTTTCTGGAGGTGTTGTTTCGTTGCTCATAGTAATTCGAGTTTAACCATTCATTGCCGTCCCCAAAAACTTCTACATTCTACATTCATCATTGAACTTCTACATTAAACCATTACAGCGTCAAATTTATAAAAACATGAAAAATACGGCCTTAATTCTTTCCATCATTGCATTAATAGGTACGGCACTCCACGCCCAGCAGCTCCCCCTTTTCACCCAATACACCGAGCTGCAAACCTACCTGAACCCGGCGGCCATCCCGGTGGACTATCTGCAATACAACATGAACCAAGTGGCCGGGCTGACCTACCGCCTGCAATGGCTGGGCATCGAGGATGCGCCCAGGACGAGCCTCATGCGCTACGAGCGGGTGCGGGAGGACAAAAACCTCTCGACCTTCGGTGGAATGCTGTTCAGCGACAAGGTCGGGGCAAACAACCTCATCGGCTTGTATGGGCGCTACTCCTACCAGCTTCGCCCCGCTTCGGATGACAACTTGCTGTTCGGCATCGGCATCACGGGCGGCTTGATTCAGTACCGATTGGATGGCGAGGAACTAGAATTTGAACCGGAGGACATCCTACGGAGCGATGGCCAGAATAGTCTCCTGCCCGATTTCGGCCTGGGCCTTAACCTGACCTACTACCCCGAAACGGGCACAAAATGGTACGCCGGGCTTTCGTTGCCGCAAACTTTTGGCCTGAGCGCCAAGTTCGAGACGGCGGCGAGCGACATTATCTCCATCAAACGGGTGGCGCACGTGTATGCCAATGGTGGGGCCATTTTTGCCGTTGGGCAGCAGGGTTTTTTGGAGCCGTCCATTTGGGTGAAATATGCGCAGAATGCCCCCATGCAAGTGGATTTCAACCTTCGGCAAAAGTTCGTGAACAATTTCTGGATGGGCCTCGGCTACTCCACTTCCCGCAACCTGCACCTCGAAATGGGGATGATTATGAGCCAATTGCTGCACTTGGAAGACGCCGTGCTGCGCATTGGCTATGGTTTCGATTACAATATTTCGCCTTACGGCAATGTGCTGGGCACCACGCATGAATTGAACGTGAGCTATGCATGGGGGAATTAATGCCTTGCTGGCTTGGCATTTCAAATGCCATTCGAGGATGTTTCGAGTAATTTTTTCCTAAAAAAACCAATCCTACCGCTTGCTTAGCCGTACTTTGTATAAAAATCAGCCGCAAGTGAAGGAGAAAATAAAGCAACTCGCACAGCAATTCCACCCAGAAATCATTGCCATCCGAAGGCACCTGCACAGCCATCCAGAGCTTTCGTTCCAAGAGGTGGAGACCGGAAAATTCATTGCCCAGCAGCTTTCAGCATTCGGCATTCGTCATGAGCACGGCTGGGGTGAAAATGGCGTGGTGGCCTATATCGAAGGCCAGAACCCGTCGAGCAAGACCATCGCCCTGCGTGCCGATATTGACGCATTGCCCATCGCAGAGGCAAATGAAGTTTCATACAAGTCTCAAAATCAAGGCGTTATGCACGCTTGCGGGCATGATGTCCACTCGGCTTCGCTGCTTGGCGTTGCCAAAATCCTTCACGAACTGCGGGACGAATTTGAAGGAACCGTCAAGCTGATTTTCCAGCCAGCCGAAGAGCGCCTGCCGGGCGGGGCTTCCATCCTCATTGCCGAAGGCGTGCTCAAAAACCCAGCCCCGACCCACATCATCGGACAGCACGTGCTGCCAGCGCTCGAAACAGGCAAGGTCGGCTTCCGGCCCGGCATGTTCATGGCCAGCGCCGACGAACTTTACGTGACCGTGCGGGGCAAGGGCGGCCACGGAGCCGTGCCGCAGGATGCCGTTGACCCCGTCCTCATCGCTTCGCACATCGTGGTGGCCATGCAGCAAATCGTCAGCCGGAGGAGCAACCCCATCGTGCCGTCCGTGGTGACTTTCGGGAAAATCAACTCGACGGGCGGCTCCACGAACGTCATCCCGAACGAGGTGAAACTGGAGGGCACTTTCCGCACGATGGACGAGGAATGGCGGGCTGAGGCGCATATTTTGATGAAAAAACTGGCGGAAACCTTGGCCGAGAGCATGGGCGGCAGTTGCGATTTCCACATCATGAAGGGCTACCCGTTCCTCAAAAACGATGAGGTGCTGACTTTGCGCAGCCGCCAACATGCCGTTGAGTTTTTGGGAGCGGAAAACGTCGTTGACCTGCCCATGCGCATGACGGCGGAGGATTTCGCTTACTACTCACAGGTGATTCCGGCCTGCTTCTACCGCCTTGGCACTGGGAACGCCGCCCGTGGCATCACTTCGCCCATCCATACCGAAACCTTCGACGTGGACGAGGACAGCCTGCTGGTGGGCATGGGGCTGATGAGCTGGCTGGCGGTGAGAGAGTTAGCGATTGTTTAAACTTGACTTTTATCAAATTTTAAAGTCTTTCAAATATGGATTTTCATATATCGGTACAATCTAGAAG